>ERZ772897.693-NODE-693-length-39702-cov-23.541176_pt1 | contig 39702 bp, 20 predicted proteins | sample MGYA00512125_ERZ772897 | MGnify/ENA primary metagenome ERZ772897 (study PRJEB29015, sample SAMEA2737660) | human gut metagenome | biome: human gut; feature: human-associated habitat; material: faeces | place: China | collected 2012 ... | reverse complement strand
CATCTGTACAGGCCGTATACGTACCTGCCGATGACTTAACGGACCCGGCTCCGGCTACAACTTTCGCACATCTGGATGCGACAACCGTACTTTCACGTTCAATCGTAGAACTTGGTATTTATCCGGCTGTAGACCCGCTTGAGTCTACTTCCAGAATCCTTGACCCACGTATTGTAGGTGAAGAACATTATAAGGTAGCCAGAGCAGTTCAGGAAATTTTACAGAAGTACAAAGAATTGCAGGATATCATCGCAATCCTTGGTATGGACGAACTTTCAGAGGATGATAAGCTGGTCGTATCAAGAGCAAGAAAAGTACAGAGATTCCTGTCACAGCCATTCTTCGTAGCCGGACAGTTTACAGGTCTGGAGGGAAGATATGTGCCGATTAGTGAAACAATTCAGGGCTTTAAGGAAATCATCGAAGGTAAGTATGATGACATTCCTGAAAGTTACTTCTTAAACTGCGGTAATATTGATGACGTACTTGCAAAGTGTAAATAATCTGTAACAGGTTAAACGACACGGGTAAGAATGGAGGAATCAATGGCAGATATGAAGACATTCAGGCTGTTGGTAAACACGCCTGACAGAGTATTCTACAATGATGATGTGACAATGGTAGAGCTTTCCACAACGGAAGGTGAGATTGGTGTATATGCAGAACATATTCCTCTTACATCAGTACTGGTACCGTGTGTTATGAATATTCATGTAGATGGAGATGTAAAAAAAGCTGCTGTACACGGCGGAATTGTTGAGATTTTACAGGATAAGGTAACGGTGCTTGCAGAAATTGCAGAGTGGCCGGAAGAAATTGATGTAAATCGTGCCAATGAAGCCAAAACAAGAGCTGAACGCAGACTTTCAAGTAACGATCCGCATATTGATGTGGTACGTGCGGAAGCAGCGTTAAAGCGTTCTCTTGCACGACTGGGTGCAGCACGCTAAATAAATGTATAAACCTTCCAATTTATGGCGATACTTAAGAATACCATAAGTTGGGAGGTTTATTTATGTTCAGGGATTGTTGGGATTATATCTGTTATAAAATACAGGATACGATTTTAAAAAACGGACAGAAACAAAACAGGAAGAAACAAGAAAATATAAATAAGACAACACACAGAAAGGCGGGATTTTTGCTGCAAAAGACCGCGGTTGTTATTGCGGGAATTTTGTGGCTGATAGCGGCGGCGAGGGTATTTTGGAATATGCCGCAGACGGGTGTGCAGGAAAATGTTTTAAGTGCGTTTGGCAGTGCATCCTACAAGGAAGTGTGCGCAGATATTTCTGCATATGGCAAATATGGCAGTATGGAGCTTACGGATACGGCAAAAGAGATTATCCTGGAAAAGGCGGCAGAAAAAATAGGGATTAACCGGTATACGATAGAACAGACAAGCCGGGACAATGTGGAAACAATGCAGCTTTCCCAAAACGGTGAAAACGGCAGTGTTCTTTGCAGATTTATAACGATTCATCAGGAAAATGTGGAGTACGAGCAGTACCTTTACATCGGTGTGACATTAAAAAATACGGTAGATGCTTCTTTTACATATGAGAAGCTCATTCGTCAGATAATGGAAGAAATGCAGATTGATACGGAAGTCAATGTCAATTTAAAGGGACAGATTCATGGGGCGCTTACCGATACGCAGAAAGAGCAGTTTGCACAGGATATGCTTGATATGATGAATGCAAAACTAAGTGTCGGTCGTCATATGGAAGATGTGTATACTGTATACGCATATAACAAAGGGATTAAAAATTATATTATGATAGGAAAAGACAAGGTGAATGTCAATATCTGCATCGGATATGACGAAGAAAAAAATGAAACCACGGTGTATCTTGCGACACCGATGAATATGCAGGATTACTAAACGGCAGACTATGAAAATCTGCATTTAGGCTTGTAGTTTTTTGGTAAACAGATTAAAATAAAACTATTCATCAATATTTGAAAGTAAAAGAGGAACAAATCAGTGACGATAGAAGAATTACTTGAACAGTGCATCCAGAAGAATCTGATTGATCTGACAATCAGCGGATTAAAAAAGAAAAACGAAGAACTTCCGGTAAAGATAAAGGTACGTCCGGTTGCCATGAAAGATAAAATAGAATATCAGGTTTCAGAGTTTATCGGAAGGAAAGTATTTCATAAGAATTATAAAAAAGACGAATTGAAAAAGAAGATTACAGACTGGATGCAGGAGGACTACAAGCAGGCACAGTTTACCATGACCGATGCAACGGCACAGATTTTGTCCGGGAAGCACAGCCAGACCGTGAAATACAAAAAATGTAAGGAAGTCCGGGTGCAGAGGGATTTGTCGCACAACCGTACCAAGCGTTACATTCTGCCGGAAGGAACGCCGGTTGGATTTCTGATTGATCTGGGCGTTATGACCAAAGAGGGTAAAATTGTACGGCAGAAGTATGATAAATACCGTCAGATTAACCGCTTTCTGGAATTTGTTGAAGACATTCTGCCGCAGTTAAGCAAAGAACGGGAGCAGACGATTATTGATTTTGGCTGTAGGAAGTCCTATCTGACCTTTGCCATGTACTATTATTTAAAGGAACTGAAAGGCTATGATATCCGTATTATCGGGCTGGATTTAAAGGAAGATGTCATTGCACACTGTAATGAGTTAAAGGACAAATACGGCTACGGAAAGCTGTCATTTCTTGTCGGGGATATTGCATCCTATACCGATGTTGATGCGGTTGATATGGTGGTGACACTGCATGCGTGTGATACGGCAACGGACTATGCGCTGGCTAAAGCCGTGCAGTGGGGCGCAAAAGTCATTTTATCCGTACCGTGCTGCCAGCATGAAGCCAACAGAATGATGGAAAATGAACTGTTACAGCCGGTGTTGCAGTATGGTATCTTAAAAGAACGCATGGCGGCAATTATGACGGATGCCGTACGGGCAAATCTTCTGACAGCAAAAGGGTATGACACACAGATACTGGAATTTATTGATATGGAACATACACCGAAAAATCTGCTGATTCGTGCGGTTTATACCGGAAAAGACAGTGAAAATGCAGCAGAAGCATTGAAAAATATGGAGGAAGCACTCCATTTGAATCTGACCTTAAATAAACTGCTGGGCGAATAGGCCGCAGATGGATAATGGAAAGGATTAAGTTATGGACAACAGGGAAAATGCTACATATAAATATATTATATTGGCAGTCGCATTTATGGTAACTGTCGTGGTTACATTTATATCCATGAATTATGAGACGTCAGCCATATCGACAATGACAATGACACAGGCAACGCTTCCGGTCGTTATGATGCAGACCGAAGAAGGCCAGTTGTTTAACCGGTTATACGGTTATACACAGAAAGTCGATGCTTCAATGATGGGAGAAACACTGACACCGCTGCCGACAGATAAGAAATTGTCCGTTGTAGTGGATTTGTATGGACAGGAATTAGAGGGTGTTTCGTACAAGGTAAGAGATTTAAGCGATTTATCGCTGATTGAAAATACAAAAGTAGAAGATTATACGCAGGACGAAAGCCGTGCAGATGTTGTGCTTAATATTAAGAATCTGATTGATAACAATAAAGAATATCTATTAGAGGTTACGATATCGACAAAAAAGCAGGAAGAAATTTATTATTACACGCGGATTATCAGCGGTACGGATTTTCAGGTGCAGGATAAATTGAATTATGTGCTGGAACTCAACAGCTATGCGTATGACCAGACACAGTTGAAAAATCTGACACAGTATCTGGAAACGACATCTTCCGGAGATAATTCCAATTTCGGAAAGGTCAATATTCACAGTAAGCAGTCACAGGTTGGCTGGGGTGAATTAGGACCGTTTATTGAAAGTGACAGAATTCCTTCAATTACACAGATTGGTCAGGAAACGGCAGAAATTACAATAGATTATATGGTGGGTGCAGAAAATGATAATGATTCCTATGATACATATCGTGTAAAAGATTACTATAAAATACGCCAGTCCGGCAGTAAATTGTATCTGCTCGATTATGAGCGTGAGGCAGGGCAGTATTTTGACGGTCAGAATGATTTTCTGTCATCCTCCAAAATTAATCTGGGTATACAGCCGGATACGGATGTGATGGCGCAGGCAAGTGATAATGGGCAGTATACGGCATTTGTCAGCCGGAATACACTCTGGGAACTGGATTCGGACAATTCAGAATTAACAAAGGTCTTTTCATTTGATGCAGAGGATTCGGACAATATCCGGGAACGCGGCAGCCAGCATGAAATCCGCATTATGAGCGTATCGGATGAAGGCAGCCTTTATTTTCTGATCTGCGGCTACATGAGCCGTGGTGCGCACGAAGGGGAAATGGGCATTTCGCTGTGTTCGTATAATTATGGGGAAAATGTGGTGCAGGAAGAACTGTATCTGCCGGTAGATGTTTCCTATGAGAGTATGGAAGAACGCATTGGCGGCATTGCTTATGTGAATGACAACAATTTGTTTTATATTTTAATTGACGATACATTGTATGCCATTAATTTAATCAGCCGTGAAGTCATGACAGAAGTTTCAGGGCTGGCACAGGGAACGTATGCCGTTTCTAAAGGCAGAAATATGATTGCATACAGCGAAAATCATTCGCAATATGATACGGACAGTATCCGCATTTTCAATATGCAGGATGGCACGGATTATACCATTCGTGCAGATGCGGGTGAAAAGCTCAAGGTGCTGGGCTACATTAATTCAGATTTTATTTATGGCATTGCTGATGCAGAGGACATTGTATCCGAAGGTGACGGCAATACTTTTTTCCCGATGTATCAGGTGAATATTATGGCATCGGATTATACGATGCAGAAAGAATATAATGAGCCGGGCATTTATGTGTCTAATGCGATTGTCGATAAGCTGCGTGTGAATCTGTACCGTGTTGTAAAAAATGCAGACGGCAGTTTTTCAGAAACAACGATGGATCAGCTGATTAACCGGGAAGAAAACAGCACCAGTGACGGTCTGGTTATTGATACCATTTCAACGACCAACCGAAAGACCGAGGTGATTCTTGTGTTAAAAAAAGCGATTTCTAATGTGAATAATATCACGGTGCGTTACTCAGATAAGATGATTTTTAAGAAGGATGAAACATCGGATTTATTAATGAAACACTAATGAGAGGTTTGCATGAAAAAGTTTAAGAAAATCATACGGGCAGTTTTGGTGCTTGCGGTGCTTGCGGGACTCATTTATCTGATTCCAAAAGTGATTACGGTTGTGCGTTTAAAACGTGCGGCGGATTCTTATGTAGCGGCAAGCGCGGTCAGTACCTTTAAAGATTCAAAGACAACGATTATCTATGATACGAATGACCAGGAACTCTGTACAATGAAGAATACAAAGGATATGTATTATGTGTCGTATCAGGAGATTCCGGCGACACTGGTCAATTCCTTTGTCGTTATGGAAGACCGCCAGTTTTATAAACATTCCGGTTATGATATCAAGGCAATTCTGCGTGCCATTGTGATTAATCAGAAAAGCAATGATATTGCGCAGGGGGCAAGTACCATTACCCAGCAGCTTGCAAGAAATATTTTCCTGTCGCAGGAAGTGACATGGCAGCGTAAGGTTGAGGAGATTTTTATTGCGGTCGGTCTGGAAAAGAAGTACAGTAAGAATCAGATTCTGGAATTTTACCTGAACAATATTTATTTCGGAAACGGATATTATGGCGTGGAAGCTGCGGCAAGAGGATATTTTGACAAATCCGTGTCAGAACTTACGCTTGCGGAACAGACTTTTATCGCGGCGATTCCCAACAATCCGACACGCTATAATCCGCTGACAAATTATGACAATACCGTCCAGCGTAAAAACCTCATTTTACAGCAGCTTTACGAGGCGGATGATATTGGTTCGCTCGACCGCTATATGGCTGAAACAGAAGAGGTTGTCTTAAATCCGCATCAGACAGAGGAGATTAACAATTCGGTTGTAACGTATGCAAGGCACTGTGCAACCGAATCGCTGATGAGTGTATCGGGCTTTACCTTCCGTTATAATTTCAGTTCGGAAGACGATTATAATGCATATGAAGCTACGTATGATACATTTTACAATATGTGTCAGCAGAAGCTTTTAAGCGGTGGCTACAGCATTTACACCTCCATTGATATGAATGTACAAAATCAGTTACAGCAGGCAGTAGATAACAATCTGGCGGCATATACGGAAAAGTCTTCGGAAGGTGTATACAGTATGCAGGGAGCGGCAACGTGTGTGGATAACAGCACCGGAAATGTGGTGGCGATTGTCGGTTCGCGCAGTCAGGAAGACATCAAGGGCTATGTTTTAAATCGTGCGTATCAGAGTTACCGCCAGCCGGGCAGTTGTATTAAGCCGTTAAATGTCTACACACCGTATTTGCAGCTTGGCAATACGCCGGATACGAAGGTTACCGATTCGCAGATTGACGGCGGCCCAGCCAATGCCGATGCAAGCTATGCTGGAGAGATGACGTTGACAGATGCCGTAAAATGGTCTAAAAATACGGTTGCATGGAACATTTATCAGCAGATTACGCCAAAGACGGGAAGTTCCTTTTTAATAAAAATGGGATTTCATAAAATCTGGGTGGATAAAGATTACAATGCCGGTGCATTAGGCGGTTTTACGTATGGTGTGACAACGGAAGAAATGGCAGGCGGATATGCAGCACTTGCCAATGACGGTGTATACAGAAAAGCAACCTGTATCCGTCTTATTGTAGATGCTTCCAATAAAACGGTTGTCAATGAAACGAACCGTGACAGCAAGGTTTATGATAAAAGTGCATCGCGCATGATGACACAGATGTTAAGGGAAGTTGTATTAAGCGGTACGGGAACATCAGCAAATGTGGAAAATGCAGTTGTTGCCGGAAAAACGGGAACGACAAATGCCAGCAAAGATGTATGGTTCTGCGGATACAGCAAGTATTACACCACAACGGTATGGGCAGGATACGATTATCCAAAAGAAATGTCCGGTGTCAACAGCCGTGTCAATGCAATCTTTAAAGATTTTATGACGGCGGTGCATACCAATCTGCCTGTAACAGATTTCAGTACGGTTACACAGCAGACAACACAACCGGAGACGACAGCGGCAGTACAGGAGGAAACGCAATCCTTACCGCAGGAAACTACAGCAATTGTGCCGGAAACGGAAACGACAGGTATTGAACAGGTAACACCGCAGCAGGTTCCGTCCACGACAGCACAGGTGCCAACAACAACACCGTATCAGCGATGGACGACAGCACCGGCACAGCCAAAGACAACGGCACCGATGCAGTATGGCGATATTGACGCCACGACAAGAACCGATCCCGATGCAACGGCACGCGGAGAGTGGTAAATGTGAACAAGCCATAAATCAAAGCTTGTTCACATAACACTTTGTGCCGACAGCGGCACAAAGTCGTCCGTTGATGCGGGTAGATGAGAAATCGAACAAGCCATAAATTAAAGGGATAGGAAAATGTGAATCAACATTTTCCTATCCCTTTTTGCCGGACAGCGCCCAAAGCCTGCATACATTAATATTACTTGCCGTAATGTGTTTCGTTGTATTCCTTAACACGCTGCTGGATTCTTTCAACAGGGCTTAATAAGTTGCTGATAGAAGAATCGTGGTTTAACGTATCAACTAATAAAGCAATGTATTTGCTCATATCTACATTGATATACCAAGGCTTAGAAAGCAGTTCTTCCGGCTGGTATACAAGGTTCGTTGTAAGAACACGGTCGATAACGCCGTTTTCATAAGCTTCATCAAATTTCTTAAATCCATTTGTGAACAGACCAAAGGTTGTCGCACAGAAGACTCTCTTTGCTTTTCTTCTCTTTAATTCAGCAGCAACATCAATCATGCTTTCACCGGAAGAAATCATATCGTCGATGATGACAACATCTTTTCCTTCTACGTTAGAGCCTAAGAACTCATGGGCAACAATCGGGTTACGTCCGTTGACAATCTTTGTATAGTCACGTCTTTTATAGAACATACCCATATCCAGACCGAGGACGTTTGCAAAGTAAACAGCACGTCCCATACCGCCTTCATCCGGGCTGATAACCATCATATGGTCGCTGTCGATGTGTAAATCGTCAACACCCAGTAAAAGATATTTAATAAACTGATACGTAGCAGAAACGGATTCAAATCCCTTTAACGGAATTGCGTTCTGTACACGCGGGTCATGTGCATCAAATGTAATGATGTTATCCACACCCATATCTGTGAGTTCCTTTAATGCAAGTGCGCAGTCTAAGGATTCACGTCCTGAACGTTTATGCTGTCTGCTTTCATACAGGAATGGCATAATAACGGTAATTCTGCGTGCTTTACCACCGGCAGCAGCGATAACACGCTTTAAATCTGCATAGTGGTCATCTGGTGACATATGGTTCTTATAACCGCATAAAGAATATTCAAGGCTGTAATTACATACGTCAACCATGATATATAAATCATATCCACGTACGGAATCGTTTAAAACACCCTTTCCTTCACCGGAACCAAAACGAGGGGTGCTTGCACTTACGATATAAGAATCTCTTTTATATCCGCTGAAAGCGAGTGTAGATTCATCTTCGTGGTCGCGCTGTTCTCTCCAGTCAACAAGATAATTATTTACCTTTTTGCCTAATTCTGAGCAGCTGGCTAAAGGAACGATACCTAAGGTACCATATGGAATAGTTTGTGTGTGACGTTCGTCTCGTGGCATAATTAAAATCCTCCATTAGTATAATACGATACAAATTTGTATTTAACACAATATAAAATATAATCATTCTTTGCCGATAAGTCAATGATTTCCTAAGGTTTTTGCCCTGTTTTTTTCAAAAGACGGATATCGGCACCCGCAAGCTTTAACAGCTTATAAGCACTGGTGAGGCGCGAAAAAATTCGCTCCGAATACATGTTGCGGATATCTGAGAGCGAAAGGTTGGTTGAGATAACCACGCTTTTTCTTCTGAGAATCCGTTCATTGATACAGTAAAACAGGCGGGAACTGGTGTAGCTGTTGGCAAATTCCGTGCCGAGGTCATCAATAATGAGCAGATCACAGTCTAAAATGTAGCTGCTGTCAATTGCCGTATCAGATGTATCCGGCTTGTTAAAATCCTGCTGTTCAAAGCATTGGAACAATTCCACGGCAGTCAGGTAAATGACACTGTGCGAAGAATCGAGCAGTTCCTTTGCAATACAGTTGGTTAAAAAAGTCTTTCCAACACCGGTATCGCCAAAAAGCAGCAGATTATCATAGGTGGTGTCAAATTCATCCACAAAGCGGTGGCATATGGACACAATATTCTGCATATTATTATAGGGTGTCAGTCCAATGGACGGAATCGGCGTTTTTTTATCATACCATTCATAGGAAAAGGTATCAAAATTTTCCGTCGTGATGATATTTTTTAAATTAGAATCGTGATACACCAGCTCAATGGCTTTTTTGGTGAAGCAGGCACATTTATGCTGACCGATATAGCCGGTATCCTTGCATTTCGGACAGGTATAGACAGGCTCTAAATAGTCTGCAGGTCTGCCAAGAGCGGCAAGACAGGCGGCTTTACGGTCTGCAAGTTCTGAAAGCTTTTTCCGGTAGGCGGTCTTGTAATCCGGATTTTTTAACATTTCTGCCGCCGCCTGCATGGAAAGCCCGATAATATCGTCTTCGATTTGGGCAATTTCAGGACATGCGGCAGTCACCTGCGCATACCGTTCATTCTGGATATGCCGGTTTTCGGTGCGGATCGCATCGTAAGTCCGCATAATTGCATCATGTTGGGAATTGGTAAGTGCCATAACCTTGTCCTTTCTAGCTGTTATTGCTGATTAAAGCGCTCTCTAAGCTGTCAATGTCGGTATCACGCTGGTGAAAATTGTGAAAACGGTTGTTATTCGTGCCGGGAGCAGAAGCTGCATTGGATGCTTTTTTCTGATTGCGCAGCAGTTCATATTCAGCATCTGATTTGCGGATATCTTCGGGTGTTTTTACATTTGCCTTATTCCATTTGGTAAGGATAGAGTCTGCGTATTCAAAACTCGGCTGATGCGTTGCCTTTAAAGTGCGGTTGCAGGCTTCAATAATCATATCGGCATCAAAGCAGTACGTGTCCGTCCATTTGGTGATAAACTCCCGTTCCCGCTGTCCGGGGTCGCGGCTTCCGATGCCAAAGGCATTCATCACGGAGTAAATGGTCATATTGTGGTTTGCTGTTTCAAGCTTTGCCTGTTTGACGGAAGTAATTCCGGCTTCTGCCCAGCTGGCAGCAATTTTTTCAATATAGCGCATACTCTTATGACCCTTTTGTACGCAGTAGCCGACCAGATATTCAATCAGGTCTGCGGGCAGTTTTAAGGTGTCGTAAAAATAGGCAATCCGCTGAAGTGCAGAAGAACCAAGAGGTTCGCCCATGTATTCTTCTACGGCGAATAAAAGCATGGCAAAATTTTCATCGCCAAGTTTAAATTCGCTGATGCGGGTCATGGAATAGGATTCTGGACCGGCGGTTTCTTTTGCGGCTGCCGTTTCCATCAGAGGAGCCACAGCGGATGTCATAGTGTGAGGTGCAGAAGCTGACACGGCAGTATTGGCAGCCGGACTGTTTACGATGGCATTTGGTATGACAGAATTGTCTGCATAGCGGGGGTCAGCCTCCCTGGAAGCGGACGAAGCAGATAAATCCGTAAAGGAGATGCCTGTCAGCATGCCGTCCGGGCTGAAATTTAAGCGCAGGGCATTCATTTTATCCCAGTAGCGCAGCCCGCGCAGAATGTCGGCTTCCGTCTGGTTGAATAAATCTGCCATTTCAGACACAGATAAAGAAATGTGACCGGCAGACACACAACGCAGAAGATACAAATATATTTTTACAAATTCACCATTTGCCTGTGGCATTAAGGTGTCAATAAAATAATTGGAAACGGCGGTGTTATCCGCACGGTTTTCCATATGTAATGTAATTGTATTCATACAAAAAACTTCCTTATCAATTCAGTTTCTTCATTATAACACACACCAAAACAAAATCAACAGGTGGAAAACACAGGGTTATCCACTGGGGATATTGTGGATAATGTGGATAACTTGTAAAAGAAAAATGAAATGCGTGTAAAAAGCGGAATTGTGGACAAGTCCTTATAAACAGGAAATCCACACACAGAATCAACAAAAATGTGATTAAGTATGTGGATAATGTGGATAACTATGTTGAAAACCAAACTATTTTACTGAAATTATTGAGAAATCAAGGCTTCCCCGATTTGATAGACATTTCCGGCACCCATAGTTATCAACAAATCGCCGTTGATACAATTTTTTGATAAAAATTTCTCAATTTCTTCAAAAGAGCCAAAATAAAAACACTCTTTGCCCAGTTTTTCGATTTCGTGTTTTAAATCAAGAGAGCTGATGCCCAGTGTATCCGTTTCTCTTGCAGCATAAATATCGGCAAGAACAACCTTATCTGCGTGGGAAAGCGCTTCTGCAAATTCCGTGAGCAGAATTTTGGTACGCGAATACGTATGCGGCTGGAATACACACCAGACGGTTTTGTGCGGATAATGGGCAGCCGAAGCAAGCGTTGCCTTAATCTCATCCGGGTGGTGGGCATAGTCGTCAATGACTGTGACACCGTTAAATTCGCCCTTCTTTTCAAAGCGGCGTTCTGTACCGTGAAAACCTGAAAGACCGGTGGCAATCACTTCAAGTGAAAGTCCCAGCTTTTTTGCGGCGGCAATGGCTGCAAGAGAATTGTATACATTATGCACGCCGGGAACAGAAAGATGAATCTGACCGGAAGGTGTTCCTTCTATTAAAAGAGTGTACGTGCAGCAGCCCATTTCATCAAAAGCAATATCTGCAGCGCTGTACATGCTCTTAGCCGGGTCAGAACCGACAGTAATGACTTCACAGGAAGTGTCCTGATAGAAGTATTCGTAATTGTCAATATCGGTATTGATAATTAAAGTACCGTCTGCCGGAAGCTTTTCCGTAAACAGCTTAAAGGAATGACGGATATCGTCAATATCCTTAAAGAAATCGAGGTGGTCTTCCTTGACATTTAAAATAATGTTCATGGTCGGGTGGAAGGATAAGAAGCTGTTGGTATATTCACAGGCTTCTGTTACAAAAATACCGGACTGTCCGACACGGATATTACCGCCGATACTGTCTAAAATGCCGCCGACAGAAATGGTCGGGTCACAGTTACCTGCCATTAAAATCTCCGTCAGCATGGAAGTTGTCGTTGTTTTTCCGTGTGTACCGGCGATATTGACAGCGGTTTTGTAGTTGGTCATAATCTGTCCGAGCAGTTCGGCACGGGTAATCGTAGGAATACCCGCAGCTCTTGCTGCCGAAAGTTCAGGATTGGTGTCCCTGATGGCAGCTGTGTAGACTACTAAGTCAATGTCACTGGTAATATTGTCAGCCGTTTGGCTGTATACAATATGACAGCCTGCGGCAGTAAGTTCTTTCGTGAGTGCAGATTCAGCAGCATCTGAGCCGGATACGGTAAAATTCTTATCCCGCAGTATATGTGCAAGACCGCTCATGCTGATTCCTCCAATACCGATAAAATGTACATGAATAGGATTATTAAAATTAATATGATACATGGTTGAATCCTTTCTTATTAAATATAGCAGATGAAAAACATCATACAATCATATTATAAACGTATTGCGGAAAAATTCAAACTTTATTTTCACCGGTACTGACATAATATTTACGGTACAGATGTCATATGGATTGCTCCGTGCTGCGCACTCTCACAATCCTGCCCAGTATTCGCATATCGTGAAGCATTCGCTTCACTTTTATGCGAATACTGGGCGGGTCATGAATCCTTACAGCCGCGCTTGCGCGAGCGCATCGCGGTGATAAGGATTATGACCTTGACATCTTAAATTATATCGGAAAAATAGGTATTATTTGAAAATATCCGCATAAAATGTAAATTGTATTGCGTATGTGTTATATACAAGTGTAATTGTTTTATTAAAGGATAAAAATATTTAGAATTTTACAAAATTCTTTTTACTTAATGAGTCACATATGATATAATTGTTTTATCAAAACAGGTTTATTATTATAACATCAGAGGTGATAGCATGATTAAAAAAGAGATGATTGCCATGTTATTGGCAGGGGGACAAGGCAGCAGACTGGGAGTGCTGACTGCAAAGGTAGCGAAGCCTGCGGTATCTTTTGGTGGAAAGTATAGGATTATCGATTTTCCATTGAGTAACTGCATTAATTCAGGCATTGATACGGTAGGTGTGCTGACACAGTATCAGCCGTTAAGACTGAACTCGCATATCGGTATTGGTATTCCGTGGGATTTGGACAGAAATGTCGGTGGTGTAACCGTACTTCCGCCGTATGAAAAGAGTTCAAACAGTGAGTGGTATACAGGAACAGCCAATGCCATTTATCAGAATCTGGAGTATATGGAACAGTATAATCCCGATTATGTTTTGATTTTGTCAGGAGATCATATTTATAAGATGGACTACAAAATCATGCTGGATTATCATAAGGCGAACAATGCGGATATTACGATTGCCGCAATGCCGGTTCCGATGGAAGAAGCGAGCCGTTTTGGTATCGTGGTAACAGATGAAGATAACCGCATTACAGAATTTGAGGAAAAACCGACGCAGCCAAAGAGCAATCTGGCGTCAATGGGTATTTACATATTCAGCTGGAAGGTATTAAAGGAAGCTTTAATCAAGCTGAAAGACCAGAATGAATGTGACTTTGGCAAGCATGTTATTCCGTACTGCTTCGAGAACAATAAACGCATTTTTGCGTATGAGTACAACGGATACTGGAAAGATGTCGGAACACTCAGTTCTTATTGGGAAGCAAATATGGAATTGATTGATATTATCCCGGTGTTTAACCTGTATGAAGAATTTTGGAAGATTTATACCCGCACGGATACGATTCCGCCGCAGTATATCGGGGAAAATGCTTACATAGAAAAGAGTATTATTGGTGATGGAACGGAAATTTACGGAAAGGTTTATAATTCCGTTATCGGTGCCGGCGTCGTCATAGAAGAAGGCACGGTGGTACGTGATTCAATTATTATGAACAATTCTGTTATCGGAAAAGACAGTATTGTTACAAAGTCGATTATTGCAGAAGATGTTCAGATTGGCAGCCATGTTGAACTTGGGGCAGGCGAAGAAGCAGAGAATGTATTTAAACCAAAAATTTATAATTCAGGCCTTGTTACAGTCGGTGAATGTTCCGTTATCCCGGACAATGTAACAGTAGGTAAGAATACAGCTATTTCCGGCGAGACGACCATTGATGATTATCAGGAAGGGCAGCTTGCAAGCGGAGGCATCATAATTAAGGCAGGTGATAATGTATGAAAGCAATAGGAATTATTCTGGCCGGTGGCAATAACAAACTGATGAAAGATTTATCAAAAAAGAGGGCAATCGCGGCAATGCCGGTTGCGGGAAGCTACAGGGCAATTGATTTTGCATTAAGTAATATGTCCAATTCCCGTATTAATAAAGTGGCTGTTATTACACAGTACAATGCCCGTTCTTTAAATGAGCATTTAAGTTCATCAAAATGGTGGGATTTCGGAAGAAAGCAGGGCGGACTGTTCGTATTTACACCGACAATTACAGCAGACAGCAGCTACTGGTACCGCGGCACGGCAGATTCTTTATATCAGAATCTGAATTACTTAAAGACAAGCCATGAGCCGTATGTTGTTATCGCATCAGGTGACGGTATTTATAAGATGGATTATAATAAAGTGCTGGAGTACCATATCGAAAAGAAAGCGGATATTACGATGGTTGTCAAGAAAATGACAGACCGTTCGGAGATTAACCGTTTCGGACTGGTAACGATGACAGAGGAAGGACGGATTACCGATATCGATGAGAAACCGCTGGAAACCAATCTTTCCACTGTTTCAACAGGAATCTATGTAATCCGCAGAAGACTGCTGATTGAACTGATTGAAAAGGCAGCTTCAGAAGACCGTCATGATTTTGTAAGGGATATTCTGATACGTTATAAGAATATTAAAAAGATTTACGGATATAAGCTGGAAAGCTATTGGAGCAATATCTCATCCGTAAGGTCTTACTATAAAACTAATATGGACTTTTTAAAGAAAGATGTCCGTGATTATTTCTTTAAGCAGTATCCGGATATTTATTCAAAGGTAGAAGATTTACCGCCGGCAAAGTACAACTGTGGTGCACAGGTCAGCAACAGCCTTGTATCAAGTGGCTGTATTGTCAACGGTACAATTGAAAATTCGATTTTGTTTAAAAAGATTTATATCGGAAATAACAGTGTAGTAAAGAATTGCATTATTTTAAATAATGCATATATTGGGGATAACTCTTATCTGGAGAACTGCATTGTGGAAAGCGGAAGTACCATTAAAGCCAATACCAATTACAAGGGTGAGGGCGAACCGCTGATTCTTGATGAAAACAGTCCGATTTATTACTAAAAAACTGCAACGACACAAAAAGATTATGGCTGCAACAGGGGGCAGCAGAAGGGGCGCTTATGAATATTACAGACGTACGTGTTAGAAAAATCAGCAAAGAAGGAAAGATGAAGGCGGTTGTATCGGTTACGATAGATGATGAATTTGTTGTACACGATATTAAGGTTATCGAAGGCGATAAGGGGTTATTTATTGCGATGCCAAGCAGAAGGTCGTCAGACGGTGAGTACAGGGATGTAGCCCACCCAATCAACACCTCGACAAGAGAACGGTTACAGGCGGTGATTCTGGAAGCCTATGAAAAGGCAGAAGAATCGGCAGAGGAATAAAAGGTAATAAAATTATAAAGTAAAATAAAAAGGCTGCACAGAAAAAGTATTATCTGCAATGCGGCAATGGATATATCCATTGGATTGCAGGTTATGGCTTGCATCTGTGCAGTTTTTGTTTCTTGTATTCTGTATCACCGGTCAACAATATTCCCTTTCAGTTTCCGGAATGTCGATGGGGATACGCCGTTTACTTTCTTAAAGGCATCGCCGTAGTAGTTACTGTTATCATAGCCGCATTCAAAGGCGATTTCCGTAATGCTCATGCCGGTTTCCAGAAGCAGTTTTTCAGAATGATTAATCCGCACATTATTTAAGTATTCTTTAAACCCCAGACCGTTTGCAGACTTAAATTTTTTGGAAAAATACGAAGGATTTAAGTGCAGCAGTTCTGCCATGTCATCCAGTGTAATATTATTTTTAAAGTGTTCGTTAATATAGTCTATGGCAATCTGGAGTGCTTCATCGGTGGCGCGCGTGTTGTTGTTGACAATCAGAATTGAAGCATCATTAATATATCGTAAAATACGCACGACCAAGGTCTGAAAATACATTTTTAACATGCAGTTTGAAAAAATATCAGACGACTGGTGTTCGGCAAGAATCAGACTCAGCATGGCATTGATATCACTGCGGCAGTCCTCCGGCAGATAAAAGATTTTGGAAAACAGGTGGCTTTGCAGCCATACTGTGCCGAATTCTGTAACCAGCTCGTTTAAATAACTCTGTGTAAATTCAATCGATACACATTCATGCAGGGCAGCCTCCGAGTAAGAAGTGCGGTGCAACGTATCTGCGGGAATGAATGTAATATTGCCAGGGGTCAGGTGGTAAACATTGTTTTTGATAAATAAATCGCACCCGCCGCTGATCAGGTAAAACATTTCATAATAAGAATGTGCATGTGCAGAGTGCATATGGTAAGACGCCTGATGGGTCTTTTTGGAAATTTCAAATCGTGATGTTACAGCCATAGAAATCCTCGTTTCTGAACAATTATATAAAATTTTGTTCGGATGTTTTTAAAATGTAAAATGGTAAAAATGCACAAAAAATCATAATGTGTTTGCGTAATATTAACATATACTATATTTTACACCTAAAATAATCAGTAAACAAGAGCAAAAATCACTATTTTTTTGTAGAAAAGGTGGGATGTTTGTGATAGATTAGTGTCATTGGAGAGATTTAACAAAAATGTAACACGAATTTTACATTTTTGATTAAAAATTGACAATAGGGCTAATTTCACGAGAGGAGAGTAATTATGAAGACTAAAAAGTCAAAAAGAGTAATGGCGGTCGTAATGGCAGTTTTACTCACAGTAGGTATTATGCCTATGGACTGGGCTGTAACAAAGGCAGCAGCAAGTACAGTCCACTCTTTTGATGCAACAGCGCAGGCTTCAGTTGGGGATGACAAAGCCGTGATTGCAGAGGGAACAACATTTAATGACGGGTACTTTAAAATCGTAGGAAAAGTGACCCAGAGAACCAACAGTGACGGAAGCATAAAGGCTTACGAACTGGCATCTAAGGCGGCAGGTGCCGTGCAGTTTACAACGGAAAGCGCTTCTTCCGTAGTAGTAGGTTTAAGCAGTACGGGCGGTTCGAATGAATCCGCAGTGGCACTGATTAATACAGCGGACAACAGTGTGGTTGCAGAAGATGCAGGAACAACCGTTGTAGCAGGAACAAAAAAGACCGAGTTAAAGTATACAGCATTACCGGCAGGTACCTATCAGGTTGTATCACCGGAAGATGCAGACCGCAACAGAGCGTGCAGATTCTTTGATATTACAGTTGAGGAAGAAGAAGCTGCCGCAGTTACAACAACATATGCGTTTGCGGTTGCAGACCTTGCACCGGCAGATTACGGTGTAACAGCAGATAAAGCAGCAATTGCCGAAGGAACAGCTTTTGCTTCTGATTATGTAAAGACTGTCGGAACAGCAACATTCAGAACAAAGAGTTCTTCCGATTTCAGTGCATTAAAGGCAATTGAACTTGGCTCAAAGGCATCCGGTGCATTACAGTTTACTGTAACAGGTACTGCTTCAGTATCTTTTGAAGCAAGCAGTACAGGCGGTTCGAATGAATCGGCAATTGCACTTGTAAACACAGCAGACAACAGTACGGTTGCAGAAGATGCAGGAACAACTATTGTTAAGGGAACAAACGCAACAAAGCTTACATACAGCAGCTTACCGGCAGGTACTTATCAGATTGTTTCACCGGAAGATGCAGACCGTAACAGAGGTGTCAGAGTGTTAAGCTTCACAGCGGAACAGACAGCAAGCGGCGAAAGACCGGCAAGAAAAGCATGGGAAGACGTAGCAGCACCGGCAATCGGTGAGATTACGGCAGCAGACGGTAAAATTACAGTTCCGTTTACAATGGTAATCGGCTATGACGGCGCAGACAGTGTATCCGTTGATATGAAGAATACGGCAGGAACAGTTGTAGCCACAGAAAATTATGCAAAAGATGCAACAGAAGGTGTAGTTACGTTTACACCGGCTGCAAGCGGTGATTATACATTTACAATTACAGCAGCAAGAAAAGATGAAGCAGACAAGACAGGAACAGATAAGGAATTTAAGGGTTTTGAACTTCCGCTTGCAAAGCCGTCTTTCCAGAGTGCAACAAGCCAGGGCAGCGGTAAGGTTTCACTCGTATGGGACGAAGTGACAGAAGCTTCTTCTTATGAAGTATCATACAGCGAAAACGGAACAGACTTTACACAGCCTGTATCTGTAACAGGAACAGAATATGTCGTTTCAGGATTGACAGTCGGCAAGGAATATACTTTCAAGCTGACAGCAGTCAGAGTATTACCGGCAGCCGTTTCAGAAGCTGCAACGATTACAGCAAAAGCGACTGCAGAAGCACAGCAGGTATGGGCTTTTTCAGCATTCGGCCAGGGCGTCAGCTCAGATGAAAAGAATGCAGGCTATGAAGGCAGTGCAAATGACGGAAAGGTAACACTTTGGAATTTAAACAGCAAGGGTAAGATTGTACCGGCTTCTACAGACGGTTTATCCTTCTACTATACAGCCATTCCTTCTAATATGAACTTTACATTGTCAGCAACCGTAACAGTTGATGAATGGACACTGACAAACGGTCAGGAAGGCTTTGGTTTAATGGCAGCCGACAGAGTTGGTAAGAACGGTGATTCTTCTGTATTCTGGAACAACTCCTATATGGCATCTGTCACAAAGGTTGAATACTATGTAAACGCAGATGGCAGCATGGCATTAGACACGATTAAGCAGGGCGGCACAACAGCACCGGATGGTTCTGTAAAGGCAACAATGAAGTTAGGTATCGGCTCACAGGAAAAGACAGGTGTTACAAAGGCAAACCTTTCTAAGCTGGAAGCAAACGATACAGCAACCGTAAACAATGAATTCAGTTCAAAGATGACAACACTGGAAAGCTCTGGTGTAACGGGAAATCTGATTGGCAATGCAACAAAGGATGTTACAGGAACTGTTGAGAATCCGCTGACAACCTTTAAGATGTCTATTCAGAAAAATAACACAGGTTATTTCGTAAGCTATACCAACGAAGCAGGCGAAACTGTGACAAAGAAATACTATGACACAAAGGCATTGGAACAGTTAGATGAAGACAATGTATATGTTGGTTTCTTCGCTTCAAGAACAGCAAAGATTAGCGTAACAGACATTAACTTAACAACGGTTTCACCTGAAAATGATGTAGCAAAAGAAGAACAGCCGGTTACAACCGTAGCACCTTCATATAAAGTAACATCTGCTTCTGTATCCAATTCAGAAAGCTACAAGTTATCTTATGTAGCCAATGCAGACGGTCACGTTGTTGTTACTGCAGCAGACGGAATGGTCATTGCAGATGAAGATGTAACAGCCGGTCAGAAATATGTATGGGAAACGACATTAACATTAGGTGAGAATACATTTACAGTAACAATGACACCGGTGGAAGGTTACAGACCAAGTGAATTTGAAGTATTGGATTCTTATGAAGCTTCAACATTTACTTATAAGGTAACATACAACAAGTTTGACGGCGACGTGATTTATGTCGGACCGGATGCGACATCAGACGGTGTCGGTACAAAGGAAAATCCGATTGACATTTACACAGCAGTAAAATTTGTTTCACCGGGACAGAAGATTGTACTTCTTTCAGGTACATACAATTTAGAATCAACAGTTACGGTACAGCCGGGTATCGACGGTACGGAAAGCCAGCCAATCATTATGGCAGCAGAGTCTTCTACAGACAGACCGGTATTTGATTTCGGCAAGAACTGTGAAGGTATGGTATTAGCCGGTGATCACTGGTATTATCAGGGATTTGATGTAACAAATTCAGCAAATGCAAAGGATGGTATCAGACTTTGCGGAAGCAGCTGTACAGTAGATAACGTACGGACTTATCACAACGGTAACACCGGTTTACAGATCAGCCGTTTTACATCAACAGATACTAAAGAAGAATGGCCAAGCAACAACTTAGTATTAAATTGTACATCATACGGCAATGCCGATGAGGGTTACGAAGATGCAGACGGATTTGCAGCAAAGCTGACAATCGGTGAAGGAAATACATTTGACGGCTGTATCGCATACAACAATGCAGATGACGGATGGGATTTATTTGCAAAGGTAGAAACAGGCTCAATCGGTGCTGTAACAATCCAGAACTGTGTAGCTTATGGCAACGGTTATCTGGAAGACGGTACTGATGCCGGCAACGGTAACGGATTTAAGATGGGTGGTTCAAGTATGTCAGGATACCACAAGTTAATCAATTCCGTAGCATTTGATAACAAGGCAAAGGGTATTGATTCTAACAGCTGTCCGGATATTCAGGTAACCAATTCTACATCATACAATAATGGCGGTTCAAACGTAGCCATGTATACAAATGATGCAGCAAATACCGATTTTATGGCAACAGGTGTTCTTTCATGGAGAACTCAGAAGACAAGTGTGAATGAAACATTTAAGTTCAAGGGTACACAGGATGCTTCTAAGGTATATCAGTCAAGCAACTATTTCTGGAACTGCACGGAAGCAGGAACCAATAATAGTACAACAGCCGTAACGGCAGACTGGTTTGTATCTACAGACACAAAGATGAATTATGACACACACGTATATGCAGCGATTCCGGTTACAAGAAACAGTGACAATACAATCAATATGAACGGCTTACTGGTACTTACAGCCAATGCAAAGGCTGGCGCTGTTGTAGGCGGTCAGGCTTCTGCAAAGATTGATTTGAGCGGTAAGATGACAGGTGGTCTGTTATTCCAGAAGACAACAGGCAGTGAATCTGTAGAAACAGGTGATATGGCAAATATGATGCTTTATATCCTCTTACTGCTTGGCGCAGCAGGTGTATATGCAGTTTCTAAGAAAAGAAAGCACGCATAGGCATGATACCGGATTCAGACGAATATAAACGAATATAAAAGTCAAGGAACCCCTTTATTGAGGTGACTTAATAAGGGGGTTCTTTTCTTAAAGAAAATATATATCCATACAATTTAAAAGATTGATAAAGGATATGTGTTTTCCTTTGGAAAAGAACAAAAAGGGAGGTTTTTTTACAATGATTAAAAACAGAAGGACAAGCGGACTGCTGAGCATGGCATTGGCAACATGTCTGGTTGTAAGTGCAGTACCGGTACAGACAGTGGATTCTATTTTGGGAAATGCAGCAGGAAGGGTAACAGCTTATGCTGAGGAAACGGCGCAGAGTACAAAGCCGCTTACAACACTTTGGAAAACGCAGGAAGTCGGTACACACGAGGGAACAGGAACTTATGCGTATGATGCAGCAGCAAAGACTGTAACGGTAAACGGTGCCGGTACAAAATTTGATAAATCAGCAGGAAGTGATGATTTATTCTACGCTTATTTTGAGGGTAAAGGAGATTTAACCATTACAGCGAAGATGACCGTCAATAATAACGGCAATGCAGGATACGCAGGACTGTTAATCCGTAATGCCGCAGATGAAGCGGGAAGTGCCAGTGCAGCACTGTATGCAGATTTTGCAAATGGAAGCAAGAATCAGATCCGTTACGGATACCATAAAGAAGCAGCAGGCGGCGGTGCATCACAGGTCAATACGGCAGTCACAACCGCTTCTTCTGACATTTATATTAAATTAGAAGTTTCAGAGAATAAAGCAACCTATCACGTTGCTTCGACAGCTGATTTTTCAGATGAAAAGGTAAAGACACAGACAATTTCCGGATTATCAGCAAAGACAATCGGTTTCTTTGCAACAGAAGGAGTAACTGCAGAATTTTCGGATGTAACGGTAACTTCTGCATATACAACGGATGACGGTGCAGATGTTAAAAAGCAGATTTTTGATTCAGAGGCAGGAGAAGTGAACTTCTCACAGTCAAGCAGTAAAGATTACTCAGGAAATTATGATGCCGGAAATTCCTTTGAAACTTCCGCAAACGGCAATATTTTATCCGTAAACCATACAAGAAGTGCGGCAGTTAAGGGAAATATCAGGGATGATAAGGGAATGGATTACATATTATTTCCGGAAACATCAGAAGATATGACGATTTCAGCAGATATTACAGTGACAAAGCTGGATTCCGGTACAGATAAGCAGGGGCTTGCCATCGGACAGTTTAACGCGAAGACCGGCAGCGCCATGAAGTGTGACGTATTACATATCCAGAAAAATATTGTGATTCAGCATACATTTTCAACGGTCAGCGGAACGGGTAACTGCGGTTCTCCAAAGGTTGGCAAAAAAACTGACACAGCAAACGGATATGAGCTGGGCGGCACATATACACTGACTTACACAAAGAGTGGCAATACCGCTAAAATGCAGGTTGTAAGCGCAGACGGAACGGTGCTTATGGGTTCAGAAGCAAATCCGGGCGAATTTGACCTGACACAGTCTTATGCAGACCTGCAGACAGGACAGACAGTACGCTATGGTCTGGCATTTTCAGGTGTTACGGCAGAAATCAGTAACCTGACCTTAAAGAATGCAGAAGGTACGGTTGTATATGACCAGAACGATTATTATGTTGCAGTCGGTGTTGCACCGGTGATTACAAATGCCGCAACAGAAGTGGCTTCTGACAGAAAGAGCATGAATATTACATGGGATGTCGCAGAAGAAGGCTCAGGCAATATTAAATATGCCGTATATGTATCAAAGGATGGCGGTGAATATACAAAGATTTCTGATTCTAAGGTGAACAGCTTCAGTTATGCCGGAATGGACGGCGACGGAAACTATCAGTTTAAGATTGTGCCTTATGGCGGAACAACAATGGGAACAGCCGTAGAAACTGAAATAACGGACTATCAGGCACCACTTGCACAGGCTGAATTAACAGCCGCAGGCAGCAAATCTAAGGTAGAACTGTCATGGAATGCCGTAGAAGGTGCATCTTCTTATGATGTATACAGAAAACTGGGTTCTGACGGTGAAGCAGTGCTGGTTAAGACAACAGCAGAGAATGCATTTACAGATACAGATGTTGTCGAAGAAGAACCGTATTATTACTATGTTATAGCAAAAAATGACAAGAATACAAGTAATCCGTCAGCAACGATGCAGGTACTGACATCAGACGGTCATACAGGTGCTTATGTATATGAAAATGAAGCAACAAAACTGACAGTAGCATATAAGTCCAATGATACTGTTTTTGATGATAATGCACTGCTGGTTCTTACAGCAGACGAAGCAGGAACAGCACAGCTTTATGTAAATGACGTGCTGGCAGATACCAAAACTGTCGGTGCGGGCGATGAAATGAAGTTTGAACCTAAATTAAAGAAAGGCAGAAATGACGTTACTGTTATATTTACTGATGCAGAGGGAAATGCGACAAGAAAGACATTTAATTTTGTTGCAAACCCGGATGTTGATATTGTTGTAGATGCGGCATATACAGGCGAAGACGGTGCAGAGTCAGACGGACTGCCGGTATATAAGACTGTTCAGGCAGCAGTCAATGCAGTGCCGGAAGATAATGCAGAAGCCAAAGTGATTTACATTAAAAATGGTGAATATAATGAACGTGTTGAAGTAAAATCACCATATGTAAGTCTTCTCGGACAGGACAGTGAAAAGACCCATTTATTCTATTCTGTATGTGTTGCCAACGGAAATGCAGACAGTATGTGGAACCGTAATGCAATGTATGTAGATACGGCAGCAACAGGCTTCACAGCAGAAAATCTGACGGTTGAAAATTCATATGACTATACAAACGGTTCGGACCAGCAGGCAGATGCCCTGTGTATTGTGGCTGACCAGACAGCATGTATTAATGTAAGATTAATCGGCTATCAGGATACCCTGCTGACTGATACAAGAACGAAAGATGAAAACGGCAATTATGCTGTGACAAGACAGTATTTCAATAAATGTTATATTACAGGTAATGTTGACTTTATCTATGGTGCAGGTACTTCCGTATTTGAAGACTGTGATATTGTTGCAAGATATACAGAATACAAATCAGACGGATGCTATACAGCCGGAAGAACATATGCTTCCACACCTTACGGATACGTATTTAACAACTGCCGCTTCCTTGCAGAAGAAGGCGTAGCAGACGGCGCATACAGAATGGCACGTCCGTGGGGCGCAGATGATTCAACAACATTTATGAACTGTTACTTAGGCAGGGCGATTTCACTGGAAACATCTTACGGCGACATGAGCGGTAACTTAGCTGAAAATGCAAGATTTGCAGAATACGGTTCTTACGGTCCGGGATATACAGTAAATAATAAGCGCCCATACCTGACAAGTGCACAGGCAGCAAACTTTAAGACGGACACAGTCATGGGGGACTATGATTACAGTGCAAGAACTGCCACATTGTATGGAACACAGCAGGAAGAACCGAAAACAGATATAACGGTTGTTGATAAGGCAGAGGTTGTTAAGAATGTAGCGGTTGATGAAAATGCCGTAATTAAAAATGCAGCCGGTGAAACCGTAAATCCGGGAGAAGTCAGTGTTGTCATTGAAAAAGCCGGAAACAGCGTAATTGACTCAATTATGAAAGGCTTTACAGCTGGTGGAATATTAATTGCTGACGGAAGTACAGTGGATTATTATGACATTGAATTACAGGATGAGAACGGTCAGGCAGTTATGCTTGAAAGCGGTAAAATCCAGATTACATTTGCTTATAAAGAAGGAATTGATTACAGCAAAGTGAATGTAATTGTATATCATCTGAATGAAAAGACCGGTGTCATTGAAAAGCTGGAAACACAGCTTACAAGTGAAGGTATCCGTTTTGAGGCAGACAGCTTCAGTCCGTTTGCAGTATACTATGAAAATAAAACGGTACAAAAAGATGATATTACCAAGCCGGATGACACAAAGAAAGATGATACAAAAACAGACGATGTAAAGAAGGATGATGCAGGTTCAGGAACACAGCAGGGTGAGAATACCGGTGCTGTGTCAGAGAAATCAGAAAATGCACAGCAGTCTGCGGATACAGGCGTACAGACAGGGGATACAGCCAATGGATTTGGATTCCTTGCGGCAGCAGTTGCAGCGGCAGGAGCAGGTGCTTATGAATTTCTTAAAAAAAGAAAGCTGATTCGCAGATAAAAAAGATAATTACTCAAATTTGATAGCCCGCGGGGCTGCCATGGAAATTCAAAAATTTCGTGGCAGCCTTTTTGCATTGCCGGTAGACGGTTTTGGGAAAGATATATGTAAGAATTTGCATATAAATTGATATAAGAGTGAAAAATATGTAAAATGCACAAAAAATGTGACAAATATCAGTAGTTGAGTAGCAAAAATAACTGCAATCATGGTTGACTATCTGATTTAAAAATAATATAATAAAAACAATTGGTGAAAACTTATAAAAGTTTTTTAAAAAGTTCGTGATTTTTTAAAAATGTGCTAAAAATACGAGGCTTCAGGAATGCTTTTATAAAAACACTAAAAACAAATCAGGAGGACGATTATGAGAAGAAAGGTGACAAAGGCAGCAGCGCTTTTATCAGCAGTACTGATGGCTAGCAGTTCTGTACCGTATGGTGTGTTAATACCTTACAATGTATTAGCAGAAGAAGTAAGTGCAGATGCCGGAGTAGCAGTACAGGAGGAAACAGCAGCAACTGTAGGCAGCGTAACCAACATTAAGACATGGGATGCAGCAGGCTTACTGGCAGCAGCAACAACAGAGGATAGTGGCTTATCCTTAAAGGGTGACGGCTGGACAACTGGAACAGATACAGCCGGAGCAGAAGCATTTGGAACAGGAGATTATGTAAAGGCAGGAGGTGTAAAGCCGACACCAAATAATGGCGCAGTTCCGACAGCAGGATGCTACTTACAGTATACGGCGACCGAAAACGGTAAGCTGACAATTATGGAAAAGACACAGAAGACTAATAAGAGCTTCTATGTAGTAGATTCAGACGGAGTTGTAAAGGCTACAAAGACATCAGGCTCAGCAAGTACATATGATACGATTACAGTTGATGTGGAAGAAGGCAAGACCTATTATGCATATATGTCAGGTTCAACAGCCAATATCTTTTCGGTATCTTTAGCAGTTGGTGAAAAGAAGCAGACTGCATGGGCAGATGTTGCAGCACCGGTAATTAACAGTGTAACAACAGATGAAGCCGGAGATTTCGTTGTAGACTTCTCAGCAGTCATTGATGCATACAAGGGTGCTGATGATGTAAAGGTTACAATGTTACAGGATGGACTGGAAGTATCTACACAGACATTTACAAAGCAGGCAGATACAGCTACATTTGCACCATACCGTTCAGGTACTTACACATTCGTAGTGGTTGCACAGAGATATGGCGAAGCTGATAAGGCAAGTGAAGTTTATACATACAAGGATTATGTACTGGCAGTGAAGAAGCCGGTTATCACATGGGCACAGAATAAGGGCAACGGCGATGTTTACTTAGACTGGATTAATATTGAAGATGCAGATTCTTATTCTGTAGCTTATAAGGAATCCGGAAGCACAGCTGATTATACCGTTGTAGAATCTGCATTATCCGCAGAAACAGGAAATTACACACTGACAGGACTGACAGCAGGCAAGTCTTATGATATCCAGATTAAGGCACTCAGAAAGTCAGACGGTTTTGAATCTGTTTATACAGAAAAAGATTTTGAAGTAACAACAGCAGAAGAACAGCCATGGTATACGGCAATCGTAGGTTCTGCACAGGCAGGTGATGTTACATTTACAACGGCTGACGGTCAGACAGATAACGTAAAGCTTTCTGTTTCTGATAACAGTGCTTCAAAGGGTAATAATCAGGAATCACCGGCAATTGCAGGAACAGCCGGAACACTGGAAGTTAAGGGACAGGCAAGTGGTAAGATTTCCGATGATGAAGACGGATTTACATATTACTATACAAAGATTGACCCGAACAAAGAAAACTTCAAGCTGAGTGCAACATTTGAGATTACGGATACTTCTCTCACACCGGATAATCAGACCGGTTTTGGTATTGTTGCAGCCGATGCACTTGGATTAAATGTATGGGGCAATCCGGATTATGTACATAAGTATTTCAACTACGCATCTTCTATGATGTTTAGCTCAAAGCAGAGTAATCCGTTTATGAGAACGGTTACAGGTTATACATCAGCTGATACATCAAGCAATGACGGTGTAGAAAGAACTGTAACGAACTCTAAGTTTACAGATCAGACAGCAAAATTTGAAGTAGGTAACAAATATACATTTTCGTTAGAAAAGACAGATGAAGGTTATACAGCAACCTGCAACGGTTCAGAACAGAAGCTTTCTGATAACTCCTTTACATCTGTACAGGAAGACGGAACAGTTGTAGTTGGTATTGCAGTATCCAGAAAGGTATCTGTAAAGGTATCTGATGTTGAATTTTCAAAGTCTGAAAGCAAGGGTATTACATCAAATGACAACGGTGATGAAAAGGTTACACCGGACGGAAGAGTATACTCAACAAGCACAAGCGGTTCTGCAAATTATGAATACATCTATGTACCAAATTGTGCAGGTACATTGACAGTATCAAACGGTGATACAGATGTAGTTGTAGATCAGGCAGTTGCTGCAAATGAAGTTGTAAGAGTAAATGTTCCGTTAAACAACGGAAAGAATACTGTAAAGTCAACATTAAAGCCAACAGCAGCAGATAACATTGCAAGCACAGTAGCAGTTATTAAGGAAACAGTTGTTGATCATCAGTCATACGGACAGGAAGGTCAGACAATCATTGTATCCGCAGATGCTGATGCAGAAGGTAAGGGAACAGAAGAAAGCCCGATGAGCCTGTCTAATGCATTAAAGTATGCACAGCCGGGTCAGACCATCTTCTTAAAGAATGGTACTTACAGCGGTGCAAAGGTTGAAAGAAGTGTCAGCGGTACAGCAGATAAGAATATCAACCTTGTAGCAGAATCACTTTCTACAGACGGAACAGACGGTGTAGTATTTACAGGTGAAGTAAGGCTCACAGGTTCATACTGGCATGTATATGGTCTGTATGTAAAAGATTCAGCGGGTGTAGGTATCCAGATTTGCGGTAACTACAATACGATTGAAATGTGTACAGTAAACCACGCAGCAAATTCAGGTATCCAGATCAGCCGTGAAGGCGGTGCTGATAATGATGCCGGAAGAAAAGGCAAGTTATGGCCTACAGGCAACCTCATTAAGAACTGTGAATCATTTGATAACTGTGATGCAGGACGTAATGATGCCGATGGTTTTGCAGCAAAGCTGACTTGTGGTGAAGACAATAAGTTCTATGGCTGTATCAGCCATAACAACATTGATGATGGCTGGGATTTATATGCAAAATCCGTATCCGGTGAAATCGGTGCTGTAACAATTGAAAACTGTGTAACTTATAACAACGGCTGGCTGACAACAGATGATGTAACAGCTAAAGGCTATGAATACGGCGAAGGTAACGGCTTCAAGCTTGGCGGTGGTCAGATGAAGGGTGCACATGTTTTAAAGAACAGTATTTCATTTGACAACCATGCAAAGGGTATTACTTCAAACAGCTGCCCTGACTGTAAGATTATTAACTGTATTTCTTACAACAACTCACTGGATAACAGTGCATACAATGTAGGCTTAAATACAAAGGATTCTAACATCAAGGCTTGGGAAGTAACAGGATTAATTTCATTAAACAACAGCAAGAATACAAAGCTGGAGGATTTAATCCCATTTGCACTTCACAGTGAAAACAACTACATTTATGACGGTTCCGCTTCTTATAATAATAAGGGTGAACAGGCTACAGAAGACTGGTTTGAAAGTGTAGATACATCTGTAAAACCAACAAGAAATGAAGACGGTACAATCAATATGCACAACCTGCTTCTCTTAAAGGATACTTCTAAGAACACAGGTGCGGTATTAGATGTAACAAGTGATGCAGCAAAATCCGTAAAACCGGCAAAGACAACGGTTGTTGAAGAAGAAAAGGTTGTATATGAAATGCGTCAGGATGCAGACGGCAACTGGCATTACTATGCAAATGATAAAATTGCAACGGATTACTGCGGCATGGCATTAAACGAATACGGTTGGTGGTATATCAAGAATGGTGATGTAGACTTCACTTATACCGGTATGGCATGCAATGAATACGGCTGGTGGTATTTCAACAACGGACAGCTTGACCTGACCTTCTATGGACTTGCAAGCAATGAATACGGAACATGGTTCTACACAGACGGACAGTTAAACTTCGGCTTTACAGGAATGATTATTCCGGAGAACGAGTGGCTTTATGTTCAGAACGGACAGGTACTGACAGATTACACCGGAATGGCATTAAATGAATATGGCTGGTGGTACTTCAAGGATGGTAAGGTTGACTTTACCTATACCGGAATGGCAGTGAATGAATATGGCTGGTGGTATTTCAGCAATGGACAGATTGATTTTGGCTATAACGGATTTGCCACAAATGAATACGGTACATGGCTGTTTACAGACGGTATCTTAAATACAGGCTTTACAGGCATGACATTAAACGGCGATACATGGGTATATGTTACAGATGGTTATATCAGTAATACCTATACCGGAATGGCATTAAATGACTATGGCTGGTGGTACTTTAACAATGGTGTTTTGGATTTAAGCTATACCGGAATGGCATTAAATGAATACGGCTGGTGGTATTTTAACAATGGTCAGCTTGATTTAGGATTTACAGGTGTCGGTAGTAATGAATACGGCGACTGGTACTTTAAAGACGGAACAATCGCTTTTGATTATTCAGGTACAATCAGCTTTGGCGGACAGGATTATACCGTAACCAATGGATATGCTGTAAAAGCATAAATCTGACAAACTAAGATTGAATTTATAAAAAGACCGGCAGAAGTGCAGCGCATTGCAGCATCTCTGCCGGTTTTTCTATTTAACAAAAAACCTTAACAAAAAACCATGTAATATTTTATTGAAACAGGTTGGATACAATGGTATAATGAAAATAATTAGATATGAAAAAAGTGACATAGACGACACGAGAAAACAGCAGTAAGGAGGAACAACATATGATTCAGGCAATGGTCAAAAAATTGAATGGGAAAAGACTGCGGCAGCGTATTTCATCTGCAATTTTAATAGTTGCAATATTGGTAAGTTTTTCTGGTATTCTTGGAGGAACTGCCATGTTAGTAATGGGTGTCCAGTACAATCACGCATTAACCAATTATGGTTTTTCACAGGGTGATATCGGTAAGATGATGATTACATTTGCAGACACCAGAAGTAACCTGCGGGCGGCAATCGGTTATCAGGATAAGACACTGGTACAGGAAACCTACGAAGCGTATGAAACAAAGAAGCAGGCATGTAAGGATTATGCAGTTATAGTAGAAGAAACAGTTGCTTCCGCTGAAGAACGTAAATTGTATGATCAGATTATGAGCGGTATGGAAGATTATTTTACATCAGCTGATAAGGTAATACAGATGGGTAAAGATGTAACGAATATCGATCAGAGAAATCAGGCACAGCGACTGGCAAAAGATGAAGTGGTACCGAAGTACGAAGCAATTTATGAGAATATGGTACAGCTGCTGGACGCGAATACCAGCGAAGGTAACAAATTGGAAATTAATTTAAAGGTATTAACATATGTCTTACTGGCGGTAGTTGTTCTTATTATTATTGTAGCAATTTTAATCGCAAGGAAGCTGGGCGATGCGCTTGCGTTAAATATTGTAAATCCGCTCGATGCACTGGCAGAACGTTTCAAGACCTTTGCACAGGGTGATTTGACAAGTGAATTTCCGGTAATGGAATCAGAAGATGAAGTATCTGATATGGTTACTGTTGCAAAGGATATGGCAGAGAATCTGTCAGCAGTTATTGAGGATGTTAATTACCGTATGGAACTGATGGCAAAGAATGATTATACAGGCTCGTCTGCAATTCCTGAAAAGTATCTGGGTGATTTTGCAGCCATGAATGATGCAATCCATCAGATGAACGAAGATATGAACGATACAATGCGCCACATTGAAGAAGCTGCCGCTCAGGTATCTATCGGTGCAGGCAACCTTGCAGAGGGGTCACAGAGTCTTGCAGAAGGTTCTACAGACCAGGCTGGTGCAGTTGAAGAATTACTTGCCTCTTTTGCAAGTATTACAGAAGGTGTAGAACATACACATGACAGTGCAAGCGTTTCGTATGATTTATCTGTGAAATATGCAAAAGAAGCAGACAGAAGCCAGCAGGAGATGCAGGCGGTTACGGAAGCTATGCAGCGTATGAGTGAAATGTCTCAGAAGATTGAAAGCATTATCGGTGAAATCGAAGAAATTGCTGAACAGACCAATCTGCTTGCATTAAATGCTTCTATTGAAGCCGCAAGGGCCGGAGAAGCCGGACGCGGATTCGCTGTTGTTGCAACACAGATTGGCAAGCTTGCTGACGAAAGCGCTCAGTCTGCAGTGAATACAAGAGAACTCATTATGAATTCTATTCAGGAAATTGAAAATGGTAACCGTGCCGTAGAGAAGACTTCTAAGACGATTATTGAACTGGTTCAGGGGATTAATGAAGTCGCAGAAAAGTCTAAAGAGCTAGAGGAGCTTTCAGAAACACAGACAGAACAGATGAAGCAGGCTGAAGCCGGTGTTAATCAGATTTCAGAGGTTGTACAGAGCAATGCCGCTATTGCGGAAGAATCTTCTGCAACAAGTGAAGAGCTTTCAGCAGAATCTATTTCACTGAACGAACTTGTACAGCAGTTTAAGCTGAAAAAGTAATTTTTGACACTGATATCAGAATATGCTAGCATTTAAAAATGCGTAGACACGCAGTGAAAGCATACAGAACAGATAAGCGTGAAGTCATGAAAAATGGACTTCGCGCTTTTTTGCACAGATGTTTGCTTTCGCTCAGAAAAGGAGAAATGCGAAAATCCATAAATCAAAGATTTTCGCATAACAGAATTGTGCCGCAGGCATCACAATTCTGAATTTATTGCAGGACTGAATAAATTCAGTCCGCGGTTCCTCCGACATAAATGTCTGCGGAAATGAGGAAAGTATGTATATTATAGCGGGGCTGGGAAATCCCGGCACACAGTATATGGGAACAAGACACAATGCAGGATTTTCTGTGATAGATGCGCTGGCAGATCAATATAATATCAGCGTAGACACACAAAAACACAAAGGGATGATTGGCAAGGGTATGATTGAGGGAGAGAAGGTCATTCTTGTAAAGCCGATGACGTATATGAATCTGTCCGGGGAATGTATCCGTGAAGTCATGGATTATTATAAGGCGGATATCGATGATTTAATCGTTATTTTTGACGACATCAGCTTAGAACCGGGCAAACTGCGTCTGCGGGCAAAGGGAAGCGCAGGCGGACACAACGGTATTAAGAGTATTATCGCGCAGCTTGGCAGTGACCGGTTCAAGCGTGTTAAGTTCGGTGTCGGTGACAAACCGAATGGCTGGGACCTTGCAGACTGGGTACTCGGAAAATTCCCGGCAGATTTATACGATACACTGCGGGATGCCAATCAGAGAGCCTGCGAAGCGGTTGCCTGTATCATGACAGAGGGTATTACCGGTGCGATGAATAAATTTAATGGATGAAATAAAAATTGTAGAATTGAGGAAGTATGAAAACATTTTTTGAGCCTGTGCAGGGGATGGCAGGGATAGAAGAAATTAAAAAGTCTTTTAGCCGGCTGGGGCATGCGGTAATGGTCAGCGGCTGCATTGACACGCAGAAAGCACATCTGCTGGAAGCACTCGGGGAGCAGTATCCAATCCGGGTCGTGATTACTAGCGATGAGGTCAAGGCAAGACAGCTTCGTGAGGATTGTCTCTTTTTTGATAAGAGCAGTATTTACTATCCTGCCAAGGATTTTATCTTTTACAGCGCCGATGTGCATGGCAACCAGCTTGCGGGAGAGCGGCTTGCATGCATTTACAAAATCATTCAGGCGCAGAAGCATATCAGTGAAGACAGTATTTCAAACGGTAAAACAGACGGCATACAGCCGGAAAACAAAAATGCGGCGGGACTTACGGTTGTGACAACGATTGACGGCTGTGCTGATTTGCTCGTTCCGCTTGAAAAATATAAAAATGCCACGATTTCATTTGAAAAAGGACAGGTTCTTGATTTAGAAGCGCTTTCAAAAGAACTGGTACAGATTGGCTATGAGCGATGTGCGATTGTGGACGGACAGGGCAAATTTGCGGTGCGCGGCGGTATTATCGACATTTTCCCGTATACGGAAGAAACACCGGTGCGCATTGAGTTGTGGGACGATGAGGTGGATTCAATCCGTTTGTTTGACGTGGAGAGCCAGCGTTCCATTGAAAAGATTGAGCGGTTTGAAGCTTTTCCGGCGACAGAATGCCTGTTAAGCGAAGAAGAAATTGCGCGCGGCAGGGAAAAGTTACAGGAAGAACTGGCAGGACAGCTGACCGCCTTTGGTAATGATAAGAAGAAAAAGACGGCAGAGGATATTGAGAAATGCAACCGTATCCGCAGAAATGTGGCAGATATGGAGCGTACCGGTGATTACAGCAAGGCATTGCGGATGTTTGCAGAGGAACTGACCGGATTTTTAAGCTATTTTCCAAAGGAAGACACGCTGTTTGTATTAGATGAGCCGAACCGCTTAAATGAGCGCATGGAACTTATTTTATATGAATATACGGAAAGTATGAAAAACCGTCTGGAGGGCGGATATATTCTGCCGGGACAGACCGATATGATTCACGGGATTGAAAGCATTTATGCGGGACTTGAAAAAAAACGTACCCTGCTGTTGTCGGCGCTGGATTACAAGCCGGAAAAATTTGCCGTGGCGGAATATGTGCGCATTGATACCCGCAGTATCAGTCCGTACCACAACAGCTTTGAGTATCTTGCGGACGATTTAAAAAAATATAAGCGTTCGGGGTATAAGAGTATCCTGGTGTGCAATTCGAGAACGCGTGCGGCGAGAATTGTGCAGGATCTGGCGGATCTGGGGCTGACGGCGTATTTCAGTGAAGATTTTGAAAATGAAATGCTTGAAGGCACGATTATGGTCACTTACGGCAGTCTGCACAAGGGCTTTGAGTATCCGCTTCTGCGGTTTGTCGTGATTGCGGAAAATGATATTTTTGCAAGCAGGCAGAAAAAACGTGAAAAGAAGAAAAAGTATGACGGAAAGTCGATAGCCGGTTTTAACGAACTGAATATCGGCGATTTTGTCGTGCATGAAAGTCACGGACTGGGTGTGTATAAGGGTATTGAAAAAATTACGGTCGAGGGCGTGGAAAAGGATTATATCAAGATTGAATACGCCGGAAACAGTAACCTTTATGTGCTGGCGACACAGCTTGACCGTTTACAGAAATATGCGGCGGCGGATACAGAAAAGAAGCCGAAGCTCAATAAGCTGGGGACACAGGAGTGGAATAAAACAAAATCCAAGGTACACGGTGCGGTTGAAGAAGTGGCAAAGGATCTGGTTGCGCTGTATGCGGCGCGGCAGAAGGAAAAGGGCTATCAGTTTGGACCGGATACCGTATGGCAGAGGGAATTTGAAGAAATGTTTCCGTATGAGGAAACGCAGGATCAGCTGACGGCGATAGAAGACACCAAGCGTGATATGGAAAGTACCCGCATTATGGACCGTTTAATCTGCGGTGATGTCGGCTATGGCAAGACTGAAGTCGCAATCCGTGCGGCATTTAAAGCGGTACAGGAGGGCAAGCAGGTGGCATATCTTGTGCCGACAACCATTCTTGCCCAGCAGATTTACAACACCTTTGAACAGCGGATGAAAAATTTTCCGGTGACGGTGGCACAGCTGTCAAGCTTCCGTACAAGCAAGGAAATCAAGGAAAGTATTTCCGAATTAAAAAAAGGTTTTGTAGATATTGCAATCGGTACACACAGACTGTTATCCAAGGATGTGGAGTTTAAGGACCTGGGACTGTTGATTATTGATGAGGAACAGCGTTTTGGTGTAACCCATAAGGAAAAAATTAAGAAATTAAAAAATGATGTGGATGTTATGACGCTCAGTGCGACCCCGATTCCTAGAACACTGCATATGAGCCTTGTCGGTATCCGTGATATGAGTGTACTGGAAGAACCACCGACAGACCGCGTGCCGATACAGACCTTTGTAACAGAGCATAACGATGAAATGATCCGGGAGGCGATTCACAGAGAGCTGGCAAGAAACGGACAGGTGTATTATGTATACAATCGTGTCCGCAGCATTGATGAGGTGGCGGCACACATTGAGGAACTGGTGCCGGAGGCCAATGTCGCCTATGCACACGGTCAGATGGAAAAACGTATGCTTGAAAAAATCATGTACGAATTTATCAACGGAGAAATTGACGTCTTAATTTCAACAACGATTATCGAAACCGGTGTGGACATTTCAAATGTCAATACCATGATTATCGAAGATGCGGATAAATTCGGGCTTTCACAGCTTTACCAGTTACGCGGGCGTGTCGGACGAAGCAGCAGAACGTCCTATGCATTTTTATTGTACCGCAGGGACAGAATGCTCACGGAAGTGGCAGAGAAACGTTTAAGTGCGATTCGTGAATTTTCGGATTTCGGTTCCGGTTTTAAGATTGCGATGAAAGACCTTGAAATCCGTGGCGCAGGAAATGTGCTTGGACGCTCCCAGCATGGGCATATGGCGGCGGTCGGATATGATTTGTACTGTAAAATGCTCAATCAGGCGGTGAATGATTTGAAGGGCATTAAAAATGAATACGGTTTTGAAACAAATGTGGATTTGAATGTAGATGCATTTATTCCGTCTTCTTATATTAAGAGCGAATATCAGAAGCTGGATGTCTACAAGCGGATTGCGGGTATTGAAAGCGAGGAGGAACTGTCGGATATGTGCGACGAACTTGGTGACCGTTACGGCAGTCTGCCGGCAAGTGCCGCCAATCTTTTAAATATTGCACTGGTTAAGTCTATGGCACACAAAATCGGCATTACCGAGATTCAGGGCGGAACGGACGAAACACCGGGGGCATCGCAGTGGCGGACGGTCATGAAGATTTATCCGAAAGCGGACATTCAGGGGGATAAAATCGAAAATTTCGTAGCCGGATACGGCGGTGCGGTGCGGTTTATCAGCAGTCCGGAACCGAAATTTGTCTGGAGGGTGACAAAGAAGAAATTCAGCAATGCGCAGGAATATCTGGCAGGATTAAAAGCCCTGGTAAAGGATATGCAGCAGCTGACGTAAATCGGTTATAAAGCATTTTGGAAAGGATTCTTCTGAAAGGGGTTTGCATTTTGAAAAAAGTGTGCTATAATACGTTAAAGTTTAACGCTTTAAAGTGAAAAATAAAACAAAAGCAGACATTGGAGGAAAAGGAAATGGAACAGAAGGGCGAATTAATTTCTTACAGACCGGATATTAAGGTCGTTGATTGTACAATCAGAGATGGAGGACTGGTCAACAATTTTTATTTTGACGATGAATTTGTAAGAAATTTATATACCGCCAACGTGGCAGCAGGTGTAGAATACATGGAGTTCGGTTATAAGGCTTCAAAGGAAATTTTTGACGTTAAGGAATTCGGCAAGTGGAAGTTCTGTGATGAGCAGGATATCCGTGATATTGTCGGTGATAACAACACCGATTTAAAGATTTCCGTTATGGCAGATGTCGGACGTACCGATTATAAAAAAGATATTATTCCAAAGACAGACAGCGTGATTGACATGATTCGTATTGCTACTTATATTAATACAATTCCGGCGGCAATCGAGATGATTCATTACTGTGCGGAGATGGGCTATGAAACCACGATTAATATTATGGCAGTTTCCACAGCAGCGGAATCAGAGCTGGATCTGGCACTGGATTTACTGGCACAGAGCGAGGTCGGCACGATTTATCTGGTTGACAGCTATGGTTCTTTATATCCGGAACAGATCCGCAGACTGGCGGATAAGTATTTGAAGGTTGCAGAAAAATACGGCAAGAAGGTCGGTATCCATGCACACAACAACCAGCAGCTTGCATTTGCAAATACGATTGAAGCCTGCACCGTAGGTGTCAGCTATCTGGATGCAACGATGAGCGGCATGGGACGCGGTGCAGGAAACTGCAACATGGAACTGCTGTTAGGCTTCCTTAGAAATCCGAAGTACAGTTTGAATCCGGTATTAAAATTTTTACAGAACCAGATGCTTCCGTTAAAGAAGACAGGGCTTGTATGGGGCTGTGATGTACAGTATATGCTGACAGGACAGCAGAATCAGCACCCAAGAACTGCCATTGCGTTTACGGCAGAACAACGTGAAGATTATGCGGAATTTTATCAGTCATTATTAGATCGGGAATAAAATGATGAAACTTCCTAAAAATGCAGAAACTGGGATATTGACTTTCACAAGGTATCGCAGTAAAATAACTGTTAAGAATTGAGTGGAATGAAGTAAAAGATATCATTTCGTAACAATCCGACTAGACGCGAAAGGAAGTAATGAAGATGGAAAAGAAAAATCTTGACTGGGCAAATCTTGGATTCGGTTATGTAAAGACAGATAAAAGATTTGTAGCAAATTATAAAGATGGAGCGTGGGATGACGGAGTCATTACAGATGATGATAAGGTCGTGTTAAATGAGTGTGCAGGTGTACTTCAGTATGCACAGACTTGTTTTGAAGGTTTAAAGGCTTATACAACAGAAGACGGTCATATTGTTATGTTCCGTCCGGACCTCAATGCACAGAGAATGCATGATTCCTGCGAAAGACTGGAAATGCCGCCATTCCCTGTAGACAAGTTTGTACAGGCTGTTGCAGATACAGTAAAGGCAAATGCAGCATGGGTACCGCCATTTGGTTCAGGTGCTACATTATATATCCGTCCGTATATGTTCGGCAGCAATCCGGTTATCGGTGTAAAGCCGGCTGATGAATATCAGTTCAGAATCCTTACAACACCGGTTGGCCCATACTTTAAGGGTGGCGCAAAGCCTCTTACAATCAAGGTATCTGATTTCGATAGAGCAGCACCTCACGGAACAGGTCATATCAAGGCCGGTTTAAATTATGCCATGAGCTTACATGCTATCGTAACAGCACATAAAGAAGGCTACGCAGAAAATATGTACTTAGACCCGGCAACAAGAACAAAGGTAGAAGAAACAGGCGGTGCAAACTTCCTGTTCGTTACAAAAGACGGTACAGTTGTAACACCAAAGTCAAGCAGTATTCTTCCTTCTATTACACGTCGTTCACTCGTATATGTTGCGAAGGAAATCTTAGGACTGAAGGTTGAAGAACGTGAAGTTACACTGGAAGAAGTAAAGGATTTCGCAGAATGTGGTCTTTGCGGTACAGCAGCTGTTATCTCACCGGTTGGTAAGATTGTTGACCACGGCAAGGAAATCTGCATGCCAAGCGGTATGGAAAAGATGGGCCCTACAATCCAGAAGCTGTACGATACTTTAACAGGTATCCAGATGGGCAAGCTTGAAGCACCTAAGGGCTGGATTTATACAGTAGAATAATTCGTCTAATGATTTTATCATGAATTTTGTTGATACGGTTTTGTGATAAAGTGTTAAAAAGCACATAGAGAGCAGATACAGAAGGAATTTTTGTGTCTGCTCTTTTTGTATCAAAGTGGCTTTGTCAGGACGGAGGAAAATGGTTTTAAATGCTATTTGTATAGTGTAAAAAATATATTGACAAGGTTTATTATATGAAGTATATTATATACATCAACAATATTTATAAATATTGTTGAATGATGAATAAAATGCGAAAGAAAGGGGCGATGCGATTGCCAAAAAGCACAACAAAATTAAAACAGTATTTTCCGATGATTCGTGAGCGGGAGGATATTGAAAGAGAAATCCGCGAGAATCCAAAACTTTTAGAAAAATATCGGGAATGGGACGAAGAACAGCAGGAAGAATTTTTAGATTACTGCACAGGGGTCAAAGGCGTGAAAGTTTTATATGATGCCTTCTTTAAAGAAATAATGAATCCCGAAAACACACCGGAGCGGCTCAACGAATTACTATCCCTTTTATTGGGGCAGAGTGTTACGATAAAAAGAGTGCTTCCGGGAGATTCTACAAGGCTAGCCGATGAACAGTCGCTGTTGATTATGGACATCTTAGTGGAACTTGCTGATACCAGTCTTGCAAATGTCGAAGTCCAGAAAATCGGATACAGCTTTCCGGGACAGCGGAGTGCGTGCTATTCCTCGGATTTACTGCTCAGACAGTATAAAAGGGTCAAAGGCGAAAAGAAAAAAGCCT
>ERZ772897.679-NODE-679-length-40142-cov-8.694714_pt1 | contig 40142 bp, 25 predicted proteins | sample MGYA00512125_ERZ772897 | MGnify/ENA primary metagenome ERZ772897 (study PRJEB29015, sample SAMEA2737660) | human gut metagenome | biome: human gut; feature: human-associated habitat; material: faeces | place: China | collected 2012 ... | reverse complement strand
CCGATGAGGAAGAGTACACCGGAGAAGAAGACGGTGAGGAGTACTATGCCGATGAGGAAGAGTACACCGGAGAAGAAGACGGTGAGGAGTACTATGCCGATGAGGAAGAGTACACCGGAGAAGAAGACGGTGAGGAGTACTATGCCGATGACGTGGAGTACATCGAAGAGAGTGACGATGAAGAGTATTATGCCGACGAGGATTACGAGGAAGAGCCGGCTCCCACGGGCAGGAGAAAGACCGGGGGCAAAAAGCAGGGCGGAATTGCTGTAATCTGGGCAAAATTCCTGAACCTGAGTACCATGGACCGGATCATGGCAGCTACCGGAGTGGCGGTACTGATTCTGGCTATCGTGACCGGAAGTGTCTATGCCAGTGCCCGGGCAGTGGATGGACAGGTATCGGAGTTCGTCAGCGTGGGAACACAGCTGGACGGCATCCAGATGATCGGTGAGCAGGGACTTCTGGCAGTGGCAGACGCACAGATGGCAAAGATCGCGGCAGCCAATGCGGTAGAAGAAGATCCGGAAGAACAGAAGGAATATGAAGAGGCAGAGTACACCAACGGCGGTACGGTAGAACTGGAGCTGGTCTCTGTACAGAAGGATCTGAAGATCAAATTCAACAATAAAAAGACCGGCAAGCTGATCTCCAACGTACCCTTCAGCGTAACCATCACAGATCCCAACGGCAAGACCGAGACCTGGACTGATGACGATATGGACGGTATTATCTATAAAAAGGGTATTACGCCGGGGAATTATTCCGTAGCGGTAAACGCACTGACGGATGATAAATACAAGGACTATGTTCTGCCGACAGCAGCACAGAAAGTAGAAGTAAAGAAAGATATCGCCTATAAAAAGGTCGATGTCTCCAATGAGATCAAGAAAGAATCTGAGATCAATGCTGCAAAAGAGGATACACAGATCAAGGATACTACTGTAGAGTCCACACTGCAGGATACTGTGCAGTGGGTGGCAAGTACCGCAACTGCCAATACTTATAAAGAAGTATCCAAGGATACCATTACCAATCCGGAGACCGTAACGGTGGCTTACAGCGGTAAGTTCCTGCGGATGGCAGAAGTGTCTCCTACAGCAGGACCTACAGCAGAACCAACAGCGGAACCGACAGCAGAACCTACAAAAGAACCGACAGTATCCCCGACTGCAGAGCCCACAGTGGCTCCGACAGTAACCCCGACTGCAGAGCCCACAGTGGCTCCGACAGTAACCCCGACGGCAACAGCAACTCCTACAGCGGCCCCTACGGCAACCCCGACAGCTGCCCCTACGGCAACTCCTACAGCGACCCCTACGGCAACCCCTACAGCGACTCCGGCGGCGACAATTACTCTGGATAAAACGGCAGTGACGACTTATCCGAAGGCAACGGATACAGTTACCGCAAAAGTCAGCGGAAGTGGAACCGTAAGTGCGGCTTCCAGTGATACCGGTATAGCAACTGTGGCTGTAAGCGGCAAGACCATTACTATCACCGGCGTGAAAGCGGGAAGTGCTACGGTAACGGTAACGTATACAGAAGGCAGCAACAAGGTGGAAGCCAAGTGCACAGTAACAGTAAAGGCTTCCAATGCGAGAGAAGATAAAACTACCAAGCTGAAAGACAAGAGCGGTGTACAGCTGTATGTACAGGATGGTGACAGCTATCGTGAAGCAGTCTATGCGGATTACTTTACTGCCTCTAAGTTCTTTATCAAAGGTGATGTGAAATACACCGGATGGCAGACACTGGACGGAAAGCTTTATTTCTTTACAGCGGATGGCAACAAGGTTACCGGAGAACAGGTCATTCAGGGCGCAAAATACAATTTTGCCAGTGACGGATCTCTGGTAGTTGGTTCCGGCACCATGGGAATCGATGTGTCCAAGTGGAATGGAAAAATTGACTGGAACGCCGTGAAGAATTCCGGTGTCAGCTACGTGATCATCCGTGTGGGTTATCGCGGTTCCTCTCAGGGAGCACTGATCGATGATCCTACCTTCAAGACCAACATCAAGGGAGCTACGGCAGCAGGACTGAAAGTGGGTGTATACTTCTTTACCCAGGCAGTGGATGAGGTCGAGGCAGTACAGGAAGCCTCCATGGTACTGGACCGTATCAGCGGTTACAAGATTTCCTATCCGGTATTCCTGGATGTGGAAGGAAGCGGCGGAAGAGGTGATAAGATCGATTCCGCTACCAGAACGGCAGTATGTAAGGCATTCTGCAATACCATTCAGAATGCAGGATACACCGCAGGTGTGTATGCCAACAAGACCTGGCTCAGCCAGAAGATGGATGCAAGTGCACTGAGTGGCTACAAGATCTGGCTGGCCCAGTATGCAGCAGCACCCACCTACACCGGACGCTATGATCTGTGGCAATACAAATCCACAGGAAAAGTCAGCGGCATCAGTGGCAATGTGGATCTGAACTTAAGCTACCTGGGATATTAACATCAGCAATGACCAGCCGGTGAGACTGCTTGCAGGCGGAACCGGCTGGCCATTAGCTGATGAAACACACATGAGCATGTAGGACGATAGTCCGGAATGCGAATGGGTGTCACGGATCCGAGAGCACGAAGTGCGGAGGAGCCGTGTTAATACCCGGCGCTAAGAATGACGATAGTCCGGAATGCGAATGTGTGTCACGGATCCGAGAGCACGAAGTGCGGAGGAGCCGTGTTAATACCCAGAGCTGCGAATGCCAATAGTCCGGAATGCGAATGTGTGTCACGGATCCGAGAGCACGAAGTGCGAAGGAGCCGTGTTGATATCCTGCTTGTTTTATGGTAAAATACCCCTATCTATAACAAAAAATGTGCGCTGTGCGCAGAACGGAGAAAAAATGAGAACTTATCTGGTAACAGGAGGGGCCGGTTTTATCGGTTCCAACTATATTCATTACATGTTTAAAAAATACGATAATGAAATCCGTATCATCAACGTGGATGCACTGACCTATGCAGGCAATCTTGAGAATCTCAAGGACGTGGAGAAGCGTGAGAACTACACCTTTGTCAAGGCTAATATCTGTGACAAGGATGCCATCAGCAAAATTTTCGCAGAGAATGATATCGACCGTGTGGTACATTTTGCGGCAGAAAGCCATGTAGACAGAAGTATCCGCAACCCGGAGATCTTCGTACAGACCAATGTCCTGGGTACTGCAGTGATGCTGAACTGTGCCAAGGCAGCCTGGGAGCTTCCCGATGGCAGCTTCAAAGAAGGCAAGAAGTTCCTGCATGTATCTACAGATGAGGTCTACGGATCTCTTCCAGATGATGACAATGCATTCTTCTATGAGACCACTCCGTATGATCCCCACAGCCCTTACTCCGCAAGTAAGGCAAGCTCAGACATGCTGGTGAAGGCATATATGGATACCTATCATTTCCCTGCCAACATTACCAACTGCTCCAACAATTACGGCCCTTTCCAGTTCCCTGAGAAGCTGATCCCTCTGATCATCAATAATGCATTGCATGGCAAAAAGCTTCCGGTCTACGGTGACGGTAAGAACGTCCGTGACTGGCTGTATGTGGAAGACCATGCTAAGGCTATCGATATGGTACAGGAACAGGGAAGACTGTTCGAAACCTACAATGTGGGCGGACATAATGAGAAGCAGAATATCGAGATCATCCACATTATCATTGAGACTCTGCAGGAGATGCTTCCGGATTCCGATCCCCGCAAGGCGCATATTAACAACGACCTGATCACTTACGTGGAGGATCGTAAGGGACATGACAGAAGATATGCCATTGCACCGGACAAGATCAAGGCAGAGATCGGCTGGTATCCCGAGACCATGTTCAAGGAAGGCATCCGCAAGACCATCGCCTGGTACTTCGAGCATGAAGACTGGATGAATAATGTGACCAGCGGTGATTACCAGAAGTACTACAATGAGATGTACGAAGAAAAGTAAAGAATACCTGTTAAATGGGAACGATGAACGTCGTTCCCATTCGGTGTGTTAAAAAACAAGTAAAAAGAAGCCCGAAAAGGGCGGATCGGAGGACGAAATGAAAGGAATTATACTGGCGGGAGGTTCCGGAACCAGACTGTATCCCCTGACAAAAGCGATTTCCAAGCAGATCATGCCGGTGTACGATAAACCCATGATTTATTATCCCCTGTCAACACTGATGCTGGCAGATATCAGAGAGGTATTGATCATCTCCACCCCAAGAGACCTTCCGGTATTTCAGGAATTGCTGGGAGACGGCAGCCAGCTGGGCATGCGCCTGGAATATGCGGTGCAGGATCAGCCCCGCGGGCTGGCAGATGCCTTTATCATCGGTGCGGATTTCATCGGTAATGACAGAGTGGCACTGGTACTGGGAGATAATATTTTCTACGGACAGAGCTTTTCCGCAGTATTGCGCAGAGTAGCTGCCAGAGAAAAGGGCGCAACTATTTTCGGCTATTATGTGCGTGATCCCAGAGAATACGGTGTAGTGGAATTTGATGAGAACGGCAAGGCACTTTCCATCGAGGAGAAGCCGGAGCATCCCAAGAGCAATTATGCGGTTCCCGGACTGTATTTCTATGACAATGCTGTAGTGGAGATCGCAAAGAATGTAAAACCCTCTGCAAGAGGAGAGATCGAGATCACCAGCATCAACAACGAGTACCTGAACAGAGGCAGTTTACAGGTAGAGACACTGGGAAGAGGCTTTGCATGGCTGGATACCGGCAATCATGATGCCCTTCTGGATGCGGCAGATTTTGTGGCGGCTTTCCAGAAGAGACAGGGTCTGTACATTTCCTGTATTGAAGAGATCGCTTTCAAGCGAGGATTCATTGACAAAGAGCAGCTGCTTGCTCTTGCAGAGCCGCTGCTTAAGACGAACTACGGAAAATATCTGGTAGAGGTAGCAAATGGACTCTAAGCTGCGGAAAATGGCGATTCTGGCCTCCATGGCGGTGATCCTGCTGGTGGCACTGCTGGTCATGTATGTCAATAGGGAGCAGTTTACGGCAGCTTCCGGACCGCCGGCATCCGGCACTCAGAATGCCGGAGCGGGTGACAGTGCATCTCCGGCGGAAAATGGCGTTCAGGCAGAAGAGACGGTCTCACCGGATGGTCAGATCGGCAATGATCTGAAGGCATTTTTAAAAGATAATACGTTTTTTGATCAGGAAGTAAATCCAATTCTGGAAGCTGCAAAGGATAACAGCAACCGTCTGTCTCTGGTAGCCACCTCCATAGAAAAGGATCTGCGGATCCAGATCGTGGATAACGAAGGAATTCCGGTGACCGGTGAAAGCTTCTATGTGCGGCTGGATGGCCTGGGTGATTACAAGGATCTGGATCAGGACGGTATCATTTACATTGGAGATCTGGATTCCGGAGACTATTATATTGAGCTCCTTCCCATTGAGGGATATAAGGTTCCGGTCAGTGAGACAAGAGTTCACGTCAAGGATAAAGTGGAGTATCTGGCCATTGACGATATTTCCCTGTTGATCAAGACGGAGGATGAAGTGGATGCAGAAGCCGAGGACAGCGCCGTGGCAGATGCTCTGGCAGATGCGGACAAGACAGAGATCCAGAAGCTGCAGACCACGTCCGGTAATGCAAAGGTCGGTATCGATGTCTCCAAATGGAACAAGGAGATCGACTGGGATAAGGTGAAAAATGCAGGAGTGCAGTTTGCCATTATCCGTGCCGGATACCGCGGTTCGGTAACCGGAAGCCTGGTGGAAGATCCCATGTTCGTGACGAACATGAAGGGTGCACAGGCCGCAGGAATTCCGGTGGGCGTATACTTTTTCACCCAGGCTGTGGATGAGAAGGAAGCTGTGGAAGAGGCTTCCGCGGTGATCGAACTGATCCGGGATTACCGGCTGAACTATCCGGTATTTATCGATACCGAAGGTGCGGGCGGTAACGGCCGTGCGGACAATCTGGATGCTGAGACCAGAACACTGGTATGTGAAGCGTTCTGCAGGACCATAGAAAATGCCGGATACACGGCGGGTGTCTATGCCAGCCGTAACTGGTACAACAATAATCTGCAGACAGCAAGACTGGAAAACTATCATATCTGGCTGGCAGAGTATCGCAGTGTTCCGTTATATCAGGGATATTATAAGACCTGGCAGTATACCTCCAAGGGAAAAGTGGACGGCATCGAAGGGCGTGTGGACATGAATATCACCTACGAATAGTCAATAAAAATAAAGAGTGAGGACGAAATAAATGGGTAAAATAACAGTAGAAACCTGTGAAATTGAAGGATTAAAGATCATTACTCCTACGGTATTCGGAGATGCCAGAGGATATTTTATGGAGACTTACAATTATAACGATTTCAAGGCTGCGGGAATTCCTGAGGTGTTCGTACAGGACAATCAGTCCGCTTCCAAGAAGGGTGTATTGCGTGGACTGCATTTCCAGAAACATTTTCCTCAGGACAAGCTGGTGCGCGTAATCCGCGGAGAAGTCTATGACGTGGCAGTGGATCTGCGGGAAGGTTCCAGGACTTTCGGCCAGTGGTACGGAGTGCTTTTGTCTGAAGAGAACAAGAAGCAGTTCTTTATCCCGAAGAATTTTGCACATGGTTTTCTGGTACTGTCGGATTATGCGGAATTCTGCTATAAATGTACGGATTTTTATCATCCCGATGATGAGGGCGGTATTGCCTACAATACACCGGATATCGGTGTAAAATGGCCGATTCCCGAAGGTATGGAACTGACGCTTTCCGAGAAGGATACCAAGTGGGGCACACTGGAACAGTACGTGAAGGAAAAAGAGAATGAAGGTAAGTAAGAAAACGGGTATTACCCTGTTTGTGACAGCGGCAGTGATCATGGCGGTGCTCATTGTATTCCATAAGAATCCGGGACCTGCGGCAGATCCGGGACAGGAACTGGCCAAGAAGATCATTTCCTGCGTAGTGATCGCGGCGGCATGCGCTGCTTTTATTCACTGGTATGATAAATTCACCGGACTGCCGGTGGAACTGTTCCAGAACCGTCATCTGATCTGGAAACTGGCCAAAAATGATTTCAAAAAAAGATATGCGGGATCTTATCTGGGTGCGGTATGGGCCATGGCGCAGCCGGTGGTCACGGTGGCTATGTATTACATTGTTTTTGATAAGATCATGGGTAATACGAGTACTCCCCTGCGGGAGGGTGTGGAAGTACCCTTCGTATTGTTCCTGACGGCGGGACTGGTGCCCTGGTTCTATTTCAGTGAGGCATTGAACAATGGGACAAATGCACTGCTGGAATATAATTATCTGGTGAAAAAGGTAGTATTCAAGATCAGTATCCTGCCTATCATCAAGATCATTGCAGCCACCTTTATTCATGTATTTTTTGTGTGTCTGTTGTTGATCGTGGCCGCTATCTACGGATATTATCCTACCATATATACTACACAGATCATTTATTATAGTTTCTGCCTGTTTGTTTTCGTACTGGCGCTAAGCTACACGACCTGTGCAGTAGTAGTTTTTTTCCGGGATCTGTCCCAGATCATCAGTATCGGATTGCAGATCGGCATGTGGGCCACTCCCATTCTGTGGAATCTGGATGCATTGTCCGGCAAATGGATCATGATCCTGAAGCTGAATCCGCTGGTGTATATTGTAAACGGTTATCGAAGCGCTATTTATGAGAAGGAATGGTTTTTCCAGGATTTCTTTTCCACCATGTATTTCTGGATCGTAACGGTAGTACTGTTCGGGTTGGGAGCCGTTATTTTCAAACGATTGAAGGTACATTTCGCAGACGTTCTATAATACGAATGATTGTTACGATTTCGAGAGTTCGAAGAACGGAGAAATCGTATTATAAAAAACAGAGCATAGCAAAACTTTTATAGATGAAGAACCTTGTGGGAGGAGCTGCATTACAAAACTGTTGTGGGGAAAACAGAAAGGGTGAAAGTAATTGAAGGGTGCTCGTGAAAAATTTAGAAAATTTTGGTTATGGAAGCCGGGAAAGATCCTGCTGGCCGTGGGATGCTGCGGACTACTGCTGTTGACGATGATTCCATTGTTTCGTCTGACAGTCTATGCGGTTCCGTATTATGATGATTACAATTTCGGAAGATTTGCCAGAGCTGCCATGGAGCAGGAACAGTCAAAATGGGCTGCCATTTCCGGTGCACTGGATTGCTCCAGAACGCAGTGGTATGCGTGGCAGGGAACCTATTCTTCTATTTTCTTTATGGCATTGATGCCAGCAATCTGGGGAGAACAGTATTATTTCCTCGGTCCAGTGTTCATCCTGCTTCTATTGCTGGCGGGTACCATGACATTTACCCATGTGATCCTGCGGAAAGTACTGGGCATGGAGAAGTGGACCGGCCTGGCAGCACAGGCAGTGATTACAGTGGCAGTCTTTATGTTTATTTATTCCGCACAGAGTGGCTTCTACTGGTATAACGGCGGAGTTCATTACGTGGGAATGCACGGCTTTGGATTGTTGATGTTGTCTGTGGCAATCTGCCTGGAGAGAGCAGAAGGAAGAACTGCTACCGGGCTGCTATTTACGGCCTCGGTACTGCTTTCCATGATCACGGCCGGAAGCAATTTTGTCACGGCATTGCAGGGACTCTTATCGCTGTTGACGATTCTGTTTATAAGTGTGGTAGTGGAACACCGGAAAAAGGGACTGTGGCTGTTGCCTGCTACGCTGGTATACATTATAGGATTTGGGCTGAATGTAGCGGCACCGGGCAATTCCGTGCGGGCCCGCAGCTATGTCGGCTGGGGATACAGTCCCCTGGAGTCCATCGGCAGATCTTTTCTGGAAGGAGTAAAACATCTTCCAGAGTTTACGGGATCTATTGTTCTTATGGTAATGGTGATGCTGTTACCCCTGATCTGGCAGGCACTTAAGGAGACGGAGTATCGTTTCCGGTATCCGGGAGTCGTACTTCTGTGGTCCTTCTGCCTGTATGCCACCGGTTACACCCCAAGCCTGTATTCCCTCGGACATGCCGGATTGTCCAGAACTCTGAATGCGGTGAAGATCACATATTTATTGCTGTTGTTCCTGAACGAAATATACTGGTGTGGCTGGCTGCAGCAAAGACTGCAGAAGAAGGCATCAGGCAGCGCGGCAAGATGGCTGGCGAACTGGAACGGAGCCGCAGTGTGGTGGTTTTATGCGATTATGGGTCTGGAATTTATCATGATCTTTCAGGTGTCACCCAATCAGGCAGGACATTATTCGGCTTATGGGGCCTATTACTATGTGCATACCGGAGAAGCGTATAATTTCCATCAGGAATATCTGGAACGGGTGGAGAAGCTATTGGGAGATGAGGATGATGTACAGCTGCAACCTTATCACTACAAGCCCTGGTTTTTGTGCATGGGAGACCTCTCGGAGGATGAAAATAACGAGGCCAACCGTTCTCTGGCCATATGGTATGACAAAGACAGTGTAACGCTGATAAGCGAGGATTAAAATTGATGCAGGAAAAGAAAAAGCTAGCCATTGAAGTCGATAATGTCCAGAAGATCTATAAACTATATGATAAGCCCTCAGATCGGATGAAGGAGGCTTTCGGCTTCGGAAAAAAGACGAAGCATAAGCTTCACTATGCCCTGAAGGGTGTGGACATGAAGATCTATCAGGGAGAAACGGTGGGTATTATCGGTACCAACGGTTCCGGTAAATCCACGATCCTGAAGATCATCACCGGTGTATTGAATCCCACTTCGGGAAGAGTGCTGGTAAATGGCCGTATTTCCGCTCTGCTGGAGCTGGGTGCCGGATTCAATATGGAATATAACGGCATTGAAAATGTGTATCTGAACGGGACGATGATGGGATTTTCCGAGAAGGAGATCGAGGCAAAGCTTCCGGAGATCTTAAGTTTTGCGGATATCGGAGATTACGTCTATCAGCCGGTGAAGACTTATTCCAGCGGTATGTTCGTCCGGCTGGCCTTTGCGGTGGCCATCAATATCGAGCCGGAGATCCTGATCGTGGATGAGGCTCTGAGTGTCGGTGACGTATTTTTCCAGGCAAAATGTTATCATAAATTCGAAGAATTCAAGAAGATGGGCAAGACCATTGTGTTCGTCAGTCATGATCTGAGCAGCATCAGCAAATATTGTGACCGTGTATATCTGCTGAATCAGGGAAATATCCTGGGCGAAGGCAGTCCCAAGGCTATGATCGACACCTACAAGAGGGTATTGGTGGGACAGTATGACGGCCCGGAGAGTGTGGGAGAAGAGACTGCCAGTCTGCTGGATGATGAAGACCTGCAGAGAGCAGCTGCCCAAAAAGCAGATGAGAAGGGGACCGATGCTTCCCAGGCTTCCATGGAGGCCAAGGGGCAGAATCCCAATGCCCTGGAATACGGTACGAAGCAGGCACAGATTGAGGAATTTTACATTACGGATGACAGAGGGGTTCCCACCAATGCGATCCTGAAGGGCAGTATGTTTACCATCCATATGCGGGTTCGTTTTATGGATCATATTCCGGCCCCCATTTTTGCATTTTCTGTAAAAAACGTCATCGGTGTGGAGATCACCGGTACAAATACCATGATTGAAAAGGCTTTTCTGGACAGCGTGGAGCCGGGAGAGGTGAAAAATGTGACTTTTACCCAGAAGATGAACTTACAGGGTGGTGAGTATCTGCTGTCTCTGGGAGTGACCGGCTACAATCAGGATACCTTCGAGGTATATCACAGACTGTATGATGCCTTGAATATTACGGTGGTATCGGACAAGAACACCGTAGGATATTATGATATGGATTCCGAAACAAAAGTATGGGATGCGGAGGAGAAGTAAGGAATGACAGAGACCATCGGGAAGATCACACTGAATCTGGATAAATATCCCGGCGAGGATTATTATTGCGACGGCAGTGTGGAGGACGAGATCTTAGACATTGTAAAAAAATACAGTACGGTGGAATATGACAGGATCATTGCGGAGCGAAAGAGCTGGCCGATCCTGTATCATTTGTCTGCTCTCCGGGAAAATATCGTGGATTTCCTTCCCATACAGAAAACAGAGAAAGTGCTGGAAGTGGGCAGTGGATGCGGAGCCATCACGGGTGCACTGGCAAGAAAAGCCGAGGAAGTGACCTGTGTGGATCTCTCGAAGAAGCGCAGCCTGATCAACGCCTACCGCCACAGCGAATGTGAAAATGTGACGATCCATGTGGGCAATTTCACGGATGTGGAACCGGAACTTCCCGCAGACTATGACTATATCTGTCTGATCGGTGTTTTTGAGTACGGACAGGCTTACATAGGCGGCAAGACGCCTTACGAGGATTTCCTTAAGATCCTGCAGAAGCATCTGGCACCGGACGGCAGGATCGTGATTGCCATTGAGAACAAATACGGATTGAAATATTTTGCCGGATGCAAGGAAGATCATCTGGGCAGCTGGTTTTCCGGCATTGAAAATTATCCGGAGGGCGGTGTGGTACGCACGTTTTCCCGGAAAAAGCTGGAGCGCATTTTCGATGCCTGCGGTGTGGGAGAACGCAGCTTTTATTATCCGTATCCTGATTATAAATTTATGACCACAGTCTATTCCGATGCTTATCTTCCAGGACGTGGAGAGCTGTCCAACAATCTGCGGAATTTTGACCGGGACAGAATGCTGTTGTTCGATGAGAAGAGTGCTTTTGACGGAATTGTGGAGGAAGGATTGTTTTCCGTTTTTTCCAATTCCTATATGGCGGTGATCGGAGCACCTCTGGATCTGAAATATGCCAGATATTCCAATGACCGTGCGGAAAGCTTCCGGATCCGCACCGAGATCCTGCGGGACAAGGAAGGCTGTAAGACGGTCCGAAAATATCCGCTGACAAAAGAAGCGGAAGCCCATGTGCGTCATATGCCGGAGGCTTATGAAAAATTGAAGGAACGGTATGCGGGAAGCAGTCTGGATGTCAATGTCTGCCATCTGGGAGAAGAGAACGGCATACCTTATGCGGAATTTGAGTTCGTGCCGGGCAGACCGCTGTCGGAACTGATGGACGAGTGCCTGGACAGACAGGATGTGGAGGAATTTCACAACCTGTTCGCAGAATATCTGGAGAGAGTGGGCTACGGGGAGGATGTGCCGGTGGCGGACTTTGATCTGATCTTTGCCAATATTCTGGTGGATGGTGACCACTGGACACTGATTGATTATGAATGGACTTTTGACCGTCCCATAGAGACCAGAGCTCTGGCCTTCCGGGCTGTATACTGTTATGTACTGGAAGATGAAAGACGTAATGCACTGGAACTGGATCGTATTCTGGATCGTCTGGGCATCACGGAAAACGAAGCCAGACAGTACAGAGAGCAGGAGATGGAATTTCAGAAATATGTGACCGGACAGAAATTGTCCATGGGTGAGATCCGCAATCTCTTAGGCGGCGAAATTTATAAGCCCACGGAATGGATCGGACGGTTCCGTCAGACGGAGGGAGAACTCAGGGTACAGATCTATGAGGACAAGGGACAGGGATTTTCCGAAGAAAATTCCTATTTCCCGGAGAACGTCTATGCAGAGAAAAAACAGGCGGAATTTACGGTGAATTTCGATGGAAATGTCCATTATTTACGGCTGGATCCGGCCATGTGCGCCTGCGTGTGTAAAATCCGGGAGCTTACCATGAACGGACAGCCGGTTCCTGTGCAGGACAAAAAGATCGTTACCACCAATGGAAAAATCTTAAAGTCCGCAGACGGTGCGGAGCATCCCAGCGTGGTATTTCCCACGGAGGATCCGAATCTGACGATCTGGGTGGATGCATTGGACAGAAAGGCAGAGAACATCCTGACTGTGAAAATGGAGATCGTGCAGATTCCCCTTGCTGTGGCAAGTGACATGGCGGGAGCGGTGAAAAAATTTTTCTAAGGAGACAGGAAACTTGAGCATTCGGACGTCAGTAAAGCAGATGCTTGTCAGACAACAGGATAAAAAGTATGAAGCAGAACTGGCAAAGCTGCGGGTGACCTATGCGCAATGGGCTGCGGAGCAGGAAAAAAAGATTGCGGAAACAGTGGTCACAGAGATCGGGGAAAGAGCCGGTCTTGCGGAATTCGTGATCTACAGGCAGCAGAAAGGACAGCTGGCGGAAAATGCTGTGGAGCGGATCAATGCGTATTTTGTGAAGCATCCGGAGACAGAGATCGTCTATGGAGATGAAGATCTGCTGTCAGAGAACGGAGAGCGTGTGATCCCCTGGTTCAAGCCTTGCTGGGCTCCGGATACCTACCGGGCTTTCTTCTATGTGGGAAGCGTCGTGGCAGTGCGGAGCAGACTGTTGCAGAAACTGGGGGAGCCCGGGGCTGTGACAGAAGGAGAGAGCACCGGCAGGGAAATAGTATTTTCGAAAGCGGAAGAGATCCGTCCCCTGATGGACCGGCTGTTTCTGGTGGCCGGTGGATTTGAGAGAGGCTGTCATACCATTGGACATCTGGAAGAAGTGCTGTTTCACGGCACTTTTGGTACTGCGGGAATCGGACTGCAGGGACCGGCAGAAACCAGCCGGGAGAAAGCGGAAGATGAGCAGAACCCCTGGGAAGAGTACCGGACGGCAGCGGAATCCGCAAAACTGTCCGTGGAACTGGCGGCCAAAGCGGCAGAGGAAGCCAGAGAACTGTTCGCCGGAGAACTTAGGGTCTCTGTGATCATTCCTTCCAAAGATAATCCTTCCGTACTGGGAAAATGTCTGCGGTCGCTGACGCAACGCCCGGAGGGCAGTGTTCCGGTGGAAATCCTGCTGATAGATAACGGAAGTAACGAGGAAAACAGGAAAAAAACAGAACAGCTGGTGGAAGAAATCCGGACAGCCGGAACACCGATCCGGTATGTATATGAGCCTGCGGAGTTCAATTTTTCCACCATGTGTAATCGTGGCGCAGAACTGGCAGATGGCAAGCTGCTGCTGTTCTTAAATGATGATATTGAATTATGTGAGAATGACTGGCTGGATAAAATGGTGTCCAGAGCCTTGCAGCCTTATGTGGGCAGTGTGGGACTGAAACTTTATTATCCGGATTCCGTGAAGATCCAGCATGACGGCATTGTCAATCTGCCGGTGGGACCGGTGCATAAGCTACAGTTTATGGAGGATGACAGAAGCTACTATTTTGGACGGAACCGTTTTACACAGGATTGTGTGGCCGTGACGGGAGCCTGTCTCCTGATCCGGACAGAGGTGTTCCGGGAGGCCGGAGGATTCCGGGAAGTGTTGCGGGTAGCCTATAATGATGTGGAACTGGGCTTCCGGCTTCTGGAAATGGGATACTACAATGTGGTGTGGAACGACCGCTTTGCATATCACCATGAATCTCTCAGCCGGGGAAGCGATGAAAGTCCTGAGAAAATGCAGCGTCTGGTACAGGAGAGAGAACTGCTCTACCAGATGCATCCACAGTTCCGGGGAGAGGATCCTTTTTACCCGAAGGGGCTGAACCGGGAGGGACTGGACAGCCGTGTGGTTCCGGCATATCTGACAGATCGGAATGTTTTACAGGAGCCTTTCTGGAAAAGGGGACTTCCTGGCGGAGAGGAATTACAGAAGATCCGCAGGGATAACTGCCTGATGGCCAGAGTAGAGACAGCGGGACCGGAGCGGATCCAGGGATATAGTGTGATTCTGGGGGACGATAATGCCTGCTATGAAAAACATCTGTTGCTGATTCCCTGTGGGGAAACAGAAGGACAGGGTGTGTGGTCCATGCAGTTGATGCCTGCCTACCGACAGGAACTGGAGGAAAATCTTCCGGATCAGAAAAATGTGGCATTGGGCGGCTTTTGTGTCCTCAGAGAAGGAGAACAACTGCCGGCTGGAAACTATACGATCGCTGTTCTTGTGGTGAATCGTGTCAGCAAGCTGAAACTTTGGAATACTACGGGAAAATATCTGACCGTAGAGCTTCCGGCAGCAAAAGAATAAAACAGATGCATGATCTGCTAAAATGCGGTGAAAGCATCACGGAGGAGACATATGTCAGAGAGCAACACCGAGATCAATTATAAGGAAGCCTACGAGAGAGAGCATGAAAAATGTGCGGATCTGGCGGACAAGATCGTAGTACTGGAATCGGAGAAGGAAGATCTGCAGTTCAAACTGGACCGAATCAAGAAAAATAAATTCTGGAAGGCTACAGGACCTGCCAGGAGTGTGATCCATTTTGCCCAGAGACAGAAGGAACGGCTGTCTCATTGCGGTGGTCCCAAAGATATTCTGCGGAAGATCCGTAACAAGAGTCACCAGAAGAGCCTGATGGAATCCTACGGTACCGGAAGCTTTCCCGACGCGGAACAGAGGAAGAAAGAGGAAGAAACGGTATTCCCCTATATGCCGAAGATCAGTATTCTCGTGCCGTTGTGGAATAACAAGAGAGAGTTCCAGATACAGATGCTGGACTGCGTCATGAACCAGACCTATCAGAACTGGGAACTGTGTCTGGCGGACGGTTCCGATGCGGAACATGCTTACATCGAAGAACTCTGCAAGGAGTACGCGGCGAAATCAGATGGCCGTATTGTATATAAGCACCTGGACCATAACGGAGGTATTTCCTACAACACCAATGAGTGTTACAAGCTGGCCACCGGAGACTATATCGGACTGTTCGATCAGGATGACATTCTGCATCCTTCCGTATTGTATGCCTATGTCAAGGAAATCAATGAACAGGGTGCGGATTATCTGTACTGTGATGAGACCACCTTCCAGGAGGACAATATTAATAAAATGCTGACCATGCATTTTAAGCCGGATTATGCACCGGATAATCTGCGGGCCAACAATTATATCTGTCATTTCAGCGTCTTTTCCAGAAAACTTCTGGAAGGCGAGGAACTGTTCCGTACGGCTTTTGACGGTGCGCAGGACCACGATATGATCCTGCGTCTGACGGACAGAGCACAAAAGATCGTACATGTGCCCAGACTGATGTATTACTGGAGAAGCCATGCGGGCAGTACCGCCGCCAGTATTGACGCAAAGCCCTATGCCATCGAGGCGGCAAAGGGTGCCGTGGCGGATCATCTGAAAAAGCATGGATTCAAACATTTTCAGATCACCAGTACCAGAGCCTGTGCCACAATTTTCCGGATCCGCTATCAGATTCTGGGAGATCCGAAGATCTCCATCGTGATCGCCAACAAGGATCACGTGGAAGATCTGAAGAGATGTATTACTTCTATTCAGAAGAACAGCGCCTGGAGCAACTACGAGATCATCGTGGTGGAGAACAACAGCACCACACCGGAAATCCGGGATTACTATTCCCAGCTGCTGGGATTGTCCGGCAATGATTCCTACGCAGAGAGATGCAAGCTGCATACCGTCTGCGGTCATGACGGCGGGATTCTGCACAGCGAGGACGGCCGGATCTCTGTGGTGACCTATCATGGTGACTTTAATTATTCTGCTGTAAATAATCTGGGAGTATCCTATGCCACCGGAGATTATATCCTTTTGCTGAACAATGATACGGAAGTGATCACTGCCAACTGGATGGAAGAGATGCTGATGTATGCACAGCGGGAAGATGTGGGTGCCGTAGGTGCAAAGCTGTATTATGCGGACAAGACGATCCAGCATGCCGGTGTAGTCATCGGACTGGGGGCACATCGCACCGCAGGACATACCCATTATCGTATTCCGGTACAGAACCTCGGCTACATGGGACGCCTGTGTTATACCCAGGATGCCACGGCAGTGACCGGAGCATGTCTGTTGGTGAAAAAGAGTCTGTATGAGCAGGTGGGAGGACTGGACGAGAGCTTTGTGATCTCTCTGAATGACGTGGATTTCTGCCTGAAACTGCGCAAACTGGGACTGCTGAATGTATGGACCCCTTTTGCGGAACTGTATCATTATGAATCTATTTCCAGAGGTCTGGATGATCAGGGAGAGAAGGCGGAGCGTTACAACAAAGAATCCGAGCATTTCCGTGAAAAATGGAAGGCAGAGCTGGAAGCAGGAGACCCCTATTACAACCCGAATTTCTCTCTGGATCGCAGTGACTATGCGCTGAGAGATCCGGTTAGCGGACGTTAAATTGCTCTTTTCAGTAAAGGTAATCTATGGTAGAATAATGGCGGAGAGCGTTTACTGAAGAAAGATAAAGATAGCGATAAAACAGGAGGATAGGAAAATGAGTTATATGGACGAACTGAATTTCTGGTTGAATGATGATTATTTTGACCAGAAGACCAAGGATGAACTTCTGGCAATCCGCAACAACGAGGCAGAAGTGGAAGATCGTTTTTACAAGGAACTGGAATTCGGTACCGGCGGTTTACGTGGCGTGATCGGTGCAGGAACCAACCGCATGAACGTATATACCGTTCGTAAGGCAACTCAGGGTCTTGCTAATTATATCATTAAGCGCGGCACCCAGAGCAAGGGTGTGGCTATCGCATTTGACTCCCGCCGCATGTCTCCCGAGTTTTCCGATGAGGCAGCAAGATGTCTGGCAGCCAATGGCATCAAGGCATACATTTTTGAATCTTTAAGACCTACCCCGGAACTGTCCTTTGCCCTTCGTACGCTGGGATGTACCGCAGGTATCGTAGTGACCGCAAGCCACAACCCTCCTGAGTACAACGGCTACAAAGTATACTGGGAGGACGGCGCACAGGTAACCGCTCCTATTGATAAGGACATCATCACCGAAGTACAGGCCATCAAGGATTATCATACCGTGAAGACCATGAGCAGAGAAGATGCGGAAAAAGCAGGCCTCTATCAGGTGATCGGTAAAGAGATCGATGACAAGTACATGGCTGAGCTGAAGAAGCAGATCATTCATCCCGATGTTATTCAGGAAATGGCTGATGACATCAAGATCGTATATACTCCGTTATGCGGTACCGGTAACAAGCCGGTAAGACGTATCCTGTCCGAGCTGGGATTTAAGCACGTCTATGTAGTTCCCGAACAGGAGAATCCGGATCCAAACTTCACCACACTGGATTACCCGAACCCTGAGGATCCCAAGGCATTTACATACGCACTGCGTCTGGCCAAGGAGAAGGATGCGGACATCGTTCTGGCAACCGATCCCGATGCAGACCGTCTGGGTGTGTATGCCAAGGATACCAAGACCGGCGAGTATGTGGCATTTACCGGTAACATGTCCGGTATGCTGATCGCAGAATATATCCTGAGAGAGAAGACTGCTACCGGCGCTATGCCCGAGAATCCAGCACTGGTAACCACCATCGTTACCACCAATATGACCAAGCCCATCACCGAAGCTTATGGTGTAAAGCTGATCGAAGTACTGACCGGCTTCAAGTTCATCGGTGAGCAGATCAAGTTCTTCGAGCAGACCGGCAGCAACAATTATGTATTCGGTCTGGAAGAGAGCTACGGCTGTCTGGCAGGTACTCATGCAAGAGATAAGGATGCAGTTGTAGCAGTTATGTGTCTGTGTGAAGTGGCGGCTTACTGCAAGAAGCACAACATGACTCTGTGGGATATGATGGTATCCATGTATGAGAAATACGGTTACTTCAAGGAGACCCAGTACACCATTACCATGAAGGGTATCGACGGTGCAAGACAGATCGCCGAGATCATGGATAAGCTTCGTAAGAATCCGCCCAAGGCATTCGGTGACCTGAAAGTGGAGAAATTCCGTGACTATCTGAACGATGTAGTCATCGACATGGAGAGCGGCGAGAAGACTACTACCGGACTTCCCAAGTCTAATGTCCTGTATTTTGAACTTCCCGACAATGCATGGTGCTGCGCCCGTCCTTCCGGAACCGAGCCCAAGATCAAGTTCTACATGGGTGTTAAAGGTAACAGCATAGAGGATGCACAGGCCAAGGTAGAGAAGCTGACCGAGGATGTAAAGGCTGTACTGTAACCACCATGAGCAAATAGCATGCAAGTATGTTATTCAGGAAAGCTCTGGAAGAGCGATTTTGCGAATGGGGTTCTGAATAGTTAATGTTATTTTTAAGAGCGAATCGCCCGGGAAGGGCGATTTGCTCTTTTATAAAAGTGGAGGTATCCGTGGCAAAGCTGAACATAGCAAACCTTAAGAAAACTCTATATTATTTGCAACGCAACGGCCTGAGGGAAACCTGGATCTCTGTAAGGGAACGCCTGACAGAGACAGACCGCTATTTTTATGTGCCCTGTCCGGAAGAGGAACTGGAAAGGCAAAGTTGCAGAAAATGGGATAATCCGGTTACACTCAGCATTGTGGTGCCGTTGTACCGCACCCCGGAAATCTATCTGAACAGAATGATAACAAGCGTTATGCAACAGAGCTATCCTCACTGGGAACTGATTCTGGCGGATGCCACAGAGGATCACAGTGTGGAGGAGACGTTGACAAATCAGGGATTCCTGACAGAACGGCTCCTGGAAAATGCGGAAACTATTGCAGCGGATGCAAGGATCCACTATATACACCTTACGGAAAATGCCGGAATTGCGGCGAATACCAATCAGGCATTACCCTATGCAAGGGGAGAATATATCGGCCTGCTGGATCATGATGATGTATTGACACCGGATGCTCTGTATGAGATGGCAGATGCTATTACCAAAGCAAATGACAGAGGTGTCAGAGTCGCATTCGCTTATTCGGATGAAGACAAATGCAACGGGGATGAGACAAAATATTACGATCCCAACCATAAAGAAGACTTTAATTACGATTTAATCCTGAGTAATAACTATATCTGCCATTTTCTGGTGATGGATGCAGATCTGATGAAGAAACTTGCCTTCCGGCCAGAATGCGACGGTGCCCAGGACTATGATCTGGTGCTGCGGGCAGTGTCAGAGGTGCTGGCTGCAGATGGCCGCTCCGGGGAGGAGAGAATTCTTCATATTCCCAGAGTGCTGTATCACTGGAGATGCCATGAAGCATCTACAGCAGCCAATCCCCACAGCAAGAAATATGCTTACGAAGCGGGGCTGCGTGCACTGCAGGATCATGCGGCAGAACGTGGGATCCCGGCAAAGGCAGAGGAGACCAGACATGTAGGATTTTATCGGTTACAATATACAGAGGTATTACAGGAGAGACCGGATGTGGCTGCCGTAGGTGGCAGAGTGCTGTCTGGGAAAAACCGCGGCAGGATCGCCGGCGGCAGAATGACTGCGGACGGAAAGGTGTTCTACGAGGGACTGCCGAAGGACTTTGGCGGTTATCTTCACCGGGCGGAGCTGTCCCAGGATGCAGAAGCGTTAGACCTTCGGTGCATCAGGATCCGGTCAGCTGACAGGGAATTGTTTGAAAAAATCGTGGGAGTGCCTTATACGGAAGTAGTAAGAGGTCCGGAACAACAGCCGGTATTTGACAGCTCCACACTGCCTGCCGGGGCAGATATCCGGCTTTTAAGTCTGCAATTATCGGACGCATTACGAAAACGGGGAAGACTGCTGTATCTGCCGGAGTATCCGGAGAAATGGGAGAGACTATGAAGGAAGTAACCGTCGTTATACCCAATTACAACGGAATGAAATATTTACCGGAATGCATGGCCTCCCTGTGTCAGGGACAGGAAAATGCACCGGAATATGAAGTGCTGATCATAGACAATGGTTCTGCTGACGGGAGCGTGGAATATCTGGACAGCGAATGGTGTCGCAAAAAAGAGGCACCGGCAGAAGAGGGGGGAAAACCGCAGGTGCGTCTGATCGCCCTGCCGGAGAACACCGGCTTCTGTCATGCGGTGAATCTGGGAATCCGGGAGGCACGAAGCTCCTATGTGATCCTGTTGAACAACGATACCAGAGTAGAAGCTGGATTTGTGAAAGGACTGTATGATGCCATTCGGAAGGATGAAAAGATATTTTCCGTCAGCGCCAAAATGCTTATGTGGGATAAGCCAGAGCTGCTGGATGATGCGGGAGACCGCTACTGCGTTCTGGGATGGGCATATTCCCGGGGAAAAGGCCGGCCTGCTGTGGATTATGACAAGAATGTCAGCATATTCTCAGCCTGTGGCGGAGCGGCAATTTACAGACGTCAGGTATTTGAGGAGATCGGCTATTTTGACGAGGCGCATTTTGCTTATCTGGAAGATCTTGATATCGGTTACCGTGCCCGGATCTACGGCTATGAGAACCGGTACGAGCCGACGGCATCCGTTCTGCATTACGGCAGTGCTTCTACGGGATCCCGCTACAATTCCCGGAAAACGGAACTTTCTTCTTCCAATAATATCTATGTCATCGGCAAAAATATGCCGCTACTACAGTGGATCCTGAATCTGCCGTTCTTTTTGCTTGGATTTGGCATAAAATTTCTGTTTTTTTGTAAGAAGAGAATGGGAAAACTATATTTAAAGGGATTGGCCGAAGGGTGGAAACGTACCGTGGGTCCTGTGGGAAAGCAGGCAAAGGTGCACTTTCAATGGAGCCATCTATGGAATTATGTGAAGATTCAGTGGCAATTATACCTGAATGTTTTTCGAATTCTTATGAAATCTTAAGAAATTGCTTCATAAATTCTTAAGTTGAGAAAAAACCACCGTTATTGTAGAATGAAATCGTTGAAAAGAAGCTTTTCGGACTTAAAGATTGGGTGACCCGTATGATAAAAGACAACCAGAAAGTCTTTAACAGGCTTCTTGTGATAATAGATGCGCTGATCACAGCAGTATCTTTTGTCCTTGCCTATTATATCAAATTTTATATCTTAAATGACGGTCCGGGGATCGGTGTCCTGCCGGTGCAGGATTATTATATGCTGCTTCCCTTTATTGTACCCGGTTATATGTTCCTGTATTACCGGTGCAGTGTGTATTCCCCTAAGCGTACGGTTCGCCGCAGACATGAGATATACAGTATCCTGCAGGCGAATACCATTGGCCTGGCGGCTTTGATCATTATTTTGTATATGATCATCCGTGAGATCAATTTTTCACGATCCGTCATGGCAATTTTTTATGTCCTGAATGTTTTTCTGACTTCCGTATTCCGTATCATCATGCGCAAGGCATTGCGTTCCATACGGAAAAAGGGGTACAACCTGAAGCACATTTTGCTGGTAGGTTATTCCCGGGCGGCGGAGGAATATATTGACAGAATCCTCAGCAATCCCCAATGGGGATATGTAGTGTGTGGTATTCTGGATGAGCACATCCCGGGCGGCACGACCTATAAGGGAGTGAAAGTACTGGGAACGCTTGGTAATCTGGAATACATCCTTCCGGAGAACAAGCTGGATGAAATCGCGATCACACTTTCCCTGAAGGATTATGATTATCTGGAAGGTGTGGTGGATATCTGTGAGAAATCCGGGGTGCACACCAAATTCATTCCGGATTACAGCAGTCTGATCCCCAGCAGACCATATACGGAGGATCTGATGGGATTACCGGTGATCAATATCCGGTATGTACCGCTGACGAACACAGGCAATATGGTGATCAAGCGGGCAATGGATATCGTTGGTTCCATTTTCGGTATCATTATTACCTCACCGATCATGCTCATATCAGCAATTCTGGTAAAGCTGTCCAGCCCGGGACCGGTGATCTTTAAGCAGGAACGGGTAGGACTTCATAATAAGCCATTTTATATGTACAAATTCCGCAGCATGGCAATGCAGACGGCGGCGGAAGAGAAAAAGGGATGGACGGTACGCAATGACCCCAGAGTCACCGGTATCGGTAAGGTTCTCAGACGTACCAGTATCGATGAACTTCCCCAGCTGTTCAATATCTTAAAAGGAGATATGAGTCTGGTCGGTCCCAGACCGGAAAGACCGCAGTTTGTGGAAAAGTTCAAGGAAGAGATTCCCCGTTACATGGTAAAACATCAGGTACGGCCGGGACTGACCGGATGGGCACAGGTGAATGGCTTGCGCGGTGATTCCTCCATCAAGAAGAGAATCGAATATGATATTTACTATATTGAGAACTGGACCATTGGATTTGATATCAAGATCATTCTTATGACGTTCTTTACAGGATTTATTAATAAAAATGCTTATTAGTACAAGGAGAAGACAAGATGGCAACAAATTCTAACAACAATGGCGGCAATGGTCAGAGACCTGCCGGAAGCGGAAGAAAACCTTCCGGAAGCGCACAGAGACCTACAGGACAGAGACCTGCCGGCAGTGGACAGAGAACCGGAGCTGCGAACGGACAGAAGAGAATGTCTGCCAAACAGCGTGCAGCCAGGAAGAGAAGAAAGGTTATCATCTTTGGCGTAGAGATCGTAGTGATCCTGTTCATGGTAGCAGTATTGTATCTGGTAATGACTCATACCAGCAATGAGGGCCCCAAGGTAACCGTTCTGGAGACAGAAGAACTTCAGATTCCCGAAGAGGTGCAGCAGGATGAAACTATGAAGGGCTATATGAACATTGCCCTGTTCGGTGTGGATGCCACCAAGGAAAGCCTGTTGTACAAGGGCAGCCGAAGCGATAGTATCATGATCGCCAGCATCAACATGGATACCGGTGATATCAAACTGGTCAGCGTATATCGTGATACGTACCTGAATATCGGTACGGATTCCTACCAGAAATGCAATGCCGCTTATTCCTATGGCGGAGCAGAGCAGGCGGTTAAGATGCTGAACATGAATCTGGATATGGATATTACGAACTTTGTGACCGTAGGCTATAAAGGACTGAGCGAAGTGATCGACGGTCTGGGCGGTATCTATATTGATGTGGACTCTGAGGAGATCAAGCATATCAACAACTATCAGATCGGTATTGCAGAAGTTTTGAAATGCGATTATACACCGGTAACTGAGACCGGTATGCAGCTGTTGAATGGTCTGCAGGCTACTGCTTACTGCCGTATCCGTTATACCGCTGGTAACGACTTTAAGCGTGCTGCCCGTCAGCGTGAAGTCATTCAGGCAATCGAAGATCAGGCAAAGAAAGCAGATTATGCAACATTGTCCAAGGTATTCAACAGTGCCATCGACGACATTTACACCAGTCTGGATTCCAAGGACATCCTGGATCTGCTGAGCAATATTTCAAATTATCGCATAGTGGACGAAGGAGGTTTCCCCGAAGAGACCATGCGTGACACCGGCAATATCGGTGCAAAGGGAAGCTGTGTTATTCCGGTAAATCTCGAAAGCAATGTAGTATGGCTGCATCAGTTCCTGTTTGATGATGCCAGCTATTCCGTAACCAGCAACGTGAAGGAATACAGCAATAAGATTGAATCTGACACATCACCTTATATGAATAAGTAAGAAACAGTGTATAGAGTAAAGCAACAGGAATACAAGGGAGTCTTCCGGAATCTGCCGGGGCTCCCTTGTGCATTACCCAGAAGGTTATAAGCCTTTTGGACAGTAGGAAAAGGCTTGTGCCGCAATAAGAGTTAAAGTATAATGAACCAGAGATTGGAAAAGTGAGGAGCACTCTGACATGGAGATAGATGTGATCATTCCCCTGTATAAGCCGGGAAAAGAATTATTTACATTATTGGATAAACTGGGCAGTCAGAGCGTACCGGTACATCAGGTGATTCTTCTGAATACGGAAGAAAAATATTTTGAACAGCTGATCTACGGAATCAGATTTCTGGAAACCTATCAGAATATCAAGGTATACCATGTATCCAAAAGAGAGTTCGATCATGGCGGTACGAGACGGATGGGAGTAAAAAAGTCTTCCGCGGATGTCTTCGTGATGATGACACAGGATGCCATGCCGAAAGATGACAGGCTGATCGAAAAACTGGTGGAACCCCTGCAGGGGGAAGTAGCGGTGGCCTATGCGAGACAGCTGCCCAGAGAGGATTCGACACCGGTGGAGAGCTATACCAGAGAATTTAACTATCCGGCAAAGTCCCGGATCAAATCGGCAGCAGACCTGGACAGCCTGGGGATCAAGACCTTTTTCTGCTCCAATGTCTGTGCGGCCTATCGCCGGGAAATCTATGAGGAACTGGGCGGGTTCGTCAGACATACGATATTTAATGAAGATATGATCTATGCGGCAAAGGCGGTGGAAGCAGGATACTCTGTGGCTTATGCGGCGGATGCGCAGGTGGTGCATTCTCATAATTATACCAACGGGCAGCAGTTCCACAGAAACTTTGACCTGGGAGTATCGCAGGCAGAGCATCCCGAGATTTTTGCAGCATATCCTTCGGAGTCCGAGGGAAAACGAATGGTGAAAGATGTGACGGTATATTTGCGCAGCAACCATATGTCTGCCGGATTGCCCCATTTTTATATGCAATGCGCCTGTAAATATGCAGGTTATTTACTGGGAAAGAACTATCGCAGGCTCCCCAAAAAATGGGTACTTGCTTTTACTTCCAACAAGGAATACTGGAAACAGAACAGAAAGGATGTATGACTATGTGTGGTATTGTAGGTTATATTGGAACAGAACAGGCAGCGCCGATCATTCTGGACGGTCTGTCCAAGCTGGAATATCGTGGATATGATTCCGCAGGTATGGCGATTTTTGACGGTGAGAAGATCAACACCAGAAAAGCAGTGGGAAGACTTAAGGTTCTGGAGAACCTGACCCACGGCGGAGAGAATATGAAAGGAACCTCCGGTATCGGACATACCCGTTGGGCAACTCACGGAGCTCCCAGCGATATCAATTCCCATCCGCATATGAACAATGCGGGAACCATTGCCGTGGTACACAACGGCATTATCGAGAACTATATTCCCCTGAAGAAAAAGATGCAGGATAAGGGGTATCAGTTCGTATCCGAGACTGATACCGAGGTATTGGCACATCTGTTAGACTATTATTACAAAGGAAATCCTCTGGAAGCCATCACGAAGGTGCTTCATCGTGTGGAAGGATCTTATGCGCTGGGAATCATGTTTGCAGATCAGCCGGATAAGATTTTTGCAGCCCGCAAGGACAGCCCGCTGATCGTAGGAAAGAGCGACAACGGCAGCTTTATCGCTTCCGATGTTCCTGCGATATTGAAATATACCAGAACCGTATATTATGTAGACAATCAGGAAGTTGTGGAATTACAGCAGGGTAGTCTGCGTTTCTTCTCCGTGGATGAGGAAGAGATCGAGAAGCAGCCGGTGACCATTGACTGGGATGCCAATGCGGCAGAAAAGGCTGGATATGAGCACTTCATGCTGAAAGAGATCTATGAGCAGCCGAAGACCATCAACGATACCATCTCTCCGAGAATCAAGGATAATGATATTGTGATCGAAGAGCTGAACATGAGTGATGAAGAGATCAAAGAGATCACGAAGATCCATATTGTGGCCTGCGGCTCCGCATATCATACCGGAGTTACCGCAAAATATGTGATCGAGGGTCTGGCAAGAATTCCGGTAGAAGTGGATGTGGCCAGTGAATTCCGTTATCGTGATCCGATTCTTCAGAAGGGTAATATGGTCATTGTCATCAGCCAGTCCGGTGAGACGGCAGATACTCTGGCAGCACTGAGAGAGTCCAGGGAAAGGGGCTTCAAGGTACTGGGCATTGTCAATGTGGTGGGAAGCTCCATTGCCAGAGAGGCAGACAGTGTTATGTATACCTGGGCAGGTCCCGAGATCGCAGTGGCTACCACCAAGGCTTACAGTGCACAGCTAACTGCACTTTACATGCTGGCTATGAAATTCGCCAGGGTACGTGGTACTATTGATCAGGAGAAGTTCGCCGGTATGCTGACAGATTTAAGATGCCTGCCGGATCAGATCGAACTGCTTCTGGGACAGAAGGAGAAGATCCAGCATTTTGCCAACCGTTACGTGGGAGCAAGAGATATCTTCTTCATCGGACGCGGTATTGATTACGCGATTTCACTGGAAGGATCCTTGAAACTGAAGGAGATCTCCTATATTCATTCCGAGGCTTATGCAGCTGGAGAACTGAAGCATGGTACGATTTCTCTGATCGAAGATGGTACGCTGGTAGTGGCTTTGGCAACCCAGCCGGATCTGTTCCAGAAGACCATCAGTAATATGGTAGAAGTAAAAGCAAGAGGAGCCTTTGTTATGGCAGTCACCATTGAAGGCAACAAGGCCATTGAGAAAGCGGCGGATTATGTAATATACATCCCCGAGACCAATCCGTACTTTACCAATTCTCTGGCAATCATTCCTTTGCAGTTGTTCTCCTATTATGTGGCAGTGGGACGCGGCTGTGACGTGGATAAACCCAGAAACCTGGCAAAATCCGTTACTGTTGAGTAGAGTGTAATAACTTACCCATAGAGAGACTGCTTGCAGGCAGAACAGACTCTCTGTTTTTTCAGGATTCATAATTGCTTCAGAAAGTTATCACAATTCGGACACAATTGACGGATATACTGTGTTCATAAGGTGAGAGGAAGAAATGAAACAGGTAATGGTAAAAAGAGTTTCTCACTTGCAACAGGATAGGAGGAAGCAATATGTACGAGAATGATAATTTTTCCGGTTACGGAACCGGCAATGAAAATACAACCGGTACATTCAGTGGAGCAGATCTGAATGAGACAAGAACAGAAAACAGTTATGGCTATGAAAATCATAGTACTACCCAGAGTGCAGCAGGAAGCACGAATGGTTACACCACATATCAGATGGGCGGAACCACAGGCAGCAACAATACGGAGCCTAAGAAAACCCAAAAACATGGCGGTTACTTCCGGAAGGCAATGGTAAGTGTCAGCCTGGGATTGTTCTTTGGACTGTTCGCAGGAATCGGTTTCTATGCAGTACAGCAGGGAACCGGGATGTTTACTACCAGCACAGATACCGCAGTGGTAGATGAGATCGCTTCTGAGGCAACGACAGAAAGTACCCAGAGTGCACAGCTGGCTACCAATGTTACTTATGTAGAGTCCGATGTATCCAATGTGGTAGAAAAAGTAATGCCTGCCATGGTATCCATCGTAAATAACTTTACCGAGACAGCCAATGTCTTCGGACAGCAGTATACACAGGAAGAAGCAGCCAGTGGTTCCGGTATCATTGTAGGTAAGACCGATGATGAACTGCTGATCGTATCCAATAATCATGTAGTAGAGAGTGCAGATACTCTGACCGTTACTTTTATCGATGGCAGTGAAGCACAGGCACAGGTCAAAGGACTGGATTCCGACATGGATCTGGCAGTGATCGCAGTATCTTTAAATGATCTGAGTGATGATACCAAGAATGCTATTACAGTAGCAACACTTGGCAGCAGTGATGATCTGAAGCTTGGTGAGCCGGTCATCGCTATCGGTAATGCCCTTGGCTATGGTCAGTCTGTTACCAACGGTATTGTAAGTGCCCTGAATCGTGAGATCACTCTGGAGAACGGCTCTACCGGTCTGGAGAACGGCTCTACCGGTACTTTCATCCAGACCAACGCAGCCATCAACCCCGGTAACTCCGGCGGTGCACTGCTGAACATGAATGGTGAGGTTATCGGTATCAACTCCAACAAGATCGGTGGTACTGCCGTAGAAGGTATGGGATATGCTATCCCGATTACTTCGGCAAGTCCTATCATTGCAGATCTGATGGAGCGTCAGACCAGAACCAAGGTAGCTGAGGATGAAGTCGGTTACATCGGCATCTCCCTGCGGGAAGTAACTTCCCAGATCTCCCAGATGTACAACATGCCGGAAGGTATCTATGTAGTATCTGTAGAGGAAGGCAGCGCAGCAGCCAATGCCGGTATCATGAAAGGTGATATCATTACCAAATTTGACGGCAGCAGTATCTCTTCTTACTCTGATCTGCAGAAAACGTTACAGTATTATGCGGTCGGTGATTCCGTAACCGTAACGGTACAGAGACCTCAGAACGGTGAATATGTATCCATCGAGCTGAATCTGACACTGGGCAGCAGACCTGCAAGCCAGAAATAAAGAAATAACAGGTAAATAAAAGGAAATAGAAAGAGACCCGGGCGAGACATATGGTTTTGCCCGGGTCTTGTAATATTTACCAAAATATGAATAGTTATAAATGGTTTAGAAAAACTTAACTTGTGCCCCGCTACTTCATTGAGTATAATAAGCGTAGGCAATGAGAAGTGTCAGACACGGGTATTATGCAATATAACTGCTTGCAGGCATTATTGCGTAATGGCCGGGGATGATAGGGCGAAGCCCGGATATCGAGGGAACACGAAGTGTTGCCGAGATACACTGCGAAGATGCTTTGGAGCCGGGGATGATAGGACGAAGCCCGGATATCGAGGGAACACGAAGTGTTACCGAGATACACTGCGGAATAGTGGTAGGAAACAAAGAGGAGAATAACATGACAGATAATTATAATGATGATTATAGAGAAGTGATCCCTGAGGAGGAAAAAACAGAGACCAATGTGAGTGAAACTCAGGATAACGAAAAAAATAATGGAAACACACAGGTGGCGGATACTGCAAAAGAAAATTCCACCGAAAAAAAGTCAGAGGACAAAAAGGACAGCAGCGAATACGAAGATGTCTGCTTTATCTGCCGCAGACCGGAGAGCAAAGCCGGCAGAATGTTCAAGCTGCCCAACCATATCTGCATCTGCGATGATTGCATGCACAAGACCATGGAGACTGTGAGCCAGTTCGATTATCAGGGAATGTTGAACAATCCCAATGATTTCAACCAGTTTAACGGACAGAACGGATTCCCCAACATCAGTTTTGTGAATCTGGCGGATCTTCAGGGAGACGGCGGTATTCCCAACAAGCAGAAACTCAAGAAGAAAAAGAAGGCGGAAGGTCCCAAACCGGTATTCAATATCAAGGACATTCCGGCACCTCATAAGATCAAGGCCAGTCTGGATGAATACGTGGTAGGACAGGAAAAAGCCAAGAAGGTCATCTCCGTAGCAGTATACAACCATTACAAGAGAGTGGCCACTGACACTATGGATGAGATTGAGATCGAAAAGTCCAACATCCTCATGATCGGCCCCACCGGTTCCGGTAAGACCTATCTGGTAAAGACACTGGCAAAACTTCTGGATGTGCCTCTGGCTATTGCTGATGCCACCTCTCTGACTGAGGCCGGTTATATCGGTGATGATATTGAGAGCGTGGTATCCAAATTGCTGGCAGCGGCGGGCAATGACGTAGAAAAGGCGGAAAAAGGTATCATCTTCATCGATGAGATCGACAAGATCGCCAAGAAGAAAAACACCAACTCCCGGGATGTCAGCGGAGAGAGTGTACAGCAGGGTATGTTGAAGCTTCTGGAAGGTGCGGAAGTGGAGGTGCCGGTAGGTGCCAACAGCAAAAATGCCATGGTACCTCTGGCAACGGTGAACACCCGTAACATTCTGTTTATTTGCGGTGGTGCGTTCCCGGATCTGGACGAGATCATCAAGGAGCGCCTGACCAAGACCGCATCCATCGGTTTCAACTCGGAACTGAAGGATAAATACGATAAAGATACCGATATTTTATCCAAGGTGACTGTGGAGGATATCCGCAAGTTTGGTATGATTCCGGAATTTATCGGTCGTCTGCCGATCATTTGTACTTTACAGGGATTGTCAAAGGATATGCTGGTGAAGATCCTGAAAGAGCCGAAGAATGCGATTCTTAAGCAGTACCAGAAGCTGTTGGAGCTGGATGAGGTAAAACTGGAGTTCACAGACGATGCCCTGGATGCCATTGCCGAGAAGGCAATGAAGCGCGATACCGGTGCCAGAGCCCTGCGCTCCATCATCGAGGACTTCATGCTGGATATCATGTATGAGATCCCGAAGGATGATAACATCGGAAGGGTTACCATTACCAGAGAGTACATTGAAGGAACCGGCGGCCCCATCATCGACATCCGCAGTAATGAGATCCTGGAACCCGTGGAGAATCTGAAGCAGATTCCGGTGAACGATAAATAATGAAATATCCCCGTAGCCCGGGTGGGGTACAAGAAACGCGACACGCTCGCGCTCTGTCGCAGAGCGTAGCGGTACATAAGCGGTCATAGTATGACTGCTAAGTACCGACGTCTGCTTATTCTTATACCCCGCCGGGGCTACTGTTTTCTTGAAAGCTTTCCAAAACATTAAAAAAGACTATTGACTTTTTGATGGCATGTGGTAATATAAACATATGAACAGTGGTTCATATGAATGAATATTAAAACTAAATGCAAATCATTAGCAACTAAACAAAAAATGCGAATGGAGAAAGAGGAGGATATTACCATGAAGAAAACTTACAAGATCGAAGTAGACTGTGCAGCTTGTGCTCTGAAGATGGAGGATGCAGCGAAGAAGGTAGAGGGTGTTACCGATGCAACCGTCAGCTTCATGACCCAGAAGATGAAGGTGGAATTTGCCGATGGCAGCGATGAGAAGGCCGTTATGGAGAACGTGGTAAAAGCCTGCAAGAGAGTAGAGGATGACTGCGAGATCTATTTATAGGATGCTCTCGGAAAAGAGGAAGCTATGACTAAGAAACAGAAAAAAGTACTGGTCCGCATCATTGTGGCGGCAGTACTGTTAATTATTTTGCATTTTGTACCTCTGGAAGGGATCTGGCTGGGACTGCTGTACCTGATTCCCTATGCGGTGATCGGCTATGATATTCTCAGAAAAGCCGTTCTGGGCATCATGCATGGTGAAGTGTTTGATGAGAATTTTCTGATGGCGGTAGCTACCGTAGGTGCCATGGGACTGGGAGAGTATTCCGAAGGCGTGGCCGTTATGCTGTTCTACCAGATCGGTGAACTGTTCCAGGCGGTAGCTGTGGGCAAGAGCCGTCAGAACATCAGCGCCCTGATGGATATCCGCCCGGATTATGCCAACATTGAGGCAGAGGACGGCAGCTTAGAGCAGGTAGATCCCGATGATGTAGAGATCGGAACCGTGATTGTGGTACGTCCCGGTGAAAAGGTTCCTATCGATGGTGTGGTAGTGGAAGGTACATCCACACTGAATACCAGTGCCCTGACCGGTGAAAGCGTCCCCAGAGAGATCACAGTGGATCAGGATGTGATCAGCGGCTGTGTGAACCTGACCGGATTACTTAAGATCCGTACCACCAAGGAATTTGGAGAATCCACCGTATCCAAGATTCTGGATCTGGTAGAGAATTCCAGTATGAAGAAGTCCAAGTCTGAGAACTTTATTACGAAGTTCGCAAGATATTATACCCCGGCAGTCTGCTACAGTGCTCTGGCACTGGCCATCCTGCCTCCTGTGATCAACCTGATCATGGGCAATCCGGCAGCCTGGAGCACGTGGATCATTCGTGCCCTGACTTTCCTGGTAATCAGCTGCCCTTGTGCACTGGTCATTTCCATTCCCCTTTCTTTCTTCGGAGGAATCGGAGCAGCAAGTGCCTGTGGTATTCTGGTGAAGGGGTCCAATTATCTGGAAGCGCTGTCTGAGACCAAATATGTGGTATTTGACAAGACCGGTACCCTGACCAAGGGTGTATTCGATGTGACGGGTATTTACCCCGGCAGGGATTTCACAGAGGATGAACTGCTTGAGTATGCTGCATATGCGGAGAGCTATTCCAGCCATCCCATCAGCAAGAGCCTGAAGATTTCTTACGGCAAGGAGCTGGAGGCGTCCAACGTCAGTGATGTGGAAGAAATCAGCGGACACGGCGTTACTGCCAAAGTAAATGGCAAGCAGGTAGCGGCCGGTAATGCGAAACTGATGAAGAGCCTGAATCTGTCCTATACGGAAAATACCGGTGTCGGTACAGTGGTACATGTAGCGGTAGACGGAAAATATGCCGGATACATCCTGATCTCTGATGTGATCAAGGATGGTGCGAAGGAAGCCATTGCATCTCTGAAGAATTCCGGTGTGAAGAAATGCGTTATGCTGACCGGTGACAGCAAAACAGTTGCAGAATATGTGGCCGGTGAGTTAAAATTGGATGAGGTACACAGTGAACTGCTTCCCGCAGACAAGGTAAGCTGCGTGGAGAAGCTGTTGCAGGACAAGAGCGAGAAGGAAAAACTGGCATTCGTGGGTGACGGTATCAACGATGCACCGGTACTTTCCCGTGCTGATATCGGTATCGCCATGGGAGCCCTTGGCTCAGATGCGGCCATTGAGGCAGCGGATGTGGTTCTGATGGATGACAATCCTGCCAAGATCGCTCTGGCTATGCGGATTTCCCGGAAATGTCTGCGCATCGTTTACGAGAACATCGTATTTGCGCTGGCAGTTAAGGCCATCTGCCTGATCCTGGGTGCGCTGGGTATCGCCAACATGTGGGTTGCTATCTTCGCAGACGTAGGAGTTATGGTACTGGCTGTGCTCAATGCCATCAGATGCCTGCGCATTAAAAACAATTAACCGGATGCAGGCAAAATATGCCTGCGTCATGAGATCACCGGTATTCCGGGAGAACAGGTGGACATGCAGACTTTTTTTTCAGAAATTACAGCACTGTGCAGGAACGAACAATTTCTGCACAGTGTGATGGAAAAATATCATTATGATCCGGAAGAATATCCCAATCTGAAGCGACTGGCAGGTGAGATGATCCCCTGCCTGGAGACAGAAGCGGGATGGCAGGACAGAGAAATCCAAGAGACTTTTCCCGGGAGGGATCAGTCTTTTTTGGCTGTAGGCATTACTCTGGGAAAAGGGATCGATGAACTGCAGGAAAAGTATTTGCAGAACGGATTTCTGACAGAGAGTTATATGATCGAAGTACTGTCCAGTGAATTATTATTAGAAAGCTACCGGGCTTATACAGAGTGGCTGGTTGTGCATCGGGATCTGCATGTTGCCAGACTGCATTTTTTAGGTGGGGAGATTTCTGAGACTTCAGAACAAAAAATAAGCAGTCTGCTGCGGCTGGCGAACCTTCCCATGCTTCTGCAGGAGCTTGCATTGCCGGTTACCTGTAATGCAGCGTATTGTATGATCCCGAAGAAAAGTGTGGTATTTTATGCGGAGCTGACGAAGGATCCTTTTACCAAATGTGCCGGAATCTGTCTGGGGTGCGGCAGGAGAGACTGCCCGAACCGCATGGAGGAAAAAGAGAATTTTCCTTTGCGATTTGCGGATATGACGGACCGCCCGTTGTCCTATGGATATGCCAGGATTTTTTCCAAAAGCACAGATGAAAATGGAAGATAACGTACAAAACAGAAGTCTCTATTGTCCGAAATATTAAAATTCTGATAAGATTTCACAGGCGACTTGTAACCGGAAACAGAATATGGTATGATGCAATCACTTTCAAAGAGGAAAGATATCGTGTGTACGGTGTCTTTCCTCTTTTTATGTATACAATGAGTCAAACACGGATTTGTGCCTGCACAGGAGGCTGTATTTGACGAAGATACATCATCAAGCGTTTTTTATTCGGTGATCAAGTAAAAGATTTGAGAAGAGAGGTGGCTTATGGAGGTATTTTTAGAGGTGACGGTGCAGCATAAAAAATATCATGCGGGATTTATGGAAAGAATGCGACAGCAACCGGAAGTCACATCCTGCTATCAGGTAGAGGGGGAATATGATTTCCTCGTAAAAGCGGATGTGACCTCGGAAAAGGAGCTGGAAAAGCTGGAGCGCGGCGTGCGTAAGATTAACGGTGTCTGCAGTGTGCAGCCGGTCTATGCCCTGCAGGAGATCATATAGTCATACCCGGAGCAGGGCATTGAAGGTCTCCTCTAAATTCAGCCTGCCGTAGCCCCATTCCCGGTTGGGATAGTTCAGACCCTGTGTACGCACGGCACCGCGTATGAAATAACTGCGGATCTCCCGGCTTTCCGCCAGCCGGTTATTGCCTTCGATGACTGACCATTGGAAAAACTGAGCCACAGCTCCGGCAGTGATAGCGGCAGCCATGCTGCTTCCCGTACGGCGTCCGTCAATGGTGGAGATATTGACTCCGGGAGCGGATAAGTCCGGACGGATCTGCCCGGTGCGCCCAAAGCCTCTGCCGGATTCTGCGTAAAAACTGTTGTTTTCTGCGTTGTAAGTAGAAACGCTCAGAACCTCCGGAGCCATCGAGGGCTCCGTCAGAGTCATGTCGGGATCCGGATTGAGAAAATATACCGGAGTAGACAGAAATTCTGTGATAGGCAGCCACATGTGAAAATTACCGTTATATAAACTACCGGAAGCAGAGACACGAAAGGTCCAGATACCGGGGGTAGGATCCTGGATGCGTACAAGGATCAGTTCTTCGCCGGAATTTTCTTCCACAAGAGCAGAGTCGATAGTGACTCTGCTTTTTTCGTAGATAAAGGAATAGGTCACGCTTTGCTGCAACCCAAGGCGCAGTTCGGGAATATTTTCCCCACCGGGAGTGCGGATGTTCAGATTAAAAGCATCCGGCAGAGCACCCCAAAGCTCCAGCCAGAATCCGATACAGCCTTCACTGACCCGGATCTCCACATCACGGGAAGATTCCTCCGATGTCTGAGTGCTTAATCTTCCATGGTAATGGTGAGAGGCGTTCCCTTCATTTCCACCACAGACAATGGCGGCACGGCTTCTGCGGACAGCGAGAGAAGAGAGATACCGTGACAGGGAGGAATTGCCCGCGTGATCTCCCTGGTTGGTTCCCAGACCCAGACAGATGACTACCGGACGTTCGAAGAGCCGCACGAAGGATTCCGCATATTTGATGCCCAGCATAATATCATTTTCCTGATAGGCGGGAACACCCTCTGGCACCAGATAAAAGCTGCGCAGATATTGCTTACATTCTTTGAGTTTCACCACGACGATGTCGGCACCCGGTGCAGCACCGATATAAGGATTGCCTTGTCTCACGACACTGCCGGCTGCGACTCCGGCGAGGATACTGCCGTGTCCGTTTTCGTCCCGGGAGGGAACGATGGAATAAGGATCCTCGGAACGCAACGCCAGGTTAATATCCTCTCTGCGGTATTCAGAACCATATTTTAACCCATCAGGGGGCGCTCCGGTCTGAACCGTCTGATCCCAGATCGCCAGGATGCGGCTATTGCCGTTCTCGTCCAGAAATACAGGATTTTGGTAATCAATCCCGGTATCGATAAAACACAGGATCACACCCTGCCCCGTGAGACTTAGGGGCGGACGCTGTACCTGGGTGATCCCACTGGCGATCAGGTCTGCCGGATCAAAGGGAGCGACACCGGGTGGCGTCTCACCGGAGGGAGATAGCTGCATGAGCCCATAAAGCTTCGGCATATTGTGATAGGGGAAAAAATCAATTTTCGGATTGCGGATTCCCAGATTGCCCAGATACAAAATCAAAAAATCTTCTCCGATGCGTTCATAACAATTATTGTCATCTCCCAGAAATTCCGATGCGGAAAAGTCTGTGATAATGTCATAAGTGTCCTCTGACAGGATCATTTCCTTGCAGTCCATGGGCGGTGCTCCGAAGAATTCATTTTTATAATATATACAACAGGTGATCTCTCCGTGCATTTCCGCAGAACTGATCCGTGGCATAAGGGAAAAGCTGTATCACATAGAATATTGTGAATATCAGGAAAAAGAAGGTAGAAATACCGGCAGGGGATCGTACGATGTGGGAACAGTCTATTTTCACAAAAGTATGGGAATTCGGAAAAGATGGAGCGGCAATGGTGAAGAAGCATTATAAGAACGGGTTGATGCTGGGTGTTTTTTTGCTGGCAATGTTTTTCCTCGGGAGAAGCATTGGGGCCATTGCTTTCGGACTGCATCTTCAGCGGGAGATGAGCATCCGGGAGACGGCGGGGAGTGCATTGGAGAATACTCAGGCACTGCTCTCCGCAGAGAACTGGGGACTGGGATTCGGAACGGAAGGAACGCAGCCCACCGGCACGGCGTCTGCGGAAGAACTAAAAGAGTACAATGCTTATTATGTGGGAGATGCGGAGGAGAAAAAGATCTATCTCACTTTTGATTGTGGTTATGAGAACGGTAATAGCTCTGCTATATTGGATGCATTGAAAAAGCATGATGCACCGGCGACTTTTTTTGTGGTAGGACATTTTCTGGAGTCGGCGCCGGAGATGGTGAAACGCATGGTGGAGGACGGACATACCGTGGGAAACCATACCTATCATCATTATGATATGTCGAAAATTTCTGATCCGGCGGTTTTCCGGAAGGAAATGGATGACGTGAGAACTCTTTTTCAGGAGACCACCGGCACGGAGATGGCGATGTACTACCGACCGCCCCAGGGAAAATACAGTGAGACGAATCTGCAGATGGCAAAGGATCTGGGGTATTCCACTTTTTTCTGGAGTCTGGCATATGTGGACTGGAACGTGGATGCCCAGCCCAGCCACGAGGAAGCTTTTTCCAAACTGACAGGCAGGATCCACCCAGGAGCAGTGGTGCTGTTACATAATACCTCGAAGACCAATGGGGAGATTCTGGATGAACTGCTCACGAAATGGGAAGAAATGGGTTATACCTTCGGAAAATTGGAAGAACTGGCGCAGTAGGGTTTGACTTCCCCTGCACCATACCCTATAATAGAGGACAGAAAAATATACTGGAGGACAACCATGGAAAAAGAACTGGTAGTTGTCATTGATTTTGGCGGACAGTACAATCAGCTGGTCGCCAGAAGAGTCAGAGAATGCAATGTATATTGCGAGATCTACTCTTACAAGACAGACTTGAATAAGATAAAAGCGATGAATCCTAAGGGAATCATCCTGACCGGCGGCCCTGCAAGCTGCTATGAACCCGGTGCAGCTACCTGCTCCGAGGATCTGTTTAGCTTAGGAGTTCCCGTGCTGGGACTCTGTTACGGCGCACAACTGATGACCCATGTGTTGGGTGGTAAGGTAGAGCGTGCAGCCGTTCGGGAATACGGTAAGACTGAGGTGAAGGTAGACCGCAGTTCCAAGCTGTTTTCCGATGTATCCGAGAATACGATCTGCTGGATGAGCCATTTCGACTATATCTCCAAGCTGGCTCCCGGCTTCCGTGCCGTGGCCACCACCGCCAACTGCCCCGTGGCAGCAGCAGAGTGTGTAGAGCGCGGACTGTATGCAATCCAGTTCCATCCGGAAGTACTTCACACCGTGGAAGGCTCCAAGATGCTGTATAATTTCGTACGCAACATCTGTGGATGCTGCGGTGACTGGAAGATGGATTCCTTCGTGGAAGAGTCCATCAAGGCGATCCGCGAGAAAGTCGGCAATGGTAAAGTTCTGTGCGCATTGTCCGGTGGTGTGGATTCCTCCGTGGCAGCAGTACTGTTATCCAAGGCAGTCGGCGAGCAGTTGACCTGTGTCTTTGTAGATCACGGCCTGCTCCGTAAGAACGAGGGCGACGAGGTAGAAGCAGTCTTCGGTCCCAACGGTAATTATGACCTGCACTTTATCCGTGTGAATGCGCAGGAGCGTTTCTATAGCAAGCTGGCCGGAGTATCCGAGCCGGAGCATAAGAGAAAGATCATCGGCGAAGAGTTCATCCGCGTTTTCGAGGAAGAGGCGAAGAAGATCGGTGCCGTGGATTTCCTGGTACAGGGAACCATTTATCCCGACGTGGTAGAGAGTGGACTGGGCGGCGAATCCGCAGTGATCAAGTCCCACCACAACGTAGGCGGTCTGCCCGACTATGTAGATTTCAAGGAGATCATCGAGCCTCTGCGCAACCTGTTCAAGGATGAGGTCCGTAAGGTAGGACTGGAGCTTGGTATCCCGGAGCACCTGGTATTCCGTCAGCCGTTCCCCGGCCCCGGACTGGGTATCCGTATCATCGGCGAAGTGACCGCTGAGAAGGTTAAGATCGTACAGGATGCAGATGCTATTTACCGCGAGGAAATCGCTAACGCAGGTCTCGACCGCGAGATCAACCAGTACTTCGCAGCCCTGACCAACATGAGATCCGTAGGCGTTATGGGTGATGAGAGAACTTATGATTACGCTATCGCGCTGAGAGCCGTGAAGACCATCGACTTCATGACCGCAGAGAGCGCAGAGATTCCCTATGAGGTACTGCAGAAGGTGACCAGCAGGATCATCAATGAGGTGAGCCATGTGAATCGGGTAATGTATGATATTACCAGTAAGCCGCCCGGAACGATTGAGTTTGAATAGTTGGAGCAGAGCTTCAAAGCCTTTATTTTCAAGGGTTTTGAGGCTCTTTTCTTTTAGAATTGCATTTTGATTGCATTTTTTTATTCAACTGCTCTGTGATAGATTGCTGTATGCTGATTGCTGGTGTAATCGGCAACACTGGTTGTTGCCGGAGTATAAGTGAGAACGCCAGTTAATTTTTTGGCAACTTCCACGTTGGTGTTGGGATATAAATGTCCATAGGTTCCTAACGTGGTCTGTATCTTTTCATGCCCCAGACGTTCTTTAATCAATAAAGGATTTTCTCCCATACTGATGAGCAGGGAAGCATGGGAATGTCTGAGTGCATGAATTTTGATACGGTGTACGCCTGCCAATCCAGCAAGTTTTTCTAATGCCCGTGGGAGGGTGTGCTTACTGGTGGGAATCCCATTATAGCTTAGTACAAGGTCACAGTCCTTTAAAACCTTTTGCTGTACTTCCTGCCATGCTTTTAATTCTTTAATGGTATCTGTGTCAATATAGATAGTGCGAATACTGGCTTGTGTCTTTGGTTCCACAAATTTGTATTCGTCTATTGTTTTATAGTACAGCGTTTTCGTTATACTTAAAAGTCCGGTTTCAAAGTTGATATCCGACCATTGCAGGGCTGCGGCTTCTCCGATTCTCATTCCAGTCATAAACAGGAGCCAGTATGAAATGAAAAGGTAATGTTCGTAATAATCGCCCTTGTAGAGTAGGGAAATTACCTTTTGAAATTCATCCAGTGTCCAAAAATCCACTTTTGTTTTCTTGCTCTTGATGTTTCCTATCATTCGTGACGGATTTTTCTTTGCAAGACCGAGAACAACTGCTCTGTCAAAGGCAATGGAGAGCATACCCTGTACAATACGGATATAGTTTGGACTAAATTCTTTTGCGAGTTCAAGCTGCCAGTTTTGGACGTTAATGGGTTCTATCTCATCCACCGTCATTTTGTAAAAGTATGAAAAATGTTTCTGAATGGTAGAACGGCGGTTCAGATAGGTACTTTCCTTTACCTGTGTTTTATACCAAGGTAGGTAAGTCTCTTCAATGAACTGCTGAAAGGATAGCTGCTGTTTCTTTTCTGTCAATTCCTCTGTGGATGTAAGCATAAGCTTTGAATATGCTTCTCTGGCTTCCTTTTTTGTCTTGAATCCGCTTTTGTATTTCTGAATCTGTTTTCCGGTAATCGGGTGGAAACCTAAGTTTGCTCTAAAATAATAAGTTCCGTTTTCTGCTTTCTTAATAGGGT
>ERZ772897.654-NODE-654-length-40781-cov-5.801724_pt1 | contig 40781 bp, 34 predicted proteins | sample MGYA00512125_ERZ772897 | MGnify/ENA primary metagenome ERZ772897 (study PRJEB29015, sample SAMEA2737660) | human gut metagenome | biome: human gut; feature: human-associated habitat; material: faeces | place: China | collected 2012 ... | reverse complement strand
CCCGCCTCTACGTCGAACACGCGGAACGACTGAATCATTCCGTAGACCGTACCCATGAGCCCGAGCAGCGGCGACAGCGTGACGAGACAGCCGAGCAGCGGCAGGCCGCGCCGCAGCCGCGCCGCCTCGAGCTGTGCGGCCGCCTCGATGGCACGTCTGACCTGGCGCCCGGAGGCAGCGGCACGGCAGCCGACCGCCGCCAGGCGGCTCAGGCTCCCCTCCCGCTGCGCGTACGCCTGCGCGAGCTCCGAGAGGCTGTGCGCCTCCGCCTCCTGCCGCCACCGCTGCAGGAAGCGCTGCAGGTTCTCTCTGTGGCGACGATAGTACCGCGCGCGCTCGATGATGATCGTGACGATGCCGAGTGAAGCCAAGAGCAGCAGATACATCACGAAGCCGCCGCGGCTGAACCAGTGCAACGCCGTTCCGAAGAATTCCATTCTCATCCCTCTTTCTAAAAATCAATGCCTCGGCAGGAACCGAACGGGCCTCCTGCCCCACCTCAGGAAAACGCCTGCTTCATCATGCGCCCCAAGTCGGCGGGCGGCATGCCCGAGAACATGGTCCGCAGCGCTTCGCGCGAGGAACACCGGAGCATCTCGCGCACCGCCTGGGGAATCCTCTCGATGGCGGCCCGGCGCGCCTCGAGATCGACATCCGGCAGGAACTCTGCCAGCGCGTCAGCGAGTGGATCGTCCGCAGTGTCTGGCGTACCGTCCTTCCAAAGAGCCTGCAGGCACTCGAGGAAGCTCTGCGTCAGGCTGACGTACCAAAACTCGCCTGCTGCTGTCAGGCGGTAGACACCCGCCTCTTCCCGCATGAGCCCGCGCTACTGCCAGAGGGAGAGCACGGGCGCGAGCGCACCGAGGCGCGCCTCCTCGCGGCAGAGGCTGCCGAAATCAAGCGCGCCCTGCTCGAGGCCCGCCACCACTGCATCGGCGAGTACCTGCAACGGGCGCTCGACCTGGTGCGCCATCATGAGGATGGGTTTCTCCCCCGCGCGCACCTGCCGCGCGTAGGCAGGGAGCTCCCGCTGCTGCATGAGGCTCAGCCCCTCGCAATTCCCGCCGGCGCCGCAACCGAACGGATAGACAACCGCGCCCGCCTTGACCATCGTGTTGTAGCGGCTCTGCTCGCGCTCGCTGCAGCGCCAGTGGCAGAGGCTCAAGCGCTCGACGCCGCGCGCGCAGGAAGTCGCGCGCCGCGAGGTAAAGGTCCGCCTGCCCGCCCACATCGGCGCACGGCGGAACGTGCCCGGATCGGAGCGCCCGATCGAGGTCCCCGCCCGGGAAGATATTGAGCTGGTAGAGATCCATGCCGTCGACGCCTGCGGCGAGCAGCGTCGTAAGATCGCGTCGCCAAAGCGCCTCCGTCTGCCCCGGCAGCCCGTAGATGAGGTCGACGATGATCGTCACATCGTAGGCGCGGAGGGCAGCGAGCCGCCGCAGGACCTCTTCGCGCGCGTCGAGGCGCCCCACGCGCCGGCGCAGCTCCGTATCGAAGGACTGCACACCGAGCGAGATGCGGTTGACCCCGCCGCGGAACCACGTCTCGATCTTCTCAGGCACGAGGTCGTGGATGCGCCCCTCCATCGTCACCTCGCAGTCATCTGCCAGATGGAATTCCTCGCGGACGGCACGCAGCAGCCGCTCCGCGTTCCGCGGGGAGAGCGAGGTCGGCGTCCCCCCGCCGAAAAAGGCGCTGTCGATGCGCGCCGTCTGCAGCTGCTTCGTCTCTGCGCCCTGCCGCAGCTCACGGAGCAGGTCGTCGACGTAGTCGTCCTCCGCCTGTTGGCAGGTGGCATTCTGGAAGAAGCTGCAGTAGAGGCACTTCGTCCGGCAGAAGGGAATGTGCAGATAGATCGCATGCTGCCGACTTGCATCTGCCTCGCGTGCCATTGCCGCCTGCCAGGCGCGCTGCTGCTCCCCCGGCGCCACGGGCGCGCCGAGCAGCCCCGCATGGACGACGCGCTTCTTCGCAAAGGCCGCATGCAGCGGATCGACTGTCTCCCTGCCGAGCAGCGCCTCCCTCTTTCCCTCCGGCAACCCAGCCAGATATGCTTGCAATTCCATCAACGCTCCTCCTCACATCTGATATCAATTCTCATTTGATGGGTGTTATTCTAACACTGGTGAGAATGATTGTCGATGAATATATTATGAACTACGTTCACATTTCAATTAAAGAATCCCCACCCATCGATGAGAACCCGATGGGTGGGGATAGAGCACTGCTATGGATTTCCTTTGCGCTTGGGTGCGCGCCTCGCTCTCTGCGAGCGCACGTCCGGACGCGCTTACTTCTCGTCCTTGATCGCGTCTTCGCCGCGGTCTCCCGTGCGGATGCGCACGGCATCGCTGAGCTCGTAGACGAAGATCTTGCCGTCGCCGACCTTGCCCGTCTTCAGGACTTTCTCCGCAACCTCAAGCACGCGCTCAACGGGAATCTCGCAGATAACCGTCTCGACCTTGATCTTCGGCACGAGATTGACCTCGTACTCCTGTCCGCGGTAAATCTCCTTGTGACCCTTCTGCAAGCCGCAGCCGTAGACCTGGCTGACCGTCATGCCAAGGACGCCGATGGCGTTGAGCGCCTCCTTGAGATCTTCGAGCTTGCTCGTGCGCGTTATGATTTCAACTTTTGTGATTTTCATCGATGCCGCCTCACTTTCCCGGAGTTTCCAGCATCGTGCTGGAGAGGGACGAAGACTCTGCCGCGTCGCCGAGGAAAGAGCTCAGCATCGGGCTCGCAGAGAACGTCTCGCCCGTGTAGCCATGCTCGCCGTGCTCGACGATGTCGAGGCCTGCCGTCTCCTCCGCATCGTCCGCACGCATCGGCGTGATGGTGTTGACGATCTTGTAGAGGACGAAGCTACCGGCAATCGCGAGCACATAAGCGACGATCGTCGAGATGACCTGCGCCATGAGCAGATGGCTGTCGCCGTAGAAGAGACCGTCGGCACCAGCGGGGTTCACGGACGTCGTCGCGAAGAGACCCGTCGCGATGGAGCCCCAGGTGCCCCCGAGGCCGTGCACGCCGAAGGCGTCGAGCGAGTCATCGTAGCCCATCTTCTCCTTGAGCACCGCAACTGCGCCGTAGCAGACGGCACCTCCGACGAAGCCGATGAAGATGGCGGGCATCGGCTCGACGAAGCCTGCTGCCGGCGTGATGGCGACGAGACCCGCGATGCAGCCGGACGCGGCACCGAGCACCGTCGGCTTGCCGCTGCGCACCCACTCGAGGAGCACCCAGCTGACCGTCGCGGCCGCCGCCGCGCCCTGCGACGCGATGAACGCGTTTGCCGCGAGCGCATTCGCGCCGAGTGCCGAGCCGGCATTGAAGCCGAACCAGCCGAACCAGAGGAGCGCCGCGCCGAGCACCGTCATCGGCAGGTTGTGCGGCAGCATCGCCGTCTTGCCGTAGCCGCGGCGCTTGCCGAGCAGGATGCAGAGCGTGAGACCGGAGACGCCCGAGAGGATGTGGATGACGAGGCCGCCCGCGAAGTCGAGCGCACCGAGCTGCGCGAGGAAGCCGCCGCCCCAGACCCAATGTGCCATCGGGTTGTAGATGAAAATCGCCCAGAGCAGGATGAAGAGCGTGAACGCGCGGAACTTCATGCGCTCAGCGAACGCGCCCGTGATGAGCGCCGGCGTGATGACGGCGAACATGCACTGGAACGCGACGAACGCGAGCTCGGGGATCGTGCCGTTCTCGAGGACGTTCATGCCGACGTTCGCGAGGCCGAATTTCTCGAGGCTGCCGATGAAGCCGCCGACGTCCGCGCCGAACGTCATCGTGTAACCGAGGATCAGCCACTCGACGGAAATCATCGCGACGATGAAGAAACTCTGCATGATGGTCGTGAGCACGTTCTTGCTCCGCACCATGCCACCGTAGAAGAACCCGAGACCAGGAGTCATGAGGAAGACCAGGGCCGCGCTGATGAGGACCCAGGCCGTATCGCCCGTATCGATCATAGGAATCAATCCTTTCGTGCAATATATTGAAGAACGATGAATGCGGGGGAAGCGGAACATCCGCAGGACCTGCGAAATTCCCCGCGCGCCCTAGAGCGCGCACGCGAAAAAGGCGTCCCCCAGAGAGAGCAGCCTTCAAGGGGTAGCTGCCCTGTCATGGTGAGACGCCGTTGTCCCGCTTATGAAATCATCCATCAGCCGAGGACACAGAAAGCCTGCACAGTCCGGTACCACGACTGTGCAGGCTCCATTGCCTCGCATTTGCTGATGTGGTCATTATATTGCACAAAATGAAGACTGTCAAGCACGTTGCCCGATGTATACAAGTATACCATCAGGAAGACCGCAGACAGCCTCGTAGGAAAGACATCGATTCATCTTCAAGTCTTCGGGGTCTCGACGATGTCCTTCATCTTGAAATAGTCGCCGACGTAATAGGCAAGCATATAGTCGAAGCAGACGACGGCATCGTCGAAATCGGCGCCCGTGATCTCCTTGATCTTGTTGATGCGGTAACTCACGGTGTTTCGATGCGCGTACATCGCGCGCGCCGTCTCCTGCAGGCTGTTCATGTGGAACAGGTAGTAGCGCAGCGTCGGTGCGAGCTGCGCGTTGTGCTGCTCATCGTAGCGGAGGAGCGGCACGAGCATCGACTCGTAGAGCTTGCGCAGGATGCGCGTGTCCTTGAGCGCGAAGAAGACGCTGTAGACGCCGATGTCGTCGAACTGCATGACCAGCTTCTCCGTGAGGCGCGCGACCTCGAGCGCCGCCTCCGCTTGCTGGTACGCCTCCGTGAGGCCCGCGTACTCCATGTGCACCTGACTCTCGCCGCAGAACTGCGGCAACGCCTCCTTCGGCAGCGACTGCATCATCTTCCCTGAGAGGGAGATCTTCTCCTCCGGATCCTTATGGAAGAGGATGAGCAGCAGGTAGTTCTGCTGGAAAAAGAGGAGATACGGGCGGCGCAGGTGATTGAGCACGCGCTTCCAGTTTGCCACGATCGCTTGCTTCTCATTCTCGTGGATGCTCTCACGCCGGATCTCGTAGAGCCGGAGGCGAAATGCGGTGTGCGGATACATCCCGCCGCTCAGCGCCTGCAGGTAGTCATCCTTCTGACAGCTCGACGAGATGACGCCGCGCACGAGCGTCTCGAAATTGAGCTGGTTCTGCTGCGCGAGCAGCAGGCGCTTGCCGTAATCCTGCACGATATCCGCAAAGCGGATGTGCCAGGGGATCGTGAAGAGCGCGAAATCCTGCGCCGTGCAGTAGGTGAGCACCGCCTCGGAGATGTCCTGCTCCGAGAGGTATTTTCCGACGTTGAGGATGAGTCCGCTCGCCCGATAGCGCACGAGCTGCTCGATGAAGTCGTGCAGCCACCCCTCCTTGCGCTCGCTCATGAGTCCCGTCGTGATGACGAGCTCGCCGCCGCGCAGGAATTTCACGGTATCGATATCCTCGCAGAGCTGCACCCACGAGCATTCCCGCGTGAGGCCAGACGCGCCGGTGAGTTTATGGATCTGATACGTTTTCGCCGTATCCTGATAGATTTTCTGGATCTGCAGAGACATGGGGCTCCCCTCCTCCTACTAAGGATCTGCTTGGCGGCCTGCGCGAAACGGGAGGCGCAGGCAAAGCACGAGGACACGGCAGGCAAGGCCGCTGGATGCTGCTCACGCACCCGCTCGCCGCCACTTCCATGAACATGGGAAAATAGGCACAGCCCTTCCCGCCCTTTGGAGGAAGCGCATCTGTGCCTATGAATATCCCGTCTGTCAGCTGAACAGATGATAGAAGCCAAGCACCGTGCAAACGCCACAGAGGATGGCGAAATACGGCAGCAGGCCGCATTTCTTCATGGCGGCGCCGTTCTCCTCCGCCTCGAGCGTGCTCGCAGGGAAGACGCCTTTGTCCTGGATGTAATGGCGGAAGCAGAAGACGGGCAGGATCATCGCGCAGATGATGAGGCCGATGACGATGTTCGTCGTGCTGATTTTCGCGGCGGCGACGCCGAGGAACGCGAGGTTGCAGAAGCTCAGGAGCACGTTGAAGCCGAGAAGCACGGTCGGAGCGCGGAACGGACGCGTCACCTCCGCACGGTCGATGCGGTGGATCCAGCCGGACTGGAGATTCAGCCAGTTGAAGAGGATATAGCCGCAGTTCGAAGCGAGGAGCACGACCATATAGTCAGACATCATGAGCAGGAGGAGATTGAACGAGAGATCCGTGAGCATCGCGTAGATCGGCGAGCCATGCTTGTTGACCTTCGTGAGGTAGCGCGGCAGCCAGCCGTCGACGCTCGCCTGATAGAGCGTGCGCGAGGAGCCGGCCATCGACGTCATGACGGCAAGCGCGATGGAGAGGAGCAGCATGACGACGATGAAGTTCGTGAGCGTCGCCCCGCCGTGGAGCAGACCGCCGAGCGCGCGGGCCACGCCAGAACCTGCGACGATCTCCGGCGCGCGCAGCCCGTCGAGGCCGAGCGACCCTTCGAAGACGAACGGCACGATGGAGAACATCAGGATGCAGAGAAGGCCGGAGAGCACGAGGGACTTGATGACATCCGTCTTCGGATGCTTGAACTCGCTCGTGTAGCAGACGCAGGTCTCGAACGCGTAGGTGGACCAGGCGGCGACGTACATGCCGCTGAGGAAGATGCCGATCCCCTCGAAGTCCCAGGCGCCATTCAGAGGAACGAACGGCTGGAAGTTCGCCATATCGACGTCGCCCGCGAGGAGCGGGCCGACGGAGCAGAGCAGGAGCGGCAGCAGGCCGGCCATCGAGAGGATCATCGTGATCTTCGCGGCCTTCGAGATGCCGAAGTACTGCGCAGTGAAGATGCTGATGAGGATGAACGCGCCAAGGAAGAACGTCGCGTTCAGCCGGAGCGTCAGGCCGTCGATGGCCCAGCTGAGGTCGGTGATCGTGTACTGCCATGTCATGACCGCAGAATCCGCCGGGAAGATGCTCGTGAGCAGGTAGCCGGCCATGAGCCCCGTGCCGATCGCGAGGATCGGCGTCCAGGCGATCCAGTTGCACCATACGGACAGCGGCGCGATGAACTTGCTGTACGGCAGCCAGCCGATGGAGCCGTAGACGGAAGCGCCGCCCGACTTGTTCGGGAAGAGACCGGAAATCTCAGCGTAGGTGAACGCCTGGAAAAAGCCCATCGTGACGGAGAGCGTCCAGATGAGGCAGGCGGGCGTGCCGACCTGGTCTGCGAGGGCGCCAACGGAAAAAAGAACGAGCGCGGGAACGCCGCTGGCGATGAAGAAGACATCGACCCAGGAAAGCGACCGCTTCAGCGTGTTCACATGGCCATGAATGGTGGATTCCACAGCAGGTGCGCCGGAGACAGAACCAACGGATTCGCTCCCCACCGGTGGACGAAGTAGTAGATCACTCATGATAAAGCCCTCCTATCCTAAAAGAAAATAAGTGCCATACGAAGTCCCGAGAAAACAGAAAAGCCTCCATGAAACGCTCGGAAGAGTGTTTCATGGAGGCTCCATCGCCTCATCTCTATCGTATGATTGAAGTATAGCATAGCTTCCATCCTACGACAATGAGCCGACTGAACAAAAAATATGGCAAATATTGGTTATGATAAACAATCTTTGTATTTCTCAAGAGGACATGGTTGACATTTCTTTCGCACCATCCTCTGTTTTTTCTGCCGGCAGGCAATCCGCGAGCAGCTCGGCGATGTCCTTGACCGCGAGATCCTGTTCCATGCCCTCAGTCTTCACGGCGTCGTCGAACATCGCGAGGCAGTACGGGCAGGCGACAGCGAGCACATCAGGATGCGCGCTCTCCTTGATCTCGCGCAGGCGCAGCGAGCTGACCTTCTCCTTCTCCGGCACGTTGAACCAGGCGTTGCCGCCGCCCGCGCCGCAGCAGAAGCTCGTATCCCGGCACTTTTCCGGCTCGACGAGGGAGGCGCCCGGCAGCTTCTCTATGACCGTGCGCGGTGCATCGTAGATGCCGTTCATCCTGCCGAGATTGCAGGGATCGTGATAGGCGATGTGCGCGAGCTTCGCGTCCTTGGCGGCAAGCGGCAGCCTGCCCTCCTGCATGAGCTGCGCGAGGAGCTCCGTATGGTGGATGACCTTGAGCTCGAGACCGAAGTCCTTGTACTCGTGCAGCAGCGTGTTGTAGCAATGCGGGCAGGCCGCGATGAACGTCTTATCCGCATAGGGTTCAAGATACTGGACATTTTCCATCGCGAGCAGCTGGAACCTGCCCTCCTCGCCGAGGCGCTTGACGACCTCGCCGCAGCATTTCTCCTCCGCGAGGATGGCGAAGTTCACGCCCGCCGCCTGGAGCAAACGGATGATGGCGCGCGTGACCTCCTGGTTGCGCTGGCCGTAAGCGCCGGCACAGCCGATCCAGAAGATGTAATCCGCGTCCGGATTGTCCTCGATGTCGGGGATCCCCTCATCGAGGAGCCACTCCGTGCGCTCATAGGACGGCATCGCGTAGGGGTTGCCGTTGCGCTCGACGGCGGAGAGCAACGCCGCTTGCTTGTCCATGATATCGCCCTTGGAGAAAAGATGGCGCCGGAGGTCGAGCGTGTACTCGACATGGTGGATGGAGGCCGGGCATTCCTCCATGCAGGCGCCGCAGTTCAGGCAGGACCAGGCGGCGTTCTCAGTGAGCACGCCGTCCGTGAAGACGTCCGTGGCCTCCGCCTCGCCCGCCTCGTCCTCATCGAGGACGAGATCGCTGGCCTCTGCCCGCGACATGCCGAGTGAGGGCGCGGGCGCCTGGAGCGTCTTCTTGAGCCCCTGGATGAGCAGGCGCGGCGAGAGCTCGCGGCCCGCGGCATGCGCGGGGCAGACGCTCTCGCAGCGCCCGCAGTTGATGCAGGCGTCGAGCGCAAGGCAGCGCTTCCAGTCGAGATCCTTGACCGTCGCAATGCCCATCTGCGGCTCGGCATCGTCGTCCTCCGCCATCTCCATGAGATTGAAGGGCATGGAGAGCTTCGCCTTCGGCACGCCGATGTCCTCGAGGAAGATATGCACGGGGATCGCGACGATGTGGAAGAGCTTCGTGAAGGGGACGACGGCGAGCATCGTGAGCGCCGCGAAGAGATGCACCCACCAGAGCACCGGATAGACGGAGGGCACGGCGGCCGCGGGCAGAATCGCCGCGAAGACGCTGCCGACGTAGGAGTAGCCGCTCCAGGCGACGGGATGCGCCGCGAGGCGCATGCCCTCGAGCAGGAGTCCGCTCACGCCGAGGAACAGGAGCAGGAGCAGTACGGGAACCGCGTCGCGCGTATTCTCGAGGTAGTCAGGCCTGGCAAACCATCTGCGCCCGAGCGCGAGCAGGCAGCCCGCGACGAAGAAGAGCGCCGCCGTATCGAGCGCGAACTCGAAGAAGAAATAGACACCGTTCTTCAGTACCGTCACACCGAGATGCGAGAGGAGATCCTGCTGGAGCGCCACGGTCATCGTACCGAGCGTAAGGAGGAGCATGCCTCCGTAGATGAACCAGTGGAACGCGCCAGCAAAGGGACGCCGCGTGATCTTCTTGTGCAGGAGCGCCAGGGAAACAACGTTCCCGAGGCGCGCGCCGCCCGTCTCCTTTGCATCCGCCACGAGCTCTTCGAGCGCCGCCTTCGGGCTGACGCCATAGCGCAGGAAGCGCCGATAAAAGCCATATACCATGACACCGATGAAGACGAGCGACAGCGGATAAATCACTGCGCCCGCAACCGCCGGCATGAATGGCAGGAATTCCCTTACTGCATCCATTCTGCTCACCGTCCTCCTAAAATACCTGGATTAACCGCCGATGGCTTCCTCGAGCGCCGGCAGGACCTCGTAGAGGTCGCCGACGATGCCGTAGTCCGCGAACTGGAAGATCGGCGCTTTCTTGTTGTTGTTGACCGCCACGATGATCTTGGAATCCTTCATCCCGGCGAAATGCTGGATGGCGCCCGAGATGCCGAGCGCGATGTAGAGATCCGGCTTGACGAGCGCACCCGTGATGCCGACCTGATGCTCCTGCGGCAGCCACTTGAGCTCCTCGGCGATGGGCCGCGAGCAGCCGATCTCCGCGCCGAGCTTCGCGGCAAGCGCCTCGACAGCGCTGATGTCTTCCTTCTTGGCGACGCCGCGCCCGAACGAGACGATGCGCTTTGCCTTCGTGAGATCGACGGTCTTTGCGAGCGGCTCCGTCTTCACGAGCTCCTTGCTTGGCGCGGCAGCAGGTGCGGGCGCGGCCGCAGTCTCGAAGCTCCCGGCCGTCTCGACGCCCGCGAGCGCGGAGAGCGCGACCGTGAGCACGGCCGTCTCTGTCTCGAACGCGAAGTTCCCCACAGCGATGCCGCCGTAGATCGCGCGCTTCGCCGTGAGCTTGCCATCCTGCGCGGCAAGCGAGAGCGCCTCGGTGACGCAGCCCGTATCGATGAGCTGCGCGGCGCGCGCCATGACCTCGTTGCCCTTCTTCGACGCCGGTGCGATGAGCACCTTGGCGCCCGCCGCTTCCGCGGCTGCCTTCACGGCCTCGGCCTCCTGCTCCGGGAAGGCGCTTCCCGCCTTCAGGTAAACGATGCTGCCCTCTGCGAGGGGAGCTGCGAGCGCGGCGAGACGGCCGGCCGTCTCCTCCTCTGCTGCGTAAATCAATACTTTGTATGCGCCCATCAGTTCATCACCTTCTCTTCCTCAAGATACTTCACCAGCGTCTTCGCGGCCTCGGCAGGCGTGCCGTCGATCATGATGTTCTTGCGCTCCTGCTCGGGGATCTCGTAGCCGAGCATCGTGACGGCCGGCGTCTCGAGCACGCTGTCCTCGAGGCCGAGATCCTTGAGCTTCCACTGCTTGATGCGGTCGGAGCGGACCTTCATGATCTGGATGGCGGTCGGCAGGCGCGGCACATTGATGGCGCTGCTCACCGTGAGCAGGGCCGGCAGCGGGCCTTTGACCGTCTCAGCCGTATCCTCAAGCGTGCTCACCGCCTCATAGCCGCCCTCGGTCGCCTGGAGCGCCGTGACATAGCTGACCGCAGGCAGGCCGAGGCGCGCGGCGACGCGTGCGCCCGTCTGGCTGTTGTAGCCGTCCTCGGAGACCTCGCCGCAGAGGACGAGATTGACGGGATCGAGCTTCTCGACCATCTTCGAGAGAATCAGCGAGACCTGCGCCGTATCGAGCTGCTGGCGCGGGGAGACCGTGAGCAGATAGGCGTTGTCCGCACCCATCGCGAGCGCCTCCTTGAGCGTCTTGACCGCGTCGCGCGGGCCGATGGAGATGAGCGAGACCGTCGCTCCGAGCTCCTTCTTGAGCTTCACCGCCTCTTCGACGGCGTTCTTATCGTAGTCGTTGATCTTCGTGGAAAGACCGCGCAGCACGAGCTCGTTCGTCTTCTTGTCGACATGGATCTCCGTGCTGTCCACGACATGTTTCACACAAACAACAATGTGCATGCCTGACACCTCCTATATACAGAAACGCCGGGAGATGTACGCCTCATCTCTGCATCTCCCGGCATTTCCCGGCTTTTCTCACATGAGCCGCCAGAAACGGCTCTCAAAAGCTGCCTCAGCTCTCAAGCTCTTCCTTCGTGTAGCCCGGCAGGCAGCGGCCAGCTTCCTGCTCATGCATCCACGTGAGATAGAGCATGCGATCCTGGTGCATCTTCTTGATGGCCTCGTCGTTTACCGTGTGCTGATGGAGATACTCCGTCATGCGCCATGGCTCGACCTCGTAGTAACCGTCTTTCTTTACAACCTTCTCAGCCATTTCTCACACCTCGATTCCCATGCAGTAAGCAACAACTTCAAGAATATGAACCGGCTCGATGTTGATGCCGGACTTCGTCTTCGTCTCGGCGAACATGTCCTTGCAGTGCGGGCAGGCGAGGAGCAGGACCTCCGCGCCGACATCGTTCGCGTGGCGCAGGCGGCGCACGCCGATCTTGTAGGCGACATCCGGCAGCGCCTTGCGGAAGGCACCGGAGACGCCGTTACCGCAGCAGTACTTCCACTGGAGGATCGGCTTCTCGACATCGGCATGCGCGCCGGGCAGGGCCGCGATGATCTCGCGCGGCGCCTTGTAGTTGCCGCAGAGCTTGTTCAGGCTACACGGATCGTGGTATGTGACCTTCTTGTCGTACGGCTTCACGAAGGCGATCTTGCCGGCCTTGATGAGGTCGTTCACGTAGTCCGTGATGTAGACGACCTCGAAGGGCAGCGTGCCGCAGTAGCGCGGATACTCCTTGATGAAGTAGGAATACTCATGCGGATTGACGAGGATGACCGTCTTGGCTCCGGCGGCCTTGAGCGCCTCGACGTTCTTCTTCGCGGCCTCGACCCATTTGTCCTCATCCGTCTCGTAGAGCTCGCCCGTCGTGACGTGCGGATGCTTCAGGATGCCGAACTCCACACCGGCAGCCTTGAGGATCTTCGCGGCCGCGATGGGAACCTCGCGCGTCTGGAACGCGTTGTAGTAGTCGACGAACATCATCGTCTCGCCGGCGAACGGCAGGTCGAGGCCCGCCGCCCAGCTCGTGAGCTCCTCATCGGGGCCGGCGTCATGCGCGAGGTGCTCGTCGATGACCTGCTGAACCTCCTCGAAGCCATCGTAGTCGATGCCCTGGGCATGGAGGTCGCGGCGCATCTTGCGCACGAGATCGACCGTCGTCGTCGCGTAGTGGTAGAAGTCGCCGCCGAACATCGTGTTCGGGCACTTGAGCTCGCACTGGCCGCACTCGAGGCAGTGGATGAACTCGTTCTTCATCTCGGGGAGACTCGCGTTGCCGCGCGCGAGCGCGAGCGTCGAGGTGTGCACGCCGTAGGACGTGTAGGACTCGTTGCGTTCCTCGACGTAGTCAGGACACCACTCACGGCAGAACTTATGGCGGCAGGCAAAGACGTTGTAGCAATCCTTCGTTAATTCATCCGAGATGGGCGCATCCTTCTTGACCGGCTCATCGTAGAATTTCTTATAGCTGAGTATTTCCATTTCCAGACCTCCCTTTCTATCATGCAAGGCACATCTCAGTAGGCAAGATGCAGGTTGTACTTGCCCGGGTTCATGATGTTGTTCGGATCGAGCATCTTCTTGATGCGCTTCATCAGATCGAACTGGCCGTCCGCGAGCTCCTTGTCGATGAGGACATCAACATCGCCCTCGCGGCAGGCGCCGTGGCAGATGGAGATGGAGCCGCCGAGCTCTACGGCGAGCTCTGCGATCTCGCACTTCATGTCGAGCCAGCGCTCCCAGAGCTCCGGCGTCATCGCGAGCTCGTTGATGAAGACATCGACCTCAGCGAGATAGTCGCCCCAGGTGCGGTACGGGCCGCCCGTGTAGATGAAGCAGCCGGCGTCGTCGAAGATGCCGTCGTATTTCTCGACGTACTTCTTGACGATCTTGTGCAGGCCATGCGTGAACTCCGGCAGCTCGCTGTGGATCATGCAGTTATCCTCGCAGTGCCAGGACATCGTGACGACCTGACCGGCCTTGTTGCGGCAGTGCACGGCGAGATGATAGCGGTCGTGGCGCGTCGCCCAGTCGCCCCAGGCCTGCTCCTCGCCGAGGTAGTGGCCGCCCGCTGCCTTCATGATAGAAAGGGCTTTCTTGCGCGCCGCGAGTACCTCGCCCTCCGTGCCGGCGAACGTCGCCATGACAACGCACTTGACGGTCTCCGGCAGAGGGATGAACGCGTCATCGTCGCGGCGCAGGAAATCGATTTTCTCATCGTCGAACATGATATAGTTGACGGCACACTTGATGCCGGAAATGCCCATTTTGAAGAGTGCCTTGTAGGCGGCATCGTAGCTGGGGAAGCCGAAGTAGGACGGGAACTCGACCTCTGGTTTCGGTGCGCAGTCGAGGACGGCTTCCGTCACGACGCCGAGCGTGCCCTGATGGCCGAAGAAGAGCTCGAGCATGCGGAACCCGGCGGAGGAGTTGCGGCATTTCTTCGAGCCGCCCTTGCCGACGCGGACGATCTGACCGTCGGGGAGGACGACCTCCATGCTGCAGACGAGGTTTGCGGGATGGCCGGAGCCTGCGCCCGCGACGCTCCAGCCGTTCGTGCCGATGCGGCCGCCGATGACAGCCGTGCCGTAGGAGGCGGGATCATCCGGATAATACATGCCGACTTTCGCGAGGACCTTGTTGAGCTCCTGCATGTTGACGCCCGGCTGAACCGTGACCGTACGGTTGATGTCATCGACCTCGAGGATCTCCGCCATGCGCTTCATATCGAGGCAGATGCCCTTGTTGAGCGGGAACGCGCCATCCGCGAGGCCGCAACCAGCGCCGCGGGGCACGACGGGCAGTCGGTATTTGTTCGCGAGCTTCATGACCTCGGAGACTTCGTCCGTGTTGCCCGGCAGGACGACGACATCGGGGATGTGATCCTCCCAGCGCTGCATCGGAAACGGTGCGCAGGACGCGGCGCGGATCGCGCGGTCGTGCATGCTCGTCATGACGTTTTCCTTGCCGACGATGTCCTCGAGCTCCTCGATATGGTCGGCCACATTTCCGTAGTTAAACTTGCTGAAATCTATTTTGCTCATTCTACACTCCTCCTCCTACAATCTATCACACAGTTCTGCTGGTTTTGACAAAGTGATTTACTGCATCGGCCTCACCTCCCCGATGGGGTGGCCCGCCCCATCCTTGATTCCGTCAGCCCTCGAACCAGCCGATGGGCGCGACGTTGAGGTTCACATTGATCTGCTTGACCTCCGTGTATTCCTCATAGCCGTAGGTGCCGAGCTCGCGGCCGCCGTTGCCGCTCTCCTTGTAGCCGCCCCACGGCGCTTCGTTGTACGTGGAATGATAGCCGTTGATCCAGGTGATGCCTGCTCGCAGCGCCTTGATCACGCGCATCGCCTTCGCGCCGTCCTGCGTGAAGCAGGCGCCCGCGAGACCATAGCGCGTATTGTTCGCCATGCGGATCGCGTCGGCCTCGTCCTCGAATACCTGCACCGCGAGCACCGGACCGAAGATCTCGTCCTTCACGATGCTCATATCCTCCGTCGTATCCGTGAAGATCGTCGGCTCGACGAAGAAGCCTTTCGCGAGGTCTCCCTCCATCATGCGATGGCCGCCGCAGGCGAGCGTCGCGCCCTCCTGGATGCCGAGATCGATATAATGGAGGACTTTCTCCATCTGGCGCTCCGAGACGAGCGGCCCCATCTCGACGCCCGGCTGGAGGCCGGGGCCGACCTTGATCTTCTTCGCGCGCTCGACGAGGCGGGCGATGAACCTGTCGGCGATGCTCTTCTCGAGCAGCAGCCGCGAGCCCGCCGCGCAGATCTGCCCCTGGCCGGCGAAGATCGCGAAGAGCGCGAAGTCTACGGCCGTCTCGAAGTCCGCATCGGCAAAGACGATGTTCGGCGACTTGCCGCCGAGTTCCAAGGAGACGCGTTTGAGGTTGCCGACGGATGCCGCGAGGATCTTCTTGCCTGTCACCGTGCCGCCTGTGAACGCGATCTTGTCGACGTCAGGATGCTCGCTGAGCGCCGCGCCGACCGTCGCACCCGCGCCGAGCACGAGATTCGCGACGCCCTTGGGGATGCCGACCTTCTCCATGAGGCCGAAGAACTTGATCGTCGTGAGCGGCGTGATCTCCGCTGGCTTGAACACGACCGTGTTGCCTGCGGCGAGCGCCGGCGCCATCTTCCACATCGCCATGAGCAGCGGATAATTCCACGGTACGATTTGTGCACAGACACCAATCGGCTCGCGCACCGTGAGCGCCTGCATGTCCTCCGGCACATCGTAGGTGACGCCGTAAGGCTTCGTCGCGAGACCTGCGTAGTAGCGCAGGCAGTTCGCCGCGTCGCTCACATCGCACTCTGCCTCCCTGAGCGACTTGCCGCTGTCGAGCACCTCGAGGTGGGCGAAGTCCTTTGCCTCAGCTTCGAGCGCATCGGCGAGCGCGAAGAGGAGTGCTGCCCGCTCCCCTGCTTTCATCTCGCGCCAGGAGGAATGGTCGAATGCCTCACGCGCCGCCTTGACAGCTGCATCGACATCTTCCTTCGCTCCCTCGTAGACTGTTCCGATCACCGACTGGTCGGCGGGGTTGATGATGTCCCGCGTCGCGCCGGAGTTTGACGGCACCCACGCGCCATCGATATACATGCGTCCCGGCTCTGCCATGCTCGCCAGCTCCCTTCTGATAAGACTGTACCTCATGCACAAAAAGCGCTCATACCCTCGTCGGATATGAGCGCCCTTGCTCTTGACTTGCTGTTTTCTTTTGTTTACAATGTCATTTTAGCACCGGCCTCCACAGGGAACAACGGCACGCGTCACAATCATTGACTGCAAACTTTGTTCACCGTGCACAATCAAAATTCCATACTTTACGCACAAAAAAGCAGGAACGATGAATCTCACGTCGAATAATAGTAACCAAGAAATCAAATAGAATGGAGTGAGTCCAATGAAATGTATTTCCTTAATAAACCCCATCAAAACAATCATCAATACTGTAAAGGGCTTATTTCATGAAGCACCGCGCAAAGCCGTCGACTACAGCCGCGCGGAGAACTGGGCCTTCCTCGCAGATACCACGGGTGCCGAGGCGGAGAATCCGCCCGCCGACGTCTTCTTCATCAGCCCGACCGCCTGCCTCGGCCGCTACGAGCCCTACTTCCTCGATCTCTCCAACCAGAAGGAGAAGACGGCACTCGCCAAGGTCATCCGCATGGAGAAAGGCATCTACGACCGAAACAGCCGCTTCTTCGCGCCCTACTACCGTCAGGCGGGGTTCGAGGTCTACTCGTTCGGCGAGGACTTCCGCGAGGAGTGCCTGCGCGACGCGCATCAAGACGTCGAGGATGCCTTCCAATATTATATGGAACATTACAATAACGGGCGTCCCCTCATCATCGCAGGCTTCTCCCAGGGCGCCGACCACGTGCTGCGCCTCCTCAAAGCGCACGCCACCGACGCGCGCGTCACGGGTCGCCTCATCGCCGCCTACGCGATCGGCTGGACGATCACAGCGGAGGAGATGGCGAAGTATCCGCAGCTGCACTTCGCGGGCCGCGCGGACGATACGGGTGTCATCGTCGCGTTCAACAGTGAGGCGGAGGGCGTCACCGACTCGCCCATCCTGCCGAAAGGCATCCACGCGCTCGCAATCAATCCGCTCAACTGGCGCACGGACGGCACCGTCGCGGACAAGGCACTCAACAAGGGCGCCTGCTTCGTGAGCCCCGAGGGCAAGGTGGAGACGGAGATCCCAGAGCTCACGGGCGCTTACATCGACACGCAGCGCGGCGCGCTCAAGTGCACGGATATCGGGGAGAAGGATTTCCCCGGCAAGCTCTACGACGACGGCATCTTCCACATCTACGACTACCGCTTTTTCTACCGCAACCTGCAGGAAAACGTCAATGTCCGCATCGACGCGTATCTCAAGGCACACGCGCAGGAACCGCACGAAGCAGCCTGACGTACACGGGCCGCCCAACAAGCAAGACGAAAGAAGAGGCCTCCGCTCACGGGCGGAGGCCTCTTCTTGGCTTTGTACACTTTTCAGACGGCAATGGCATGATCTTCATGCACCGCGCACAAAATCAGCTTCGCTGTCTTATGCTTGCAGCTAGCACAGTTATTTCTCACCAGGAAGCACTAACGGATGATGCTTCCTATCTCTTACAGCTTGCTGCGCAGGACTTCCTCCGCCTTGTCGAGCTGCACGTCGCGCGTCGCGTCTGGCGGCAGCGCGATCTCGACATCCGGCTCGATGCCGAGTCCATCGATGCAGCGACCGCTCGGCGTGTAGTACTTCGCGATCGTGAGCTTGAGCGCGTCGTCGTGGTGCATAGGGACAACGACCTGCACGGAGCCCTTGCCGTACGACTTCGTGCCCACGAGCGTCGCGGCGCCCGTGTCCTGCAGCGCGCCCGCGAGGATCTCCGACGCGCTCGCGCTGTTGCCGTCGATGAGCACGACAATGGGATACTTGCTCTCCGCGAGCTCCGACTCGTACGTCTCCTTCTTGCCGTTCTTGTCGATGACGGAGACGACCGTTCCCTTCGGGACGACGTGGTTCGCGACCTCGACGCAACTCTTGATGAGGCCGCCGGGATTCTCGCGCAGATCGAGGATGAGGCCGTTCATGCCCTGCCCCTCGAGGTCCTGGAGCACCGACGCGAACTCCCTGCCCGTATGCTCGGAGAAATTGCCGATGCGGATGTAGCCCATGCCGTCCTCGAGCATCCTGCCCGCGACGGTCTTCATCTCGATAGAGGCGCGCGTGATCTGGTAATCCTTGTCCGCCTCGCCCGCGCGGCGCACCGTGAGCGTCACGTCGGTGCCGATCTCGCCGCGGATGTGCATCGCGACTTCCTCCGGCTGGTACTCCGTGACCGGCGTGCCGTCGACGGCGATGATCTCATCGCCCGCGCGCAGGCCCGCCGCCTCGCCGGGCGTCCCCTCCATGACGGAGACGATCTGCACGCCACCGTCCTTGAAGCCCATGTAGACGCCGATGCCGCCGAAACTCCCCTCCGTCTGGTCCATGAGCTGGCCGTACATCTCGGGATCAAGATAGATGGAGTGGGGATCGCCAAGCGCCTGCACCATGCCGCTGATGGCGCCGTCCATGAGTTTCCCGTCGTCAACGTCGCCGACGTAGCGGCTCTCGATGAAGCGGCGCGCACCGAGGAATCGGGCGAGATCGCCGAGGCTCTCCGCGCGGAAGCCCGCGAGGTAGCAGACGCCGCCGACCGCCGCCGCACCGCCCGCGAGGAAGGCCGCGAGGCACGCCGCGATGATTTTCTTCTTGCTCATATCCTCATCTTCGCTCCTGTCACAAATAGCCGTACGGGCTCACGGGCTCGCCGTTCTGCCGCACCTCGAAATGGCAGTGTGGCCCCGTCGAGTTGCCCGTCGAGCCGCAGTAAGAGATGACCTGCCCCTGCGACACCTGCTGCCCCTCGCCGACGGCGAGCGACTGGTTGTGCCCGTAGAGCGTCGTGACGCCGCCGCCGTGGTCGATGATGACGGTGTTGCCATAGCCGGAGATCCAACCCGCATACGTCACGGTGCCGCTCTGCGCCGCGTGGACGGGCAGGCCGTAGTCGCCGCCGATGTCGAGCCCGCTGTGGAAGCGCTGGTCGCCCGTGATCGGGTGCGTGCGCCAGCCGAACTCCGAGGTAACAGGTCCCGAGATGGGCCAGATCATCGCACCGCTGCCCGACGGCTGCACGTTGTAATGGCTGCCGCGGATCATCTCGCCGATCTGACGGGACGCCGCCATGAGCTCATCGTACTGCTGGTCGAAGACGGCCTTGTCGCTCTTCATCTTATCGATGAGCGCCTGCTGCTTCCGGACCTTCTGCTCCATGATCTCGCGCGACGTGCGGGCCTTCTGCTCCTGATCCGCCTGCGTCTCGCGGTCGGCGGCGAGCTGCTTCTGCCGTTGCTCGATCTCCGCCTGTTCCGTGAGCACCGTGTGCACGAGGTCGTAGTCGTCGCGCACGACACGCTTCAGGAGGTCCATGCGTGTCAAGAGATCGCCGAAATCCTTCGCGCCGAAGAGCACGTCGAGATAGGAGATCTGCCCGTTGATGTAGATGTCCCGCACGCGCTTTCCGAGGCGCGTGCGCTTCTTATCGTAGTCTGCCGAGAGCGCGTCGAGGCGCGTCTCGTTCTCCTTCATGCTGCTCTCCGTCGCGTCGAGCGCGGCCTTTGCCTCCTTGTGCTCGGCGATCGCGCGGTCCGCCTCCTCGTCGAGCTGACGCTTCTCCTCGGAGAAATTGAGGATGCGTCCCTGCAGCTCATCGCTTTTCTGCTTCTTCTGCTGGGCCTGCTGCCGGTAGCTCTCCGCTTCCTGCTCCGTCACGGCGAACGCCGGCAACACCGGCACCGCGGCGAAGTAGAGGGCGAGCGCAGCGGCCGCCGAGGCCGCCGCCTGTTTCTTCCACATAGACGAGCCTTCTTTCAAACCTTGAGGAACCGCTTGAGCGAGATCGTCGAGCCGAGCGCGCCGATGCCCATGCCCGCGAGCAGGATGGCGATGCTCACGTAATACATGTAAGGCACCTGCGGCAACAGCGGGAAAAAGGCGAGCGTCTCGTAGATCTTCGACGCCATCGCCGCGTAGAAGCTCTGCAGCGCGATGGCCGCGAGCACGCCGCCCACAAAGCCGAGCACCATGCCCTCGAGCAGGAACGGCCAGCGGATGAACCAGTCCGTCGCGCCGACGTACTTCATGATCGCGACTTCCTTGCGCCGCGCGAAGACCGTGAGGCGGATGGTGTTGCTGATGATAAAGAGCGTCGCGCCCGCGAGGAGCACCATGAGCGCGAAGCCGAAGATGCGGATGAGCCGCGTGATCGCGAAGAGATGCTCGATGACGTCCTGCCCGTACTTCGCCTGCTCGACGCCGTCCATGCGCGTGATCGCCGTCGCCGCCGTCTCGACGAGGTCCGGGCTCTTCAGCACGACCTCGAAGGAATCGGGCAGCGGGTTCTTCTCCCCGAGCGCGTCGAGCAGGTATTTCTGATCGCCGAGGCGCTCAGCGAGGCGCTCCTTCGCCTCCGCCTTCGGCACGTAGCGGATCTCCTCGATGCCCTGCAGTGCCTCGATATCCGAGGCGATGTCCTTGCGCGCGCTCTCGCTGAGCCCGTCCTCGAGATAGACGCTGATCTGCACCTGCGACTCGAGCGATGAGGCGAGGCGGTTCATGTTGAGCACGAGCAGCAGGAACACGCCGAGGACGAAAAGGGAGACCGCGACGGTGCCGATCGACGCGAACGACATCCAGTTGTTGCGCCGCAGGCTCCGAAACGTCTCCTGAATAAAATACTCGCTCGTCCTAAGCTTCATACCCGTAGCCTCCCCTTGCCTCGTCGCGCACGACGTGGCCGTCCTCGATGGCGATGACGCGCCGCTTCATCGCATCCACAATGTTCCGGTCGTGCGTCGCCATGACGATCGTCGTGCCCGCGCGGTTGATGCGCTCGAAGATGTCCATGATGTCCCAGCTCGTCTCCGGGTCGAGATTGCCCGTCGGCTCGTCGGCGATGACGATGGCGGGATCGTTGACGATGGCGCGCGCAATGGCGACGCGCTGTTGCTCGCCGCCGGAAAGCTGCCGTGGGAAGCACTTGTACTTGTCGCGCAGGCCGACGACATCGAGCACGGCGTTGACGCTGCGCTGCATGAGGCGGCGCGGCGCCTCAATGACCTGCATGGCGAACGCGACGTTCTCGAAGACCGTCTTATCCGGCAGCAGCCGGTAGTCCTGGAAGATGACGCCGAGCCCGCGCCGCAGGTACGGCACCTCGCTGCGCGGCATGGAGACGACATCGCGCCCCGCGACGCGCAGCTCCCCTTCCGTCGGCAGTTCCTCGCGCAGGAGCAGCTTGATGAACGTCGACTTGCCCGCGCCGCTCGCGCCGACGAGGAAGACGAACTCGCCCTTCTCGATGTCGATGCTCACATGGTCAAGCGCCATCGTGCCGTTCTCATAGATCTTTGATACATCTTTCATTTGTATCATGCTCATTCTCCTTTGTGAGGTCTGCGTCCTATCGCTTCATAGGGAAAGAGGCTGTCGCGCCACGATGCCGCGCACAGCCTCCAGGATGCTTTGCGATCAGTTCTCCAGCAGCTCGATGGCGAGCTCCGCGTTGCGCGCGGCAAGCACACGCTGCTTCTTGAGCAGCGCCGCATTGTGCTGGCGGATGGCTTTCCGATGCTCCCATTTCGTCTGCACCGCCGCGAGCAGCTCCCCCGCCGTGAGCGTCTCGAGGCTGCCCGCCGGCTCCTCGCCGATGGAGTCGAGGAAGCGGTCGATCTTCGGGTCGTAGGAGATGCCGATGAGCGGCACGCCCATGACGCCCGCGAAGATCAGCGCGTGCAGGCGGATGCCGATGACGAGGTCCATGTTGCCGACGAGTGAGAGAAGCTCCGCCGTCGTGTACTCGCCCGGCAGCACCGTGCAGGGCTGCTCCATGCGCGCGGCGATACTCTCCGCCGCCCTCACGTCCTCAGGATACTGCATGGGCAGGTAGACGATGCGCGCGCCGTACGTGCGCGCGATCTCGTCCGCCGCCTCGGCGAGCGCGTCCTTGTAGTGCGTCCAGCCGCACCAGTCGCGCACGGAGATGCCCACGACGGGCTCCGCGCCCTCCGCGTGCGCCTGCGTGAGGATGGCACGGCCTGCCTCGCAGCCGACAGGGTGGATGGCGAGCACGGCGTCCGCCGTCGCCTCGATGCGCGGCCGCCGGATGCCGAGCCGCGCGAGCTCCGCGAGCGAGCCGTGGTCGCGCACGGTGATGAGACGCACGCGGCTCACGATGTGCCTCGTGAGCCAGCAGGCGAGCCGCCCGCGGATGGGGCCGATGCCCTGTGCGTAGAGCATGACAGGCGTCCGCACGGCGAGCGCGAGGAAGATGATGCCGAGATAATAGTAGAGGCTGCGCCGGCTCGTGATGTTCTGGAGCAAGCTGCCGCCGCCGGAGATCAGGAGATCTGCATGTCCGAGCAGCTGCAGGATGTGTGTGATGTCGAGCCAGGAGACCGCGTCGACGCCATGGCGACGCCTGGTGTCCTCCGGATCAGCTGAAATAACGGTGATATGAAGTTTTGGGTCCAGGTCGGACAAGACTTCCAGCATGGCCGCGAGCATTGCTTCATCGCCAGCGTTTTTCGAGCCGTAGTATCCGGATACGACCAGATGTTTCATAGATGTTACTTACTCTCCTTTACGGCGGCGGCAGCTTTCGCGAGCAGCCACTGCCAGAGTTCAACGAGCACCATGCAGACCGCGCCGATGCAGGCGCCGAGGACGATGCCGCCGATGCCGCGCATGAACGACATGTAGACGGGCGTGCGCATGTGCGCGAACGTCTCAACCATCGAACCCTGCCCGATCGTCGCGACGAGCACGAGCGCGCCGAGCACCATCGTCGGCCACTTGCGATAGAACGCCATCCAGGCGAGCAGGAACGCCGGGTGCCCGATGAGCAGCTCCTTCGTGCGCGGACGCGCGTAGAACGCCTGCTCGAGCATGGCTCGGAAGCGCAGCTCGAGGCTCGAGACGGGCATGCCGGAGGTGTGGCCGCTGCGCGCGACGAACACGACGGCTGCCGCGAGCACGACGAGCCCGATGAGCAGCGTCTTGATGCGCACGGGCATGTCGAGGATCTTCTTCATCTGCGCGACGACGCCGTCCGTATCGTCCATCCTGCCGTCGAAGATATCGAAGCGTTGCAGGAAGGCGATGCCGACGAGCACGAGTGGCAGCAGGAACGTGAGCTTGATGCCGCGGAAGATGCGGAACTCCAGGAGGTACTCCGTGTCCGCGAGTGCGCCGGAGAGATACGCCGCGCCGACGTAGGAGAGCACGCCTGTCGCGAAGAGCGCGAGCGCGCCCGTCACGATGAGGGAGACGAGGCGCCTCTTCTCCCGCTGCCGCGCGCGCAGGCGGTCGAGCTGCCAGATGACGGCGAGCGCCGGGAAGACGTTCGCGCTCACGAACGCCGCAAGCACGCGGATCTTCGCGCCGTTGCCCATGAGCACGGGCACGGCGGCGCCGAGCGCGCAGATAGCGAAGAGCACGAGCTGTGCGCGGCGGCTCGCGTTGAGGCGCGGGATGACGAGCGAGAGGTAGAGCACGCCCGCCGCCGCGACGCCGAGCATGAGCACGGCGCGCAGGTACTTGCTCGGGTAGAAGGCAGGGAACGTCTCCGCCGGGCCGACCGTGAAGCCGTGTCGCAAGAGCGCCTCATGCGTGTCGCGGAAATACTTCATGTTCGTTTCCATGAGCGTCATGTTCGGCGAGGGCTTGTCGTAGATGCGCAGGAGGTCGATGCGGATGTTGCGCTCCATGTCCGTGTTCGCCCAGCGCTCGACGGCCGTGTCGATCTTGAGCTTCGGCTGCTCGTCCTTCGGGATGGAGTAGAGGCGCGCGACCTTGTCGTAGCCGAGGCCTTTCGCGACCTCCTCCATGCCGTCCTGCTTGTAGAACTGAAGCTGCGAGACGGCCTCGATGAGGCCGAGATTGAGATCGCGCGCCTTCATCTCGTCGATCGTCGTCTGGAGCGCCTTCGTCGTACCGAGCACCTGGTTGCCGGAGAAGACGATCTCCGAGATGCGGAAGCCGTCAAGGCGCGCGAAGACCGCGCGCACGTCGTCCGGCGTGCACTTCTCGTAGTTGCTCGGACGCGCGAGCACGTAGAAGCCCGCGTCGTTGACTTTCTGCATCTCGTCCGTCGGCATGCCGAGGTTCATCTTCATGAGCGACTCGTAGTGCGCCTTGACGGCGAGGACTTCCTCATCGCCTGCCGTGAGCACAGTCACGCGGTCTGCGCCGAGGCGGCGGTAAAGATCCTCCTTGACCTCGCGGTACGTGCGCTTGTCGTGCCCGGTAACGTAGACCTCCGTCCCCTTGATCGCGCCCTCCTCGACGAGGCGGCGCCAGGCGGGATCCGTGAGCGTGCCGTCGTGGTAGCTCTCGAGCAGGCGCGCGCCGCTCACGGCCGTCGTCTTGCCGTTCTCGTTGAGCTTCTTAAACGTCGTCTCATAGACGGCGAGCGACGTGATGCCGGCGTCCTTCGCCTGCTGGAGCACCTCGTCCTCGGGGAGCCCCTCACGCTGGGCGAGTTCCTGCAGGCCCTCGTAGTCGATGGCGAGGTCGACGCGCGTGTTCTGCTTCTCCACTTCATGGCGCTGCACATCGATGCAGAGCGCCGCGAGGAGACCGATCGCGATGATGGCGATGAGCACGCGGCTGTATCTGAAAACCTTCATTTGTTTCCCTGTCCTTTACCGAGCAGCCGAAGCGGCTGTGTCATGAATCGTAGTAAGGCGCGAGCACGTCCTCCTTGTGCGCGGCGTCGTACGCCGCCTGGATGACAACCTTGCCCGCCTGCATCTTGACGTCCGTCACCTTGAGGCCGAGCGGCATCTTCCCCCTGCGGATGAGCGGGATGTCGCCGAAGACGCTACCGAGGCTCGCCTTGCCGAACGGCGCGTTGGTGATGGATAGGCTCGTCATGTGGAACATGAGTTGCCCGCCATCGTCGAGGATCGTCCCCGTGAGGCGCGCATCCGCCTGACGGCCGAACACCTTGATGTTCGCCGTGACCGTGACGCCGTCCGGCGTCATCTGGACGGTCGTGTTCTCGAGCTTATCCACCTTGCGCGCGAGGAACTCCCGGAGGTTTTCCTCCGTCACGACGCCCGTGAGCGTGAAGGAGCCCGCTTGCTTGAGCGCGACGCGCTGGTCGCACGCGAGCGCCCCCAGGTCGAGGCGCAGGTCCTCGCCGTCGAGCGCGAGCTCGCTTACGAGCACTTCTCCGAGGCGCCCCTGGTGTACGGTGACATGCGCGTGATCCACCTGACCGAGCAGGAGCAGCGCGTTCGGCGTCGAGGAGAGTTGCGCGTTCACGTCGTTTGTGCCGAGCTGCTCCGCGAGGCGGTGCGCGATGGTGCGCTGTGCGACGGCGGGGAGCACGACCTCGGCACCGAGGATGAGCACGAGCAAAAGCAGGAGGAGCGCGCCTTTAGATCTCATGGTTCGCCTTCGCCGAGAGGTAGGCGCGGATGAACGGATCGAGATCGCCGTCCATCACGGCCTGCACGTTGCCCGTTTCCTCGTTCGTGCGGTGATCCTTGACCATCGTGTAGGGCTGGAAGACGTAGGAGCGGATCTGGCTGCCCCACTCGATCTTCTGCTGGTCGCCCTCGAGCTTCGCGAGCTCAGCTTCCTTCTTCTCCATCTCGAGCTCAAAGAGCTTCGCGCGCAGCATCTTGAGGCACTGCTCGCGGTTCTGGAGCTGGGAGCGTTCGTTCTGGCACTGCACGACGATACCCGTCGGCTCGTGCGTCATGCGCACGGCGGACGAGGTCTTGTTGATGTGCTGGCCGCCGGCGCCCGACGCGCGGTAGGTGTCGACGCGCACGTCCGCCATGTTGATGTCGACCTCGACGGCATCGTCGATCTCCGGCATGATGTCGCAGGCGGCGAACGACGTATGACGGCGCGCATTCGCGTCAAACGGCGAGATGCGCACGAGACGGTGGATGCCCTTCTCCGACTTGAGGAAGCCGTAGGCGTTGTGCCCCTTGATGAAGAGCGTCGCGCTCTTGACGCCCGCCTCATCACCTGGCAGGAGGTCGGCGGTCTCGACGGTGAAGCCGTGGCGCTCCGCCCAGCGGCCGTACATGCGCAGGAGCATCTGCGTCCAGTCCTGCGCCTCCGTGCCGCCCGCGCCCGCGTGGAGCGTGAGGATGGCGTTGTTCGCGTCGTAGGGGCCGGAGAGCAGCACTTCGAGCTGGAGGTTTTCGAGGCCCTCCGCGACGGCGTCGAGCGACTCCTTGAGCTCGGCCTCGAGCGACTCGTCGCCGTCCTCCATCGCCATCTCCCAGAGCGCTTCCGCATCCTCGTACTTCGACTTGAGCGCTTTGAACTTGTCGACGCTGATCTTCACATCGTTGAGCTCCTGGTTGATCTTCTGCGCTTCCTCGGCATCGTCCCAGAACGTCGGCTCGCCCATCTTGTACTCGAGCTCGGCGATCTTCTCCTCTTTCGCCGGCACCTCGAGGGAGGCCTCCATCTGATCGAGCTTTTCCTTGAGTTCCCCAAGACGGGGCTTGATATCTTCCAGCATTTCGTTCCTTTCTATCTATCTATAGAAGCTGCGCCCTGCCGCCTGCAGCAGTGTGCCTCAGGCGTTCCTGCCGCAGCAGTTCTTGTATTTCTTGCCGCTGCCGCAGGGGCAGGGATCGTTGCGGCCGACCTTCTTGCCGTCCGCCGTCACGGGCGCCTTCTTCTGCGCCTCGGCGGCACTCACCTCGTCGCCGTGCGACGCCTGCGCGCTCCGCAGGTGGTCCTGGAGCTGGCCGCGCTGCTTCTCGATTTCCTGCTCGGCGCGGCGCTTCTGCGCCTCCGCCTGCATGGCCTGCTGCTGTTCCGGCGTCACGATGCTCACGTGGTACATGAGCGAAGCGATCTGGTCCATGATGGCGCCTTCCATCTCCTCGAACATGTTGAGCGCCTCGATCTTGTACTCGGCGAGCGGGTTGCGCTGGCCGTAGGCACGCAGGTTGATGCCCTCGCGCAGCATGTCCATGTGGTCGAGGTGCTCCATCCACTTGCTGTCGACGACGCGGAGCATGACGACCTTCTCGAGCTCGCGCATGTTCTCCTCGCCGAAGAGCAGCTCGCGCTGGTTGTAGCCCTCGAGCGCGACGCCCTCGAGCGTCTCCTTGAGCCCGTCGCGACTCATCTCCGCGAGCTCTTCCTTCTTGAGCTTGCCCTGCGGTGCGTAGATCTTCTCCGCGTCCTCGATGAGGCCGTCGAGCGTCCACTCCTCCGGGTAGAGCTTCTCGTTCGCGTACTGGTCCATCTCCGTCTTGATGATGTGATTGACCATCGAGAGGATGTTGTCCTTGAGGTTCTCGCCCATGAGGATCTTGCGGCGCTCGCCGTACATGACCTCACGCTGCTGGTTCATGACATCGTCGTACTCGAGAACGTGCTTACGGATGTCGAAGTTGCGCGCCTCGACCTTCTTCTGCGCGTGCTCGATGGAGTTCGTGATGATCTTGTGCTCGATGGGCTCGTCCTCTTCCATGCCGAGCTTGTCCATGATCTTCGTGACGCGGTCGGACGCGAAGAGGCGCAGCAGGTCGTCCTCGAGCGAGAGGTAGAACCGCGAGGCGCCGGGGTCGCCCTGACGGCCGGCGCGGCCGCGCAGCTGGTTGTCGATGCGGCGTGACTCATGGCGCTCTGTGCCGATGATGAAGAGGCCGCCGAGTTCCGGCACGCCCTCGCCGAGCTTGATATCCGTACCGCGGCCTGCCATGTTCGTCGCGATCGTCACGGCGCCCTTCTGGCCGGCGTCCGCGATGATCTGCGCTTCTTTCTCGTGGTTCTTCGCGTTGAGCACGCTGTGCGGGATGCCGAGATGCTTGAGGATGCTGCTGAGCTCCTCCGACTGCGTGATGGACGTCGTGCCGATGAGGATCGGCTGTCCCTTCGCGTGGATCTCCGAGACCGCCTGGCCGACGGCCTTGTACTTCGCGCGCTTCGTCTTATAGATGATATCCGGATAGTCGATGCGGCGCACGGGCTTGTTCGTCGGCACGACGACGACGGGCAGGTTGTAGATCTTGAGGAACTCGTCCTCCTCCGTCTTCGCTGTGCCCGTCATGCCCGCGAGCTTGTCGTACATGCGGAAGAAATTCTGGAATGTGATCGTGGCGAGCGTCTGGCTCTCGCGCTGGACCTTGACGCCCTCCTTCGCCTCGATCGCCTGATGCAGGCCGTCGGAGAAGCGGCGTCCGGGCATGACGCGTCCCGTGAACTCATCGACGATGACGACCTCGCCGTCCTTGACGATGTAGTCGCGGTCGCGTTTCATGAGCGCCTTGGCGCGCAGCGCCGCCATGAAGCAGTGGGAGTACTCGATGTTCTCCGGCGCGTAGAGGTTCTTCACGCCGATCATCTTCTCGATCTTCGGCACGGCGCTGTCTGCCGGCGAGATCGTCTTCTGCTTCTCGTCGACCTTGTAGTCCGTACCCTCCTTGAGCGTCGCGACGGCATGTGCCATCTTGACATAGATGTCCGTCGACTTCTGGCCGGGGCCGGAGATGATGAGCGGCGTGCGCGCCTCATCGATGAGGATGGAGTCCACCTCATCGACGATGGCATAGTGGAGCGGGCGCTGCACCATCTGGCGCTCGTCGATGACCATGTTGTCGCGCAGGTAGTCGAAACCGAACTCATTGTTCGTGCCGAACGTCACGTCGCAGCTGTAGGCGAACTTGCGTTCGGGGAAATCCATGTCGTGGGAGATGAGACCGACGGAGAGGCCGAGGAAGCGATAGAGCCGCCCCATCCACTCGCTGTCGCGCTTTGCGAGGTAGTCGTTGACCGTGACCATGTGAACGCCCTTGCCCGTGAGCGCGTTGAGGTAGACGGGCAGCGTCGCGACGAGCGTCTTGCCCTCGCCCGTGCGCATCTCCGCGATGCGTCCGTCGTGCAGGCACATGCCGCCGATGAGCTGCACGTCGAAGTGGCGCATGCCGAGCACGCGGCGCGATCCCTCGCGCACGACGGCGAACGCCTCCGGCAGCAGGTCGTCGAGCGTCTCGCCCGCCGCCAGTCTCTGCTTGAACTGCGCCGTCATGCCGACGAGCTTGTCATCCGTCAGCCCCTGCATCTTCGGCTCGAGCGCATTGATGCGGTCGACGACAGACCGGTATTCCGCGATGTATTTATCATTATTATCGCCCAGGAATCTCTTGATAAAGCCCAGCAAAAAGAACCACTCCTCATATATCTATCAAACTACACACGACCTCCATATCGCAGAGCACGTGTGCCTGTCTCGCGGCAAATATAGCCAGGCGCGCCTTTCTTCTGCGCGCATAAAGCTCACAAAACAAATCCATTTATTGATTTTATCAGACAGTATTATAGAAGTCAATCAGCCTCGGCGAAGTACGCGCCTCCAAGAAAAAAGCTACCGCAGGAGATTGCACGCGATTTGGCGAACTATCCTCTGCTCGTGCTCGACGGCGCCTTTGGCACGGAGCTCGCGCGCCGCGGCTTTGACACGAACGATGCGCTTTGGTCCGCCAAGGCGCTTTTCGAGAAGCCGGAGCTCGTCGAGGCCGTCCACCGCGATTACTACGAGGCAGTAGCAGACGTTTCGACGAGTGCGAGCTATCAGGCGACCATCGAGGGCTTTGAAAAGAAGGGATTTTCACGCGACCAGGCCAAAGAGCTCATCACGCGCTCGGTCCACCTCGTGCAGCGGGCACGCGATGCGTTCTGGCGGCAGGCGGCGACGCGGCGAGATCGGCCGCAGCCGCTCGTCGCCGCGTCGGTCGGCCCCTATGGCGCGTATCTTGCCGACGGCTCGGAATACCGCGGCGACTACAAGGCGAGCCGCACAGAGCTCGCGGATTTCCATGCGGAGCGCCTCGCGCTCCTCTGTGCGGCGCAGCCGGATCTTCTGGCCTGCGAGACGCTGCCGCTGCTCGACGAGGCGCGCGCCATCCTCACCGACCTGCGCCGCCATCCGGAGGCTGTGGCTTGGATCTCCTTCTCGCGCAGGGATGACGCGCATACCTGCGGCGGCGATGCGATTGCCGACTGCGCGCGGCTGCTTGACAAAGAGTCCCAGGTCGCGGCCATCGGCGTCAACGGCACGGCCCCCCAGCATGTGGCGGGCCTCATCCGCCAGATCCGTCAGCATACGGCAAAGCCCATCGTCGTTTATCCGAACACCGGGGAAACGTACGATGCCGTGACGAAGACATGGCATGGCATGGCAGCCCGACACCGTACCGCGACTTCGTGCGCGCGTGGTACGCGGCGGGCGCGCGCCTGATCGGCGGCTGCTGCCGCACGACGCCAGACGATATCCGCGGCATCGCCGCCTTCCGCGCCGAATTGCAGCACGGCTGAGCGCAGCGCACACAGGCACCCTCTACGACGGCGATCTCCCATATCCACGCAGCAGACGGTTATACCTATACTTTGCACACAAAAAGCGACACCGCGCAGGTGCCGCTTTTTCTGTGCCGCAGCAGGCAGGAACGTCCGGAGACAGGCTGCCTAGGACTTCGCCAGCTGTGCGACGCCCTCCCCCAGGAAGTGCCAGACGAGAGAGGACACGAGATAAGCGAGCAGGAAGCCGCCAAGCACATCGCTTGGATAATGCACGCCGACATAGAGGCGGGAAAAGGCGATGAGCACGGCCAGAGCCAGCGCGAGCCAGCGGTACCAGCGCCGCCAGGCCCGCAGGAGGATCAGAGCGACGGCAAATCCACAGGCCGTATGCCCTGAGGGGAACGAATACGTCAGCGGCTTCGCGACGAGCGGCACGAGCGTCCCCAGCTCGAGGAACGGACGCGGCCGCATCAAGAGCGGTTTCATCACGAAATGGCCGATTCCCCCGGCCAGCAGGAGCGAAAGCAGCGCCAGCGCCCCTGCCCGCCGCGTGCGGGGGAACAGCAAGAGAGCGAAGCAGATGGCAAACCATAACGCCCCCTTGTTGCCAAGCGTCGTCAAAAAGACGAAGAACGGCGTCAAAAACGCCTGCCGCACATGCTCCTGCAAAAACAAAAGAAGAAACGAATCCAACACATACACCCCAGTATCTCACTAACACAGCAAGCGGAAGGCACAGACGTCCACTTTGTGGACATTGTGCATCGCCCTTACAGTAAAAAGGAGACAGCGCCTTTCCCGTGTCTCCTGTCAATATTTCGTCAATTACTCGAAGCCTCCGGCGTGGTAGGACGCTGCGAGCAGCTGGATCGGATGATAGACCACCTGCGGCAGCTTGCGGTGGATGATGCCGTCCGTGATGTGCATGCGGCAGCTCGGGCAGCTCGTCGCAACGTAGTCGGCGTGTGTCGCCGCGATGTTGTCGCACTTCCTGTCGTTGATCTTGCGGCTCATCTCGTAATGCGCCATGCAGAAGGAACCGCCCGATCCGCAGCAGCGGTCGTGCTCCTTCATCTCGCGGAACGTGAGCCCCGGGATGGACTTGAGGATCTCACGCGGCTGTTCGGTGATCCCGAGTCCGCGCACCATGTGGCAGGGATCGTGCATTGTGACGACTTTGTCGATTTCACCGAGGATATCCATGCGGTATCCCTTTTCCACGAGGAGCTCGCTGATCTCCCGCACTTTCGCCGCCATCTTTTCGGCGCGTTCCTTCCACTCAGGATCGTTTTGAAGCCACTCCGGATAGTGCTTGAGCGCCTCGACGCAGGAGCCGCAGGCGCCGACGATGTAATCGACATCGAGATCCTCAAACACCTCGATCATATGCTTCGCCATCTCGTTCGCCAGCTCGAACTCGCCGGATACATGGACAGGCGTGCCGCAGCAATGCTGCTTCGGCGGCAGGACGATCTCGGCCTCATTGGCACGGAGGACGTCGATGACGGCCTTGCCGATGTCTGTGTACATGTAGTTGATCGTACAGCCCGTAAAGAACGCGACGCGGTATTTCGGCCGGGGACAAGTGATGACCTCCGGATACTGGCTGCGGAGCGGCTTTGCCGCAAGCGGCGGCGTCGCACGCTCAGGATCCATGCCCGGCATCGGCAGGCGTGAGATAACGGCGTTCTTGCCGGGAACCTCCTTGAATGTCATCCAGCCGAACATGCCGCCGAGCTTGAGTGCCGCATCGAAGAGCGAGCGGTTGGCGAGCAGACGGAAGACATTCTTCTTGACGGGGTGAAGTCCGCGCGCCTTGACGGTTGCGTTCCGCGCGCGCAAGATGAGCTCATCCGCCTCGACGCCGCAGGGACAGTTTGCTGCACAGCTTTTGCAGTTGAGGCACATCGCCATGATGTGATCAAAATTTTTCGATACGGGTAGTTTCCCCGAGAGGACGCCCTGCATGAGCGAAATCTTGCCGCGCGCGACCATCTGCTCCTGATGTGTCTCGCGGTAGATGGGGCAGACTGCCTGGCAGTTGCCGCACTTCATGCAATTCGCCATCGCGTCCTCGAGATCCGCGAGCAGGGTGGCATCCTGCGCGTTGAGATCGGCTGCCGTTATTTTTTTCTCTTCTGACATATCAGCACTCTCCTAACAGCTTTCCGGGGTTCAAGATGAGATTGGGATCGAGCGCGCGCTTGATGCTCCGCATCGCCTCCATGCCTTCCTTGCCGTGCTGGAGCTCCATCCAGGGGAGCTTGCCGAGGCCAATGCCGTGCTCTCCAGAGAGCGTGCCGCCGAGACTGACAGCGCCGCGGAAGATATCATCCATCGCCGCGCGCACGCGCTTCATCTCATCCTCATCGCGCAGATCGCAGACGATGGTCGGATGCATATTGCCGTCTCCCGCGTGGCCGAAGGTACCGATCGTCACATTGTGCTCCTCGGCGGCCTTCTTGATGATATTGAGGAACGCCGGTATCTTGCTGCGCGGAACGGTCGCGTCCTCGACGAATGTCGTCGGGCGGAGTTTGGCGAGGCAGGGAAGCGCCATGCGGCGCGCCGTCCACAGCTGCTCCTTGTGGGCGGGGTCGCGTGCGAGCGTGACCTCGCGGGCATTGTTTTCCGAGAGAACTTCCATGACCTTTTCCGCTTCATCCTCGACAATGACGGGATGCCCGTCCACCTCGATGAGCAGGATGGCATCGGCATCCGTCGGCAGCCCGACGTGCATGAAATCCTCTACGGTGCGGATCGTCGCGTTATCGAGAATCTCAAGCGTCGCGGGGATGATCTTCGCGGCGATAATCCCCGAAACGGCTCGTCCGGCATCCTCGATCGTATCGAAGACGGCAACCATGCTCTTCTGCGCCTGCGGTGCCGGAACGAGCTTCAGGAGGGCCTTCGTCACGATGCCGAGCGTCCCCTCCGAGCCCGTGAAGAGCTTCGTCATGTCATAGCCTGAGACATCCTTGACATTCTTGCCGCCCGTGTGCAGCACGTCGCCGTTCGCGAGGACGACCTCGAGTCCCTGCACGTAGTTTTTCGTGATGCCGTACTTGAGACCGCGGAGTCCGCCGGAATTCTCCGCAATCGTCCCGCCGAGACTTGCCGTCTTGACCGTGCCGGGATCCGGCGGATAGATGAGGCCGTACTGCGCGATATGATCGTTGATGTCCTGCACGATCACGCCTGCCTCGACCTCCGCGATGAGATTCTCAAGATCGACGTCGAGGATCTTGTTGAACCGCAGCATCAAGAGGACGATGCCGCCCTTGAGAGGCGCCGTCCCTGCCGAGAGATTCGTTCCCGAACCACGCGTGTAGACCGGCACGTGGTTCGCGTTCGCCAGCTTCATGATGCGGGAAACTTCTTCCGTCGTACCGGGACTCACGATGACATCCGGCAGATACGCATGACCCGGCGTCGCATCATAGGAGTACGAATAGAGATCTTCCTCGGAGGTCTGCACGTATTCGCTCCCAACGATTTTTTTCAGCTCTTCAATCAGTTCTTCTTTGCTCATCTCTTTACTCTCCTCTTTACAGGAGTACTGATTCCTTCAGCACTTCCCTTCAATTTTATTCACTTCGATACCCCTTTGGACATAGTTTTATATTATTATCCCTATTTTTATTATTGTTGTCAATTTTTTATTTTAGAATACGCTGTTTGCACAACTGCGCAAGACTGCTCTGCCCTTCGGAGAGAACACGGGAGAACGCCTCACACCAAAAACTGCCGCAGGAATCTTCCTGCGGCAGTCCGTCCCCGATGGGGAAATGGGAAAACTCACCACCAGTACGGCGAGCGATACTCAGTTGCCTGACTCGATGAGACCGTAGTTGCCATCGTTGCGGCGATAGACGACGTTGACCTCCTCCGTCTCAGCATCACGGAACACGAAGAAATTATGGTCGAGCAGGTTCATCTGCATGATGGCTTCCTGCACATCCATCGGCTTCACGACGAAGCGTTTCGTCTTGACGACGGGATACTCCGCGCTCGCGTCGCGCTGGTCCACCGGATGGTCTTTCTCCTGCGCCTCGAGGACTTCCGTCTTGAGGCTGCCGCCGCGCAGACGGCGCGCGAGTTTCGTCTTCTGTTTATGGATCTGACGCTCGAGCTTCTCGACGACGAGGTCGATGGACGTGTACATATCCATCGTCGCTTCCTCGCCGCGCAGGACGATGCCGCCCTGGATGGGCACCGTCACCTCGACGATATGACGCCCTTTCGATACGGTGAGGAGCACAGTGATCTCGCCGACATTCTCAAAGTATTTCGTTACTTTGCCCACGCGCTTCTCTACGTATTCGCGAAGCGAAGGAGTGATCTCGATGTTTTTGCCTCTTACAGTGAATGTTGCCATAAGACACATCCCCTTTCTTATGTTCCTGTGCTTATGTTATACCTATTCGCTAAACGAAGGCGATTTCCTGCCTGACTGGGAAAAATTTTCTGAATGTAAGCGCCATCCCCGACATAAGGCAAAAGCGCGACTGCTCCAGCCAAGGCCAGAGCAGCCGCGCCACGATTTCTCGTACGTCAGGCCGTCTTCACGACGTTCGCAGCCTGCGGGCCGCGCGCGCCCTCAACGATGTCGAACTCTACGTCCTGTCCCTCGTTGAGCGTCTTGAACCCCTCGTCCTGAATCGCGGAGAAATGCACGAACACATCGTCGCCTTCCTCGCGTTCGATGAATCCGTAGCCCTTCTCAGCGCTAAACCATTTTACCTTTCCAACCATGATAATTCCTCCTAGATATAGATGAAGCCGGAGCACCGGCCACGCTTTCATTATACGTTGCCGTGCAGGACATGTCAAACGCGCGCCAGCCGCGTCCGAGCCCGCCGCGTCAGAGGACTTTGGAGAGGAAGTTCTTCGTGCGCTCCTCCTGCGGATGCTCAAAGACCTCCGCCGGCGTCCCCTGCTCGATGATGCGCCCGTCGTCGACGAAGAGCACGCGGTCGCCGACCTCGCGGGCGAAGCCCATCTCGTGCGTGACGATGACCATGGTCATGCCTTCCTTCGCGAGGGATTTCATGACATCGAGCACCTCGCCGACCATCTCGGGGTCGAGCGCCGACGTCGGCTCGTCGAAGAGCATGACCTTCGGCTTCATCGCGAGCGCCCGCGCGATGGCGACGCGCTGCTGCTGCCCGCCGGAGAGCTGCTCGGGGTAACTCTCCGCCTTGTCGGCGAGGCCGACGCGCGCGAGCAAGGTCTTCGCGAGCGACTCGGCCTCGCTCTTATCCATGTGACGAACCTTGACGGGCGCCAGCATGATATTTTCGAGCACCGTCATGTGCGGGAAGAGGTTGAACCGCTGGAACACCATGCCGACTTCCTTGCGCACGTCGTTGATGTTCGCCTCGCTGTTCAGCACGATGCCATCGACGCTGACCATGCCCTCCGTTGGCTGCTCGAGGTAGTTGATGCAGCGCAAGAGCGTGCTCTTGCCTGAGCCGGACGGGCCGATGATGACGACGACTTCCTTCTCCTTGATATGGAGGTCGATGCCCTTGAGGATGTGGGCATCGCCAAACGATTTATGCAGGTTCTCAATGTCTATCATCCGTGTTGTACCTCTTTTCCAAATATGCGACGAGACGGGAGATCGAAAGCGTCATGACCAGATAGATGATGGCGACGCTGAACCAGATCTCGAGCGATCCGTACGTCTTCGCGATGATGAGCTGGCCGCGGCGCGTGAGCTCCTCGAAACCGATGACGGAGACGAGCGAGGAGTCCTTCAGGAGTGCGATGAACTCGTTGCCGAGCGGCGGGATGACGCGCTTGATCGCCTGCGGCACGATGATGTAGCGCATCGTCTGTCCCCACGTCATGCCGAGGGAGCGGCCCGCCTCCATCTGCCCTGCGTCGATGGACTGGATGCCGGCGCGCACGATCTCAGCGACGTAGGCGCCGGAGTTGATGCCGCAGGAGCCGACCGCTGCCACGTAGGGATCGATGCGCTGTCCCGTGATAACCGGCACGGCGAAGTAGAAGAGGAAGATCTGCACGAGCAACGGCGTGCCGCGGAAGAAATCCACGTAGACCGCCGCGAGGAAGCGCAGCGGCTTCACGCGGCAGATGCGCGCGATGCCGACGAAGAGACCGATGAGCACGCCGAGGGCCACGGACATGGCCGTAATCTTGATGGTAACGCCCGCTCCGAGCAGCAGCAACGGGAAGGAGGTCACCACGAGGTCGAAATTGAAATTCATAAACGCCACCCTTATCCACAGAAAAACTTCATAAATATGCAGGATTTACAACAAAATATTCTATATCAGACCCCCGCCGCTGTCAACGCATTTTCACCTCTCCCTGGCGCCTTCCCCGCCCTGGCAAGGAAAAGACGCAAAGCGAGAAAAAGAGGCCGCAACGGACGCCAAGCGCCGATACAGCCTCTCCCTGCCGCCTGAATGCGCAGGCGCGCAGGATCATGCCTTCTTATTTATTTGTTGTCGCCGAACCATTTCTTGTAGATCTGGTCGTACTCGCCGTCGTCCTTGAGCTTCTTGAGCGCCGCGTCAATCTTCTCCGCGAGCTCCTTGTCATCCTTCGAGACGGCGATGCCGTAGCTCTCCGAGGTCAGGCGGTCCGGCAGCGCCTTGACGCCCGTCTGTCCGCTCTTCTGGATGAAGTAGTCGTTGACCGGACGGTCGTTGACGACGGCATCCACACCGCCCGCCTTGAGCTCCATGAAGCAATCCGCCGGCGTGTTGAGCTCCTTGACCTGGACGCCCTCGATCTTCTGGACCTCTTTCGCGCTCGTCGTGCCCATCTGGACCGCAACCTTCTTGCCCTTGAGATCCTCGAACTTCTTGATGTTCTGCTCGTCTTCGCGCACGACCATCGTGAGGCCGGAGTCATAGTACGGCGCGGAGAAGAGGACCTTCTGCTTGCGCTCGTCGTTGATCGTCATGCCGGAGATCAGCACGTTGACCGTCTTCGCCTCGAGCGCCGGGATCAAACCGTCGAAGCCGATGTTGCTAACCTCGACCGTATAGCCCATCTCCTTGCCGATGGCGCGGATGAGGTCCATATCGAAGCCCTGATACTCCGCCTGCCCCTCATCCTGGAACTCGAACGGTGCGAAGTCGATGGACGAGCCGACCTTGAGCACCTTCTCGCCGCTGGCGCCGGAGCCTGACGACGCCGCCTGCTGGTTGCCGCCGCAGCCGGCGAGCGCCATGACGGATGTGAGTGCGAGCGCCCCTGCCACGAGCAGTTTTTTCATCTGAAACATAAGATCCCCACTTTCTCTATAGAACGATTGTATTTGCACAAAGGAGCCCGTGGTATCTCACAGGGCTCCTTTGCTCAGCTACATTCTTTATTATAGCAGGAAATTCTTTTTCTGCAATACATTTGTTTGTTCTTGTGGAAAATTCTTGTTTCCGCTCAGCCGACGAGCTCATAGCCGGCGTCGGCGATGACCTGCGCGAATTCCTGCTGCGGAATCTCGCGCGACGCCTCGACGTCGGCGCTGCCGCCCTCGAGGTCGACCTGCACGCCCGTCACCCCTGCCATCTTGCTCAGCGCATCGTGCACGTGCTGCTGGCAGTGGGCACACATCATACCTTTGATCTTCAACGTTGTCTTCATCATCGTTCCTTCTTTCTTTTCATGAGAGATCGCTTCTGCGGCAGCCGCCTGTACGGCCGCTGCCTTCTGCTCTGCCCCTGCCGTCTCTGCCGCCTCTGCGCGCAGCGGGCGGAAAAAACGCAGGCGCAGCGCGTTGAGCACGACGCAGACGCTCGAGAGACTCATCGTCGCGGCGCCGACGATTGGCGAGAGCTTCAGGCCGAACGCCGGATAGAGGATGCCGGCCGCGAGCGGGATGCAGATCGTGTTGTAGATGAGCGCCCAGAAGAGGTTCTCCTTGATGTTGCGGAGCACCGAGCGCGCGAGGCGCACGGCGTTCACGGCATCGAGGAGGTCGCTCTTCATGAGCACGGCGTCGGCGCTGTCGATGGCGATATCCGTCCCCGCGCCGATGGCGATGCCGACGTCCGCCTGCGCGAGCGCCGGAGCATCGTTGATACCGTCGCCGATCATCGCGACGCGGTGGCCCGCCGCCTGCAGCTCCTTGACGTGGGCGGCCTTGTGCTCGGGCAGGACGCCGGCGATGACCTGCCCGATGCCCATGCGTCGGCGCATGGCTTCCGCTGTGCGCGCGTTGTCGCCCGTGAGCATGACGACGGAGAGGCCGAGCGCCTCGAACTTCGCGATGGCCTCGCGGCTCGTCGCCTTCGGCTCGTCGGCGGCGCCGAGCACGCCGATGAGCTGCCTGTCCCGTGCGAAGATGAGCGGCGTCGCGCCGTCATCGGCGAGCGCGTCGAGCGCCGCGCGGACGGGCGCGAGGTCGATGCCGCGCTCCTCCATGCGGCCGATCGCCTCGAAGTACGAGCGCGGAGAACGGTTCTTCAGCTCCTCGACCAGCACGGTGATGTCGTTCAGGCCGCGGTTGTGCACCGCGGTGCGGATGCCGTCGCGCATGCGGCGGATGAAGAACGCATCCCAGCTCGGCAGGATAACGCCGATGCGGTACACGCCGCGCCCGGCGCGCGCTGCCTGCCGCTGCGAGGGGGTCTTGTAGCCGTATTCACTGATGAGCTTCTGAATGCGCTCGCGCACCTCGGGCGAGACGTTCGGACGGCCGTTTACCACGCGGTCTACCGTTCCGCGCGATACGCCGCACTGATCCGCGATCCACTGTGCAGTTACCTTCATAGCAGGATTCTCCCTTTTACTCTCTCGTGCATTTTTTGTTCACAGCACGAAATCACGGTAAATTGTGCATTTTAGTTCACGATTGCACGGTTTATTCTATCATACCAGACAAAGCTTCACAAGCAATTCTGTGCATTTTAGACACTGCGCGCGAATTTGTCGCATTCGGTTGTGCATTTTTTGTTTTTGCACAACGCACGGCTTTTCTGCACGTTTTTGCACGTGATTTCCTGCACTTTTCACCAAACAGACATGCAAAAATTGGGCGGTACGCTAAAAATGAAATCCCCACTTGAAGCACGATGGCAAGTGGGATATAATAAAGTTATCCAAGGGGAGAGCTGCGGAATGCGGTCTGCGCTGTGCAGACTGACCATCCGGAGCCTCGACCTACTGAAAAGGAGAGAATTACAATGGGCATTCTGAAAATCGGCGTAGTTGGCTGCGGCCGAATCGGCAAGCTGCACATCAACAACCTGATCAACTCTGTACCGGGCGTACAGGTAGTCGCAGCAGCAGATCCGATGCTGGATAAGTCCGGCGCACGCGAGTGGCTGGCAGAGCGCAAGATCACCAACGTTTCCACCGACTTCATGGACGTTATCAACAACCCGGAAGTAGACGTAGTATTCGTTTGCTCCTCCACTGACACGCACTGCGATGTTTCCATGGCAGCAGTTCAGGCTGGCAAGCACGTATTCTGCGAGAAGCCGATCGACTATGATATCGACAAGATCAAGAAGCTGCTCGCACTCGTTGAGGAGAAGGGCGTTAAGTTCCAGGTAGGCTTCAACCGCCGCTTCGACCACAACCACAAGGCAGTTGCAGACGCAGTTAAGGACGGCACGATCGGCGATCCGCATATCGTTATCGTTTCCTCCCGTGACCCGGAGCCCCCTCCGGCATCCTACGTTGCAGTTTCCGGCGGTATCTTCTATGATATGATGATCCACGACTTCGATATGGTTCGCTACGTAACCGGTTCCGAGGCTGTTGAGATCTCCGCTGTTGGTTCCTGCCTCGTTAACCCGAAGCTGCAGGAAGAGTCCGGCATTCCGGACGTTGACACCGCTGTTGTTACCATGAAGATGGCTAACGGCTGCATCGCTGTCATCAACAACTCCCGTCAGGCAGTTTACGGCTACGATCAGCGCGTAGAGGCTTTCGGCTCTAAGGGCATGGCTTCCGATGCCAACGACCTGCTGAACACCACCACCGTACTGACCAAGGACGGCGCTCACTCCGAGAAGCCGCTGTGGTTCTTCCTCGAGCGCTACAACCAGGCATTCATCAACCAGGTTATCTCCTTTGTTGATGCGATCAACAACGACAAGCCGGTTGCTGTCGGCGCTGTTGACGGCCTGCGTCCGGTTCTCATGGCTAAGGCTGCTACCGAGTCCTGCCGTAACGGCGGCGTTTACGTAAAGGTTGAGGAGTAATTTCCTGCACCGCAGCGTACGCTGATTAAATTCAAACGAAAAGGCTTCCTTTTAATAGGAAGCCTTTTTCTTATGCCTGTTTTTCGATGCTCTTACCCGATTTTCCCGACGGCGCGGTGAACTGCGTGTTCTGCCCGGTTGGCGGCGTGCTCCGCCGAGTGGCGCAGCGACGGATTGAGCATCGCGCCCGCCGCCACCAGACTCATGACCGCTCCCGCGACTGCTCCCG
>ERZ772897.652-NODE-652-length-40886-cov-14.207244_pt1 | contig 40886 bp, 36 predicted proteins | sample MGYA00512125_ERZ772897 | MGnify/ENA primary metagenome ERZ772897 (study PRJEB29015, sample SAMEA2737660) | human gut metagenome | biome: human gut; feature: human-associated habitat; material: faeces | place: China | collected 2012 ... | reverse complement strand
AAATATGGCTTCTTGAAAGAGCAGAGCCATTATATAAGATATATCCATGGAAAGCACTTCTTAGGGCTGGTTCAAGAGGGTGCGCAGAGACGGATTATGGACAGAATCTTATGCGAAAGATGATGATGTCCTATGACTCAGATCCTAAAGAATATGCAAGGCTTGCCGGTTTTGGTTACAGAATTCTTGCTGAGGCAATCAAAGCAGATCTGCCATATCATATCAGTTGTCCGGCATTACTTATCTGTGGAGAAAAGGATAAAGCGGGCACAGCAAAAAGCTACAATAAAAAATGGCATCAGAGAGAAGGTTTACCAATTAAATGGATAAAGAATGCTGGTCATAATTCCAACGCTGACCAACCGGATGAAGTAAACAGACTGATAGAAAAATTTATCAGCGAGGTTGAGAGGAAAGGAGTGCCCGGATGAAATTAAATATACAGTGGATGATAAGGAAATAGATGATACTTTTGTTGTTCATATTTCCCTTCCCCCAAACTATGCTGAGACAAAAGAATATCCGCTGGTAGTTATGACAGATGGGGTGTGGAGATTAAGCGATCACCCGAAATTAAGACCGCTTATGAAAGATGGTGTGATTGATGATGTTATTTTGATCAGCATTGGATTTCACTATTGGTTTCACTTATTTTTATCATACTTGGAATGATCCAGTATAAAGCTGAAAAACCGGCAACAATAAACACGGGAGAAAAACCACCTCGTGAAGATGAACTGACGAGTGTTACTGAATGGAACCACAGACATGGCAGAAATTTTATTATTTTGGGGTGTGCATTTTTTATTACGCTATCAGTTTTTGCATATTTTATTGAAAATTTGGTTGATAGTGTTTTGTTTCAGGCAGTTATTTTGTTAATTGCGTTATTTGCTGAGATAGCATGGGTTGAGTTTGAACATAAGGTGATGAAAAAGGAAATGATCAAAATGCTTAAATTGTAATACGATGATTGTGGAGGTGACAAGAAATGCTTTTTTCACAAAAACTACAATTAATTCGTAAAAATAAAGGTTTTACTCAAGAAGCGTTAGCAGAAAAATTAGCTGTATCCAGACAGGCCGTAGCAAAGTGGGAGTATGGACGAGCATATCCTGATATTAGTAACCTTATTCAGATTAGCAGTTTATTCAATGTTACCATTGATTATTTAGTAAAGGATCAGGAGTGTACGGTTAATTGTTTGGATGATAATGAGACGGACATTGATCAGCTTATTAAATTTCGCTTAGAAGCAAATGTTAATACATATGCTGCGTATATGAATGAGACGGATTCAACGAGATTAGATTCCCGTGATTTTACATATACTAATGGTCCATATACATATCATGATACATATGTTGGCGGAGAACAGTTTGCTGGTGAAGAAGCCATATGGTATGAAGGAAAATCAAAGTATGCAATGAATTACATGGGACGCGTTTTGGATCAGAATTTTAGTGGTGATTTTCTAAAGGAAGCTCTGCGCCAAGCGAATAAAAAAATGCCATTTAGAGGACCGGAGCATTATCAGTCAGGGCAGTATATTTATAAGTGTAATGTGGTTGGAGACTTTACACGGTTTCAAGGTTATGAAGAAATTTTCTACAATAATATAAAGGTATATGAATGCTTTTTTCACGGCGGATTAATGAAGTAACACCGGAAATGAAGTTTAGCCGCCAGATTTTAGATTTAGAACAATTTGTAAAATGACGGTTATCATTATGCAATCCCCATCAATTATGTTTATGACAAAGAAGTTCAAAAAATTTATTTTCATGGGGCGCATGCAGGTCATAAAGTGGATGCTCTAAGGAACTGTGATAAGGTATGTTTTACAGTGTATGGAAATGAAACCATCAAAGAAGAGGCATGGGCACCATTTTTGCAGAGCGTTGTTGTATTTGGCAGATGCCATTTTGTGGAATCCGGTGCAAAAGCAACCGCTTTGTTAAAACAATTTGCAATGAAATACTATCCTGATGCGCAGATGGTTGACGAGGAGATTGCTCGTGCAGGAAAGGCCGCACAGGTTTTTGAAATAGAAATTGAACATCTTAGTGGTAAAGAAATACAAGAACGGTAATTTCCTGTATACATTTACGTTTGATGTTTCAGACAATCTTGCGAAAGAGACGCAAGATATATTGGACATAAGAGAATGTGAGAGAAGCAGATAACTTGAAAGCAAGAAAATTTCTATTTGACTTTTTCAAAAATAATAAATATAATAGCCTTTGAACGAGTAGCAGACTAGCGTAAATCCAGTTTTGCTGCTCGTTTTTTTGCAAATCATTAAAATATATTATGCCGTAAAAAAGTGTGTTGCTTATCAGCGTAAGTCCAGCTTGTGAGATAAGTACATACTTTTTTTGTGCAAAACAAGGAGGTGAAATCCTCTCCTCGCCAGAGGGCTCGGATTTTGCTTCGCAAAACAAGGAGGCTAAATCCTCTCCTCGCCAGGGGGCTCGGATTTTGCTTCGCAAAACAAGGAGGATTATGATGGCAGAAAGTAACAAGATGAAGGAGATGCCGGTAAATAAGCTTATGATTCAGATGGGAATACCAATGATCTTATCTATGGCGTTGCAGGCAGTGTACAATATTGTGGACAGTGCCTTTGTGGGAAACATGCGGGAAGGAAGTGAAGCGGCACTTAATGCACTTACCCTGGTTTTTCCGGTTCAGATGCTCATGGTAGCAGTCGGAATTGGAACCGGAGTAGGAACCAATGCGCTTCTTGCAAGAACACTGGGACAGGGGGACAGCAAAAAGGCGGCAAAGGCTGCAGGAAACAGTTTATTTCTTGGGATAGTTATTTATGCGGTATGTCTGTTGTTTGGAATTTGCGGAGTAAGAACATATATTTCATCGCAGACCGTGGATCCGGATGTTATTGCAATGGGAACAGACTACTTAAAAATATGCTGCGTGATTTCATTTGGAATTATTTTCTTTTCACTATTTGAAAAGCTGTTACAGGCAACAGGGCGTTCTCTTTACTCTACCATCGGTCAGGTTGTGGGAGCCGTGGTAAATATTATTCTTGACCCGATCATGATTTATGGTATCGGACCGGTTCCCGAAATGGGAGTAAAAGGTGCAGCTTATGCAACGGTAATCGGACAGGTTGCATCTGCGGCATTGCTGTTTGTGTTCCATATAACGTTAAATAAGGAATTCGAACATGGTGTCAAATATATGAAACCGGATGGCAGAATCATCAGGCAGATCTATTCGATCGGACTCCCGGCAATTATTGCACAGGCACTGATGTCTACCATGGTTTATGTGATGAATCTGATTTTGAAGTTCAGTCCTTCCGCACAAACCGCATATGGATTGTTTTATAAAGTGCAGCAGTTTGTATTATTCCTTGCCTTTGGATTTAGAGATGCCATCACACCGATCATTGCTTTTGCATACGGAATGCGCAGCAAAAAAAGGATTCAGGATGGAATTAAATATGGATTGATCTATACGATTGTACTTATGATCATGGGTGTGGCGATTACAGAAATTTTCCCGGGTGTTTTTGCAGCCTTATTTAATGCCGGGAAGTCCGGAGAATATTTTATCGGAGCCATGAGAATTATTTCTATCAGCTTTATTTTTGCAGGAATCAATGTTGCATATCAGGGAATTTATCAGGCATTGGACGGAGGCCCGGAATCGCTTGTAATTTCATTGCTCAGACAGCTGATCGTCATATTACCGCTGGCGGGTATCTTCTCCATTTTTGTCAGAAACGGACAGATGGGGGGTTCATTGATCTGGTGGGCATTCCCGATTACGGAGTTTATCGTATGTCTGGTGGGATATGCATTGTTAACGAGAATCCGAAAGAACAAAGTGGAAAGTTTAAGTTAAGGAGAAAGCGGTTATGACAAAGAGAATTATTACGGTCAGCAGAGAGTTGGGAAGCTATAACTTTTACACGGATCAGAAATGGGGAAAAGCCGGTAATTATACGTTGTGCCTTGACAGTTCACAGCTTGGTTGCCTTAGATTTTTTGAATAACCATGAGCTGTGTACACAAAAATTGTCTTGTCACTTTCATTTTGTGTTATACTGATTTATATAGTTTTCTTGGTTTCTATAAACCAATCACCTTTTTTGTTGGAGAAAACGGCAGTGGTAAATCAACTTTGTTGGAAGCACTTGCCGTAGCACATGGTTTTAATCTGGAGGGAGGAACAAAGAATTATGTATTTTCTACGCATGATACACATTCGGAGTTGTGTGATGCGATATTGTGCCTTATATAGTTCTGAAACATGTGTTAGCCTGATTTTACACAATAAGAAAAGGTGGGATTTGCGGAATTATAAAATTATGAAGTGAGGTAGTGGATATGGAAAAAGATCCGTTTAAGGAATATTTAAGGGAATCTGAACCGGATAAAGCTTATAAGGGTTATGCCTGGAGTACAGCAATCGGACTTCAAGAGGTGGACGGACTCAAACCATCTAAATATCTGATTGATACTGCCATTCAGAATATTGAAGGCAAAATCACAATGAAAGAAGCACAGAGCCTTATTGACAGCTACTATGAAGAAAGATCGGTGAATTTATCTGATGATGAACGTACCGAAGAAGCAGATAAGGTTTCTTCTCGTATTGCAGAAATTCTTTCTGAAACAGCGTTCTCATTTTCTCCGAACGAGTATATCTCTATCCACCGTAAACTCTTTCAGGGGATTTATAACCATGCTGGAAAGATTAGAGATTATAATATCACAAAGAAGGAATGGGTACTTGATGGGGCAACCGTTATGTACGGCAGTGCTTCTGAATTAAGAGCAACGCTTGAATATGATTTTTCACAGGAGAAAGATTTTAGTTATAAAGGTCTTTCGATGGATGAGATTTTTCATCATCTTGCAGTATTTATTTCAAGGTTATGGCAGATTCATATCTTCGGAGAAGGTAATACGAGAACAACAGCAGTGTTCTTTATTAAATATTTGAGAACACTTGGCTTTGCTGCAACCAATGATATTTTTGCGGAAAATGCGTGGTATTTTAGAAATGCACTTGTCCGTGCCAACTATACGAACTTGCAAAAAGGTATTCACGAAACAACAGAATATCTGGAATTGTTTCTTAGAAACCTGCTTTTGAACGAGCAAAACGAACTCCAAAATCGAAATCTTCACATAAGCGGACTTCTGAATAAAGAAAAAGTGGACATTCAAGGTGCGAAAGTGGACATTGAGAAGGAAATAGTGGACATTCAAGATGCAAAAGTGGACATTGAAAGTGTACTTTCTGTGAAAGGCAGCGACTTCACAGTAAAAACGACGGCTCATATCCATAGACTCTTTGAGGAGTTTGGCTTTGATGGAGTGTTTGGAAGAAGTGCAGTTATGGAAATTCTTGAGCTGAAAAGTTCAGGTGCTTCGAAACTACTTTCCAATTTGGTGCAGGCGGATATTATTGAACCAGTATCAGGTCACGGAAAAGGAAAATATAAATTTAAAAAGTAATTTTATCTTGTGTCCTCGACGACGAAGGTGCTTACGGACTTTGATGAATTTTTAAAGGAAGTGGAGCGGAAGGATAAGGTGGAATTTTTGTTGTATTTTAAATGTATCAATTAGTACAAACTTGACAAAGCGGTTAGATTAAACTAACATAAGGTTGCTGTAATGAAACGTATTGTTTTCTATAGTGGAAAGGAAGATACGATGAAAGAAAAAGTAACTGTAACAGGAGTACCGGAAACTATGATTCAGACCCTGTATGCACGGGCGAAGGAATCGCAGAAGCCGGATGCAAAGATTAAAGATACCATGGCAGTGGAGATCGTGTCAGAGCTGGACTATGATTTTTCCAATGCGGATAAGGACAAGGCGATGGGCTCCGGGGTGATTGCCAGAACGATCGTGCTTGACCGAATGGTGGGAGAATATCTGGACAGCCATCCTCAGGCGGTTGTTGTGAATATTGCCTGTGGTCTGGACACGAGATGTTACCGTATGAGAGGAAAATATTCACGCTGGTATAATATTGATCTGCCGGAAACCATGGAGATCCGGAAGCGGTTTCTCACGGAAGATGGACCGGTATATCAGATTGCAAAATCGGCGACGGATGCCTCTTATCCGGAGAAAATCTCTTATGACAAAGAGGACATTCTTGTTGTGATCGAAGGGCTCTCCATGTATTTAAAAGAAGCGGATATTCTGCAGATGTTTTCCGTTATTGAGAAAAATTTTCCGAAGGCAACGGTTTTTATTGAAACCATGTCTCCTTTTTTTGTAAAACATATCAAGGAGAAATCTATTGAGGGAAGTCAGGCGAAGTTCGTATGGGGTATCAAAAACGGAAAAGCCCTGCAGGAGCTGATCCCGGCATTTACATATAAAAAAGAGGTTAGTCTGGTGGAGGGCATGAAAAAAATGATGCCGATCTATCATGTGCTTGGAAAAATTCCGGCGGTTCGCAACATTTCCAATAAAATTATCGTGATGGAAAAGAATTAAGGAAAATAAAACAACAGATGGGACTTCCTTGGAGGTCCCGTTTTTGCTGTTGTCAATAAGAAATATTTCAAGTAAAATAGATAAAAATGAAGGCGGGAATGTTCCATGAAGATAGTGTATCGTACTTATAAGTCCATCGAAGCATCTCGGAAAAGCTTTGGAAATGCGGCACGGAAGAAAAGAGTTGTGGCATGGATCACGTCATAAAGAGTAGGAGATTGTCCATGGATTTTCGGATATTACGTTATTTTTTGAATGTAGCAAAGGAACAGAGCTTTACAAAGGCGGCACAGCAGTTACATATTACACAGCCGACACTTTCCAGGCAGCTTGCCGCTCTGGAGGAGGAGCTTGGAGTTACCCTGTTTGCCCGTTCCGGCAGGAATATTACACTGACAGAAGAAGGAATCCTGTTCAAAAGAAGGGCGCTTGAGATTCTGGATCTGGAGGAGCGGACGTTGGATGAGCTGAAGGGCAGCGAAGGGATTGTAGAGGGAACGGTCACCATTGGCTGTGGAGAATTTGCGGTGGTGGAGACTTTGGCGGAGATATGCAGAAATTATCAGCAGAAGTATCCTCGTGTCCAGATCGCACTTCATACAGCCACAGCGGATACCATCTCGGAAATGATGAATAAAGGTCTTGTAGATATTGGACTATTTATGGAACCGGTGGATACGCAGGGACTGGATCATATACGGATCCTGGGAAGCGATCGCTGGGTTGTGGGGATGCGGCCGGATGATCCTCTTGCCTCAAGGGAATATATTGAAAAGAAGGATCTGATCGGAAAACCCCTGATCCTGCCGGAGAGAATGGGAGTGCAGAGCGAGCTTGTGAATTGGTTTGGCAGGGATTTTAAGAAAAAGCCGGGTGACTGCATTAATATTCCGGCAGAAGTAAAGCACTGGCATGGTGCAGCTCCGACAGAGTGGTTCTCCCATCTGGCAGTAGAGGTGCCGGGAGAGGAAACCTCCAATGAGTGGTGTGAGCCTGTGACCGATGATGTGTATAGCAAGCTGGAATAGAGAAGATACGGGTCAATAAAATAAATACTTAAACTACTTATTTTTGTGGTTGAAGTTTGAGAAGAAAACATCCGGGATGTGCCTGTTGTGGCGTGTTCCGGATGCTTTTTAATAAGCCGCAACTCAGATAGTTTCATATTGAAATAACAAAGTGATGTCGATAAATATTTAAGAAGGAATAATTCTACAATAAAGAATTTATGGGAGGCTTGAAGATAAGATATGAAAATAGTAAAACGTCTTTTGATATTTCTGTTATGTATTGTGATGGCTGGGGGAATTTTGTTTTTGATCTCTATTCCCAGGGTGAATGATCATATAGCAAAGCATACCATGACAGAGCTTGCACAGGTGCCGATGCCGGAACAGACGAAATGTATTGAAAAGGTATCTGCAGCCGGAAAGTTGTCTGGCAACGGAAATGGAATGCAGTATCTGGGAGCATTGCTGGTAAAAAGCAATCTTTCGCTGAAAGATCTGAAAAAATATTATGCAGCGAATACTCCAAGGAAATGGTATTGTGATGTGGAACGGCAGAAAGGTCAGAGCCTGCGTGCCAGTGAACATGTGGAACTGGGCTTTAAGCATACGGTCAAGGGGAAGAATTATTACGCTGTTTATGCCTGGGGAGACTATGATGGAATATATAGTGAACTGGATCTGCGGGGACATTGATGGGACAGGTTTCTGCTTGTAAGAATCATAAGAAAATGTTATAATTTAATAGATAATATATTATCCCAAAATGCATAAATATAATAAAGATAGATAAAATATTATACATAATTACTGGAAGGAGATGACACGGAATGAGAGGTCTGGTATGGGAAACGGCAGAAGAGCTTGATCTGAAAATTGCACAGCGGGTTCGGGATATTCGCAAGAGAAGATCTATTTCGCAAAAAAGACTTTCAGGGATGAGTGGGGTAAGCTACGGTTCTATTAAAAGATTTGAGACAACCGGTCAGATATCACTTGTGAGTCTTACGAAGCTTGCTATGGCATTAGATATAGCAGGGGATCTGCGCAATATATTTACACAGATTCCTTACCGGGATATTCAGGAGGTTATTAATGAAAGCAGATAATCTTATAAAGGTTTTGTGGGATGATTGTCTTGTGGGAACTTTGGCAATGACGCAGGATCAAAGAGTGGCGTTTCAATATAGTGACGAGTGGCTGGAAAAGGAAGTATCTATTAGTCCGTTTTCTCTGCCGGTGAATGGACGTGTTTTTGTACCGGAAAAAACATATTTTAATGGTTTGTTTGGAATATTTGCAGATAGTCTTCCGGATGCATGGGGAAGACTTTTACTGGACCGGCTTCTCCGGCAAAAGGGAAAGAACCCGGAAACCTATACGGTACTGGACCGGCTGGCTATTGTGGGAGATTCTGGAATGGGAAAGCTTGCGTATGAGCCATATATAGACATCGCACAGGAACATTCTATGGATGATCTGGATGAACTGGCGGAGCAGTGTCAAAAAATTCTGAATACGGAGTATTCTGATAAGCTTGATGAATTATACAGTCTGGGAGGCACCAGTGGAGGTGCGCGGCCAAAGATCATGACAAAGTACAGAGGAGAGGAGTGGATCATCAAATTTCCGGCACATGTGGATGGCAAAAATATTGGGAGAATGGAGTATGAGTATTCGGTTTGTGCCGGAAAATGTGGAATTACTATGAGCAGGACAAAGTTGTTTCCGTCTGAGAGATGTGATGGTTATTTTGGAATAAAGCGGTTCGACCGGGAGGATCATCAGGGAAAGGTCAAAAGAATTCATACAGCTACGGTAGCAGCATTATTAGAGTTAGATTTTGAACAGCCGAGTCTGGATTATCACAGTCTAATGAAATTAACGAGGTTGCTGACAGCCGATGATCCGATAGAACGGGAGCAGATGTTTCGAAGAATGTGTTTTAATGTATTTGCACATAATAGGGACGACCATTCGAAAAACTTTTCATACTTGTATAATGAAGAAAACGATTGCTGGAGGTTAAGCCCGGCTTATGATCTGACATACAGTAATACTTATTTTGGGGAACATACAACCACGGTAGATGGCAATGGAAAAGATCCGGGTATCTGTGAACTGGTCCGGGTTGGAGTGCAAGCCGGAATGAACAAAGACATATGTGAAGAAATTTCACGGGAAATACAGAAATGTGTTGGAGAAATGTTGGAAGAATATGTATAATATACAAGCTTCGCACATGTAATATATCGATATGTCCATAATATTTAAAAAATGTTTTTTGTCAAGAAAAATACTTGACAACATTAAAACGATTGTGTATACTACCCATTGTGTTGTAAAAGCAGACTTTGAAATGGAGGGATAGTGTGAAAATTTAAAATTTTCACCAAGCGAATAAAATTCGCTTTGCAAATCTTGTGCCTGCGGCCCAAAGTTTGCAGTTCTTTGGAAAGGCAAGGTTATTTATATGGCATTTGATAGTTTATCCGAAAAGCTGCAAAATGTTTTTAAGAACCTCCGTAGCAAGGGACGTTTGACGGAGGAGGATGTGAAAGCAGCTTTAAAGGAAGTAAAGATGGCTCTTCTGGAGGCAGATGTAAACTTTAAAGTAGTAAAGAACTTCGTCAAGACAGTGCAGGAGCGTGCGGTTGGACAGGATGTGATGAACAGCCTGACGCCGGGGCAGATGGTGATCAAGCTTGTAAATGAAGAGCTTGTCAATCTGATGGGCAGTGAGACCACAGAGATTGCATTGAAGCCATCCAATGAGATTACCGTCATTATGATGTGTGGTCTTCAGGGTGCCGGTAAAACCACGACCACGGCGAAGATTGCCGGAAAGCTGAAGCAGAAAGGACGTCGTCCATTGCTGGCAGCCTGCGATATTTATCGTCCGGCGGCGATCGAGCAGTTAAAGGTCAACGGAGAAAAGCAGGGCGTGGAGGTATTCTCCATGGGTACCAGCCATAAGCCGGTGGATATTGCTAAGGCAGCAATCGAGCATGCGGCAGCACATAATGAGAATGTTGTGATTCTGGATACTGCAGGACGTCTTCATGTGGATGAGGATATGATGGGCGAGTTACAGGAGATCAAGGAGAACATTGACATAGACCAGACGATTCTGGTTGTGGATTCCATGACAGGTCAGGATGCAGTCAATGTAGCTAAGACATTCCATGAAAAGATTGAGATAGACGGAGTCATTCTGACAAAGTTAGACGGTGATACCAGAGGTGGTGCGGCACTTTCCATCCGTGCGGTGACAGGGTGTCCGATCCTGTATGTCGGTATGGGAGAGAAGCTTTCTGATCTGGAGCAGTTTTATCCGGATCGTATGGCATCACGTATTCTTGGTATGGGCGATGTACTTACTCTGATTGAGAAAGCGGAGGCTGAGATCGATCAGGACAAGGCCAGAGAGATGGAAAAGAAGTTCCGCAAGGCGGAGTTTGATTTCAATGACTTTCTGGAGCAGATCGGCCAGATGAAGAAGATGGGCGGTATCAAGAGCATTCTTGGTATGATGCCGGGAATGGGACTTCCGGCAGATCTGGACATTGATGATGATGTGTTTAAAGGGACCGAGGCGATCATTTATTCTATGACACCGGAGGAGAGAGGCAATCCGGCCCTGATCAATCCATCCCGTAAAAAGCGTATTGCGAAGGGCGCCGGAGTAGATATTGCAGAGGTCAATAAGCTGATCAAGCAATTTGAGCAGTCCCGCAAAATGATGAAGCAGATGTCCGGTATGATGTCCGGCAAGGGCAAAAAGAAAGGGCGTTTCGGCGGCGGTATGCCAAAGCTTCCATTTGGTTTTTAAATGGGAGGCATTTATGACAGTGCATTCAGATTCCGGACATTCCGGAATTTGTATATAAATAGTACAAGCAAGATTAGGAGGTGAAAGACATGGCAGTAAAGATCAGATTAAGAAGAATGGGTAAGAAGAAAGCACCTTTCTATAGAGTAGTAGTTGCTGATTCCAGATCTCCAAGAGATGGTAAGTTTATCGATGAGATCGGTACCTATGATCCAAATCAGGATCCAAGCGTTTTCAAGTTTGACGAGGAAAAGGCTAAGCAGTGGTTGGCAAATGGTGCTAAGCCGACGGAGACAGTTGGAAAGCTGTTAAAGCAGGCTGGAATCGAGTAATTTTTTTGACCAGTGAGGATGTGTAGAATATGAAAGAATTAGTGGAAGTTCTCGCACAGGCACTTGTAGATCATCCGGAAGAGGTGGTCGTTACAGAGACTGAGACAGAGAATGAAATTCTATTGGAACTTAAGGTTGCTTCTGATGACATGGGTAAGGTTATTGGAAAGCAGGGCCGTATTGCCAAGGCAATCCGTACTGTTGTAAAAGCGGCTGCCTATAATACGGACAAAAAGATTACTGTAGAAATCGGACAGTAGGTTCGTGAAAAACGCCTGTACATGATTATGTACAGGTGTATTTTTACTTTATGGGAAACTTTATCTATTTTGTTTTTAAGGAGATCAGATGGAAGATTATTTCAGAGTTGGTGTGATTGCCAATACACACGGGATTCGTGGGGAAGTAAAGGTTTTTCCGACAACGGAGGATCCACAGAGATTTAAAGGGATGAAGGAGATCATTCTGGATACCGGAAGTGAAAAAAAGGTTTTGGAGGTTGCTTCCGCCCGTTTTTTTAAGAATCTTGTGATTTTAAAATTTAAAGGGATTGATTCGATCAACGATATCGAAAAATATAAGGGGAAGGATCTGTTAGTGACAAGAGAAAATGCTATTCCTCTGAATGAAGGTGAATATTATATTGCAGACATCATCGGTGCCACAGTGGTTACAGAAGATGGGGCGCAGTTTGGAATATTAAAGGATGTATTAACGACAGGAGCCAATGACGTATATGTTGTAGATCATGAGGGGACAGAAGTGCTGCTTCCGGTGATTCCCGATTGCGTGCTGGCGAGAGATATGGAGCAAAAGATTGTTACGGTCCATATTATGAAGGGGCTAATGTAAAATACTTTTAGGACAGCCGGAGAAGCTGTTATAAAATTCTAAATTTTACATCGTGAGAGGTGAAGCGGATGAATTTTCATGTAATGACATTATTTCCGGAAATGATTGAGCGGGCTATGGGAGAGAGTATTACCGGCCGTGCGATCAAGGCGGGGCATATATCGGTGAATGCGGTTAATATCCGGGATTTTGCCAACAATAAACATAACCGCGTGGATGATTATCCCTACGGTGGAGGTGCCGGTATGGTGATGCAGGCAGAGCCGGTATATCAGTGCTATGAGAGCATTTGCAGATCTATAGGAAACTCAAGACCGAGAGTTGTGTTTATGACGCCTCAGGGACGTACCTTTAATCAGCAGATGGCAGAGGAATTGTCCCGGGAGGAGGATCTGATACTGCTCTGCGGTCATTATGAAGGCATAGATGAGCGGGTACTGGAAAAGATCGTGACAGATAATGTCTCTATCGGGGATTATGTGCTCACAGGCGGAGAACTTCCGGCTCTGGTGGTGATGGATACCATTTCCCGTCTGGTACCGGGCGTTTTAAATAATGGTATGTCGGCGGTCAAGGAGTCTTTTTCGGATAACCTGTTAGAATATCCACAATATACAAGACCGGAGGAGTGGATGGGGGAAAAGGTTCCACCTGTCCTTCTTTCGGGACATCATAAAAATATTGCTGCCTGGTACCGGGAGCAGTCCATCCTGAGAACGGCAAAAAACAGACCGGATCTGTTAGAAAAAGCAGAGCTGACAGAGAAAGAAAGACAATGGCTGATTCAGCAGCTGGAAGGGGAAGAAAGACATCATGAGTAACAAAATATGGAAAGTAACCGTAATGATTCTGATATCTACGTTAATTTTGGTGGAAGCAGCACCGAGACTGCAGCTTTTGGCAGCAAATGAGGATGATCTGGCAACCACAGAGATCACGATAGACAACGGAACAGATGATCCGGATCAGGCAGAGTCTGACGATATGCCGGCTAAGACAGTTAAGCCGGTGCAAACGGCAAAACCGGCACAGGATAAAACAAAACAGAATGTGCCGGGGAGAAAGGATTCTTCATCGGATTCCAAGGCTCATAAAACGTCCGGTCAAACAAAACATGACAAAAAGAAAACACCGGCAAAACCAACGCCGGTTCCAACCTATCGTCCGATCGAGGGAAAGGTTCTTCTGCACAATTCCCGGTACATGACCGAGATTGAGCAGTTAAAAAAAGAAAACAAAAAGATTACCGGCAGGAGATCTGCCCTGATCACAAAGACACAGTCATTAACGGTTCGTCAGGCATATCTCAAAAAGATGCGCCGGGTTATTGGAAACAGTACAATGGCAGTGAAAGTAGCGGCAACCGGAACTGCCGTGTCCCGTGTGGTGTCCTCTGCAGCGGTGCAGGGCTTCGATTCCACTGTGGATCAGGTGGTATATCAGGGATATATTTTGTGTAATCCAAATTATTTTGATGTACTTAGTGTATCCGGAATGGATGCGTTTTTTGAAGAGAATGACACGATTGATCTGGGGACTTATCTGGATAAAGAGATGAGCGAATGTGGGCAGAAGCTGGACCGGTTAAAACGACCGGTGCATAGGATCAAGAAAAAATATGAAAAAATACATTCTCGTTATGTAAAGGGAATGAAACAGCATAATCCGGTGATCTTTAATCCCTATGATCTGACAGTGAAAAGTTATGCTACAGTTCCGCAGATGAGAAAAATGCTCAAGGGAAGCGAAATGGTGACATTAGCTCCGGTATTTGTGAAAGCAGAACATAAATATGGTGTCAATGCGGTAGGGCTTGCGTCTATTGCAGCGTTAGAGAGTGCATGGGGCACCTCCAGGAGAGCCAGGGAGGATCATAATCTGACCGGTTTTGGCGTCAGTGCCGATGCTGCAGAGGGAATCAATGCGTCCAGTGATCAGGCGAATATTATGAGAACTGCCCGCTGGCTGGCGAAGAGTTATCTGGCGCAGGAAGGAATTTATCATATGGGAAATGGCCTGTCGGACATTAACAGACATTATTCTGCTTCCTATGAATGGGCCTGGAAGGTGGAGCATTGTGCAAAGCAGATGTTTGAAAAACTGGGAGATTAATATGAAAAAGAAAGCAGGAACAGGAAAGAAGCTCCCTACAATCGGTATGATCGTAACGTTGGTGATATGCAGCATAACGGGCTGCGTATCACCCTTTTCAAATACAGAGAAAAATAAGGATCCCTTATCAATATCCGGCTTTGCGTTTGATACAACCTATACGATCACCATATACAAGGGAGGCAGTCAGGAGATACTGGATCAATGTATTTCTCTTTGTACGAAGTATGAGAAGCTGTTTAGTACCACCCGCAAAGACAGCGAGCTTTATCAGATCAATCAGGTCAGCCGTGAGGCGGCGCAGAGCGGGGGGAAGGATGGCAGTCTGGAGATAAAGATATCAAAGGATATGAAGGATATTCTTCAAAAAGGTCTGTATTACAGCCGTCTTTCCAAAGGGAGCTTTGATATTACCATTGATCCGGTCAGCAGTTTGTGGGACTTTTCATCCGGGAAGGGAACGGTTCCGGATGCTGCAGAGATAGAGAAAGCACTTTCCTATGTGGATTACAAAAAGGTAAAACTGAAAAAGAATTTGCTGACATTGGAGAGATCCGGAATGGAGCTGGATCTGGGAGGAATTGCCAAAGGGTATATTGCAGACAGGCTCAGGGACTATCTGTCCCAAAATGGGGTCACATCAGCGGTGATCGATCTGGGAGGAAATATTCTATGTCTGGGAGGAAAAAGTGAATCCGATGGGTTCCGGATTGGGATACAACAACCCTTTGCTGATCGGAGTGAGACAGTGAGCGTGGTAAATATCCGTGATAAATCCGTAGTATCCTCCGGAATTTATGAGAGATATATTAAGGCGGAGGATGGCACCATGTATCATCATATCTTAAATCCGCAAACGGGATATTCCTATGAAAATGATCTTCTGGGCGTGTCCATTGTATCGGATAAGTCGGTGGACGGAGACGGACTTTCTACCACGGCATTTGCACTGGGACTTTCAGAGGGAATGAAGCTGATCAATTCCATGGATGGCGTGGAGGCTATTTTTATCACCAAGGATGAAAAACTTCATTACTCTGAAAATTTTAAATCATTTATGGACTGACAGAAAGGCATAATAATATTCCGGAATGCATATAGATAGACAAACAGCAAACCATGCAATGCCCGGTCGGCATGTACCAGCGCATTGCCAATGTATTCCGGGAGGTAGCCATGGAGGAATTTCAGGTATATACAGACATCGCCAGCAGAACCAATGGCGAGATTTACTTAGGAGTATGCGGACCGGTCCGTACAGGAAAATCAACATTTATCAAGCGGTTTATGGAGCTTTTGGTGCTCCCTGCCATTACCAATGAGCATGACCGTCAGAGAGCAGTGGATGAGCTGCCACAGTCAGCCGATGGTAAAACCATTATGACTACAGAGCCAAAGTTTATTCCGAAGGAAGCCGTAGGGGTCCGCCTTATGGGAGATAATGAGGTCAGAATGCGGCTGATCGATTGTGTGGGCTATATTGTAGATGGGGCTAATGGTCTCACGGAGGACGGCGAGGAGCGCATGGTCATGACACCATGGTCCAAGGAACCGATGCCATTTACACAGGCTGCAGAGTTTGGAACACAGAAAGTAATCCACGATCACTCCACGGTGGGGGTTGTGGTGACCACGGACGGAAGCTTCGGGGAACTGGAGCGTGGCGTTTATCTGGAGGCAGAGGAACGGACGATCCGGGAGTTAAAAGAGATTGGAAAAGCCTTTGTGGTGCTTGTCAATTCCATACATCCCTACAGTGAGGAAACCATAAATGTGGTTCAGGAGATCAGGGATAAATATGATGTGGAGGTAATGGCGGTGAATGCCAGCCAGCTTCGCAAGGAGGATATTTTGGAAATTATGGAACGGATCCTTCGGGCGTTTCCGGTAAGCCAGATTGAATTTAATCTGCCGAAATGGGTGGAAATGCTGCCCAACAGTCACTGGCTTAAGGCAGAATTATTTGAAAAGGTGCGTCAGATCCTGACAGGAATTGCAAAGATCAGTGATGTGACCAGAGAGCATTTTCAGGTAGACAGTGATATGATCAAGGAGTTTCATATTCGCAAGATTGGTATGGAAAATGGAAAGGTATTGATCGACACCCTGTTTGATGATACGAAATATTATCAGATCCTCAGTGAACTGGTGGGAACGGAGATACCGGGAGAATATCAGTTGATCCGCCTGTTGAAGGAATATGCTGCCCAGAAGGAAGAGATTGGCAAGATCGGGCAGGCATGGCAGGAGGTACATCAGAAGGGATATGGTGTGATCACACCGACAACGGATGAGATAACCATTGAGGAGCCGCAGCTCATTCATCATGGCAATAAATATGGTGTGAAGCTGAAGGCGGTGAGTCCATCCATACATATGATCCGTGCAAATATCGAGACAGAGATCGCACCGATCGTTGGTACGGAGGAGCAGGCAAAGGATCTGTTAGATTATATTGCCGAACAGGGGGGACCGGATAAGGATGGAATCTGGGACACCAATATTTTTGGCAAGACGGTACGGCAGCTGGTGGATGAGGGCATGAGTGGAAAGGTCAATAAGCTGACGCAGGAAAGCCAGTTAAAGCTGCAGGAAACCATTCAGAAGGTGATCAACGACAGCAATGGCGGCCTGGTGTGCATTATTATTTAAAAAGAGTATCTAATTGAAACGTAAAAATAGTAAGAAACCGGGGGATTTTAATTGTGAAATTTATTCACAATAGGACATAATAAGTTTACAAAAATTTAATTTTACGGATAAAATATCTTATGTTATAATCGTATGATGAAATGAATCATTTAGTAGAGGAGTGATTTGCAAATGAGACAAAAGACAAGAGGAATCATAACAATGCTATTGTGTGCGTCGTTGACATTGACCGGCTGTAGTAACACAACCGGGTCTCAGAAAAAGGAAGTAAAAAAGGAAGCGGCAGATAAGGAGCAGACCGTGAAGCTTACCCTGTGGGGAGGGGCTGAGGATCAGAAGATGCTCCAATCTATGGTGGATGATTTCAAAAAGGAGCATGCCTCAGAAGCATCCTTTGATATTAAACTGGCAGTAGAGGGTGAAACCACATGTAAGGAAACATTACTGGGAGATGTGGAAAAAGGAGCCGACGTGTTTGCTTTCCCGGATGATCAGCTGCAGGCATTGGCGGCGAGTGGAGTTTTGCAGGAGATCAGGGATGCGGACCAGGTGAAACAGGACAATATCAAGGGTGCGGTGGAGGCTGCATCTGTTAATGATCGCCTTTTTGCCTATCCTATGACAGCAGATAACGGATATTTCTTATACTATAATAAAAAGTATTTCTCCGGGAATGACGTAAAGAAGCTGGATACAATTCTGGCAAAGGCCGAAAAGGTACATAAAAAAGTGACAATGGACTGGACGTCTGCATGGTATTTGTATTCCTTTTTTGGAAATACCGGATTGAAGGCAGGAGTAAATGAGGATGGTGTCACCAACTACTGCAACTGGAACAGCAAAAAAGGAAAGATCAAGGGGATTGATGTGGCACAGGCAATGGAGCGGATTGCCGGAAGCAGTGCATTTTTAAATACGACAGACGATAAGTTTCTCAAAGGTGTACAAAATGGCAGCGTGATCGCCGGAGTCAGCGGTGTATGGAATGCCAATGCGATTGACAAGGCATGGGGAAAGAATTATGGGGCAGTAAAGCTTCCGACATATACCTGCGCCGGAAAGCAGGTGCAGATGGCTTCCTTTACGGGTTATAAAATGGTTGGAGTAAATGCGTATTCTTCCGATGTTAAATGGGCAATGAAGCTGGCAGAATGGATTACCAATCAGGATAATCAGACAAGGCGTTTTGCAGAAAGGGGGCAGGGACCTTCCAATATTAAGGCATCCCAGTCCGGTGACATTGAAAAATCGCCGGCTATCCAGGCAGTGATCGCACAGTCTGAGTATGGGTGCCTGCAGCGAGTGGGAGGAAATTTCTGGGATCCCATCTCATCATTTGGCTCGTCAGTGGCAAATGGGACGTTGAGCCCGAAGGAATTACAGAAAGAATTGGATGATATGGTGAAAAAGGTGACAGCACCGACCGTCTGATGTGATACAGAAAGGAGAAATCAGCGTGAATACAAAAAAGAGAAGATCGAGTATTAAGTTTTTTATTATGATGCCGGTACTGATTTTGGGGATTGTCTCTATTTTGTCTAATATTATGGCGGTGGCGAATATCCAGAATGTCAATGGAAGTGCGGCAAGTATTGCAGATCATGGAATGGATAGTGTGAAGGTGCTGGGGACGATGCAGCAGGAAGCACAGAGTATCCATAATGCAGCATTGTCTCATATTATAGCCACGGATTATAATGTGAAATTAAGTATGGTAGATGAATTAAAAGCACTGGAAAAAAATATGGACAAAAGCATGTCGCAGTATCAGAAGTATGTAAGCGACAGTGATGAAAGTACTTATGAGGAATTGAAAACTACATATGATAAATTCAAGTCTTCACTGGCAAATCTGCTGGCATACAGTGCCAACAACAAATCCGCTGATGCTTATGCTCTGGCAAACGGAGACGTAGCATCATACGGGGAGAAAATGCAGAATGCAATGACGACTCTGATGGGAAACACAGAAAAGAAAGTGGCAGCGGAAAGAACCGGTTTAAAACGGGTGTATCGCAGTGCAGTGATTCTGAATGGAATTGCGATTCTGGTGGGAATCCTCGCAATGCTTGGGGCATTATATTCTGTGCTGAAACGTATTCTGAAACCGATTACCCGCGCAGAGAAGGATATGGCGCAGATGGTGACGGATCTGGAACAGAGGAAAGGAGATCTGACCAAAAGGATTACAGTTGTATCTGATGATGAGATTGCCAGCCTGTGTGAAGGAATTAACGTATTTTTGTCAAAATTACAGGATATATTTAAGCTTCTTACAGAGAATACACTGAAAATGGATGAGGTTGTGGGAAATGTTATGGGAAGTATCAGGACATCCAATGACAGTGTGACCGGATTATCTGCATTGACAGAGGAGCTTACGGCTACAATGCAGCAGGTAGCAGATAACGCCGCTGCGATCAACCAGAATGCAGAGTCGGTTCGCGGAGAAGTGAGCCAGATTGCAGATCGTTCCAAGGATATCAACACATATTCTCTGGAGATGGAGGAGCATGCAAGTGCCATGGAAGCAAAGGCGCGCCAGAACATGATTTCCACAAAGGAGAAAATGGAGATTATATTAGCGAAGCTGAATCAGGCGATAGAGGAAAGTAAAAGTGTGGATCAGGTAAATAGTCTTACGGATGATATTTTAAGTATATCAGCCCAGACAAATCTTCTAGCTTTAAATGCCTCCATCGAAGCGGCAAGAGCAGGTGAGGCAGGAAAGGGATTTGCGGTTGTGGCGGATGAGATCAGCAAGCTTGCGGCGGACAGCAGAGAGGCTGCCAACAATATTCAGCAGATCAACGGCATTGTCACAGAGGCAGTTCATAATCTGTCGGAAAGTGCCAACGGACTTGTGGAGTATATACAGGAGTCGATCCTGCCGGATTTTGCTGATTTTGTCAGCACAGGAGAAGTCTATCGTGACAAGGCGGGTTATATTGAGAATATCATGAAGGATTTTGCGCAAAAGACAGATCACTTAAAAAATGTTGTGGATGAAATCGCCAATTCCATCCAGGTCATTACAACGGCGATTGATGAAGGTGTCCAAGGCGTGTCCGGTGTGGCAGACAGCACGCAGAATCTAGTGCTTGATATGGAAAATATTTCCGGTAAAATGGATATCAATTATCAGATTTCAGGAGAGCTCAAATCAGAGACAGAGATCTTTTCCAGAATATAATAAGTTCATTGAATTTTCATATATATACGGTACAATGTTGCTCAGAAAGGTGCAGCTTGTACCGTATTTTATTAGGGCATAGGAAAATGCTCGCAATGTAGAGGAAAGCCAACGGGAATTGCTTGGCAGATATTGTGCCGGCGGCTCCGGGTTTGCGAGTTGAGGAAGGAATGTTGGATTATTATGGAAGAGATACAGAGTACATATTATGGAGCATATTATGAACCATTGAAGGAACTGGAGCAGGAAGTGCTTGGGTGGCTTTCGGAACTGGTAGACGGTCTTTCCGACAGACAGGGAGAGAGACCGGTGGAGCATATCCGCAGCAGGATTAAATCTGCAGATGGAATGCGGGAAAAGTTAGCAAGAAAGGATTTGCCACAGGATGCAGAGACGGCAGTGGGGGCTATATCGGATATTATAGGATTCCGTCTGGTGACCCATTTTGTTGGAGATGTGTATGAACTGGTAAAGTCCATGAAAGCGGACGGCAGATATTTTGTGGTAAAGGAAAAGGACTATATTGCCAGTCCGAAACCCAATGGGTACCGCAGCTACCATGTGATCATAGAATGTCCATTTCCGCCGGCAGCAAAGGGGACGATCCGTGTGGAGATACAGCTTCGGACCATTGCCATGGATTGCTGGGCAAGCCTGGAGCATGAGATGAGATATAAGAAGAATATCAACAATGCGGCATTGATTGAAAAAGAGTTAAAGCGGTGCGCCGGAGAGATGGCATCCACAGATCTGTCCATGCAGACGCTGAGGGATATGATCCGGGAGCCGGGAAAGGGTGGAAAATCATGAAAATATTATATGCAGAGGATGAGATGGGACTCTCGATGGCAGTTTCAGAGGTGCTGAAGATGGAGGGCTTTGAGGTGACGGCAGTGATGGATGGTCTGGCGGCCGATGAAATCCTGCAGAAGGAGCATTTTGATATGGTTGTGCTGGATATTATGATGCCGGGAATGGAAGGAACACAGGTGGCACAGAATATGAGAAAGCGTTCCGATTATACACCGGTTCTGCTGCTGACGGCAAAGGCGGAGACGGAGGACCGGATCGAGGGTCTGAATATGGGGGCTGATGATTATCTGGCAAAGCCCTTTGCCATGGGAGAACTGGTAGCAAGGGTTAAGGCCATGATCCGGAGAAACCGGGAGTATCAGCAGACGGTTTTAAATCTTGCCAATGTGACACTGGACCTGGAGAGTAATGAACTTTCTGCCAAATCCGGCAGCCTGATCCTGAGTGTAAAGGAAGCCAAGTTTCTGGCACTTTTTCTGGAAAAGGAGGATATCAGTTATTCGGTGGAGGAGATTGCCGGTCAGGTTTTTCAGGGGGAGGTCAGTGCAGAGGAAATCTCTCTTTATATGGCATATCTCAATAATAAACTGGTACAGATTCATGGAAATCTGCAGCTTATGATGGAGGATGGAAAGATTTCTGCTGAGAAGAAGGAGGGATAGGCTTGAGAAAATTACGATGGCGTCTTGTAGGGATTGTTTTTTTCTCTGTCGTAGTGGTATTTGCCATTATGAATTTGGTGCTGATATTCTGTCTGCGCACATACAATAATGATCAGGCGGACCAGATGACACAGATCATCAGTGAAAATGACGGAACAGTTCCGCTGATGAAGGACTATGATGAAAAATCTGTCAAACAGCAGCTTTTTGGCGGAAATTATATTGAGTTTAACGAGGAGTCGGCATTTCGGACCAGGTATTTCTGTGTGGCCGTAAACTCGGACAAGCAGATTTTGTCTGTGGATATGGATCATATTGCAGCAGTGGATGAGAAGAAAGCAGCCCGCATGGCCAAGTTTGTGCTTTTTGTGAAAAAAGATGTGGGAAATGTGGGAAATTATCGTTTCCGAAAGGAATATTCGGATGGAGAGGTCACGGACATTATCTTTTTGGATTTCAAGGAAAGTCAGGAATTTTACCAGCTGGTGGTGACTCTCACGGTAGGAGTGTCACTTCTTTTAACGATGCTGATCACGATCATATTTATCATAGCATCAAAGCGGGTGGTACGTCCCTTCGAGGTGAACTCCCAAAGGCAGAAGCAGTTTATCACGGATGCCAGCCATGAACTGAAAACTCCCCTTGCCATTATTTCTGCCAATGCAGAGGTGTTACAATATAAGGGGGAGCAGAATGAGTGGCTTCAGAATATCGTGGACCAGACCAAGAGGATGGGGAAGCTGATCAATCAGCTTCTGGTATTGGCAAAGCTGGATGAGGTCCAGGAGAAAAATGACCGGCAGGATGTGGATATGAAGGAATTGGCAGAAAAGGCAGTAGAGCCTTTTAATGAGGTGCTGGAACGAAAAAATGTGAAGCTTGTGATGGAACTGGAGGACAATCTGCAGATACGTGCCAACAGAGAGCAGATGGAACAGCTTATGACGATATTAATGGACAATGCAGCCAAATATGTCAGTGAGGAGGGAAATATTACCTGGAAGCTATCAAAGATCCATAAGGGTGTCAGCTTTTCCGTGACCAACACAACAGATCAGGATGATGTGGATACGAAGCATCTGTTTGACCGGTTTTACAGGAATGACAGCTCCCGTTCTTCCAAGACAGGTGGACACGGGATTGGGTTGTCTATTGCAAAGAAGATCGTAGATGCCCACAAAGGTAATATCACGGCGAAAGCAGAGGGGAAAACAGTCACTTTTTCCGGTACGATGCAGGGATAAAACCAAGAAATGAAAATACAAAGATGAAAATATAAATCCATTTATGATTTGACAAGCTTTTGCCATACTGTTATAATTCTTTTGTAATATATATGTAACATTTGACTTGAATATGTAATATTCTTTATTAGAAATGAGGATTCGTATGTATCGAAAGAATATAAAATGGATTGCGGCAGCAGTGGCAGCCATCGTGATGATAGCCGGAACGGCCAGGATCCATGCAGGCACTGTGGCAACAGAGAAGCCTATGGCTGGTATTAATCTTAGTCTGGACAAGTACAGTGATGCGGTTCTTGCAGAGCAGGAAAAGGAAGAAACGGCACAGCAGGAGACAGAAGTAACAGCAGAGCAGCTTACCTCCAAAGGCGCAGCGGCTATCACAACTCTTGAGAGCACAGAGAAGTCTTCTGACAAAAAAGAAAAAAAGGGGATCAGCCATTTAAAGCTGAATCTGAAATATGACAGGCTTGGTGTGGCAAAGGTAGATTCTTATCTGAACGTCAGAAATAAGCCGGGCGAGAGTTCCAAGATCGTAGGAAAGATGACCAAAAATTCCGGCTGCAATATTTATAAGGTGAATAAAGGCTGGGCAAAAATCGTATCCGGTAAGGTAAAGGGATATGTGAAAGCAAGCTATCTGGTAAAAGACCAGCAGGCAGAGGAGCTTGCAAAGAAGATTGCCAATCTTCGTATCTCTGTAAATACAGAGACATTGAATGTGCGTTATCTTCCATCTACGGATGCAGGGATTTATGATCAGATTTCCGAAGAGGATGAGTATGATATTTACAAGAGAGACCTGACAAAGACCTGGTTAAAGAAATATGTTTCCAAACATTGTAAGAAATCTGATCTGAGAAATATTGACACAAAGGAAATGTACAATAATCTGGAAAACTGGATGTGTATCAGCATTGATAATGAGAAGGCTTTTGTCAGCAAAGATTTTGTAAAGGTTACCTTTAATCTTGACAGGGCGGTATCTATTAATGAATCGGGACTTGCCTCTAAGACATCCTCCGATTCATCCGACTCTTCCAATCTCACCAATATGGTAAACTATGCAATGCAGTTCCTTGGTAACCCATATGTCTGGGGAGGTACAAGCCTGACCAATGGTACCGACTGCTCCGGATTTGTTATGAGAATTTACGAGCATTTCGGATATTCTTTGCCAAGAACTTCCGCTGCACAGGCTGGAGCCACAAAGACAGTCAGTTCCGGTGATGTTCGTCCGGGAGACCTGTTTTTCTATGGTAGTGGAGGAGTAAGTCATGTAGCTATGTATATTGGTAATGGCCAGATCATCCATGCAAGTAACCCTCGTACCGGCATAAAGATTTCATCGGCATATTACCGGACACCGGTGAAGATTGGCCGTGTGATCGGATAATTTATTGTAAGTGATAAGACTGTTCTGCAAAAGAAAATTTGTCAGAACAGTCTTTTTCTGTTAAACTGTGCACGAAGGCGAAAATATATTTGTGTTCTGACATTATATTTATAGCGAAAGACTTGTAGATACAGGAAGGGGTGTTGGAATGAAGATTGTGTTATGTGTCGTTGTGATCATATTGCTGGTCGGAGTAAAACTATATGTAGACCGGAGAAATTATAAAAAACGGATGCGCAAGAGACTTCTGCGGGAATGGGGAAGTCCTATTGAGGATGAATACAGTACAGAAAAGCTTCGGGCAGTTGCGGAGTATTATCGAGACCATGAACCGTCCATATTTGTGGATGATATTACCTGGAATGATCTGGATATGAACCGGGTATATCAGCAGATGAATCATACGAAGTCAGCAATGGGGCAGGAATACTTATATTATCTGTTGCGCTGCCCTGTGACAGATCCGAAGGAGCTGGAGGAAAGGGAACGGCTGATCTCCTTTTTCCGGACAGAGGAGGAAGCACGTTATATGCTTCAGGGAGAGTTTGCCACGATTGGAAAGTCGGGCAATTTTTCTGTTTATGGTTATCTGGACAAGATCAATTTGTTAAAAAGAGAAACGGGAATTTTTTCCATTATTCAGTTTGTGGCATTTATAGGGGGCGTTATATCATGCTTTTTTGTGCCGGATATGATGATCATGCCGACAGCGGTGATTGCAGCAGTCAATATGGTGACATATTATAAAAGAAAAGCACAGATGGAGCAATTTTACCGGTTATTTGCATTTGTTGTGCGGATGATCCGTTTTTCTGAGACGGTATCCGCTTTGAAAATTAAGGAATTGCAGACATATTTTGACCGGATGAAGGAAAAACAGGGCAAGTTCCGAAAATTTTGCCGGGGAAGCTGGCTTGTGGTTGGCGGCGGCAGGATGGAAGGGAATATTACCGATATATTGATGGATTATGTCCGTCTTTTGACACATATTGATATTATTAAATTCCAGTCGATGGCAAGAGAAGTGCTGCGCCTGCAGAAGGATCTCATGGATATTTATGAGACAGTTGGATTTTTGGACAGTATGATTGCTACTGCTTCTTACCGTGAAATGATGCAGGAATGGTGTGTCCCTAAAATGGAACAGGCGGAAGGAAGAGTGTTTTATCTGGAGGCAGATGAAATTTATCATCCTCTTTTGCAGTCTCCGGTCAAAAATACGATCCATGCACACCGGAATGTTTTGCTGACAGGCTCTAATGCATCCGGAAAGTCAACCTTCATTAAAACCGTGGCGATCAATGCGATTTTGGCGCAGACGGTGCATACTGTGCTGGCAGACCGTTATGAAGCTGTTTATTTCCGGGTTTATTCTTCTATGGCACTCCGGGATGACATTTTGAGCAGTGAGAGTTATTATATGGTAGAGATTAAATCCCTCAAGCGGATCGTAGATCAGGCAAAGGAGGAGGGAGAACCGGTACTTTGTTTTATTGATGAGGTACTTCGTGGCACCAATACAGTGGAGCGTATTGCGGCATCTACGGAGATCTTAAGTGTATTGGCTCAGAAAAATGCACTCTGCTTTGCGGCGACTCATGATATTGAGCTTACGGAGCTTTTGAAGGAGCAGTATGATAATTATCATTTTGAGGAGCAGGTAGAGGAGGATGATGTGATCTTTGATTACCGTCTCCGGGAGGGCAAAGCTATGACGAGGAATGCCATTAAGCTTTTGCACATGATCGGGTATGACCAGCATATTGTACAGCGGGCGCAGGAACGTGTGGAAAATTTTGTGGAGACCGGAAGCTGGAAAATGTGATCCCGTAACAGGAAAGGAAGACAGATTAAAATGACGAAAATTACAATGTATACAGACGGAGCAGCCAGAGGAAATCCGGATGGACCGGGAGGCTATGGAACGATTTTGTCTTTTGTGGATTCCAAAGGGCAGGAGCATATCAAGGAACTTTCGGCCGGCTATCAGAAGACCACCAATAACCGAATGGAGATGATGGCAGTGATCGCAGGGATGGAAGCATTAAACAGACCATGTGAGATCACGGTATATTCGGACAGTCAGTATGTGGTGAAGGCGTTTAATGAGCACTGGCTGGATGGCTGGATCAAAAAAGGCTGGAAACGCGGAAAAAATGAGCCGGTCAAAAATGTAGATCTGTGGAAACGTCTGCTGGCTGCAATGGAGAAGCATCAGGTATCTTTTCAGTGGGTCAAAGGACATAATGGACATCCACAGAATGAACGCTGTGATGAGCTTGCCACTACAGCGGCAGATGGAACTGATCTGCTGGTAGATGAGGGAATATAATAACAACAGAATATTCATGGCAGAATACGGAAATAATACATAACAAATTCAGAAAGGAATGGTTATGTATGAAAGGAAAAGTATTTCGCTATATTACCGTATGCTGTGTGTTTCTTGCATTATTTGCCCTTGCCAATTTTTACTGTTATCAGTCCGCCATGAATCAGTTTGAAAAGATGCAGGAGGACTATGAGAGCCGTGTGGGAGAGCAGGTGCAGGTATATGTGGATAACCGGATGGCAGACCGCGTGGAGCAGCTGGAAAAAAGTGTCCGGGAATCGGTACAGACAGAAAATGTTTCCAAAACATTATCGGATAGTACAGTGTATCAGGTGCAGAGTCACAATGCATTGACGGATGAGACGGTCACGGAGTATCAGACATTGCCGGAGGAGCTGGTGGGTTGTGACAGGGAACAGGCGCAGGAATATTGCAGCAAGTACAAAAAGAACATGTCAGCAAAGGAGTTTTTGGATGGTCTGCAGAGTGTCAGTCTGATCTCCTTTTCGCCGGAGCGGCTGACCATATGTAAGAATTATGATCAGTCAAAGGTAAAATTTCGTTATTATCTGATCTCAGATGGCACAGAGGTGATCGCCTATTATGGAGATATGAAAACCGTATATGAGCATACGGGCATTGCGGTTTCCTCACTTTCCAGGAAAGAAAAGCAGCAGCTGAAAAAGGGCATTGAAGTAAAGGATGAGGAAGAATTGTACGGCATATTGGAAAATTATTCCAGTTGACAGATAGAAAAGAAATGGAGAAAAACATGCAAGAAGAAGTGATCGTGATCGGTGCCGGTGCATCGGGAATGATGGCGGCGGTGACGGCTGCAGGAGAGGGCTGTAAGGTTCTTGTTCTGGAGCAGCTATCGCAGCCCGGTAAAAAGATATATGCGACAGGAAACGGAAAATGCAATTATACCAATGAGCATCAATCGCCGGAATGTTATCGTGGAGAAGAACCGGGATTTATCCGGAAAGCATTGGCGCATTTTTCATATCGGGAGACATTGGATACATTCCGTGGGATGGGAATCCTTCCACAGGCAAGAGACGGTTATTATTATCCGGTATCCGGTCAGGCTGCCTCTGTGGTGGATGCACTGGTACGGCGGATGGAGATGCTTGGGGTGGCCCTTCATACGGAGGAGAGAGTACAGCGTATTACAGACAGGACAGCCAAAGATGGTACAGTATATTATCAGGTTCAGACGGACAAGGCTTCGTATGAGACCCGGAATGTGATCCTTGCAGTGGGAGGAAAAGCAGCACCGGTTCACGGCTCCAAAGGGGATGGCTATAAAATTGCAGAGAAGCTTGGGCTGCAGATTGTTTCTCCGGTTCCGGCCCTGACCTCATGTGTACTGAAGGGAGATTTTACAAAGGAATGGGCTAAAATACGGGTACGGGGCTGTGTGGAACTCTACAGTAAGGCTGGAGAGCTTCTTGCAAAGGACCGGGGAGAGCTTCAGCTTGTATCCTACGGTCTGTCCGGGATTCCATGCTTTCAGGTGAGCCGCTATGCCGCCAGAGCATTGGAGCAGGGGGACAGGCCATATCTATTGCTTGATATCCTGCCGGATTATCCGGAGGAGGAGCTTTGGGAGGAGCTTTCACGCAGGAGAAAGGATTTTGCGTCATATACAGCAGAGCAGGCACTGGAAGGCATGGTGCATCAGATTCTGGGAAGAGTTCTTCTTAAAAGCCTTGGCTTAAAGCCGAAGGATAAGGCGGGAGAATGGAGTGACCGGGATATCCGCCGGATCGCAGACCGTTTCAAACACTGGAAGGTTGGCATTGAGCGGGTCAACGGATTTGATTTTGCACAGGTGACGGCAGGAGGAGTTCTTACAAGTCAGCTTGATCCGGATACCATGGAGGTGTGCAGATATCCGGGGCTTTATATAACGGGAGAGCTTCTGGATGTGGATGGAATCTGCGGGGGATATAATCTACAGTGGGCATGGACCAGCGGTTATCTCGCAGGAATGGCAGTTGCGAATCAGGAAAGGAATGCAGGAAGATCATGATCAAGATTTCACAGATCAAGGTTTCTTTGGATAAAATTTGTCAGAAGGCTCCGGCAGAGCTTGTCAAAAAAGGAATCATTGGAGAGGAAGAAAAGCAGCTTGTCCGGCGGGCAGCAGCAAAGCAGCTACATATCAGGGAGGAAGAAATGAAAGAATTTCAGATTCTCCGGAGATCGATGGATGCCAGAAAGAAGCATCAGATGCAGTATATTTATCAAGTGGTTTTTCAGATACCTCATGAAGAAAAGGTACTTCGCCGTTATGGAAAAAACGATGCGGTAATATGGAAGGGATTTGGAAACGGGGCTGCAAAGGAGTCAGAGAAAGAAGCTGTGAATGCAGCATCTGTACCAGATATCGGACAGAGAAAACGACCGGTCATTGTGGGGATGGGACCGGCCGGATTATTTGCGGCATTGGAGTTAGCAGAGCATGGAGCCGCACCTCTTGTACTGGAGAGGGGCTGCGAGGTAGAAAAACGCCGGAAAAAGGTGTCCCGGTTTTGGGACACCGGCGAGCTGGATGAAAATTGTAATGTACAGTTTGGGGAAGGGGGAGCAGGAACCTTCTCCGATGGAAAGCTGAATACACTGGTCAAGGATCCCACAGGGCGGGGCAGAAGAGTAATGGAAACCTTTGTGCGGTTTGGTGCCCCGGAGGAAATCCTTTATCTGCAAAAGCCACATATTGGTACAGACCTGTTGGGACAGGTCGTACGAAATATCCGGGAACATATTCGGGAGCTGGGAGGAGAGGTGCTTTTTGAAACACAGTTCCTTCGGGCAATATGGCAGGAGGATACGCTTGAGGAAATCGTATATCTTCGGAATGGCAGAGAGGAGCATCTGGAATGTGACACTTTGATCCTGGCAACGGGGCATAGTGCCAGAGACACGGTAAAGACGTTATATGACAGCGGAATCCTTATGGAGGCGAAGCCATTTGCAGTAGGAGTACGGGTGGAGCATCCACAGGAGATGATCGGTCGGAACCAGTATGGAGATCTGTACGAAAAACTACCCACTGCAGATTACAAGCTGACCTACAATACCGGAGAAAAACGAGGCGTGTATTCGTTCTGTATGTGTCCCGGTGGATATATCGTCAATGCCTCTTCGGAAAAGGGACGTCTGGCGGTAAACGGAATGAGTAACCATGCCAGAGACGGGCGCAATGCCAACAGTGCCATTGTAGTCACGGTGGATCCTTCTGATTTTGGAGGACGTGATCCGCTGGCAGGGATTGCCTTTCAGAGAAAATGGGAAGAGGCGGCGTACAAAGCCGGTCAGGGAAAGATCCCGGTACAGCTTTTTGGTGACTTTTGTGCCGGAAGGAAAAGCACCGGACTGGGACAGGTGATTCCGTCTATTAAGGGACAATATGCGCTGGCAAATGTCCGGGAGGTCATTCCGGGCTTTGTGGGAGATGCCATCGAGGAAGGCTTTGGAGCTTTTGACCGACGGATTCATGGATTTGCCCGTGAAGATGCGGTTCTGGCAGGAATCGAAAGCAGAACATCTTCTCCGGTGCGGATATGCAGAGATGAGTCTTTGCAGGCGAATATCCGGGGGATTTATCCATGTGGAGAGGGTGCCGGATATGCTGGCGGGATCACTTCTGCCGCGATGGATGGAATCCGTGTGGCGGAGAGCCTGATCAAGTGAAAATAAATAAGAAATGGAGATTATCATGGACGAAAAGGGAATTCAGAGAATTAATGAACTGGCACATAAAGCAAAAGCAGAGGGGCTTACCGCTGCTGAAAAGGCAGAACAGAAAAAGCTGCGCCAGAAATTTCTGGCGGATATCCGCGCAAATGTACGGTCACAGTTAAATAATATTTCTGTCATCGAGAAGGATGGCAGTATTACAGATCTTGGAGAGACCATTGGCAAAAAGAAACCGGTTCGTCTGGAGGATGCAGAATGACGAAGAAGGAAGCCAGAGAGATTATGAAAAAGCTCCGCCGGGAGATGAGCGATCAGGAGCGCAGCCGTCAGAATCAGGAGATTCGTGAGCAGCTTCTGGCAGATCCCGTATGGAGGGAGGTATCCTGGTTTTATCCGTTTGTGTCCTATGGAACAGAGGTGGATACAAAAGAGCTCATCCGGGGGCTTTTCGCTGAGCAGAAACAGGGACGCCGGATTCATGTGGCAGTTCCAAGGGTTGCCGGCAGGGAAATGGACTTTTACGAGATTCACGATATGACCGATCTGCAGCCCGGTTATCAGGGAATTTTGGAGCCGGCAGAGTATTGCCCGAAGGTAGAAGCAACGGAAGGAATGATGCTATTGCCGGGACTTGCCTTTGACAGAGAAGGACACCGTGTGGGATATGGTGGCGGATATTATGACCGTTATCTTGCCCGTTTTGAGGGGACGTCTTTACATTTATATGCGGTCGCTTATGACTTTCAGATCGTGGATCATATTGAGGCGGAAGAGCATGATATTCCGCCACACAGGATCATCACTTCACAGAACAAACACAATTAAAACACGTTTTCTTCATAATCACATCACAAAGGAAACATAATTCGTTGCTAGAATGACATCATAAGATAAAACAAACGGCGATATAATGAGTTCTAAAGAACTCATATCAGGAGTTTAGCCGTATTAGAGAAGAGTAAGGAACGGAAGGGAGAGATTGTGATGAGAAAACAGGATTTAGCAAAGGTGGCAGCGTATGCTGCAGTGTTTGGACTGGTAGGAGGCGTGACATTTGAGGGGGTTAACTATACCGCCAATCATTTCATTGGAAGTGCAGCGGTAGAAAGCACCGCTACGCCGGCAAGCAAATTAAAAACAACTACGACTTCAACAGGAAGCAGTGATGGAAGCTCCGAAGGTGTATCCACAGTAGCAGCTAATGTGCTTCCGTCTATTGTAGCCATTGATGTAACAGTTCAGGAAAATACACAGGATGTATTTGGCAGAAACTATTCTCAGGAATCATCCGGAAGCGGCTCCGGTATTATCGTAGCGCAGGATGACAGTAATCTTTATATTGCAACGAACAATCACGTTGTACAGAATGCCACCAGCGTATCCGTAAAATTTAATGACGACAGTACTTATACTGCAAGCGTCAAGGGAACCGACACAGACTCCGACCTGGCAGTGGTTGAGATACCGATGAAGGATCTGTCCAGTGACACCAAAAATAATATCAAGGTGGCAACCCTTGGAGATTCTACCAAGGTAAAGATTGGAGAACAGTCTATCGCCATCGGTAATGCACTGGGTTATGGTACTTCTGTTACCGTTGGATATATCAGTGCGGTTGACAGAGAGGTTGCCTCTGAGGATGTCAATATGAAGCTGCTTCAGACAGATGCTGCGATCAATCCCGGCAACAGCGGTGGTGCTCTTGTGGATGATGAGGGCAAGGTTATCGGCATCAATTCTGCAAAATATTCTGACACTTCTGTAGAGGGTATGGGCTTTGCCATCCCAATCTCTACAGCAGTTCCGATCATCAATGATATTATTGATGCACAGCAGGTATCTGAGGATAAACAGGCATATCTGGGCATCAAAGGAACCGATGTTTCCAGTGAGATTTCCCAGTATTACAATATGCCGGAAGGAATTTATGTAGGCAAAGTTACAAAGGATTCTCCTGCCGGAAAAGCCGGTATCAAGACAGGCGATATCATTGTCAAATTTAACGGAAATGAGACAACAACCATGGATGGTCTGAAGGATCGTCTGGGACGCTGCAAAGCCGGAGATACTGTGGAGGTTGTTGTAAAGAGAGCAGATAACGGTGATTATAAAGAGGTTACCATGAAAGTAAAGCTTGGTAAGAAATCAGATTCCACAGATGACCAGAGTAATGACAGCCAAAGTAATGACAACCAGAGTGGAAACAGCAGTCAGAACGGCTCCCAGAATAATGATGGAAATCAAAATGGAAATAATTCCCAGAATGGAAACGGATATAGTAACGGGTGGGGGTCCTTCTTCAATTAAAGAAGGCGAACCATTTTGAAAAAGCCGCATACCATAATCTATAAATTGTTTGTGCAAAAGAGGATACCCACAGGGGTGTCCTCTTTTTTGTACAGAAAGGGCAGGTATCATATGAAACGTATCTGGAAAAAGACGCTTTGCGTTGGTATGACGGCGGTGATGATGGTGGGTGCTTTGTCGGGCTGTGGCAAGCAGGATAAAGAGCTTACTACGATCCGTCTCAACGAGGTGGCACACTCTATCTTTTATGCACCGCAGTATGTGGCGATTGAAAAGGGGTATTTTGAGGACGAAGGGATTGCATTGGAGCTGACCAATGGAATGGGGGCAGACAATGTAATGACTGCAGTGGTTTCCGGGGAGGCAGACATAGGATTTATGGGTTCCGAGTCCTCTATTTATGTGTATCAGGAGGGCGCAAAGGACTACATTGTGAATTTCGCCCAGTTGACCAATCGTGCCGGTAATTTCCTGGTGGCAAAGACAAAGGATGACTCCTTTGACTGGAGCAAGCTGAAGGGGAAGACTGTACTGGGCGGCCGGGATGGCGGTATGCCGGAGATGGTATTTGAATATGTATTAAAGAAAAATGGCATTGATCCGAAAAAAGATCTGAAAATTGTTAAAAATATTGACTTTGGTCTCACAGCACAGGCATATGCTTCCGGACAGGGAGACTATACCGTGGAATTTGAACCATTTGCTGCTTCTTTGGAGGCTGACAAGAAAGGTGTCGTTGTGGCATCTCTTGGGGAAGCCAGCGGTGATGTTCCTTACACGGCTTATTCTGCCAAAAAAAGTTATATGAAGGATCATCAGAAGGAGCTTCTTGCTTTCACGAAGGCGGTACAGAAGGGAATGGATTTTGTGCAGAGCCACACTCCGGAAGAAATTGCAAAGGTGATCGCACCACAGTTCCCGGAGACGGACGAGAAGGCTTTGGTTACTGTGGTAAAGCGTTATTATGACCAGGGAACCTGGAAGGAAAATCTGGTCTTTGAAAAAGCCAGCTTTGAGCTTTTACAGGATATTCTGCAGGATGCGGGAGTATTGAAGGACCGGTTGTCCTATGATGATCTGGTAGATACGCAGCTCGCAAAGGATGCGGCCGGAAAATAAGTGGAAATTCATCTTCGGTTATTATAAAACGAAAAGGAGGACCTCCATGCAGGGGGTCTTCTTTTTTCGTAGAAAATTATAGAAGTAGCACAGATAATAAATATTATTGTTGACATATTATATATATAGTGCTAATGTAAAACACACAACGATAGGTTTGCAGAAAAAGTATAATTAAGGAGGTACTTATGAAAAAAAGAAAAAGAATTATGAAACAAGTTATATGTCTGATTGTGGCAATTGCAATGTTGATCACAATGACACCGGACTGCTTGATGAATATTCATCAGGTAAAGGCAGCGCAGAAGGAGGAAAAGGAAAATATTACAGAGAAAAGTTACACCTCCAATGGCTGCAGCGTGAAATATGAGACAAAGTCTGGTTGGGGAAATCAGGTGCAAATAGATATTTCCATTACAAACGATGGAGAGGAAAGTATGAAGCTTTCTGAGCTTCGTTTTGTATATCAGGCAAGAATAATAAATATATGGAATGCATCTATTGCAAGTGAAAAGGAGGTGTCCGGTGCATGGCAGTATGTGCTCACACCGGAATCCTACAATAAGCTGCTCAATGCAGGGGAAAGCATTAACATTGGATTTATTGCGGAAGGAGTCGATTTACCTCAGGCTCCGGACAAAATTGAAATTGAAGGAGAGCGGGAGGATCCCAAGGGAGCAGTTGGGGATACGGCAGATTTTGGAGGATATTGCCGTATTACAACGGAAGTGTCAAATCAATGGGATGGAGGGATCATAGGAAAGATCATCCTTGAAAATACGGGAAAGGAAATTCTGAAGGGATGGAAGCTACATTTTGTATGGGATGGTCAGATAGATAATATTTGGAATGCGGTATGTCAAAAAGACAAAAGCGGGTATTCCATAAATCCAATGAATTATAACTCTGAAATCGCTGTTGGAGGAAAGGTAGAGATTGGATTTCAGGCATCTGGTAAAGAAAAAGACTTGGAACAGTTTGGAAAAGAAGGGTTTATTTCAAAAAAGAAGATGGTATTTTCATCGAAGGAGCCGGAGGTTTCTGAGCTTCCTGTAACTTCATCAGCTCCGATAGCTTCTGGACTTCCTATGATATCATCGGCTCCGGTTTCTTCTGGCAATATTGAGATTCCAACAGCAGATCCGGTAAAAACAAATTATCCGTTGGAAACATTGATTGTAGATCCTGCCGAGACAGGACATCCTGTGACTTCACCTGTTGATCCGGTGTTTACGGATAATCCAGAAACGATTATTCCGGAATGTACAGCGACGGATTTTAGAACTACAACTCCTCCGGAGGAGACGAGTACAGTATATCCGGTAACGGCTATGCCAGCAGAGACAAATATAGAAGAATCAACGGAAAAACCGATGGATACAGATCGACCAGAAGAAACAAAAATGCCATCGGATACAGAGGGGCCCTTTGTAACTAAAGAGCCGGAGGAAGAATCAAGAGGAGATTATCATATAAATAGCGACATTGTGCTGGAAGAGGATCTGATTTGTGACAATTTGTATATTCATGGAAATTTATATACAAATGGAAAAAAAGTAATTGTAAAGAAAAATATTATCCAGGAAGGCAGTGGAGGATTTTATATACAGCATAGTGATGTATCAGTAAAGGAGGATTACGTTTTTGCAGGAGGAAAGCTTAATATTGAGGAAAGTTGTAATTTGTCTATAGGTAAGAATTTTGAAATATTTCAGGGGATTAAAATATATCAGCATTTTGATAATAAAACAGACTTATTCACTTTGCAGGTTGATGGTGATCTATTGTATGCAGAAGAAAAGAAGATATGGAAATTATATCAGACCAATTTAAAATTGGGAGGAAATTTGCAACAGACCGGTTGTAATTGTTTAAGATACGATGAACCAAATGTTAGCGAAGATTTTACTATTACCTTTATTGGGAAAAAGGAACAGGAGATCAACATATGGAATGGTTGTGATCAGTATTTTGGAACATTGGATGCCAGAGAAGCTAAATGTGTCAAATTTCCTGAATCACAGATTTATGCAGTAAATCTTTATGGGTTGAGTAAAATAGAAACGCCGCCGAAACCTGAAGCACCTGACTTGAGTGGGATCGATCCAGATGAGATAGAACCTGGAGAAGAGATCCCTGATCGGGGTTATGACTTGCATGTTGATAATGTATATGTGGAAAACGGAGAAGATCATCTAAAAAGAAATACATATTTGACGGAAGGAAATCTTTATATCACAAATGGCAGTCTGAAGATTGACGGAAATCTGCAGCTATATAAAACCAAGGTTATTATGCCGGAGGGAAAGCTACAGGTTAGCGAAAACCTGGAATTATGTAAATCTCAGATTGTTATGACGGAGGGAAGGCTTCAGGTTGACGGAGATTTGATAAATAATAACTCTACTGTGGGGTATAACAGTGGAGATATACACATAAAAGGGAGAACGGAGCAGCGTGAAGGATCTATTTATTTTTATGATAATTGTAGACTGGAATTTGATCAGGATGTAGAGTTTCCGGATGGCGGAAACTTTAATCTATATGGAGACTCAGTAACATGTATTTTTCATGGAAATTTTAATCAGGGAAGTAGTGGCTTTTTTTCTGCTCGAAAAGGAGATTTCTATTTTGAAAAAGACTATTTATTTAGGGGAGACTATGGATACCGACATATTCAATATACAAGATTTAACAAAGACTGCAAGATTTATTTCAGTGGAGATAAAACACAAAAAATCGAATTGCGTGATGCGAAGACTGCATATTGGGGAAGTCTGGATTTTTGTCAAAGCAAAGATGTTTGGGTTAATAATGAAATGATTGGATATGAAGTCAGGGGAATAGAAAAAGTTCATGCCGTTACAGAAGATTTGGCTTTTGATATGGAGTATCTGTATACACAGGGAGACGGAGTGATTTCTGGAAATTTGAAACTCCTGCGAGGCCGTCTTTTTATAAAGGAAGGATTATTACAGATCAGAGGAAATCTTTTAACAGCACAAAATTCGGTGGATGTATATGTATACAGTCAACTAACTGTTGATAAGGATATTAATTCAGATAGAGATATAGATATTTGTGTACAGGAACAGGAACAGGGAAAGTCCATTTTAAAGGTAGGGGGAGATCTGAATGTGTCAGGAGGGGGGCTCTTTTGTGGAGGAAATGCCCAGACAAAATTAAAGAGTGATGTAAATATAAATAGGGGCTTTAGTTTCCGGATCTATAATTCGCGCCGGGAAAAGAAAGAGGCCACAATAGACATTGCCGGAAATCTGAATATCACAGGATATTGTGGATTAGAGGGTGACGGAACACTTTTTCTGCATGGGGATTATTATCAAAAGAATACGTCATATCAAAAATATTTTTTGGGAAAAGTTGCTTTTATGCCAAATAAAAGCGGGGTACATAAATTGGACGTTGAATGCCCGGAGACGATGTATATGGGAAACATTGACTTGAAACAGGCGGGTACTGTGTATAGCAGCAATGCAACATTTTATGGTCGCTCTATATCTGGATTGGATCATTTGAAATATGATGGAGATACATTGCATCTGAATATGGACGACTGGACATTAGAACAGGATGAGAAGATATCTTCTGATCTTTTACTTGATGGCAATGCCTGCAATTTAAACGGTCATCTTCTGCAGGTGGATGGAAATCTTGTGATAAAAAACGCAAAAAAATTGAATTTTAGATCAGGAGGACAATTAAAGGTTTCAGGGGATGTTACGATACAGGGAGATGAAAAAACGGAAATTGATACATCATTTGATAAAAATCAGAAGGAGATTCAGATTGCAGGTAATCTTATATTGTCAGGTACGGCTGTCAGCTATTCTGGTGATCTGGAGCTGGTAGTCAAAAAAGATTTTAATATCAAAGAAAATGGAAGTATTACTTATGTAAGCGATTGGAAAAAATATCAATATCAGATGACCTGTCACCTGACGGGGAATCTTGTTCAGGAGACGTCATCAACAACTGATGCGATTCAATGTGGTAGTCAATTTACTGTTGTTCTTGAAGGGGAACATCAAAAAATCAGTCTTCCCCATGTGGAAAAAATGGGAAATGTGAATGCGGAGAAATGTAAAGATGTTGTGATGTGCGGTAAAATCTATGGATGCACTTTAAATGGCATAGAAAAGGTTGTACCCGAAGGAGGAAATATAGTATCCCGTTTCGATAAGAATATTGTTACTTCAGACTGGACACTGCCGGGTGATTTGCTCTGTTTGGGTTCTCTTGCCGTGCAGGATCATACAGTAAAGATAGAGGGAAACTATGATCAGAACAGTGACACCAGTGTTGTGCGGGGTTCACTTCTTATCGGAAAAGATTATCGCGCTAAGGCTGGAAGGCTTACCATCGGAGAAAAAAAGGAAAAAAACAGTCAGGTCAAAGTAAAAGGAAATGTATTTATACGAAGAAATGCCTGTGTAAGTATGGGGGAAGGAACAGGGACACTTTTTGATATTGACGGAGAGCTTCTGATTGCCTCTTCAGGAACGACGTATGCAGATGAAAACTTCTGGTCTGGAGGAGAGTTGCGGCTTGCAGGAAATTTGCGGACCAATACAGCAACGAATCAAACGAATGTGTGGTTTGGTAAAACCAGAGTAATTCTGGACGGCTGTCACAAACAAATTATTGATACCCGGAAGTCGTATTTCCCAATCTGGTGGTTAGAACTGGATATGGAACAGGCGAGGGAGGTATATTTTACTAATACTATAATTTCAGCAGGAAATATCATTGGTTTTGAAAAAATTAAAAACGAAGCAATTACTGTAAAAAATGCCCAAATTAATTTGCAGCAGGATGAAAAGTATAATGGAGAGCTTCTATTGATTGACAGTACTCTTAATCTGAGGCAACACAAGTTCCGGGTGAACGGTACGTTGGAACAGATATCTACGGTAATGGTATTAAATGGTGGAACGCTTCATACAAATGGGTACCATATTGCAGGAAGTAGTGTATTGCAGATGGTAAATCCGGATGATCAGATATGGGTTGAAGGGGATTTTTCCATGAAGTCATCCCTGAATCACCAGCATCAGATCAGTGACGGAAAGATGAAACTGACAGGAGATTTTTTGCAGGAAGGAGATAAAGCATCTTTTGCAAGCAGCTATAGGTTTACAATTGCATTTACGGGAGATTGCGTCCAGCATGTACACTTTGATGATGAAATTAATTCTAAATTTGCCAATGTAGATCCGGCATTTTCAGACTATCAGATGGACGATACGCCTCTCTATATGACAGCCAGATTATCATATCACATTGCAATCGGTATGATACAGGGATTTCGTACACTGTTAGGAGATGAGAAGTATTCTGCGTTAGTCATAGAGCTTGTAGCAGGTCTTGGAGTAACTGCAGTACTGACTGCAGCGTTCCCGGAGGCTGCCCTAGTTATGCTGGCGGGCGAAGCGGCAGTTGTTGTTGGGGGAATGATGAGTGCTTATATGGCTGTCAATGCGGTAAAGGGGTTATATGGCACCTCTGACGGGACGGGAAGCATTTATGAAAAAGCCGAGGAGTTTGCAAAGAACAGCACCATTTTGATTGTAAATGTTTTTGGAACTATGATGTCGGCCAGAGAACTTGCGCAAAATCTAAGCAAAAATTTTGGCAGGTTTAATCGTATCTTGCAAAAGCAGAAAGAAAAGTCTATTGGGCAGATCATACAGGATGAGGAATTGTATCATGCGGAAGCCTATACCGGATGGCAGGATGCTATGAACCAGATCAAGGGAAATCTGACGGATTCCAATGCAGAACGTGATTTGCAGAAGGCAATCCAACATATGCGGGAGGAACAGTGGCGTGACATCATGGAAACGGTACAGAAATGCCGAAAGGAACTGGGCGAAAGACTGGATCAAGATGACATAAAATGTATGCTGGAGGCAATGGGAGATGAGGAAAAGGATATCCCACGATATGTGAAAGCACAGAAACGAACCCGGATGTATGCGGCGTGGAGTACGATTAAAAATGGTGATGATTTCGAAAAGTATGCTCTGGAAATTGGGAGAAATAACGATTTAACTATTGAGCAGCGTGTAGAACGGCTGCAGGAATTGTTTGAACAATCTACATTTAAAAAAGATATTCATGTACCGAGGGATGCTAAATATGTGAAGGAATTCAGTGAAGAGGGTTATGTAATCTATGACTGGCCGGAAAAGGAAGGTTTTGTGCAGGCACACAGCATTACAAGAAAGAATCCTTTGCCGGAGATCTGGGACCGTTATGGCAGAATGAATGGGAGCAACTTTGCGGACGTGCCTAAGAAAGGAAAGTATTCGTATGAACAGAGAAGTATTCCTTATTATGATAATGAAGCGGCATACCATATTGGAAGGTTCCGTAATGAAACATATTTTGACAAAATAGACGCAATACGGGATAATGAGATAGAGAAGTTAAATAAGCTTCTAAAACAGGAAAATTTGGCGACGATCAGTGCAGGTGATTTTGCGAAAATAAGAGGGAAATATACAGAGTTTATCAGTAAAATCAGGAAAGAAATGCCGGATGTCGATGCTGCTTATGGATTAAGAGGAAAGACAGCCCCGATGGGCGATATGGAGGGAGGAGCAAACCAGTTTTTAACGCCGCTGTCGGGTGATGCTTTGGAAAGGTTGGGAATTTTAACAGAATATAAAAAGTAGAAAGGAGCTTCCTGTATAATAAAAAACGTGGATGTTGAAAATACCTCAGAGTACAATAAGACTACTGACTTGGCAGGTTAGTAAAAATCTTATTGAACAGAGAGGTATCTACAATGAAGTCTAACACACA
>ERZ772897.645-NODE-645-length-41058-cov-76.879936_pt1 | contig 41058 bp, 35 predicted proteins | sample MGYA00512125_ERZ772897 | MGnify/ENA primary metagenome ERZ772897 (study PRJEB29015, sample SAMEA2737660) | human gut metagenome | biome: human gut; feature: human-associated habitat; material: faeces | place: China | collected 2012 ... | reverse complement strand
TCGCCAATAATGGGCGGCGTTGATTTTAATGACTGGCGCATGGTTTGACGTTTACAGATGGACTAGAACAAGTCCCTTTTCATCATGCATATTGCATAAAATAATGCAAAAAGAACCAAAATGGGTTCATAGGCATGGTGAAAAGGGATGGAACAGAAAATAAAGCAAGATGAGATATTTATTGGTAAGAATATCCGGCGTATAAGGAAAGAAAGAGGAAGAACATTTGCTAAAGAGATATAATTATATTCTTTAAGTTCGGAGACAGTAGTAATGCCGGCATATGTTAATGCAAATTTGGTAATAGAAGAAAGATTAAGCTGTTCAAAATGTTGATTTTGGTCATTTTCTACAAATATAGGTCGATTTCTGCCTTTTATTTGATTGTTCGGGTGAGAAATAGTAATATATGACTGTAAAATGGTTTTATATTATTCTAATTGAACGAGGGAAAATAAGCTATGTTTATATGGAAGTAAATAAAGTTTTTGTTGGAAGGTGCCAAAATATAAAAATATGTACAAAATTAAAAAAACACAACCAACCAAACGAGGAAATATGCAAAATTTAGAGAGGGGGGAAAAACGTATGTTTAGAATTGCTATATGCGATGATGAAAAGATTTTTAGAGATGACCTAAAGGAAATACTTATACGTTATATGACTGACAGAGGAATAATGCTTGAAATTGATACTTTTAGTTCAGGAAAAGAATTTGTTGAACTGGGAATTGAAATGGTAAAATATAAGATTGTTTTTCTGGATATCAACATGGATGAACTGGATGGAATTATGACAGCAAAAAAGATCCGGGAAAACAGCAAGGATATGTTTATTGTTTTTGTTACAGCCTTTGTAAACTATACGATAGAAGGATATAAGGTAGATGCAGTAAGATATATTTTAAAGGACAATAAAAATCTGGTTGCCAGTGTTTATGAGTGCATGGATGCAATTCATGAAAAAATGGATTATAAGATTACTTGGGCTGAATTTGATTTCTGCGAAGGTACAAGGAAAGTTTCATTGAATCGCATATTGTATATTGAGAGTAAATTACATAAATTGGAGTTTCATGTAATGGAGGATTGTCTGCAAAAATATACATTACAAGGGACGCTAAATGAAATAGATGATAAGTTTGCCGGAAATGATTTTCTGCGGATACATCAGAGCTTTCTGGTTAATATGAAATTCATTAAAAATATAAGCAGATACAGAGTATTGCTGAATAATGGAATTCTATTAGATATAGCTAGAGCGAGATATAAATATGTAGAAGAAAAGTTTATCGCTTATAGAGGTGAAGTATAAATGTTTGTTTACATTCAGAGTCTTTTGATTATGATGTTGGAAATATTATGCTGCAAAATTTTATTTGAAGCATTTGGAATAAAAAGAGAGGAAAATAATTGTTGGAAAAATTATAGTATAGTTATCGGATTGACAGTGCTTTGCTATTTTATTGCAATGATTTTTCGAGACTATTTTATTGTAAAGCAGGTATTTTCAATTATTCTCATAACATTCTTTATGTTGCTTTATCTTAAACTGAGTTTTGGTAAGGCGATGATTTTATCAGCATTATTTGAGAGTCTTTTGCTCGTGATGGATTATTTCGCGTTACTTATGAATATTTATATTTTTCATAACATGGAAGAAGTATGGGAATCACATGTTATACAGGGTTCATTGGTCGTTGTTTTAGGAAAGGCATTGTTACTTTTTGCTGTATTAATTATTAGAAATCATATGGAGAAAAAATCTTTGGCTATGCTGGCAGATACAGAATGGCTTCGGTTTATTTTTTTCCCTATTTTCACAATATGTGTTATTACAGCTATGATAAAAATGTCTGAAGATATAAAAAATAAAGCCCAGGAGAATTTATTTTTTGTTATAGCGTGTGGATTGGCGGGAATGAACATAGTTGTATTTTATTTAATATATGATATTTTAAAACGAGAAAATAAATTGCAGGAGGAACGTATTTATAGGATACAGGTTAAAAACCAAATAGGTATGTATCGTTCTATTTCTGAAAATTTTGATAAACAAAAGAAAATGACACATGAATATAAAAATCAGATTATGTGCATTGATTCTTTGATAAAAAAGAAGAAATATGATTCATTGGAAAGCTTTGTAAATAAAATCAGTGGTCAAATTAGTAAAGAATTGGATTTTATTTGTACAAATAATGTGATTGTGGATGCGGTATTGAATACTAAATATCAGGAAATAAGGGATAAAGGTATTGTTTTTGTATTTAAAATTAATGATTTATCATCTTTGAATATTAGCGATGAGGATGTTGTGGTTATTATGTCCAATTTATTAAACAATGCGATTGAAGCATGTGAAAAGTGCAGAGGGGATAAAATAATAAAATTGAAAATTGTTATAGAGGACAATAATGCGATTATATCGGTGAAAAATACTTATGAGAATGCTGTTATTTATGAAAATGGAGAGATACAGACTACAAAGATTCTGGATACAGATGAACATGGAATAGGAATAAAAAATATAGCTGAAACAATAAGGAAGTACGGGGGCTCTTATGTGATTCAAAACGATGAACGAGAGTTTTATTTTTCCATTATGATTCCTCTAGTGAAAAGTGATTTCTGAGAACAAATCACTTTTTTGTCGTTTTCTGCAAAATAAGTACACTTTCTGCAATAGACCTTGTTAAGAAATTGTGTATTGTTATACTTACAGTAGAAGGAGGCGTTGATATGATTGAGAAGATGGCAATGGGGTTGGTTGACCAAATGGCTGAGGAAAAAATGATTGACAAGGAAGCGGAAGAATATTATGTCTATACGCTTGTTTCGTTAATGGAAAAATTTATAACCATTGGAACTATTTTGCTAATAAGTGTACTGATTGAGAAATTAGTTCCAACAGCATTCTTTTTGTTATTCTTTTTGTCATTAAGAAAAAGAACAGGCGGATATCATATGAATACCTTTTTTCAATGTTATTTGGGTACAGTGGTTACTTATATGCTTGTCTTAGGTTTATGTATGGTTCTGGTTGACTATCCGCAGCTGGTTTTTGGATTATTATTAGTTGCAATTTGCATAGTTGAAGTTATAGGGACTGTTAATCATCCCAACATACATATGGATGCGGTAGAACTGTCAGAATCAAAGAGGGCGGCAAGAATTTTGTGTGCAGTTGAAGTGTGTGTTATTTACACTTTTACTTTGCTCGGAGCCGATATGATGTATGTTTGCCATATGGCAGTTGCTGTTATATTATGTGCGGTTCTGTTGCTGATAGCTAAAATATTAAAACAGGAGGTAAAGAGAAATGAAGAAAATTAACAAAAAGGTATTGAAGGTTGTGGAGAGGGTGATAAGAAATGAGATTAAGAGAGCCAGTGGTGATCCTCCGTTTTGTTTGGGGATATTTCATCAACCGAAAAGACCGGTAGAACATAAATGTAATAGAGAAAATAAATAAAGAAATAAATGGTAGTATATTTCTTCACAGACTCCTTAAATCCTATAATTTCAAGCTTTTGCGATACTTTGTTGTTCATATCATTATTCACCCACCAGGTGAAGAAAATATATGGTAAAATAGACGTAACAAAACCTATAGATTGGAGTCTTTTACCATGAATAACAACCACCGAATCACACTGAGCACCAATAAGAACATTATTGTTGAGTTTACAAATGATACAATAAATCGTTCTGAATAAAGTGTTTTTCAGGAAACATCCAATTTAGGAATTTTGATTAAGAGAGAGATAATAAAATGAAAATATGTTATATAGTTGTTTCAGCTTTTTTGATTATTTTCTATCCAAGACAATTAACACATCTTATGTGCTTTGGGAGACATCGTGATAAGAATATTGTCAAAAGCAAAGCTGCTTATTGGGGAATATATTTGTTTTGGACAATTATTTTTTTGATTGGTTGTCTGATGATGGGTTCAGCGATGAAAGTAAATTCTACAATGGATAAATTAGTGTATTATTTCATTTTAGGAAGTGATAATAGGGATTGTGTTGAATTGGGAAGTGAAGAGAATGATGAGGCATATATTTCTACATATTATACACGAAAGGAAATCAATGAGAGCTTTTTATTTGAGGTTGTCCAAAAACATGAATATGCATATGAGATGTGTCAATTACAGGAGTTGATAATTAAGAAACAGGATGAAAGATGGATACTTTATTTGAATGATGAGGTGATGGGATATGTAGAAGTAAAAAAAGGTTTTTTAATTAAGGAGTTTTGTTTTGTGTGGGATAGGCAAAAAATAGACCAAAGGAGGCAGTTATATGAGTAAAAAAATGTGCAAGAGGATATTTTAAGTAATTTTATCATTAGGTCTTGTTATGGTTCAATCCATGAATGTTAATGCAGCAGGTAATGAAGGATTAAGTGCTGAACAGTTAAATACTCTTTTGGAAGGTATGGATAGTATTGTTTTGCAGTTGGAAGAATTGGGACTCAATGATAGTGAAATAAATGGATTGTTCCAATTTACACCGCGTGAAGATAATTTTTATAAAGTAACACAAGTGAAGACAGCATCATATACTGGGAGTTTTGTAATGGAACAGTCAGATAGTGGTATTGACGATAGCGGGATTACAACATATGAGAGCTATAATGGAAATCCACCATCATCAAATGGGAAACAGCGGCAACGAATAGAAAATATATATGGAGTAGCATTGCAGTATTTTCATTCGGATTTTTATCAAGGTGCAGACCAAAATGGGCAGGATTTTGGAAATTATTTAACCTATTTATATTTATCACATTACATAGATGGACCTGGACGTGCGCCAACAAATAATGATTTACCATATATTATTTCTACCGATGATATCCAAGCGTATAATACTTTTTTATCAAGTGCAAATTTGTCGAGTTGGGCAACGGCATTAGCAGGTCTTGGAAGTGCTGTATATTCTGATATTGACTATGTTTCTAATTTAAATGCTATAAATACAGTTGATCAAACATTGTCTCTCAGTAGGCAGGATATAGCAATGGCAGGCGTTAACGGCTATAATACAAAAGGAGCAGTTGAAAGTATTGCACCATTAATTAAAGCATATTTTGATGAACATTATTATACGGCATCTGATGACGAGAAATTATCACAAGAGACTTTTGATTATGTCTCAAGTCAATTAGAGGCATTAAATTTTTACGAAAATTTTGATGAAAATATTACCAAAACGATTACAGACCTGTTGATAACTACATTTATTAGCGTTATTTGTAGTAGTGTTACTTTGATGGGGCTTTGTGTATCTGTTATTCCATTATTTGTATATGAGGCAACAGGACTTATACAGACAGCGGTATTGGTAAATCTTCAGTATTCGTTTAGTGGCAGATATGCGGTGCGGACAGGCATCTATTTGGGATTTTAAAAAATAGCAAAAATCTCTGGACACTGCAACAAACAGGAGCCTCGCAGGAACACTGCTGTAAAATCCGCTTAGTATGAGCGTATTTTGCAGCAAGTGCTCCTGCGAGGCTTTGTCATTTAATCCAATAAACTTAAAACGCTTTATTTCTTCTTCCACGCAAGAAGCCTCTCAATATGCAGCGGTTTCCCCTGAACAGCCTGCACCTTCAATCTGTTTTCCTCACTGAAACCAACCAGAATATCATGATTAGCCTCAGCCAGATAATCGATGATACCATCGATATCAGACTTCGTGTTCTTCGGACAATGAATATACAGATGCTTATTTGCGGAAATATGCAGTGTATATGAGATGCTGAAATGATACCACAGAATCTTGTGCAGGGTAGAGTATTTGTAAATCCATAAAATCTCTTTGATAGGCACGATGGCATTGCCATAAGGCGAGGTCATGATAAAATAGTGCTCTGTGATAAACATGTCCTCGGTGGCAAGCTGTGGCAGTGTCGCAAGCTCCTCCTCAGCCTCGGCAAGCAGCTTGTGCGGATTGCCAAATACAACAAGATTCTGACATGCCGGTGCCAAAACAGGAAACCTGATGCATAGGATGTAGAATATCAGGCTGATAACAGCATAGATGAGAGTGCCAAAATAAAAAACAAACATAAAAATAGTAGTTTTCAAATGGTACTCAGGCTCATTAAGATAGTAGCCTGTTATGGTATCGGAGAGTCCCTTGGAATCCCAACTCAGATCCTTAGACAGTTTATTTACAAACTGTGTGTAGGTGCCCTTTCCCTTTACGATTTTACCGACCACCGTGAGTTTGTCGATAGAGGGCAGACCCTCCTCACAGGTGGATGGTGCAAGCAGTACAATAGAGCAGTGCTTATCACGCATGCAGTAGTAGTAATAGCCCTTGATATCGTTGCCGTCCTTCATGGTGTAGCCGGTAAAGTAAAGCTTTTTAAGGGTGGTTTTTACATATCTGTCCGAATCCTTGTATGCAGCTTCAAAGCTGACAGAATCGTCAATGTGTATGGGCGATAAAATATCTCCGAGTGAAAATGCAAACCATAGCACGGTAAGCAGAATGATGTATACAATCGGAGAGAAAAGACGCCTTTTGTAAAATGCTTTGATGTTTTTTGTTATGTAGTGTTCGTAATTATCAATCATATGCTTAGTATAATGGTTTTTGTGCCTTATATCAACCTTGATTTTGAGACATTTAATTGTTATTATATAGTTACGGTAAATAGAAACACGAAATGAGGTAATTATGGAAGCATACACGAGTTTTGCCCGGGTGTATGACATGTTCATGGACAATGTGCCATATGAGAAGTGGGGCAGATATATTGTCGAAAAACTGCGTGCAAATGGCATAGACAGTGGATATGTCGTGGACTTAGGCTGTGGTACGGGAAAGCTTACCACGCTTCTTGCAGATGCAGGCTATGATATGATAGGCATTGACAATTCTTTTGACATGCTTGATATGGCGCTTGAGAGAGAGGATGACAGAATCCTTTATCTGATGCAGGATATGAGAGAGTTTGAACCGGGAGAAAAGGTGAGTGCCGTCGTAAGCGCATGTGACAGCATCAATTATATTCTTGAGCCTGAGGATCTTCAGGCAGTTTTTTTCTGCGTGAGCGAAAGCCTTAAAGAGGGTGGCATTTTTATATTTGATATCAATACTCCATATAAATATGAGGTGCTCATGGCTGATAATACCATAGCTGAAAACCGTGATGAGGGCAGCTTTATATGGGACAATTATTATGATGCCGATGAGAAAATAAACGAGTATGACCTGACACTTTTTATAAAGGAGCAGTCAGAGGATGAGGATGACATCTACAAGAAGTTTGAGGAAACTCATTTCCAGAGATGCTATGAGATTTCAGAGCTTAAGGAGCTTCTTGAGCAGTCGGGACTTGTGTTTGATGCGGTGTATGATGCGTACACAGACGATCAGGTGAAGTGTGACAGTGAGAAGGTCACTGTAATTGCACATAAAGCATAGAATTAGATAATGAGAGGTAAATTATGTCAGATTATATAGTAAGAGCAACAGCGGCGGATGCCAATATCAGAGCATTTGCTGTAACATCAAGGGAGATGGTAGAGACTGCCAGAGAGGATCACATGACAACACCCGTCATGACGGCGGCACTGGGCAGGCTTCTTTCTGCGGGAGCCATGATGGGAGCTATGATGAAGGGCGATAAGGATATCATAACTCTTCAGATACAGTGCAGCGGACCTGCAAAGGGACTTACAGTCACAGCAGATTCGCATGGCAATGTAAAGGGCTTTGCCATGAATCCACAGGTTGAGCTGCCACTCAATGCGGCAGGCAAGCTTGATGTGGGTGGAGCGCTTGATCTTGGTATACTTACAGTCATAAAGGATATGGGCTTAAAGGAGCCGTATTCAGGTCAGTGTGAGCTTAAAACCGGTGAGATAGCTGAGGATCTGACCTATTATTTTGCCACATCTGAGCAGATTCCGTCGGCGGTTGGTCTTGGTGTGCTGGTGGATAAGGACCAGAGCGTAAAGCAGGCCGGTGGATTTATCATCCAGCTTATGCCGTTTACACCGGAGGAGGTTGTGGACAGGCTTGAAAAGAAAATCACAGAGATTGATTCTGTGACACAGATGCTTGACAGGGGACTGACTCCGGAGCAGATACTTGAGGAGATTTTAGGAGATTTCGGGCTTGAAATCACAGATACGACTAAGACACGCTTCCATTGTGACTGTTCAAAGGAGCGTGTGAGCAGAGCACTTTCCACACTTAGCAAAAAGGATCTTGATTCCATTATCGCAGATGGTGAGAGCATTGAGGTAAAGTGCCAGTTCTGTAATAAGGCATATGAGTTTACGGTGGATGAGTTGAAGGAGATGCGCTAATTGAAGGACGGATATATAAAGGTCGCTGCAGCGACACCAAAGGTAAAGGTAGCTGATACTGTATACAACGGACAGCTTATTAAAGCTCTTATGAAGGAGTGCACTGACAACGGGGCAAAGGTGGTTGTTTTCCCGGAGCTTTGCATTACCGGATACACCTGTCAGGATCTTTTCTGGCAGGATAAGCTCATAGCTGCAGCAGAGGATGAGCTTATAGGGATTGCAGATTACAGCAGGAGCCTTGACGGCATATTTTTCATAGGGCTTCCATATGAGATAAACGGCATGCTCTACAATGTGGCGGCAGTTGTATCGCGCGGAGAGGTGCTTGCCATGGTGCCAAAGACATTTCTGCCAAATTACAATGAGTTTTATGAGGCAAGGCATTTTGCATCGGGAGAAAACCTTAGCACATATGTCACACTGAAAAACAAGCAGCAGGTGTCTGTAGATACTGATTTTATTTTTAGCTGCAGGCAGCTGCCAAAGCTTAAGATAGCGGTGGAGCTTTGTGAGGATCTTTGGACTCCGAACCCGCCGAGCATCAGACACGCGATGTCGGGTGCCACTGTGATTGTAAATCTGTCTGCATCAGATGAGGTGACAGGCAAGGCAATATACAGGAGAGAGCTTGTGAGCGGACAGTCTGCCAGATTAATCTGTGGATATATTTATGCGTCAGCCGGAGACGGTGAGTCCACACAGGATGTGGTCTATTCAGGACACAATCTCATCTGTGAAAACGGAAATGTGCTTGCCGAGTCAAAGCGCTTTACAAATGAGACCATATACAGCGAGTTTGATGTAGAAAGAATAGAGACTGAGAGGCGCAGGATGACAACATTTGTTGTCGAGGATGATCACAGATGGGCTGAGTTTGATCTTGAGGTAAAGGATACCACTCTTAGCCGCTATGTAAACCCGGCTCCTTTTGTTCCTGCAGACAAGACAGACAGGGACAGACGATGTGATGAGATTCTTATGATTCAGGCTATGGGGCTTAAAAAGAGATTAGAGCATACCAACTGCAAGACAGCAGTTATCGGTATTTCAGGAGGACTAGACTCCACACTGGCACTGCTTGTCACGGTAAGAGCATTTGACCTTTTGGGAAAGGATCACAAGGATATAGCGGCAGTTACCATGCCGGGCTTTGGAACAACAGACCGCACATATGATAATGCGGTAAATCTCATTAAATGCCTTGGGGCTACATTTATCGAGGTGGATATAAAGGATGCCGTAAATATACATTTCAGGGATATCGGACAGGATCCGTCTGTGCATGATGTTACCTATGAGAATGGACAGGCGCGCGAGCGCACACAGATACTTATGGATATCGCAAACAAGGAAAACGGAATGGTCATAGGTACAGGAGATTTGTCGGAGCTGGCACTCGGCTGGGCCACCTACAACGGAGACCATATGTCCATGTATGCCGTAAATGCATCCGTTCCAAAGACTCTGGTGCGTCATCTGGTAAAATACTATGCAGATACCTGTGGCAGCGATTTGCTGGAAAGTACACTTCTTGATGTGCTTGATACACCGGTTTCTCCTGAGCTTTTACCACCTGAAAACGGTAAGATTTCACAGAAGACAGAGGATCTTGTGGGACCTTATGAGCTGCATGATTTCTTCCTTTACAATATGCTGCGCTGCGGCTATGCTCCTGCCAAGGTTTACCGCCTTGCAAGGATAGCATTTGAAGGAAAATATGATGATGCTTTTATTCTTAAGTGGCTTAAGAACTTCTATCGCAGATTTTTTGCACAGCAGTTCAAGCGCTCATGTCTGCCGGATGGACCAAAGGTAGGAACAGTGGCGGTCTCACCGAGAGGAGACCTAAGGATGCCTTCTGATGCGTGCGGGCGTATCTGGATGGATGAGGTTGATAAGCTGTAATAGTAAGAGGAGAACAATGGGAAAGACACATAAGAAAACTCATAGAAGGCAGGGAAGCATAAAACATGCAAGGCGTCGCAACAGGCGCATGAAGATAGGCGCAATAGTCCTTTGCGCAGCGATAATCATAACAACATTTCTGGCGTGCGGCATGCAGCTTTTGGTTCCTGTAGCTGATGCTGTGGTAAGCGCTGATAATAAGACGCAATCGGGGAATGTTGATGTGCAGAAGAATAATAATTCACTTACCGCATCTAAAATGGATTCAGAAAAAAATCAAAACAGCTCAGAGGCTGATGTAAACGCTGCGGAGCAAGACAGCGAGCCTGACAAGGAAACGAAGCTTGATGAGATACTTCACAGTGCAAAGTATCCGGGACAGTTGAAGGAGCTTGCAAAGAAAAATGATGAGGCAATTGACTTCATATATGAGTATCCTAAGGAGCATTCGAAAGAGCATGATATTGATCTGACTGCAGAGGCCTCGCAGGATACAGTACCTCTTTTGCAGCAGTGGGATAAGAGATGGGGCTATGAAAAGTACAGTGGCAATTATTTTGCAGCGAGTGGCTGCGGTCCGACTGCACTTTCGATGGTTGTATTATATCTGACACATGATGCACAGGCATCCCCTCTTGCGGTGGCAGAGTATGCAAAGGAGGCCGGCTACAGTGTGGATGGCTCCGGAAGTGCATGGGATCTTATGAGCAAGGGCTGCAGGCACTACGGGGTAAATGCAAAGAGCGTAAAGGTAGATGAGGATACATTTAAAGAAAGGCTTGATGAGGGCAATCTGATAGTCGTAAATGTCGGTCCGGGAGATTTCACAGAAAAGGGACATTTTATGGTGATCACAGGCTATGATGATGAGGGCTTTACTATAAATGATCCAAACAGTATCATAAAGAGCAATACCCACTGGCAGTTTGAGAGGCTGCATTCGCAGATCAGGGCTGCATGGAGGATGTTTGTATAGATAATAAGTAATAAAACCTGCTGTGTCATGCATGATGGACACAGCAGGTTTTTAGTTACATTCAGGAATAATTAATTAGTGTAGTGTACTAAATCTATACGGACTAATAACAAATAATAAAGTATGGCATGCAGATTATAACAATTGAATACCATGCTCCTCACATGCCTTAATTGTCTCCTCAGGCCACAGTGAGCTCTGTACCTCACCGATATGAGCCTTTCTGAGGAAGAACATGCAGATTCGTGACTGTCCGATTCCGCCTCCGATAGTGTATGGAAGCTCCTTGTTGAGTATAGCCTTCTGGAATGGAAGCTTAGCACGCTCAGGACATCCGGCCTTGTCAAGCTGCTCCTTTAGGGCTTTTTCATCTACACGGATACCCATTGATGAAAGCTCAAGTGCGATATCAAGAACAGGATAGTATACGATGATATCAGCGTTTAAAGCCCAGTCGTCATAGTCAGGGGCACGTCCGTCGTGAGGCTCTCCGTTTGCAAGCTTGTCACCAATCTGCATTACACAGATTGCACCCTTTGCCTTTGCAAAATAATACTCGCGCTCCTTTGGAGTATTGTCCGGGAACATTTCCTCAAGCTCTGATGTGGTGATAAAGGTGATATCCTTTGGCAGAATCAAATCTATGTAGTCGTACTGTATAGCCATGTACTGCTCGGTCTTGCGCAGGCATTTGTATACGGTCTTTACTGTTTCCTCAAGGAAGTCTAAGTTTCTGTCCTCCTTGCGGATGATTTTTTCCCAGTCCCACTGGTCAACAAATATAGAGTGGATATTGTCAGTCTCCTCATCGCGTCTTATGGCATTCATATCTGTGTAGATACCCTCGCCGAGAGAGAAGCCGTATTTCTTTAATGCATATCTCTTCCACTTGGCAAGAGAGTGAACGACCTCAGCCTCCTTGTCACCCTGCTCAAGGATGCCGAAGGTAACAGGTCTTTCATATCCGTTTAAGTTATCGTTTAACCCTGTGGTAGGATCAACGAAAAGCGGTGCTGAAACACGTGTCAGGGAAAGACGCTGTGCGAGCATGCCCTGGAAGAAATCCTTAACAGTCTTGATGGCAAGCTGTGTATCGTGAAGATTCAGTGCCGAAGAATAGTTCTTTGGTATTGTTAATTTGCTCATTTTAGATTAAACCTCGTTGTATTATAAATTTTTAAATAAAATTCCTTTAACCTGATTATTATATCACAATTTTTCTAGAAAGATAGTCCATAATATGATAAAATTAGATAGTTTAAAGCGAAACAATATAGTTTTACCTTATTTTTACGTGGTCAGGGTGTTAAGAAAGGCAGTAGATTGATATGAGAAAAAGAGATATGACCTTTGCTTCGGCAGTGCTTGAGGCAATAGATGCGATTTTAGCACTTGCGTATATAGGCTTACAGATTTATTATGGAGTGTGCTATCACATACAGGTATTTAAGTTTGTGGCCAATATACTTGTGCTTTTGCTTGTATACATTGCAATCACATGGCTGCAGCATTATCCGGAAAAGCTCAATCACATAGCAGCAGAGCTGTGTGTGGGCAATATAAGAAAGTATTCACTCAGGCTTTTGATGTTTGTGAAGCTTGTTTTTACAGCAGGGCTTTTGGTGCCATGCGTGTGTGATGCGTTTGGAATATCAATCCGCGATGTATACAGCCTCATTATGATTGGACTCATCCTTGTGGTGACGGCATATTATGAGTACAGGATATTTCAGGAAATAAAGTCATTGCGGAAATAATGTAGGAGAAATAAAATGCAGCTTAGTATAGAAGAAGTTAAAAAGCTGGATAGTAACAGCTACCAGATAATAGATATAAGAAGTGAGGAAGAGGTGGCTCACGGTGCCATAAAGGGAGCACTCAATATTCAGGCAGAGGAAATAGAGTCAGATGAGAGGGTGTCACATGATAAGAAGCTTGTAATAGTCTGCAGCCGTGGTAAGACGAGTGTGGATGTGGCAGAGTATCTCACAGAAAAAGGTTTTGATGCGGCGAGCTTAAAGGGAGGCTATATAAGCTGGCTGCTTGATGCCATGAAAGAGGATGAGGTGGCAGAGCGCGATATAAAGGCAGATGTGGAGCAAAGCATCAGAAAGAAATTTAAGAAATCCATCTGGCGCAAGTTTACAAAGGCGATAAATACCTATGAGCTTGTAAAGCCGGGTGATAAGATTGCAGTGTGTATCTCGGGAGGTAAGGATTCCATGCTCATGGCAAAGCTTTTTCAGGAGCTTAAACATCACAACAAGTTTGATTTTGATGTGAAGTTTCTCGTCATGGACCCGGGCTACAATGAGGCGAACAGGCATGTGATAGAGGAAAACTGCAGGAACCTTGGCATCCCTGCCACTATTTTTGAGTCAGATATATTTGATGCTGTATATGATATCGAAAAATCGCCATGCTATTTATGTGCGAGGATGAGAAGAGGGCATCTGTATGCATTTGCAAAGGAGCTGGGCTGCAACAAAATTGCGCTCGGACATCACTATGATGATGTTATCGAGACAATACTCATGGGCATGCTCTACGGTGCACAGGTACAGACCATGATGCCTAAGCTTCACAGCACAAACTTTGAGGGCATGGAGCTTATCAGACCGCTTTACTTAGTCAGAGAGGACGATATCAAGGCATGGCGTGATTACAATGGTCTGCATTTCATACAGTGCGCATGCAAGTTTACAGATACCTGTACCACCTGCAATAATGAGGAAAACCGCTCAAAGCGTGTTGAGATAAAACAGCTCATTGCCAAGCTTAAAGAGGTGAATCCTTTTGTCGAGGCAAATATATTTAAGAGTGTGGAGAATGTAAATCTGGCTACGGTTGTAGCATATAAAAAGGATGGCATAAAGCACAGCTTCCTAGAGCACTATGATGAATAAGACAGATATATTTCAGGAGGGTATTGTATGGCAGATATCATGGATTATATTGACTGGCGTGGAGATATAGGCTTTGATGAGGTGCATGTAAATGAGGTGGACGGACTGATTTTTTCACAGCTTATTTATGTGCGGATGAAGCCCTATATGCCGGATGCAAAGAAGTCATACCTTACGATAAAACAGCTTGCAAGTCTTTATTGCGCGGACCACAGTGATGACGAGATTGAGCAGATGCCGAATCTTTTCCGCCACTCTGCGAGGCTGCTTCAAAAGCTGGCGCACTCAAGGCGCTATGCTGACTGTATTTTGAGATATTATGTATACGATATTAGTGAAAAAGAGGAGTCGCAGTTTTCTGCGGTTACGATAGAGCTGCCTGACGGCACATATTTCATTTCCTACAGTGGTACAGACCACTCGGTGGTCGGCTGGAAGGAAAACTTTAATCTAAGCTATCTCGATGAGACACCGGGACAGAACAAGGCGAAAAAATATTTAAAGCAGGTGGCAGCATATATATGCAATGATGATAGGGGCATAAATGATAAAGCTTTAGATGATGAAAATATCAACAATAAAAGCATCGATACAAGAAAGCTGTGGATAGGCGGACACTCAAAGGGTGGAAATCTGGCAGTGTTTGCCGCCATGCATGTGGATAAAGAGGTGCAGGATGTCATTATTAAGGTGTTTAATTTTGACGGGCCGGGCTTCAATCACAAGATGATATATACGGCAGGCTACAAAAGAATTTTTGACAGAATAGAGACATTTCTGCCGCAGTCGTCTATTGTTGGCTTATTGCTTGAGCATGTGGACGATTATGAGGTGGTAAGAAGCCGTAATTCGGGGCCGCTGCAGCATGATGCTTTTTCATGGGAGATAATGGGCGGAAGTATCATAAAGGCGGATGGGCTGGACAAAAACAGTGTGCGCCTTGACAAGACACTCAGAAACTGGATAGGCAGCATGGATGAGGCGCAGCGAAAGCAGTTTGTAAATGTGCTTTTTTCAATAGCATCGGACTCCAATTTTGAGAACCTTGACCAGATGTCATTTAAGCAGCTCATTGAGATGATAAAGGCTGCCGATGAGCTGTCAAAGGCTGACTGGAGTATGCTTAAGGATACAGTAAGACTCCTGATTTCTGCCGGTGTCGGCGTGGTCAGGGATGAAAAGGAGAAATAAATGTTAAATCAGTTTTCAAGAACACAGCTTTTGCTTGGAAAAGAGGCGATGGATAGGCTAAAGGGCGCAAGAGTCGCAGTATTTGGAATAGGAGGAGTGGGCGGATATGTCTGCGAGGCACTAGTCAGAAGCGGTGTTGGAGCGATTGACCTTATCGATGATGACAAGGTGTGTCTTACAAACCTGAACAGGCAGATAATCGCAACCCGAAAGACCATAGGAAAATACAAGACAGATGTGATGGAGGAGAGGATTCATGATATTAATCCTGATGTCAGTGTCGTGACGCACAGGTGCTTCTTTTTGCCGGAAAATGCTGATGAATTTCCGTTTGAAGAGTATGATTATATAGTTGACGCGGTTGATACGGTCACAGCAAAGATTGCGCTTGTCATGAAGGCACAGGAGAAAAATGTCCCTATCATGAGCAGTATGGGGGCAGGAAATAAGCTGGATGCAAGTGCATTTAAGGTGGCTGATATATATAAGACCAGCATGTGTCCTCTTGCCAAGGTCATGCGCCGTGAGCTTAAAAAACGTGGCGTGAAAAAGCTCAAGGTGGTATACTCTGAGGAGAAGCCTACAAGACCGATTGAGGATATGTCCATAAGCTGCAGAACCGACTGCATCTGCCCGCCGGGTGCCGCACACAAGTGTACAGAGCGCAGGGATATTCCGGGAAGCCTTGCATTTGTGCCATCCGTGGCAGGACTTATTATCGCAGGCGAGGTAGTACAGGACATAGCCTTTGACAGGGTATGATGAAGAATACAATTACGAAAAGAGAGGAATAAAAATGCCAGTATTTGATTTTAGCGATACACCGGTAGCAAATGAGCATCCGGAGTGTACATATGAGACATTTCATTCGACAGAGACAAAGGCATCTGCTGATAAGCCGATTGTTGTTATAGACAATAAGGAAAAGGAGTGGGCGCATCATGCGCTTGGTATGTTTACAAATCCGATAAAGCGTACATCCTTTGAATTTGAGGATGGTGATGGCGTGACCAGTGCTGATATCCTGCGCATTGATTCGCGCTTCGTGAGCCTTTTTAAGTGGCTTGGCGAAAATCACATAAAGGTGCAGCTTTCAGGAGCCAATACACCTGACGGATACGCAGTATACAAGGTGAGGGAGGTGGCTCTCGGCAGAGGCACAAAGCTGTCTGCAGAGGACGGATTCCTGCAGTATATGATGGAAAGGCTCTTTGCCAGCACCATGCCTGAGGATGAACCTGACCTCGATGATTACGAGGAAGAGGGCGACAGCATGAAGCTCACCAGCATACAGAGCATCACAGATTTCATGACCTGTGCAGGCCGTACACTGCCTGACAATATACTGCTGTGGGCCAGAAGAAACCTGGCAGTTGCGCGTTCAAGCGAGGTATCACCTGAGGAAAGACGTCATGCGCAGAGAGCACTTTCCATCATGATGAATATCCAGTGGAAGGGAAATTATTTTGAAGCAATTGACCCTGTGGAGGCAAGGCGCATACTTGATGAGGAGCTTTATGGCATGGAGAGCGTGAAGCAGAGAATAATTGAGACCATTATCCAGATAAACAGGACGCATACACTTCCTGCCTACGGACTGCTGCTCTGTGGACCGGCAGGAACGGGAAAATCACAGATTGCATATGCGGTTGCGCGTATTCTGAAGCTTCCATGGACCACACTCGACATGAGCTCCATAAATGATGCAGAGCAGCTCACAGGAAGCTCAAGAATCTATTCAAACGCAAAGCCGGGAATCATTATGGAGGCATTTTCACAGGCGGGAGAGTCAAATCTTGTATTTATCATCAATGAGCTTGACAAGGCCTCAAGCAAAAACGGCAACGGAAATCCTGCAGATGTGCTTTTGACACTGCTTGACAATCTGGGCTTTACAGACAACTATATGGAGTGTATGGTGCCAACAGTTGGAGTATATCCGATTGCCACAGCCAACGATAAATCACAGATTTCAGCACCGCTTATGTCTCGTTTTGCAGTGATTGATATTCCGGACTATACTGATGAAGAGAAGAAGGTCATTTTCCAGAGATTTGCCCTGCGCAAGGTATTTGAGCGAATGGGAATGAAGGAGGAGGAGTGCGTTCTCACAGAGGACGGACTTGATGCAGTGATTAAGCTTCACGAGAACACATCGGGCATAAGAGATCTCGAGCAGGCTGCAGAGCATCTGGCTGCAAATGCACTTTATCAGATAGAGGTTGATAAGGTAAAGCAGGTGGTATTTGACGCTGAGGCTGTTTTTGAGCTTTTAGGCTAGCAGGATATGATTACGGATACAGGAATTGTTACGAAAATAAAAGGAGATTGTCAGGATGAGAGAATTTGGAAAATCCAGAAAATTAGATAATGTGCTTTATGATGTTAGAGGACCGGTGGTGGATGAGGCGGCCCGCATGGAGGAAAACGGCACAAATGTGTTGAAGCTTAATATAGGAAATCCTGCGCCGTTTGGCTTCAGGACACCTGATGAGGTGATATATGATATGTCTCGCCAGCTCACGGACTGTGAGGGGTATTCCAACTCCAAGGGACTTTTTTCTGCAAGAAAAGCAATCATGCAATATGCACAGCTCAAAAAGCTTCCTAATGTGACGGTTGAGGATATCTACACCGGAAACGGAGTCAGCGAGCTTATAAACTTAAGCATGTCAGCACTTCTTGACAATGGTGATGAGGTGCTGGTGCCGGCACCGGACTATCCGCTTTGGACAGCCTGCGTTACACTTGCGGGAGGCACGGCAGTGCACTATATTTGTGATGAGCAGTCAGAGTGGTATCCGGACATAGAGGATATCAAAAAGAAGATTACAGACAAGACAAAGGCAATCGTAATAATAAACCCTAATAACCCTACGGGAGCGCTCTATCCAAGGGAGGTGCTGCAGCAGATAGTTGATGTGGCAAGAGAGCACGAGCTCATGATTTTTTCGGATGAGATATATGACAGACTTGTGATGGATGACTATGAGCATGTGTCTATTGCGTCGCTTGCACCGGACCTCTTCTGTGTGACCTTCAGCGGACTTTCTAAGTCACATATGATAGCAGGCTATCGTATCGGATGGATGGTTTTAAGCGGCAACAAGGCGCTCGGAAAGGACTATATCCAGGGTCTCAACATGCTCTCAAACATGCGTCTTTGCTCGAATGTTCCGGCGCAGTCGATAGTGCAGACAGCTTTAGGCGGATATCAGAGTGTAGGCGAGTATATTGTGCCGGGCGGACGAATCTATGAGCAGAGAGAGTACGTCTACAAGGCATTAAACGATATACCGGGAATTTCGGCAGTAAAGCCAAAGGCAGCATTTTACATATTCCCAAAGATTGATACTGCAAGGTTCAACATCACAAACGATGAACAGTTTGCACTTGATCTGCTTCGTGAGAAGAAGATACTCATCATCCACGGTGGCGGCTTCAACTGGGATAAGCCGGATCACTTCAGAGTGGTATATCTGCCTAGAACAGAGATACTAAAGGATGCCACAGGCAAGCTTGCAGATTTTCTGGCTTCATATAAGCAGAAATAATTATTAGCATAGATAATTATTAGCATAGATAATTATAAAACATATGATATAAAACATATAACATATAAGCTCCGGCACAGAAAACTTTTTGTTCTGACCGGAGTTTTTATATTATGCTGTAATATTTTTTAAAAGTAACCTACCTGTAACTTTACATAATGTATTATACACTTGTATCGCGGGGCGGCTGTACTTTAGATGGCAGACCGCACAGCACTCAAAAATGCATAGAGAAGAAAAGGAGAATTAAATGGAACTGCTTAGAGTAGAACACTTATCAAAAATATACGGAGCCGGAGAAAATCAGGTCAAGGCTTTGGACGATGTGTCATTGAGCGTGGAAAAGGGAGAGTTTGTGGCAATAGTCGGGGCGAGCGGCTCAGGAAAATCCACACTGCTTCATCTGCTCGGAGGTGTTGACAGACCCACAAGCGGAAAGGTGTATATAAACGACACCGATATTTTTGCCATGAATGATGATGAGCTTGCCATATTCAGAAGAAGACAGGTGGGTATCATTTATCAGTTTTATAATCTGATACCTATATTAAATGTCGAGGAAAACATGGCAATCCCGATGGAGCTTGATGGAAGAAAGGTGGAAAAAGCACAGATGGATGACATGCTTATGCGTCTGGGACTGACAGAGAGACGCACTCATCTGCCAAATGAGCTCTCAGGAGGACAGCAGCAGCGCACATCTATAGGAAGAGCCTTGATTACGAGACCGTCTATAGTGCTGGCGGATGAGCCGACCGGAAATCTGGATACCAAAGCGAGCAATGAGATTATGCATCTCTTAAAGACCTCAAACCGTGAGCTCAACCAGACAATTATCATGATTACGCACAATATGGAGCTTGCAAAGGCGGCTGACCGCACAATAATGATAGAGGATGGTAAAATCAGATGAATTTGATGAAGACACTCACATTAAAAAACTTAAAGCTCAACAGGAAAAGAACTATTGTCACGATAGTTGGAATAATTCTGGCAACAGCGCTTTTGTCAGCGCTTGTCACACTTGTGTCAAGCTTTCAGTACAGTATGATTGAATATCAGAAGCAAAAAGACGGCGACTTTCATGTGAAATTTTCGGGTGTGAAAATGTCTGAGCTTTCAGAGTTTAAAAACAACAGAAATATTGAAAGTACATTTGAGACGATGGGGATGGGCTTTGCAAAGCTTGACGGCTGCAAGAATGAGGATAAGCCGTATGCTTATGTCATGGCAACAGATGAGGCTGGCTTTGAGAAAGGCTGCTTTAACCTGATAGAGGGGCGCATGGCAAAAAATGAGGATGAGATAGTCATTCCAAGGCACTTAAGGACAAACGGACGAATCGACATAAAGGTGGGAGACGAGATAACACTTGATATCGGAAAGCGATATGATTCAAACACCGAAGGTATCATATGGGAAAACAGCGCATATGAGAATGAGGCAGAGACACTTACCGATACTGTGACAAAGCACTACAAGGTGGTAGGCATCATGGAAAGACCGGGCTATGGAATGGAGGACTATAGTGCCGCCGGATATACATTTGTCACATACTCTGATGAGCTGGCAGCAATTGATAACGGCACAAAGAGTGAGGTTAACGAAGCTGACACTACACTCACAGTGTACAGCAGATACACTCAAAAGGCATTAAGAAACAAGGATGCTGTGACAGCAGATATAATTGGCGTGGATGAAAAGCTGTTTGCGAAAGCGAATAATTCATCTGTTGAAATGACTGCTGAGGAGAGCGACAGGTTTCTTAAAGAGATGGAAAATGCAAAATATGATATATATATAAATCGCTACCTTATAAGCTATGAGTGCGTTTTCCCGATTGACGGCACATTTAAAGCGCTGTTTACAGTGGCCACTGTTGTGGCATTGATAATCATACTGACATCAGTGTACTGTATCAAAAACAGCTTTAACATATCAATCACTGAAAAAATCAGGCAGTATGGCATGCTCGCAAGCGTGGGTGCTACGAGGCGCCAGATAAAAAGCAGCGTTAAGACAGAGGCTGCAATGCTTGGAGTGGTTGGTATTCCTGTGGGTACCATGAGTGGTATTTTGGCATCACTTATACTTGTTAAGGTGGTAAATGCGCTGTCAGCAGGCTGGCTTAACGTTGATTTGAGCTTTCACACATCTCTGCCTGCACTTATTCTTGCTGTGATACTGAGTATAGCGACCATTTATTTTTCTGCAACAGGCAGTGCAAGAAGGGCCGCAAAGGTTACACCGCTTGAAGCAATAAGAAACACAAAGGAGATTAAAATAAAGTCAGCAAAGCTTAAGACACCGGCGATTATAGGCAGAATCTGGGGCATTGGAGGCGTTATCTCATATAAGAATATAAAGAGAAACAAAAAAAAGTACAGAACTACAGTGACGTCTATTGTTATCTGCTCAGTAACCTTTATTGTGATATCATACTTTATGTCTATGGCTTTTAGCATGGTTGGGATGTCATATGCATCAGCAGATTACAATATTGGAATAAATATGTCATGTAAAAAAGATGTTGACATTGAAAAGGTCTCTGAGCTTTTGAGTGGCATTGAAGGAGCAAAGGATTATCTGGTTGGAGCAGACTATTATTTTGATGTAGATAAGCCGGAGTATACAAAGGAATATGGAGAGTATTGCAGGCAGCTTTATGATGACAGTGAGGATGTCTCACAAATGTTTTTAATCACGGTTTTAAATGACAAATCGTATGATAAGTATGCGTCTGACGCAGGCATAAAAAATGCAGCTACAGGGGCAATTCTTTTAAATAAATGCACATTTGATGTGTATAATGAGAAAAGCTCGAAATACATCAAAAAAGAGATGGAGCTGTACAAATATAAAGCAGGAGATACAATCAGGTGCGGCTACAATGTGTATGAGGATGCTTCTTCTGATGACAATGCCGTGGAAGGTGATACTGAAAGCAGCACGGAGGATAACAGTGGATACGTTGACGAGGAAACAATAAATAACGGAGTCAGAAAGACTGTAGATGTAAATATTGCAGGTGTCACAGACAAGGCACCAATAGGTTATAAGGGCTGCAGCAATACCACTCATTTGTTTATGAACCAAAAAGGCTTTGAAAGCTTATGGGCTGACGGCAAGAGCGGCAATGAGCTCAAACCGGGGAATGCGACATATTCGGCATATGTGGTGGCAGAAAATGCAGATGAATATCAGGATACATTAGAAAAAGAGACGGAAGAAAATCCTGAGTATTCCCAGATTAGTTTTTATGTCAGCAATATGGATAAGCAGATGCGCGATGAAAAATCACTCTTTACACTGCTTGGAGTATTCGCATACGGACTTATTGTGGTCATTGCCTTAATAGGAATCACAAATATTATCAATACCTTAAGCACCGGAATGGAGCTTAGAAGCCGCGAGTTTGCCACACTAAGAAGCATTGGAATGACAGATAAGCAGTTTGCGGGGATGGTCAGACTCGAGAGTGTGTTTATATCTGTAAAGGCTCTTGTAATAGGGGTACCGCTTGGTATTTTAATAAGCTATCTCTTATGTGTTATGATGAACAGGATGGATGATGCAATCATTTATGAGCCACCGTATAAAGCAATTATATTGTGTATAGTGGTTGTAATAATGCTGATTTATGCTATCATGAAACTATCAATGACGAAGCTTAGACACAATAACATTATTGAGACGATCAAAAATGAAAATCTGTAGAAAATGCGGGAGCTGATATGAAAAAAATACTTCTCATAGAGGACAACAAAGGAATAACAGAGGGACTGTGTGATACCTTTACAGAACCTGAATATGAGCTTTTGACAGCAGAAAATTTAAAGGAGGCTGGGGCGCTTTTGAGTGAGCATCCCGGCCTTGTGCTGCTTGATGTGTCGCTTCCTGATGGGAACGGCTTTGATTTTTACAGTAAAAGGCTGGAAAAAGAAAGAACACCGGTGATTTTTCTTACCGCAAGGGATGAGGAAAATGATATAGTAAAGGGACTAGAGCTTGGAGCGGAGGATTACATCACAAAGCCTTTTTCTGTAAGAGAGCTTGTGGCGAGGGTAAACCGCGTATTTTTACGAAGGAAAAGTGATGACAGTTTATCTGTCATACATGCAGGAAGCATAAGCTATGACATGGACAAAAAGGAAGCAAGAAGGGCTGGACAGGTGATTGCTCTTTCAAGTCTTGAAAACCGCATACTCGATCTGCTTTTTACCAATCATGACAAGGCTGTGTCCAGAAATGCCGTGCTTGACTGCATCTGGGAGGCGACAGGCAACGATGTGTATGACCATACAGTGACTGTCTATATGAAGCGCATCAGGGCAAAGCTTGGTGAGGATGTGATAAAGACTGTGAAGGGAATCGGGTATCGTGTTGATTCAGATGAAGCTCTTTAAACAGTATCGGCTGACAGAGACAGTTCCCGGGGGAAAGCATGAGAAAGAAGAAATATAATTTAGAGAACAGAAAACATTTTGTGTATTTTGCAATAATATATACATGTATATGTGTGACGGTTATGGCTTTTACCGTCTTTTTTCAGTACAGGGCATATACGAAAAACTATAACATCACAGTGGCTAAGCTATGTGCGCTTATTCATGAAAAATATCCTGATGTATCAGATGGCAGCATAGCCGCGATTCTAAATGACAGCAGCTTAGGCAGCGATTATACAAATTTAAAAAGCGCAGAGACGCTCTTTAAAAAATACGGCATTGATATGGAAAAGGATTCTGCGGTTTTGTCAAATGAAAAAGCGCTTAAAGGAGCGCTTTGGCTAGACATATTTCTTGTTGTGCTTTTTGCAGGGGGCTTTTGCCTTTACATTGTGCTTATAAGATTTAGCTTTAAAAGACAGGTCAGACAGGTTGCGGATTATCTGCGCCGCATAAATCAGGGAGACTACAGACTTGTTATGGCAGATAGCACAGAGGGAGAGATTTCTATACTAAAGGGAGAGCTTTACAAGACAGCAATCTATTTGAGGGAGTCTGCGGAAAATGCAAAGACAGACAAGCTTTTGTTAAAGGATGCGCTTTCTGACATATCGCATCAGCTTAAGACACCGCTCACATCACTTTCGATAAATCTGGAAAATCTGGAAGGAAATCCTGATATGGCATATGAAAACAGAAACAGGATAATGCGCAGGGCAAAGCGTGATGTGGATAATATATCGCATATGGTGCAGGCTATCTTAAAGCTTTCAAGGCTTGAAGCGGATGTTGTGGAGTTTGATGAGAAGGATACGCTGCTGTCTGAAATTGTGTCTGAGGCAGCTGACAATGTTATGGCACTTTGTGATTTGAGGGAAATAAGGCTGTCCATAGATGAAGGCTCTGATAAGGATGCCTGTATACATGCTGATGCATACTGGCAGTGTGAGGCCATTACAAACATAGTAAAAAATGCAGTGGAGCACGCAGAGAGTGAGGTAAGGATAGGCTTTTACAGGTATGAGATGTATGCCGAGATAACAGTGCAAAACGATGGAGAAGCCATAAGTGATGAGGACAAAAAACATATTTTTACGCGTTTTTACAGCGGCAGCGGACAGCCGGCAGACAGCATCGGCATAGGACTTTCGCTGGCGGAAGCAATTGTGCGTCATGACAATGGATATATCCTTGTGGAGGATTGTACAAAAGATGTATTAAATGAAAAAAATGAATGCAGTGGCACACGCTTTGTGGTAAGATATCTGTGATAAGTTGAGAAAAATTATCAATAAATACATTAGGAAGCGATAAAATGACACTAAAAGAACTTGGCATAGGACAGAGTGCCAGAATACTTACAGTAGGCGGTGAGGGCGCACTGCGCCAGCATTTCCTGGATATGGGAGTGATCCCAAAGGCCGAAGTAACGGTTATCAAATTTGCCCCGATGGGAGACCCGATGGAGCTTCAGGTGCACGGCTATGAGCTCACATTGAGGCTTGATGATGCAGCGCAGATTGAGGTAGAATTAATTGACAGCCGTTCAAGAAAGCATGAGGGCCCTAAAAAGATAAGCAACACAGCCCATCCCGGACTTGGCGAGGAGGGCAAATACCATGTGAAGGGCAGTGGCAATCCCCTTCCGGAGGGTGAGAAGCTCACATACGCACTTGTGGGAAACCAAAACTGCGGCAAGACAACACTTTTCAACCAGCTTACAGGCTCAAACCAGCATGTCGGCAATTTCCCGGGAGTGACGGTGGACAGAAAGGATGGCTCTATTAAAGAACATCCGGATACATCAATCACAGATTTACCGGGCATTTACTCAATGAGCCCATATACGAATGAGGAGATTGTGTCGAGAAACTTTGTGCTCGATAACAAGCCAAAGGCCATAATAAATATCGTAGATGCGACAAATATCGAGAGAAACCTGTATCTGACTATGCAGCTTCTTGAGATGGATATACCAATGGTTATCGCACTCAATATGATGGATGAGGTGACGGCAAACTCAGGCTCAATCGATGTAAATAAAATCGAGGGACTGTTAGGAGTGCCTGTTGTACCGATTTCTGCCGCAAAGAATCAGGGTGTTGATGAGCTGGTGCGCCATGCGATACACATTGCAAAGTATCAGGAGCGCCCGGGCAGACAGGATTTCTGTGATGAGAATGATTTTGGCGGTGCCGTGCACAGATGTATACACGCGGTCAGTCACCTGATTGAGGATCATGCAAAGCTCGCCGGAGTTCCGATTCGCTTTGCTGCTACCAAAATTATCGAGGGAGATGTACTTATATTAGAGCAGCTTCATCTTGATGAGAATGAGAAAGAGGCAATAGAGCATCTGATTGTTCAGATGGAGAAGGAGCGAGGCCTTGACAGAAGCGCTGCAATTGCGGATATGCGCTTTACATTTATTGAGAAAATATGCGAGAGCACCGTGGTAAAACCGAAGGAGAGCAGGGAGCGTATCAGAAGTGAGCGCATCGACCGTGTTCTTACAGGCAAATACACGGCAATACCGTGCTTTATAGTGATAATGCTTGCTGTATTTTATCTTACCTTCAACGTAATCGGAGCTGGCCTTCAGTGGCTTTTGGAGCAGGGCATAGGAGCACTGACTGAACTGACGGATAAGGCACTCACAGCGGCAGGTGTGAATGAGGTGCTGCACGGACTGGTAATAGACGGCATCTTTCAGGGTGTCGGAAGCGTATTAAGCTTTTTGCCGATTATCGTGACACTGTTCTTTTTCTTATCACTCATGGAGGACAGCGGATACATAGCGAGAGTTGCGTTTTTCATGGACAAGCTCCTTCGTAAGATAGGACTTTCCGGACGAAGCATAGTACCAATGCTCATAGGCTTCGGCTGTACGGTGCCAGCTGTCATGGCGACACGTACACTGCCAAGTGAGAGAGACCGACGAATGACTATACTCCTCACACCGTTTATGAGCTGTTCAGCAAAATTGCCAATTTATGCATTCTTTGTTAGTGCATTTTTCCCGAAGCATGGCGGACTTGTCATGGGAGGACTGTACTTCCTTGGAATAATTGTCGGAATACTTTTCGCATTTATCTACAGAAAGACTTTGTTCAGGGGTGACGCAGTGCCATTTGTCATGGAACTGCCAAACTACAGGATGCCGGGCGCCAAGAATGTGTGCCAGCTCCTATGGGAGAAGGCAAAGGACTTTTTGCAGAAGGCATTTACAGTAATACTTATTGCCACAATGCTGATATGGTTCTTACAGAGCTTTGACATACACTTTAACATGGTAACAGACTCAAAGGACAGCATGCTTGCCATTATTTCAAGTGTTATCGTGCCTGTCTTTAAGCCTCTGGGACTCGGCGACTGGCGTATATGCACATCACTTATCAGCGGACTCATGGCAAAGGAGAGCGTGGTATCAACACTTGAGATACTGTTTGGCGGAACTGTTACGACAGCACTCACAACACTTTCAGCTGCATCTCTTCTGGTGTTCTCGCTGCTCTACAGCCCTTGCGTGGCAGCAATAGCATCCATAAAGAGAGAGCTGGGTGCAAAGTGGGCAGTCAGCGTGGTGCTTTTGCAGTGTGCGATTGCATGGGTGGCAGCATTTATTGTAAGAGTAATTGGACTGCTTGTGATGTAATTAAAAACAGACTATTCAGAACCACTGAGAACCAAAAAGATGATGTGTCATGCTTGCATGTAAGCAACAGGTTTTCTTGTTCTCAAGGTGGTTCTGAATAGTTACAAAAAATATAAAAGGAGATATGTGATGGAGATTAAACTGGAAAATGAATCACTTGAGCTCACGATAAACAGCTTCGGAGCAGAGCTTAAAAGCATCACCGGCAATGAAACAGGTACACAGTATCTGTGGGATGCCGATGAGAAATACTGGAAGAGAAGCGCACCGGTGCTTTTCCCGTTTGTCGGCAGCTTAAAGGACAAGAAGTTTACCGTTGATGGGACAGATTATCCGATGGGACAGCACGGCTTTGCAAGGGATATGGAGTTTGAGCTTGTGTCACAGACAAAGGATGAGGCATGGTTTTCACTTAAATCAAATGATGAGACTCTTGCAAAATATCCGTTTGAGTTTGTGCTCGAAATCGGCTATAAGCTCTCAGGCAGTGAGATAAAAGTGACCTGGAGGGTGACTAATCCTGCGAAAAAGGATTTACTTTTCTCAATAGGTGGTCACCCGGCATTTATGTGTCCTGTCGCAGAGCAGGGGAAGCAGTCGGATTATTATCTGAAGCTTGACACAGACAAAGCAATCACTTACGGACTTATCTGTGATGGAGGACTTTTAGACAAGGACGATAATCTGCTTGAGGTGGATGTGGATGGATACTGTCAGATAGATGAGCATATGTTTGATAAGGATGCACTCATTATTGAAAACAGACAGGCTTCAAAGGTGAGCCTGTGTACACCGGATAAGAAGCCATACCTTACGGTGTCCTTTGATGCGCCTTTATTTGGTCTGTGGTCACCGGCAGGAATGGGAGCACCGTTTATCTGTATTGAGCCGTGGTACGGCCGATGCGACAGAGCAGGCTTTGCCGGAGAATTAAAGGACAGGGAGTATGGTAATTCGCTGGCACAGGGGGAGAAATTTGAGAAGTCATATACGATTGCAATTGAGGTGTAGATTTTGTTGTTCTCAATGTGACTTAAATAGTTACAAACAAAAATATAAGATATAGTTAGAATCGGGGGCCGGCTTTCTTAAGGCCGGCCTGAAGCAGCCATTTCTGATCAATTTTCTTAAGATCTTCACCAAATCTGACATGCAGCCGAACTGAGCCTTCGAGCTGCTCGATATGTTCAATGGTGCCCTTGCCGAACTTTGGATGATTAACATCGTCATTGATATTAAATTTTACAGTACTATTTTTCTTTTTGCGGTATTCCTGTTCGCGTGAATATGTGTCGCGGATAGGAATACTCTTGTCAGTAATTTTCTTTTTGAGAACCTTTTCATAATCGTGCTTAATAAGTCCTTCACCGGCTTTGTAGTAAGGAGTGGGAGCTGCTCCGATAAGTGAGCAGCAGTATTTCCACGCACTTCCGTGGATACCGGGCTGCCAGTTGTATTTGTCAGGAATGTCCATATTGTACTGCATATAGTGGGCATATTCGTGCTTGTATAAATCCATCCTGTCATCCTTTGACAAGGGCTTTGCCACACAGTAGCCGATGAACAGCAGCGAAAAGTAAAAGCCCTCACCCTCAGGGGCGGCTTTAGGCGAATAGGCACCGAGCCTGTCCGTATCAAAGCCAAAGGTGATGGGAACCCTTGCACCGTTAAGCCCAAGCTGTCTGTCGAGCTTCTGGTAGAGAAAGCGGATTTCCGCGAGATGTATTTTTGTTTCGTTTTCGAGTAGGTGTTGTAAATTGTTGTTTATGTTCATAAGTATATTTCTCTAAAAAATCAGTCTGTTTTCAATACAGTAATGATATATTCCGTCATCCTCAACCGATTTGCATACAAAATCAGCCTTAGCCTTGACTTCGTCCTTTGCATTGCCCATGGCAACACCCATGCCTACGGCCTCAAGCATTTCAATATCGTTATGTCCGTCACCGAAAGCAATTGCTTCATCCTTTGAGAAGCCATAATGCCTAAGCACTGCAGCAACAGCATTGCCTTTGCCGCTGTTAAGCGGAATAATATCAACGGCCTTATCCCACCATGCAGTTATCTGTGAGTGGGGCGCGCCGGATAGAATCTGTGAGTGCTCATCTTTTTGGCAGGAGCACATAATCTGATATATATCAGTCCTGCTTATGTCGTCAAAATTGTCAGCAATTTTAAGTTTTTCACTGCCGAAGGCAAAGTACTGCTCTAAATCAGGGTCGGTACCGTTTGTGACAATCATATGCTCGTTGCTGATTGCAATGGCGCGGTTCATTTGTTTTAGATTGGAAATTATCTGATATTTGTCGTGCTCATTAATAGGATTTTTGAAGATGATATCATTGCCTTTGGTGACGAATGAGCCGTTAAAGGTGAGCAGGACATCAAAATCAATTCCATCAAAATGAGGCACACCTGTGTAGCTCCTTCCGGTAGCCATACAAAGGATGATGCCATTTTGGTGGAGTTGCCTAAGTGCAGCAGCAGTGTTTGCTGATAATTCTTTATGTCCCAGCCGAAGCAGGGTGCCATCCACATCAAAGAATGCTATTTTAATCATAATTCACCTGCCTGTTTTAATGCTAGTTTAATGATATTTTCATTTATATAGAATCCGTTTGATTGAATTTTGGTTATTGCATTTTTTACAGAAGAAATAATCCCTGATTGTTTAGCTTTTATAAGAACACCTAAGGTGCCCGTTACTGTTAATCCAAGATATTTTGCTGTTTTTTTTGCTGCATTATCATCGATGATAACTAAGTCTGCATTGCACAATGCTATTAATGGTGTTGAATTGACAATTACCCTACGCATTATTCATCTCCTCTATAAATTCTGCTTCATCATCAAAACTGAAGATAGATATATTATTATTGCCTAGATATTTGATGAAATCTTCCTCACTCATTCCGGCTATCTGTGCACAATATCCAATAGAAATATGGTTTTTTAAATAAAGCATTAGAGCAGTAGCTTTCTTGGCAAAAGCATTAGCTTCATCTTTGGTCATTTTGGTATCGTATAATACTTCATCTGGTATTTTTATCGCAATACTACACATATAAACACCTCTTTCTATTATAATGTATCATTAATTATATCTCAGTTACATGATAACATAATAAGCGCAAGATTAAAAACATTTATTTAAATTTCTGTCACAACGTAAGGTACGTAAGCCGGGGACTGTTGGGGACACGCGCTTTAGCTATCGCTACGCTTAGCAACTAAGATTCTGTACGAAATTATGCTCATGAAGCGTAGAAACGCACCTGCATGGACGCAGGGGAGAGGAAGATTTACATATGTGTACGCAGGAGGACCTGGTTCATAAAGATTACCATTTCTTATAACTGTGTTCTTGATATTAAAGGACACAAGTGGCTTTTTTCAATATGTTGTTGTTAATTTATGGTGTTGGGCTTCCACCATTATGCCAGAAGCCTCACAAAAAGTAGCTGAAACTGCAGAAATCACCAAAACAGCACCCCAAACCCAGCCCAAAAGCCGGAAAAGACCCGGCAAAAAGTAGCTGAAACTGCAGAAATCACCAAAACAGCACCCAAAACCCAGCCCAAAAGCCGGAAAAAACCCGAGAAAAGTAGTTGAAACTGCAGAAATCACCAAAACAGCACCCAAACCCAGCCAGAAAGCCGGAAAAGACCTGGCAAAAAGTAGCTGAAACTGCAAAAATCCCAAAAACAGCTCCAAAAACCCAGCCGTAAAGCCTCATAAAAATGGACTTATAGACATGTATTGATGGCTTAGTTGAGAATTAACTACTGTGGAGTGTACTAGAACTTGTGAGTAGCGTGTCATTTGTAACCGCCAAAGCGTACACAATGAAGCAGTAACTATAAACTGTGAGATTATAGCAAACCATCTAGCATATACATTTATATAAGTTTCGACGGTTTCGTCGTGCATAGAAAACCTAAGAGCATAATTTCGTACAGAATCTTAGTCACGAAGCGTAGCGAGGGCGAAAGTGCGTGTCTCCCCAACAGTTCCCGGCTTACGTACCGACCTACGATCGATGCGCAAAAGTTGCGCGTAAAAAACGCGCACCTAATCCCCTATTTGTGAAAAATGCTTGAAAACAAAAGTTAAAAAATGTCGAAATTGCACATTGACATAATCATAATACTGTAATATACTAAGTTCAGAACAAGCGGTTGCGCGAAAAACGCACCTAAAAAATAAATTAAATTACAAGCAAATGGAGGAAACAAAGGATGGACAAATTTATTGTTAACATCATTCACCGCCCTGAGATGGTGCCTGAGTACTCAGCAACAGTGACAGGACAGGGAAAAGAAGAGGATATTGGAGATAAGAAGCTCATCACAGAGTCACTCGACATCTTCAAGACACAGCAGAGACTTGCACATGAGGCGGGACTCAAAACTACAATTCAGATGACATACGCTTCACTTTTCAATGATGAGGCAGTAGAGCTTGCAAAGCAGGATCACGAGAAATACGGTGATGAGATAGCACTTTCACTCCTTGGACTTCCATGTGAGGAGTTTAGAGAGAAGTATAAGACAAAGGATTTCTGTATCTGGATGTTCTCAATGGAGGACAAGAAAGCTATCGTAAATGATGTTTTCGAGAAATTCCATGACAGATTCGGTTTCTATCCTGAGTCAACAGGCTCATACTATATGGATGCAGACCTTACAAACTACATCAAAGAAAAATACCCAATGGTAAAATGTGCAGTTGCAACATGCTGGGAGGAGGGCCCTAAGGCATACCACACATGTAACAACTCATGGTACACACTTTTCGACGGAGGCCCATGGGCACCATGGATTCCATCAAAGCAGAACACACATGCGCCAGCAGCAAATAAGGAAGAGGATAGCGGAATCGTAGCAATTCCACATCTCTCACGTGACCTTATCGCCTGCTATGACGGAAACGGCTCAAACTTCGGCACACATCCACAGAATGTGCTCCGTGGAATGATTTACGATACAAAGACATGGGAGTATCCATATCTTTACAACCTTATCGACCAGTACAGAGATCTTGCAAAATACAATAACGGATATTCATACAACATGATGTTCGTAGGACCTGGCTGGATGAACAAGATGGGACGCTGGGAGCAGCCATATGAGCTTCTTTTAAAGTCATACACAGACGGCTGCAACTACTATGGCAAGTTAAAGAAGGAAGGCAAGCTCATCGACATGACAATGTCAGAGTTTGCTGATTACTACAGAGAGAAAAAGGGTGTCAATGCAGGTAACTATAATGAGCCTGAGTGTGCTCCTTGGAGAGATATCCTTTACGGCTCAGACAAGCAGCTCTTCTGGTACTGTGACCCATACATGAGAGCATGTGTAAATATGGATCAGGGCGGTGCAATCGTAGACCTTCGTCCATACGTTGCTAAGCTTGAGTGGCCGGTAGGAATCGGAACAAAGCATGTACAGGATGCATCTTATCCATTCCTTATCCAGGAGAAATACAGAGCAGGATACTTTACACACTATGCGGGAGCAGGAACAGTCAGAAGTGCCAAGCTTTCACACAACGGTGAGGAGGTTGATCTTTGCCTGTGTCCTACACACAGCCATTTCTCTGAGGAAGTAATTGACGGCAAGAAGACAAGAATCCTTACACTTGATCCGGTAGATATTGAGTTTTATGATGTTAAGCTTACTCTTCAGACAAAGGAATACTTTGAGGAGGGCTCATCAAACATCAAGATTGAGCGTAATATCCTTAGCATGAGTGACCCGGATGCAGAGGTTTATCTCGATGAGTACATCACAGCATGCTACGGAACAACAGAGTATCCTGAGGATATGACAGGCATCACACTTACATGTGAGGGAGAAAACCCACAGAGCATCAATTATGAGTACAAGTGTCGTGATGCAAAGCTTGACGGAGCAACTGCAGTAAGCGCAGTAATTCCTGCAATTCAGACAAAGGTTTCACTCACACCATCTGCAAAGGCAGAGGGATACATTGAGGAAGGATATGCATTCTCTCCAATGTTCAAGCTTGGTTACAAGAAACAGATTAAAGACAAGGAGGTATTTGCAACATGGCTCAACTTGGAAAAGGCAAATTAAATTACAGATGTCCTTTATGTTTTATGAGGGATCTTGATATTGATATGTTCTATAATAAGGAAACAGGTATTTATAGCTGCATCCGCTGTCAGTTCAGAGGTACAGAGGAAGAGGTGCTTCAGGGCAACGAGGACGTCCGCAAGAAGTACAAGGCTATGTACAAGAGATTCGACAAGTTCGATTTTGATTAAAGTAGTGATTGGTACGCTGCTGCTATAATAGCAGCAGCGTATTTTGCATTTCGTTACAAAGGAGAGTATATATGGCGAAAAGAAAAAAAGACACGATGGAATTCAGATTCTATGAGCTGCCACAGGGAGAGTCGGCACTTGTGCTGTGCGGAGAATCATGGAAGAGAGTGTATGGTCATGAGGAATTTCACCTGCATTTCCATAATCTGCTTGAAATCGGCATCTGCCGAGAGGGAGATGGAAATATGTATCTGGATGAGGATATTTACCAGTATCATGACGACGATATCACATTTATACCTGAGAATTTTCCACATGTTACAGTCAGCTATGGTGAGGTGGTGAATTTCTGGGAGTATATTTTTATTGACATACGTTCTGTGATAGAAGAGATGTTCCCAAACAATACAGCATTCCAGAATGAGGCAGTTACGACTATATCAAAAAAAGCGTTTATGACTAACGTGTATCAGAGCCCGGCTATGGCTGAGTATATAAATGCCATAATAAGGGAAACCCGTGAACACAAGATTTATTGCCAAAGGACGGTAAAGCTCCTTGTTCAGGGAATTGTAATAGAGCTGTTGCGCAGGTATGATGAGCTTCCGGAGGAGGATAATAATATCGTAAAGGGTACCAATATGTCACAGATAGCCACAGCACTTGACTACATGAATAAGCATTACAGCGAATCGATAAAGGCAGGGGAGCTTTCGGAACTATGCAACATGAGCGAGACTCATTTCAGGAGACTGTTTGAATCATACATCAATATGCCGCCTATGGAGTATCTGAATCTGATAAGAGTACAGAAGGCGTGCGAGCTTATGAAAAAAACAAATGAGCCTATGGAGCTTATTGCACAAAAGTGTGGATTCACAACCCAGTCAACTTTTAACCGTAATTTCCGCAAATTTTTGGACACTTCGCCATATCAGTGGAAGATAAATCCTGAAAATTATGAGCATAAGCTGCTGAATTTTAGGATATCTGCACTAAAGGGATGGTAGAAAATACATGCCTTCGTCTTATAAGAGGGCTTTGTGTTTAAAACAGACATGTATCAAATAATAAATACAGTAGATAGGAGTGTATAAAATATGAGTAATTTTGATTCAAATATCATTAAGAATCCGGAAATATTTGAGCAGAACAGACTTGCGGCTCATTCGGATCATGTGTGCTATAAAAATGAACTGGAGAAAATTAAAGGGAAATCAAGCCTGAGATATGATATGAACGGCTTATGGAAGTTTGCATATGCAAAGAATCAGTCCCTGGCTCCTTGTGGCTTTGAGGCAGCTGATTATGATTGCAAAGGCTGGGATGAAATCAGGGTTCCGGCACATATCCAGATGGAAGGCTATGACGTGCCAATCTATACGAATACCACATATCCGTGGGAGGCTGATGAGTTTATCAAGCCGGGCGAGGTACCTGAGATTTTCAATCCGGTTGCAAGCTATGTGAAGTATTTCACAATCCCTGAGAATATGAAGAACAAGAGGGTGTGTATTTCGTTCCAGGGAGTGGAGAGCGGTTTTGCACTCTGGCTGAATGGACACTATGTCGGCTACAGTGAGGACACATTTGATCCGTCTGATTTCGAACTGACTGATTATATTGTCGAGGGTGAGAACAAGCTTGCGGTCAGAGTATGGAAATGGACATCAAGCAGCTGGTGTGAGGATCAGGATTTTTACAGATTTTCAGGCATTTTCAGAGATGTATTTTTGTATGCTGTTCCTTGTGCACATGTTGAGGATCTGTCAGTTGTTCCTACACTTAATGATACCTTTGACGAGGGCACACTTAGTGTGTCAATAAAGGCAGATGGTGATGGTGTTGCAAGTGTAAAGCTATATGAGCTGGGCGATTTGTCTGTGGAAAAATATGACAGGGCAAAGCTTTTATTGGAAGAGTTTGATATAGAGCTTAGGAATAAGGAAATTTGCGAGGGCTCATGTAATGTGAAAAATCCTCTGTTATGGAGCGCTGAAAAGCCGAATCTGTATGAGGTTAAAATTATAGTTAAAGATACGCATGGAAATGAGACCGAGTTTATCAGCCAGCTGGCAGGCTTCAGACGATTTGAGATGGTAGACGGACTCATGAAGCTAAACGGTAAGCGTATTGTATTTAAGGGTGTAAACCGCCATGAGTTCAGCTCAATAACAGGCCGTGTGCCAAACCGTGATGAGGTGATAAAGGATATTGTCACAATGAAAAAGAACAATATCAATGCTATAAGAACAAGCCATTATCCTGATGATTCCATGCTCTATAAGCTTTGCGATATTTATGGAATCTATATGATAGCTGAGAACAATCTTGAGAGTCATGGCACATGGGAGGCATATAATAAGGGCTATGTTGACCTTGACTTTGTTGTGCCAAAGGACAAGCCACAGTGGAGAGAAATGATGCTGGACCGTGCCAACTCATGCTATCAGAGAGATAAAAATCATCCGGCAATCCTTATCTGGTCATGCGGCAATGAGTCGTTTGGCGGCAAGACCATATATGAGATGTCACAGCTTTTCAGACAGCTTGATAAGCATCGTCTGGTGCATTATGAGGGAGTATTTAGCGATAGAAGCTATAATGACACAAGCGACATGGAAAGCCAGATGTATACTCCGGCTGCAGGCATTGAAAAATTCCTGGCAGAGCATCCTGAGAAACCGTTTATCTGCTGCGAATATACACATGCAATGGGAAATTCCTGCGGTGCTATGCACAAATATACAGAGCTAACAGACCGCGAGCCTAGATATCAGGGTGGATTTATCTGGGATTATATTGACCAGTCAATCTACAAAAAGGACAGATACGGCAAATGGTTCCTCACATATGGCGGAGACTTTGGCGATAGGCCTACAGATGGAGATTTCAGCGGAAACGGCATCTGCTATGGTGGAGAGAGGGAAGCTTCTCCGAAGATGCAGGAGGTGAAGTTTAATTATCAGAATATCTCGGTTGATTTTGACAGCGACTACATCTTTACAGTCACAAACAAAAATCTCTTTGTAAATACATCTGTTTTTGATGCTTTTGCCATTCTTCTTGCAGACGGTGAGGAGGTTTACAGGACAAAGCTTCAGATATCTGTTCCACCGATGGAGCAGGCAAGCTATGAGGTGCCGGTTACTCTTAAAAATTCAATGATTGATGTGGAAAAAGAGTACTGTATTGTGGTATCATTTGTATTGAAGGAAAACACCATCTGGGAAAAGGCAGGGTATGAGATTGCATTCGGACAGCATATGATAAAGAAGCCTGTAAGTGAGTATTCATGCGACAAATCAGTTGAGCTTGTTGTTGGAAACGGAAATATCCTTGTAAGAGGTGAGAACTTTAAGGCACTTTTCTCAAGAATGAATCTGGGAATGGTTTCATATGTATATGGTGGCGTTGAGATGCTTCCAAATACTATTCCACTGCCGAATTTCTGGAGAACACCTACCAACAATGATTCCGGCAACATGATGCCACAGCGCTATGCACAGTGGAAGATTGCCAGCATGTATGTGACCACCAGACAGAATCAGCGCTTTGCAGATACATCACCAAGGGTAGAAAAAAATGACAACAATATCGCCATCACATACACTTATTTCATGCCTACCACACCGCAGAGCTCATGCGAGGTGACATACAGAGTGTTTGGTGATGGAACAATCGAGACAACTCTGTCATATGACCCTGTAAAGGAACTTGGCGATATGCCGGAGTTTGGCATGATGTTCAAGCTGGATGCCGATTATGATACAGTGAAATGGTACGGACTCGGACCACAGGAGACATACGAGGACAGACAGCATGGCGGAAAGTATGGTGTATACGAGAATAAAGTGGCAGACAATGTCGCAGAGTACCTCGTTCCGCAGGAGAGCGGCAACAAGTGCAGAGTAAGATATGCAAAGGTAATGGATAAGAAGGGCAGAGGCATGCTGTTCTTTGGTGATGAGCTTTCGTTCTCGGCATTGCCATATACACCGCATGAGCTGGAAAATGCAGCGCATCATTTCGAGCTTCCACCTGTACACTATACTGTTGTCCGTGTGGCAAAGAAGCAGATGGGTGTAGGCGGAGATGACAGCTGGGGCTCACATACTCATCCGGAGTACCTGCTTGATGCCTCAGAGAAAATGGAATTCACATTCTGCTTCCGCGGAATCTAGCATTTTAAGGTTGTAAGGAATATTATTACGCATTTTGAGAGCAGGGACTACTACTGGGACTGCTCTCATGGTGTAAATAAATGATATAAGGATAAATGATATAAGAATAAATTATATAAGAATTAAGGAGAATTAAAATGTCAAAATTTATTAAGGGTATGGATTTATCGACCTTGCTCGAGCTGGAACGCTGCGGAGCAAAATACTACGAGGATGGAAAGGAGAAGGATATTCTTGACATCATGAAGGAGCATGATGTTGATACAATCCGTCTTCGTCTGTGGAACGACCCAAAATCAGAGGATGGTGAGCCTTACGGTGCGGGTAACAATGACCTTGCTGAGACTATCGCTATCGGAAAAAAGGTTACAGATGCAGGCTTTGGAGTGCTTTTGAATTTCCACTACAGTGATTTCTGGGCAGATCCGGGAAAGCAGATTAAGCCAAAGGCATGGAAGAATTTCGGTGTGGACGAGCTGGAGCAGGCTGTATATGATTTTACACTTGAAAATCTTACAAAGATTATTGAGGCAGGTGTAAATGTCACAATGATTCAGGTAGGTAATGAGCTTTCAAACGGACTTTTGTGGCCTGAAGGAAAGGTACCTAACTACGATAATATAGCAAAATTTGTGAATGCCGGAATACGTGCCTGCCGCAAGGTAAATGCTGATATTCCGATTATCATTCACCTCGATAATGGTGGAAACAATGAGCTTTATGTCAGATGGTTTACAAACTTCATCGAAAGAGGAGAGGAGTTTGAGTATATCGGATTGTCTTACTATCCGTTCTGGCACGGCTCTCTTGACCAGCTTGAGTTCAATATGAACGATATTGCAAAGCGTTTCAATAAGGACCTTATCATCGCTGAGGTATCCATGGGCTTTACAATGGACAGCTACCAGGAGTACGAGAAGCTTGCTGATTCTGAGCGCAAAGGTTATGCGACAAAACCAGAGCTTGTCGAGAAGATAGATTATCCTATGACTATTGAGGGACAGGCTGACTTTACAAAGGATTTCTTAAACAGAGTGGCAAATGTGGTGGATGACCATGGAAAAGGATTTTTCTGGTGGGAGCCGGCGTGGATTCCTGTACCGGGCTCAGGCTGGGCTACACCTGCTTCACTTAAGTACATGAATGATCCGGGACCATGCGGCAATGAGTGGGCAAACCAGGCACTTTTTGACTATGATGGAAATGTGCTGCCGGCACTTGATGTTATTAAGAATTTTAAAAAATAAAATAATAACATATGTAATTTTGTTGCATGATTTGATTTGTTATGTTGCATTTTCAGTCGGATGTATTGCAATGTAAAAATGTGCAGTTATAATAGAGTTATAAAGAAAGAACGAATTATTTTAACTATCAATTTAACGCAAATACAATCAGCAAAGGAGAAGAAAAAATGATACAGCAGAACGTATTAGACAAATTCAAGGAGCTTTTTGGAGCAGATGGGGATATCAGAGTATATTTTGCTCCGGGACGTGTAAATCTGATCGGTGAGCACACTGACTACAATGGAGGACATGTGTTCCCTTGTGCACTGACCATCGGTACATATATGGCAGCAAGAAAGCGCGATGACAGGAAGCTTCGTTTCTACTCTATGAATTTTGACAATCTGGGTGTGGTTGAGTCATCACTTGATGAGTTTACACCTGATCCAAACGGACTTTGGACAAACTATCCAATGGGCGTTATGTGGGCTTTCGAGGGACGCGGAATGAAGCTTGAAAGCGGTCTTGATATTGTTTTATTCGGAAATATTCCAAACGGCTCAGGACTTTCTTCATCAGCATCTCTTGAGGTGGTTACAGGATATATGTTAAAGGATATTTACGGCTTTGACGTGACAAATCAGGATATTGCACTTATCGGTCAGTATTCAGAGAACAACTACAACGGCTGTAATTGCGGTATCATGGATCAGTTTGCATCTGCAATGGGCAAAAAGGACAATGCAATTTTCCTTGACTGCAATACTCTTGATTTTGAGTATGCACCAATCGTTTTGGACGGTGCAAAGATCGTGGTTACAAACAGCATGGTTAAGCACAGCCTTGTAACAAGTGCTTACAATGACAGAAGAAATGAGAGTGCACAGGCTCTTAAGGATTTACAGACAGTATGTGACATCAAGACTCTCGGTGACCTGACAGATGAAGAGTTCGAGGCTCATAAGGATGCGATTAAGGATGAGATTGCACGTAAGAGAGGCAAGCATGCGGTTTATGAGAACCAGCGTACCATCAAGGCTGTTAAGGCACTGAAGGAAAATGATATCGAGACATTTGGAAAGCTCATGAATGCTTCACATGTATCACTTCGTGATGATTATGAGACATCATGTCCTGAGGTTGACGTACTTGTTGATGAGGCATGGAAGATTCCGGGTGTTATCGGATCACGAATCACAGGCGGCGGCTTTGGTGGCTGTACAGTCAGCATAGTAAAGGACGAGGCTATTGATCAGTTTAAGGCAAACCTGACAAAGGCCTATGAAGAGAAGGTTGGAAAGACACCTGAGTTTTATGTTGTTTCAATCGGAGACGGACCTAGCCGTCTGGCATAAAATTAGCAATATGAAATAACAGTAACGGATAAACAGGTTTTTTTCGACAATGATTAAGGAGCATGACATGATTCAGGAGAGAATATTAGAATTAGTAAAATATGGTCTTACAACAGGACTTGTTGACCCTGCTGATGAGGTATACACAGTAAACAGACTTCTCGAGGTACTCGGAGTGGACGATATCGAGGATGAGACCTTCGAGAAGGTAGCGGCTCAGCCTGCATGGACACAGGAAGAGGCAGAGGAGAAGCTTGAGGGTATACTCGAGGATATGATGACATACGCATATGACAATGGCATCATGAAAGAAAACAGCATTGTATACAAGGATCTTTTTGATACAAAGCTGATGGGCTGCCTTGTAAATGCACCAAGCGTGATCAGAGCTCGTTTTAAGGATTTATACGATAATGAGTCTTCACTTGCGGCAACCGATTATTTTTACAAATTAAGCTGTGACAGCAATTATATCAGAAGACAGCGCATAAAGAAGGATATGAAATGGACCACAGACACAGAGTATGGCACACTTGATGTGACAATCAATCTCTCAAAGCCAGAGAAGGATCCAAAGGCAATTGCTGCCGCTAAAAATGCTAAGCAGAGCGCATATCCAAAGTGCCAGCTTTGTAAGGAAAATGAGGGCTATGCAGGCCGCGTAAACCATCCTGCAAGAGAAAACCACAGAATTATCCCTGTTACAATAAATAACAGCCAGTGGTTTTTCCAGTACTCACCATATGTATACTATAATGAGCATTGTATCGTGTTCAATTCAAAGCATACACCGATGAAAATCGAGCGTGCCACATTTGGAAAGCTGCTTGATTTTGTAACACAGTTTCCACATTATTTTGTAGGCTCAAATGCAGATCTGCCAATCGTTGGAGGCTCTATCCTAAGCCATGATCATTTCCAGGGCGGACACTATACCTTCGCTATGGCAAAGGCTCCGATAGAGAAAGAAATCACATTCAAGGGCTACGAGGATGTCGAGGCAGGTATCGTAAAATGGCCTAT
>ERZ772897.643-NODE-643-length-41171-cov-7.579191_pt1 | contig 41171 bp, 28 predicted proteins | sample MGYA00512125_ERZ772897 | MGnify/ENA primary metagenome ERZ772897 (study PRJEB29015, sample SAMEA2737660) | human gut metagenome | biome: human gut; feature: human-associated habitat; material: faeces | place: China | collected 2012 ... | reverse complement strand
CGGGCGCGCTCGCGCTTCTGCCGCGCGCCGCGTCCCAGCAGCATGCGCTGCGGCGCGAGCTCCGGGCGGCGCAGGCCCTGCTCGAGCAGGGCAAGGCGTTCGTCGATTTCCATATCAATATCATGAACCAGACCGTCGCGAGCGACACGTACACGAAGCCCGGCGACGAGGCGCCCGAGCTCCTGCGCGGGCGCAAGATGTTCGACGCGAACGTCTGAGCGGCGCTGCCGCGTACGTCTTCCCGCATTTTTCCATGAATACGGACACAAGGAAAAGGTGATTATATGCGTTCCACATTCGCCGGCCTCAACACGATGGTGCGCGGCATCTACTCGAACCAGCTCTCGCTCGACACGACGGGGCACAACATCACGAACGCCTCGACGGAGGGCTACTCCCGCCAGAGCGTCAACCTCGCCGCTACGCGCGGCCAGCAGGTCTCGTCCATCTATGGGCAGGTCATGGTCGGCACGGGCGTCGACTCGACGTCGATCCAGCGCGCGCGCAACATCTACGCCGACAAGCAGTATTGGTCGGAGACGGCGCAGCAGCAATACTACAAGACGCAGCAGACGAACTACGACAAAGTCGAGGCGATCTTCAACGACTCGGGCAACACGGGCATCAAGAACGCGGTCACCGAGTTCTACAACGCGTGGAACGACCTTTCGACGAGCGCCTCGACCGCGAGCAACCGCACGGCCGTCATCGAGAAGGGCAACGTGCTCGCCGACCGCATCAAGACGGCGTCGCAGCAGCTCCAGGAGCAGATCAACTCCCAGTACGATGACATGAGCCTCAGCGTCACGCAGATCAACAACTACACGGATCAGCTCGTCAAGCTCAACCAGAACATCATGACGACCGAGGCGACGGGCGCGAGCGCGAACGACCTGCGCGACCAACGCGACCTCATCGTCGACAACCTCTCGAAATACATGAACCTCAACGTCTACGAAGACGACAAGGGCATGTACTCCGTCGTCTCGAACGGCATCACGATGGTGAACGGCATCAACAAGCTCACGCTCGAGATGTCCGAGCCGCAGATGAACGATGTGTACGGCATCAGCGACTACACCGTCAACATCAAGGAGTCCGGCATCGCCTTCATCCCGACGAACGGCAGCATGAAGGCGCAGATGGATACGATCGCCGAGGACAAGGGCTATCTCGACAAGATGGCGAATGTCGCGGGCTTCATGCTCACGACGTTCAACACCATGCACCAGCAGGGCGCGGGCATCGACGGCACGGACAGCAGCCTCAGCACCTACTACACGGACGGCACGGGCAAGAAATATACGGACGATACGAAGGCAAAGGAATATACGGGCCCCAGCTATGGCACGAATTTCTGGGGCGACAGCAATACGCTCTATACCTGGGACGCAGAAAACAGCTGCGTCAAGGCGACGGAGATGAGCGGGATCACGCACAGCCTGAGCATCGATGAGACGACGGATACCGCAGGCAACACCGTGCGCACGCCGAAGGTCACGCTCAATGGCACGAAGGTCGCGGAGCAGAGTCTCAAGGGCATCAAGATCATCAACGCGCTCGGCGTGAGCACGGACATCACGGCGACGGGCGGCCAGAGCACCATCGCCGCGCGCACGCTCGCAACAGAACAGCAGAAGGATGCAAACGGCAAGCTCGTCACCGATGCCACGACGGGCAAGCCTGTCTACAAGCCCGCAGTCAACGGCTCGGGCGACGGCACGAACGCGACGAACATCTCGACGCTCATTAATATGGATCAGAGCAACGTCCACTCGACGGCGAACATCCTCTATCAGGTCGGCGGCACGGATGTCATGGACACGACAAAGACCGTGACGGCGACGCTGAAAAACAATATGACGAGCCGCTCCCTCGACAAGGACTCCGTCAACGCCTACTACTCCGCGATGGTCGCGAAGCTCGGCAGCGACTCCGAGTCGCTCGACGACAAGGCGGACGCGCAGGACAAGCTCATCCTGCAGATCACGAACTGGCGCTCCTCGACCTCTGGCGTCGACTGGAACGAGGAACTCTCGAACATGATCAAGTTCCAGCAGGGCTACAGTGCCTGCTCCCGCTGCCTCACGACGATGGATGAGATGCTCGACAAGCTCGTGAACTCCACCGGCATGGTCGGCAGGTAACAGCGGCAGATAACGCATAGGAGGGAAATCCATGGCCATCAGAGTCAGCAGCAATCAGATGATCTACAACTACAAGAAGCAGCTCAACGACGCCAACGCCCGTCAGGACAAGCTCCTCGAGCAGGGCGACGGCAGCAAGCTGCACCGCCCGTCCGACGACTCCGTCGCCTACACGAAATACCTGCGCTACGACACCTCGCAGCAGGAGAACGAGCAGTACCAGGAGAACGTGAGCACGGGCGTCTCGTGGATGAAGGCATCCGACGCCGCGCTCGTCTCCATGACGGACATCCAGACGACGTTTAAGGAAAAGACCGTCGCTGCCGCGAACGGCGACAAGACGAACGAAGACATGGCGGCCATCGGCAAGGAGATGATGGCGGAGATCCAACAGCTCATCTCCCTCGGCAACACACAGCAGGGCGACCGCTACCTCTTCGCGGGACAGAAGGACACGACGCAGCCGTTCTCCCTCTCAGAGAAAACGGTCACGCGCGGCCTTGCCAAGACGCTCTCGGAGAAGGCCGCGAACTATTTCAGCGGGGATGAGGGCGTAGGGAATGCGGGGAGCCTCCGGCAGATGCTCACGCTCAAGGGCGACGATGGCAATACCTACTACCTCAATACGAAGGACGGCTACATCTACACAAAGGATTTCGTCGAGAGCGGCTATCAGCAGAAGATCGCGGAGAATGCGAATGCGACGGTGGATCGCGATAAGGATGCCGTCGGCAAGTTCGATAACTGGAAAACAACGAACGTCTCGAACTATTTTAAGAACAACGGCGAGTTGATCAAGCAGAACGATTTGACAGCAACGAATGTCAATGGGACTGTTGCCGGCGTGAAACTGACCTTCACCACGATCGACCAGCAGATTGCCACCTACCAGGGCGACGACAAATACATCTCGATGACGAAAAAGAACGGTACGACGGAGCCGACGTCCGACACGGTCAACGTCACGGGACAGGAAATCTGGGGCACGGATATCTTCGACAATGCCGACTCCGGCAACGCGGCGTCCGGCACGGCGATGCTCAACGAGATGCTCACGGTGCAGAAGCAGGTGACGAGCGCGAATTTCAACTGGCTTTCAGATGACGCGCAGACCATCTCGGACGGCGCGCATGCGACGACCGTTACGACGGAGACAAGGCTCGGCGCGCGCCAGCAGCTCTACAACTCCGTCGCGACGATGCTCGACAATCAGAACGTCCTCATCAAGCAGGACGTCACGGACGTGAGCTCCGTTGACGTCGCGGCGCTCGCGACGAAGCTCATGGAGGAGCAGACCGTCTACAACATGAGCCTCGCGCTCGGCGCGCGCATCCTGCCGCAGTCGCTCGCGGACTACCTGAGCTGACGCGCGGCGGCGAAGCGCGGCGCATGACGCTGCTCAGGGCTGGGAAAGCACGCAGGAGAGATAGATTTCCTTTTCATTAAATTTGCAGGGACAGCAGGGATCCGCCAGGGAGAAGGGGAAACATACCATGTTGAGATTGAATATCCGCATGACGCAGCCGATGATCGGCATCCATACGCAGCTCGGCAAGCTCGAGGCGCACTCGACGCCCGCGCGCCTCTCGACGGAGAACCGCCAGGCGCGCTCAAACAAGGGCTGGACGCAGTGCCGCGTGGACATCGACTCCTACCCGAGCCGCCACAGCTACGGCTATGACAGCCACGCGGACTTCGCGAGGGAGCATGGGCAGCAGGGGTTCTCGGACCTCGCGCAGTCGACGTCGGGGCACACGCAGCAGGCGTGGTCGCTCATCGAGAACGCGGCGAAGCCGGGCACCGACATGATCCACCAGATCTACGAGGGACGCATCACCGACTTCATCAACAAGGGGAAGAACCGCCACATCGTCGCGGAGCTCATCCCCGCGCCGAAGATTACCGTGCACCAGAGCGAGCTCACGGGCACCGTCGATCCCGGCGACGTCACGGAGCACGTGGACACGGACGCCTTCGCGAAGACGCATTTCACGCCCGGCCAGGTGGAGACATATCTCAAGCAGAAGGGATCGGTACACCAATGGGTCACGGAAGACCGCTACGACATCTACGCCTGACGTGAGGCGTACCATGGGAGGCAGACTATGAAAAACATCCATACCGTGCGATTCGGTGACCTGACTATCGATGAGAAGAGCATCGTCCATTTCGCGCAGGGCATTCCCGCGTTCGAGGACGAGCACGATTTCGTCCTCATCCCCTACGACGAGGAGAGCCCCTACCTGTTCCTGCAGTCCTGCACGACGCCGGACCTCGCGTTCCTCATGACGGACCCGTACCTCTTCTTCAAGGACTACGAGTTCGAGATCGACGACGCGACGGAGAAGAAGCTCGGCCTCAAGGGCCCCGAGGACGTTGCGGTCTACGTGCTGCTCACGATCCCGGGCGGCAGCATCAAGGACATGACGGCGAACCTCATGGCGCCTGTCATCATCAACCAGAACACGCTTGATGCCCTGCAGCTCGTGCTCGAGAAGAGCCCCTACAAGACGAAGCACCGCCTGTTCCGCGCGGACGCGGGAAAGGAGGCGCGCTGATGCTCGTACTCACACGCAAGCCGAAACAGCAGATCATGGTGGGGGACGACATCGTCATCAACATCGTCGAGGTGCAGGGCGACAACGTCCGCATCGCCATCGACGCGCCGCGCTCCATCAAGATCTACCGCGGCGAGATCTACCACGCCATCCAGGAGGAAAACAAGCAGGCCGCCGCCCCGGTGCCGATGAACCTCGACCTCAAGGGCGCCCTGCCAAAATAAAAACCAATACGTTCATGGACTGACATCATCATATCTACGGAGGGATATACCATGATTGGAAAAGTACAGGACCTTGTTTCTGCCGCCGTCGTCATCGGCGCGACGGAGTCGACGCCGAGCATCAACGAGACGGAGGCCGCTGCGGCGTCCTCGTCCTCATCGGGAAACGACCAGCAGGCGGATCAGGCACAGGCGCAGTCGCCCGCCGTCTCCGTCGACATCCTCAGCCAGGTCAAGAGCGCCGCCAACGCGGATAGCGCGAAGAACGGCACGCAGGACAAGGAGAAGCAGGACGATGGCACGGAGAAGAAGCTCGACGAGAAATCCGTGAGCTACATCACGGAGGAGCTCAACAAGCTCATGAGCCGCATCAACTGCAACCTGAGATTCCAATACCACAAGGAAGTCGACATGATGTCGGTCAAGATGCTCGACAAGAAGACGGGCGACGTCCTCAAGGAAGTCCCGCCGGAGGCGCTCATCAAACACATGATCAAAGCGAAGGACTGGCTCGGTGCCTTCCTCGATAAGACAGTCTAAAAGGGAGGGAATCCTATGTCAACGCACGGAATCTACGGACTCTCCGGCTCCGGCATCGACGTCGACTCGATGGTCAAGGTCGGCATGATGACGAAGCAGAGCCAATACGATAAAATGTACAAACAAGAGGTCAAGAACGAGTGGATCAAGGAAGCGTACAGCGACCTGTACACCGATCTCAACACGTTCAACACGACGACGCTCTCGAGCTACAAGATGAGCTCGAAGACGAGCCCGATGCTCGCCTCGAGCTCCTCCGCGACGGTCGCGACGGCGACGGCGAACGCCGATGCTGCCTCGATGTCGCATACGGTCAACGTCTCGGCGCTCGCCTCGAACGCCTACCTTTTGACGGGCGAGGAGAAACTCACGCGCGCGAACACGAGCGACAGCGCCAAGACAAGCATCTACCTCAAGGACATGCTCTTTACCGAAGCGCAGCAGACGGATCTGCAAAATAAGCTCAACGCGGACAGCACGCTCGGCACGCAGGCGCTCGTGAGCTTCAACATCGCGGACGGCACGGGCGCGAACGCCACGTCTAAGACTATCTCGTTCTCCTATAACGACATCTTCTCGAGCGGGCAGACGCTCAACGACCTCGTATCGAAGATCAACGCCTCGGGCGTCAACATCAAAGCATCGTTCGACAACACGAACGATTCCTTCTCCCTCTATCAGAAGACGGGCGGCGAGGCCAACAAGATCATCCTCTCCGTCGCCAATGACGTCTTGGCTGCCTCCAACGGCAAGGCCCTGCTCGGCAACCTCAACCTCCACAGCGTGACGAACACGACGGACGCGAGCGGCAACCGCACGAGCACGCTCTCGTCGAGCGAGATCAACCTCGATGCCGCGACGACGGGCACGAGCGAAGTCGGCGGCGCGCAGACCTCCTACACGGGCGCGACGAAAACGGCGAACGACGCGCTGCTCTCGACGCTCTTCAAGGCGCAGGACGGCAGCAAGTCCGCGACGTTCACCGTCAATGGGAAGACCGTCACCATCGACGATGTCACGACGAAGAAGGTCAGCGATCTCATCGACGCGATCAATAACAGCAGTGCAGGCGTCTCGGCGTCCCTCGACTCGGATGGCCAGCTCAAGGTCGCCTCGACGGACGGCACGTCGAAGGTCACGTTCGGCGTCTCGAGCAGTGCGACGGACGCCGCGTCCGCGAACGGCCGCTCCCTGCTCAACGGGCTGAATTTCGTCTCGGGCAAAGAGCTCACGGCAGATACTCACGGTGCTTCGACTGCAGGCACGAGCGCGACCGCGACCATCGACGGCAAGAAATATACGTCAGACACCGGCAAGGTCACGGTCGGCGGCGTCACCTACACGCTGAACGCCATGGGAGCGACGACCGTCTCCGTCTCGCAGGACACCGACACGCTCGTCAAGAACGTCCAGTCGTTCGTCGACGACTACAACAAGATGATCGATGCGCTCAACACGAAGTATTACGAGAAGCAGTACAGCGACTACGGCGTCCTCACGAAATCGCAGGAAGGCGCGATGACGCAGGATCAGATCACGAAGTGGAACGAAAAGGCGAAATCCGGCCTGCTCTACCATGATCAGACGCTCGGCAAGATCATCAGCTCGATGCGCCAGGCGCTCTACACACCCGTCGACTCCGTCACCAGCAACTACAACACGATGATGTCCATCGGTATTTCCTCCTCGACGGATCAGGGGCATATCAAGCTCGATACCGACAAGCTCAAGGCGGCGCTCGCCGCCGATCCGGACTGCGTGCGCCAGCTCTTCGCAAATACTGGCGACGTCACGAAGACGAATGCCGACGGAACCACAACGACCACGACGGAGTACGACTCTGAGGGCGTCCTCAACCGCATCTCCGATGCGCTCTACACGAACCTCAAGACGATGAAGAGCTACGCGGGCAATTCCACGGAAACATCCGACGGCAGCACGCTCGGCACGCTCATCGAAACGCTCAAGACGAAGATGTCGGACTTCAAGACGCAGATGGACGCCTATGAGGAAGCGCTCTACGACAAATACGACGCGATGGAGACGGCCATCCAGCGGCTCGGCACCCAGCTCGGCTACATCACGGGCGGCAACTGAGCAATCGCATAACGCGCGGCGGAAGCGCCACACATACTTTTGACAGGGAGAACACAGGAGGAATCACGAATGGTAAACAACGCAGCTGAGGCCTACAAGCGCCAGCAGATCATGACGGCGACGCCGGAAGCGCTGACGCTCATGCTCTACAACGGCTGCCTGAAATTCATCGACGAAGGAATCCAGGGTGTCAAAGACAAGCAATGGGAGGCGGCGAACAACTCCCTGCAGAAGGCGCAGAATATCATCTCCGAGTTCCGCATCACGCTCGACATGGACTACGACATCTCGCACCAGCTCATGCCGCTCTACAACTACACCTACGACCGCCTCGTCGAGGGCAACATCAAGAGCGATGTCGCGATGCTCGAAGAGGCAAAGGGCATCATCAAGGAACTGCGCGACGCCTGGGCACAGGCCATGAAAAAGGCGCGCAAGGAAAAGGGCACACAGGGCGTGCAGAACGGCAGCTACGTCGGCTGATCCGGCAAAGCGCGCAGGAAAGGAGCGGATAGCGATGCAGGAACAGGATGCGGCGCTCGTGGCGGAGGCTCGCCGCGAATGGCAGCTCTACCTCACACTTTCCGAGGAACTGCTCAAATTCATCACGAGGGAAGACATCGACGAATTCCTCGCGCTTGCCGAGCAGAGGACAGAGCTCGTCGGCCGCATGAAGAAAAATCCCGTGACCGAGGCCTATCGGCAGACGGAGGAGTGTCAGGCCATCGTACAGAAGATCAAGCCGCTCGACATGCAGCTCATCTACAAGGCGAAGAGCTGGCTCAACAAAAGCCGCCGTCAAAACGCCACCGTCCACGCCTACGACCTCACCGCGGCCGTCAGTCCCGTGGGGAATCTGTTTAACCGGAAATATTAAGAAAAAACTGCGGCAGGACATTGCTCCTGCCGCAGTTTTTTTAGATAGAAGTGCTTCTGGCTCTATCGGAAAATAAACCGGAACCTGTGCTTGAAGCGGTGTTGAAGTTGCTGTTGAAGTGAGTTTGAAGTAAAATAGAAGTGACTTCAAAGAGTCGCTGATTCCTATTGATTGCCGACGGGATCAGTGCTTCCAAAAACCAAGAGAGGAGGAAGTGCACATGCTGACAAAGGAACAAATGTTTCAGGAACTGAATGAGAAAACGTTCAATCCGATGAACGATGTCGCGTTCAAATTTATCTTTGGCAAGGAAGAGCGAAAGAATATCACGATCGATTTTCTCGACGCATTTCTCTATGAGCGGCTCGAGCACCATATCACAGACATCACCTACAAGAACACAGAGCTGGTGCCGCTGGCGGAGGATGGAAAGCTCACGCGGCTGGATGTTCGCTGTGACCTCAGCTCCAGCGAACAGGTCGATGTCGAGGTGCAGGTGCTGAACCTGAAGAACATGCGCCGTCGTACACTCTACTATTGGGCGCAGATGTATCTGTTCTCGCTCGCGCGCGGGCAGACGTACCGGGATCTGAAACCGGCCATCACCATCAACATTCTGGCCTTCGAGCTGCTGCCGCAGAAAGCGCCGCTGGCCATGTATACGATCATGAATCCGGAGACGGGCGACGAACTGAACAAGGATCTCTCGCTCTTCTTCGTGGAGATTCCGAAATTCGCCCGGGAACCGAAGAAGAAAATCAGCGAGATGACGAAGATGGAACGTTGGATGGCCTATTTCGCCAACCAACTCGACGATCACGAAAGGGAGGAACTTGCCATGAGTGACGCAGCCATCAGCGGCGCAATGGACGCCGCGCGCGTGTTCCTTGCCGACGATGACGAGCGCTGGAACTACATCAACCGCCAGATGGCCATCCTCGACTACAACTCCGGGATACAGGACTCGCGCGAGGAAGGCCGGAGAGAAGGCCGGAGAGAAGGCCGGAGAGAAGGGATCGGCATTGGAAGGGTCGGGATGCTCGCGGAGCTTGTGCGGGACGGGATCCTGACGCCGGGGCAGGCTGCCAGGAAGGCGGAGATGACGGAAAAAGACTTCCGGAAAGAAATGGAACGTTCTGAGATGTCGAGCGAAGATACTCCATGAACTCCCTGTCAAGTCTCCATAGATGTGGACAGGGAAGAGTTGTGCGATTTTGCCATGCGTGATGCAGCTGCGTTGCAAAATAAATTTGAAAACCGCACAAAAACCATTTAAGTCCCGCGCCAGTTCTTCGATATATAAAGTGTAAGGCAAAGATAATAAGCAGGTACACCCGGTCAGCTAGCAGCCGGGGAAGTTGCCTGCCTATTATATAGTCAGTATCGGTCACGGATGGCCGTTACTCCATATCAACTGATTTATCAGGGAGGAATTTATCATGGCAATGGTAGTCAAAAACAACATGTCGGCAATCTCCACGCTGAACACGCTGAACAAGAACTCTTCCGCACTCTCCAAGAGCCTGCAGAAGGTTTCTTCTGGCATGAAGATCAACTCCGCAGCAGATGACGCTTCCGGCTATGCGATCTCCGAGCGCATGCGCGTCCAGATCCGCGGCCTCGACCAGTCGAACCAGAACACGCAGAACGGCACGAGCATGATGAAGGTCGCTGAGGGCGCTGTCTCCTCGACGGTCGACATCCTCAAGACCCTCAAGGAGAAGGTCATCAACGCAGCCAACGATACGAACACGGACGCTGACCGCGCGACGATCCAGAAGGAGCTCGATCAGAGCATCGACCAGATCAACGACAATGCGAACGTGACGTACAACGGCAAGTACCTCGTCGACGGCTCGAAGAGCGCTGCGACGAAGGGCACCTGCACGGCGCTGACGAATGAGAGCCTCCACAGCAACACGAAGTTCAGTATGGCGTTCTCCGCGCTGAGCGATCGCAACGGCAACAGCCTCAACATCAACAGCCTCGATACGGTCACGATGTCCTGGGTCAAAGAGGGCGTTACCTGCACGGCTTCTGTTCGGGCTTCGCAGGCGATGAGCGACCTCATTAAAAATGCAGATTTCGGTACGACCACGGAGGGCTCCTTCATCGGTAAGGATCTGGCTGGCGATACGGTCGCTACGGCAGACGGAGGCGCTGCGCTGACGCTCGTCGCGGCGGGTTCCGGTGTGAGCAGCCAGATTTCCGGCGTTACGTTCAGCGTCACGAACACGAAGGGTCAGGTGCAGAAGAGCGCCAACGCGGTGCTCGATAACTTCTCCGAGTCCATTCGCGCACAGAACACGTCCGCTGACAATCAGATTTCGCTGCAGGTCGGCACGAAGGCCAACCAGAGCATCAAGGTCGGCCTTACGGATATGCGCGCTGAGGCGCTCGGCCTCCAGAGCAGCTCGGGTCAGACGATTCAGATCGGCACGCAGGGCCAGGCGAACGCTGCGATCAACGTCCTCGACAACGCCGTGCAGAAGGCACTCGACCAGCAGACGACGATCGGCGCAGTCCAGAGCCGTCTCTCCTACACGAGCAGCAACCTCACGACGGCCAGCGAGAACGTCCAGAGCTCCGAGTCCACGATTCGCGATGCGGATATGGCAAAAGAGATGACGGAGTACACGAAGAACAACGTGCTCCTGCAGGCAGCTCAGTCCATGCTCGCTCAGGCGAACCAGAGCAGTAGCTCGGTTCTCAGCCTGCTCCAGTAATCCCTGTCCAGTGGATCGCAGCTACTACGGTAGCCGTAGCCCTCTCTCTCTTGAGAGAGGGCTTTTCTATATCATGGCGCGGCCGCGGGCGGTGGGACACAGAACGCCTGGCCGGGCATGGAACGTCTGGCGGAAAGCCGGGGAAACGAGGAGGAGCATGGAAGACGCGAATCGGATTGCCTATATCACTTGTGTGAGCGATGAGGAGATGTATGCGGCGTGCCGGCAGGCGCTCGCGCGGCAGCAGCTGCCGGAGGGGATGGAGGCGGAGTTCGTCCCCCTCCGCGGCGCGCAGTCGATGTGCGCCGGCTATCAGCAGGGGCAGGAGCGGAGCCGGGCGAAGTACAAGCTCTATCTCCATCAGGACTGCATCCTGCAGCGCGAGGATGCCGTAAAGCGCATGCTGAGTGTTTTCGCGCACTATCCGAAGGCCGGTCTGGTCGGCCTGGCGGGCGCGCGCAGGCTGCCGGAGTACGGGATGTGGTGGATGGGGGAGGACCTCTACTATTATCTCGCGGAGCAAACTGGAGATACCATCCACCTGCATGCCGCTGGGACGACAGAGGGCGCGGAAGCGCTCGAGGTGGCGGCGGTCGACGGCGTCCTCATGCTCACCGCAGTGGACATTCCCTGGCGCAGCGACATCTTTACGGGGTGGCATTTCTATGATCTCTCCATGTGTATGGAGATGCGCTGGCGCGGCTATGAGGTCTATGTGCCCAATCAGGAGCAGATGCGTCCCTGGGCTTTGCATCGGACGAGGAATCGGCGGCTGCCCGATGTATATTTTGCCTGGATGCAGACGTTCCTCGACCACTATGGGCAGAAAGAACCAGAGATCGCCATGTTCTCTGTCAATCATGACGCCTCCCTGCACCCGCGGCTTTCCGTCTGCTATATCGTGCGCGACGGCGCGCGCGAGCTCTCGTTCTCGCTCGCCCGCCTGCAGGGGGAGGCGGACGAGATCATTGTCGTCGATACGGGCTCGTCGGATGCGACAGCGGAGGTGGCGCGCTCCTTTGGTGCGCGGGTCTATGCGTATGCATGGGACGATGATTTCGCGGCGGCGAGGAATCTCGCGCTCGAGAAGGCCACGGGCGACTGGATCCTGATCCTCGATGCGGATGAGCATCTCCCTGCCGTGCACGGGAGCCTGCACCACAGCGTCGTGCGGGCGGCGGCCGGAGGAGCGGAGGCGCTCATGGTGACGCTCGTCAACGTCGATCTCGACGCCGGCGGGCGCGAGACGCCGCCCGAGCCTCTGCTGCGCATTTGGCGCAACCGTCCGGGACGGCGCTATACAGGGCGCGTCCATGAGGCTATCGGCGACCATGGCGCGCCGCTCGCCCCGCTCGGAGAGGCGAGAGAGATCGTCCTGCGGCACACGGGCTACTCTGAGGCGCGGGCCAAGGAGAAGATGGCGCGCAATCTCGCGCTGCTCCAGCGGCAGATCGAGGAGCGCGGGGAGCGGGATACGGACTGGCGCTACCTCGCTGACTGCTGCTACGGGCTCGAGGAGTATGAGCTCGCGCTCCACTACGCGCGGCTTGCTATTGAAAAGGGCGCGCGGACGCTCGCGGGTCCCGCGCGCATGTACGAGGTCGCCATCGCCTCCCTCGCGCGGCTGGATCGGCCAACGTCTGAGCGCCTCGCGCTCGCGCGGCAGGCAGCTGCCGCCTGTCCCGCTGAGGCGTCCTTTGCCCATGAGGCGGAGAGCGCCGCGGCGCAGTGCGAGGCTGAGGCATGGTACGCGGCGCAGGCGGGGCGGGACGATGCGTCCCTCTCCGCAGCCGCGGAGACTTGGAGCGCCGCTGCCGAGCAGCCGGAGATGCGGCGCAGCTTCCTCGCGGCCTGGGCGGGCGAGACGGGGCGCGTACGCCTGTGTCTGGCGCTCGACGGAGCGCGGCGCGGCGCGGCCTCTCGTCTCGTGGAGGAGATGACGGCAGGAGAGGCGCTCGCCGCAGCGCCCATCGTGCGGCAGGCGAGTCAGAGCATCTGCGATCTCTTCCTCTCGCTCTATCTGTTGAGCGGCACGCGGGAGGGACAGCGGCAGCTGCTCGCTGAGGAGTGGCCGGAGCGATTGCCCGCGTCGTTCACACGGCTGATCTACGCCCTCTGTCTGCTCGGTCACGAGGATCGCGCGGCGGGCTGCCCATCGCTGACGGCGGCGGACTTTGCGGCGTGGTCGCTCGGGCTCGGGATGATCGCGCGCGCGGCGGCGTCCGCCGGGCTCACGCGCTACGCGCAGCTCGCGCTCGACTTCGCGCCGGACTGGAGGTGCGTGGAGCGGGCTGCGGATGAGCTGCTCGCACGGCAGGACTGGCAGGACGCGCTGCTGCTCCTCTCCGCTGTGCCGGAGGATGCGGCGGCAGAGAGTGCCTGCGGTCATTTCTGGTACGCGACGGGGCGCGCTCTCTACCATCTCGGGCAGAGCGGCGCGGCGGAGTGCTTCGCGCGGGCGGAGGCCGCAGGGTGCACGGAACGGGCGCTGTCGTCGTATCAGGCATGGAGCGAGGAGGCGGAGCATGGAACAGAAGCGTAAGGATATCCGCGTGTCGGCCTGTGTGATCGTGAAGAACGAGGCGGAGAATCTGCCGCGCTGGCTTGCCGGGATGCACCAGGTTGCCGACGAGATGATCGTCGTCGATACGGGGAGCACGGACGATACGGCGGCCATCGCCGCGGCCGCGGGCGCACGGGTGGTTTCTTTCCCTTGGCGCGATGATTTCGCCGCGGCGAAGAACTTCGCGCTCGACCAGGCGCGCGGTCGCTGGATTATTTTCCCGGATGCCGATGAATATTTTACGGAGGCGTCGCTTGAACGCATTCCTCAGCTGCTCAGGCAGGGGGATCGGGACAACAGCGTGGGGGGCTATCTCTGCCGCCTCGTGAACATCGACAAAGACGATGGGGGGCGCGTGAGCTCGGTGACGATACAGGTACGGATTTTCCGCCATCTGTGCCAGCTGCGCTACCAGGGCAGCGTCCATGAGACGCTCGCGATTCCCCCGGGGAAAAAGCTGCTGCTCGTGCCGGATCTCACGCTCCATCATACGGGCTACTCGCGCGAGATCGTTCGGGAGAAGCTCCAGAGGAATCTCGCGCTGCTGGAAAAGAATCGGAAAGAACACAAGCATCAGGACGATGTGCAGGAAAAGCTCTACTATATGGATATTTATTATGGCCTGCAGGAATATGAGAAGGCCATCGCCTGCGCAAAAGAGATCATTGAGGATCGAAAGGCGACAGAGACAATGCGCACGCGCTGTTATGAGACCTGGGCGAGCGCCTGCATCGAAGGCCAGTTCCCAGCGGACGAGATCGAGACGAGCCTCAATGCCGCCATCGCGGCGCGGCCGGAGGAGGCGGAGTTCCTGCTCATGAAGGGGCTCTGGCTCTATGAACAGCAGGACTATCTGCAGGCGGAGGCGCTGCTGCGGCAGGGACTGGCTCTGCACGAGAACATGCAGCAGGTCCAGCAGAAGCGCTATCAGACGGGAGATATCCGGGAGGTGAATCTTTCCCTGCTCGAGGATAACGCCGAGCGCCTGCTCTCCCATACCTGGTGGCGGCTTGGGACTCTCGCCGAGCTGCAACGCAAGGGAGAGGACGCGCTCGCCTGCTATGAGGCAGGACTGCGCTTGCAGCCTCGTCATGCGCGGATGCTGCAAGCCTACTGGCGCCTGATCCGCGCAGCGGGTATCGACGATGTCGATCGCATCCAGATCCTGCGGCAGCTATACCGTGCGGAGGATGTGGCCTGGCTGGCGGAGCAGCTGTCCGGGCTTGGCGCTGGACGCGTTTATCTCTACTTTGCGCGGGCGGCGGGCGTACCGCTCGACACTGTGGCGGCGCAGCTCGCGGCAGGGCGTGCGGACGCGGCGGCAGAGCAGGCGGCGGATTGCCTCGATACGGCCTGCCGTTTCGGGCTGTGGGCGGAGGCGTCAGGCGCCGGCGGCCTCGATGCCCTGCTGGGGAACCTGCCGCTGCGCTGGCAGCGCGTACGTTCCGACTATCAGGCAGGGCGCAGGACGCCGGAGGTTCATGCTTTGCAGCGATTGGAGCGCGAGATGCAAACGATATTGAGCAGGAGGATGCGATGAATTACAGAGAGAAAAGAGCGTTGTTTATCGCTTTAGAGGATGCCATGCAGCAGGGCGATCCGGCGGGGGCACTGCACGCAGCGGACGCGCTCTACGCCGCGGGGCCGACGGAGCGGCGGTGCTGGGAAGCGGTGCTCGCAGCCTACATCGACGGCGGCGAAAAGGAGCGGGCGCTGACAGCGGCAGCAGCGTATGCGGAGCAGTTTGCGCAGCAGGGATGGGGCGCCTTTGATGGCGTCGCGCATTTCCTCATCGGGCGCGCGATGTATCTTGCCGGGGATGCGAAGGATGCCGAGGCGCATTTCCAGGCGGCGCTGGCGGATGAGGACTTCACCGGCTGGTATCGCGGCGCGACGTACAGCATCTACGCGACGCTCTGCCGGGAGCTGGGGCGCGCGGCGGAGGCAGCTGCGCTCTACCGCCAGTCGATCGCGTACAAGGATCTTGCCCACGGGCAGACAGATGAGTACAGCAATCTGCTGTTCAATCTGCATTACCTTGCCAAACCGGCGCCCTATATGTTTGAGGCGGCAAAAGGATACGGCGCGCTGTTTCAGGGGGTGAAGCCCTATACCTACCAGCCGCGCGCCATCCGAAGCCGTTACAGGAAGCGCGGCGGACGTCTGCGCATCGGACTCATATCGCCGGATTTCCGACGTCATGTCATGGCGTTTTTCAGCTATGCGTTGTTCCATGACTACGACGCGAGGCTCTATGAGATCTATGCCTATACGAATTGCGTCGAGGACGGCGTGAGCGCGGAGCTTCGCAACTGTGCGACTGCGTGGCGCAATCTGCGCGGGCTCACGCCGGCGCAGGCGGCGCAGGTCGTGCATGAGGACGCGCTCGATGTGCTCGTCGATCTCGCGGGCCATACGGGGCATAACCTGCTGCCCGTGCTGGCCTATCGTCCGGCGCCCGTGCAGATCTCAGGCATCGGCTACTTTGCGACGACGGGACTGCCTGCGATCGACTATTTCCTCTCAGATCCCTATATTGACCCGATCGAGTCCGGAGGGCAGGGGAACGACCGGTATTTCACGGAGCGGCTGCTGCGCCTGCCGCACAGCCATTGCTGCTACATGTGGCATGACGCCCCGCCTGCGCCTGCGCCTGCGCCCTTTCAGAAAAATGGCTATGTGACCTTCGGGAGTCTCAATAATTTTTCCAAGGTCACGGATGAGATGCTCGGACTCTGGGCGGAGATCCTGCGTCAGGTTCCGGGCAGCCGGCTGTATCTCAAGGCAAAGATCTTCCAGCTCTCCTATGGACGAGAGCTGGCGGTCGCGCGGCTGACGGCGGCGGGCATCGATGCGGCGCGCGTGCGGCTCGAGGGCTTCACGCCGCAGTACCTTTCCGCCTATGCGGACATCGATATCGCGCTCGATACCTATCCCTATCCGGGAGGCGGCACGACGTGCGATGCGCTCTATATGGGCGTGCCGGTCGTGGCGCTCGTCGGCGAGCGCCACGGCGCGCGGTTCGGGTACAGCATCCTGGCGAACGCGGGACTTGATGAGTTGTGTGCAAAGGAACCTGAGGACTATGTGAGAATCGCCGTCTCTCTTGCCGGTGACGCCGCACGGCTCCGGCGCTATCATCAGCAGCTCCGCTATCGTCTGCTCGCTTCACCCGTCATGGATGGCCCGGGCTATATGGCGGAGATGGAGCTCGCCTGGAACGCGGCCTGGCTGTGGTTCGCTGAGAGCGATCTGAGCGCACGGGCGCGGCAAAAGGCTGTCGATGAGGATGTGCGGGAACGTCAGAAGGCGTTCAGGAAAGAGCTCTGGCCGGAGATGATGCGCCTCGCCGGGCGCGTCATCGCGCGCACTTGGCTCGAGAGGGATCAAGACATCCCTGCGGAAACGCTCGCCGCGGCCTTTTATGATGCCGCGCTGGCCCGCTACGCCAAGGGGCCGGTCGATGCGAGCGCCAAGGGCAAGGCTGCCTGGTGGATCCGTGAGGCCATCGGCAGGAATCGCGATCAGCCGGTGCGCCTTGCGAGACTTACGCGGATGCTCGGTGACGTCGAGATGATCCGCAATGGCTATGTGCGGGCGGAACAGGTCATACGCGATTGCCTCACGGCCATAGAAACATGCCGGAAACGGCAGCTCCTTGGCGAACTGCCCGGGGATCTTGAGGCGAATGCGTGGGCGGTGCTCGGCAGCGCCGCGGGGGCGCTCGGGCAGAATGAGCGCTCGTCCGAGGGGTATCTGCATTCGTCGGAACTCTATCAGGATCCGGTGCAGCGCATCGCGATGTACGATTCCTATCTGCTTTCGGAGCATTTCAATGCCGGGGGTGACGCGGCGGGCGTCGAGAGGTTCAACGCGGCGCATCTCGCCTATAACGGGCTCTTTGACCATGTGCGGCCTCTGCCGGCCGTCAGTGTGCGCGCGCTGCGTGCGCGGCGCGCGGCGCGCCCGGGGAAACGCCTTCGCATCGGCTATCTTTCGCCAGACTTCCGTCAGCAGGTCATGTTTTATTTCTCATATCAGATGATCGCGGGGCATGGCGAGGCGTGCGAGGTCTACGCGTATTATCTTGGCAAGACGCATGATGGCTTCACGGCGCAGATCGCGGCGGCGGCAGATCATTTCGTGGATCTCTATGACATACGCGAGGATCACGCGGCTGTCGCGCAGCGCATCCGCTCTGATGAGATCGATGTGCTCGTTGAGCTCGCGGGACATTGTGCGGGGACTGGGCTGCCCGTGCTGGCCTATCGTCTGGCGCCCGTGCAGCTCTCAGGGCTCGGTTACATCCATCCGACGGGACTCGCGGCTGTCGACGGATTCCTCACGGATGCTTACAGCGATCCTCCAGCGTATGAGGCGGAGGACTGGCATGGCTTTCATGAGCGCCCCGTGCGGCTCACGAGCCAGTTCTGTTATACGGGGCGGAGTGACGTGCCCGTGCCGTCCGGCGCGCCGTGTCGGAGGAAGGGCTATGTGACCTTTGGCGTCTTCAACCGCTATGGGAAGATCAATGACTTCATCCTGCAGCTTTGGCGGCAGATCATGGAGGCGGTGCCGGAGAGCCGCCTGCTCTTGCGCAACGAGAATGTGCGCGATCCGGAGTGCGTGCTCTATATGCAGGAGCAGCTTGGAGCTGCCGGGCTGGATCTTGATCGCGTGGATATGGAGGATACGGACGATCGCTATATGGAGCGCTATCTCGATGTGGACATCGCGCTCGATACGTTCCCCTATGTGGGCGGTGGCACGACCTGCGACGCGCTCTACATGGGGGTGCCGGTCGTCTCGATGTACGGACGGCGGCATGGTACGCGCCTTGCGTACTCCATCCTCGCGAATGTCGGACTCGGTGAGCTCGCGATTCCGAGCGATCAGCCGCAGGACTATGTGGCGCGTGCCGTCGCGCTGGCGGAGGATGAGGAGCTGCTCGATGTGCTGCACCGCAATCTGCGCGTGATGCTGCTGCGGTCGCCGGTCATGGACACGCGGCGCTACGTGGCGGAGCTCGAGCAGGTGTATCAGGAAGCCTGGCAGGCGGCAGTCGGGGAGGAACAGGAATGAATTTCGACAAGACGTTCAAGAAAATCGAGAAAATCAAGGATCTCTACGATCACGGCCAGTATGAGATGGCGCTCTCGCTGCTCAACGCGGCTGTGCGGCGAGGCATCTTTGAGGACGATGAGCAATGGGTCGTCGACGATTGTTACAGCCGCACGTACTATCAGATGGGAGAGGTGGATACCGCGCTTGACTACGCCTGGAGGTCGCTCAATGAGCCGGAGGGGCAGAATTTCCGCACGCAGCAATGGCATTTCAGCGACTATCTCTTCATGCTGCACTACTCGCCGAGGACGACGGATGCGCTCATGCGCGAGCGCCATTTCCTCTACGATCAGTTCGCGACGCCGGAGTCGATGTGCCATCACTCGCACGCGCGCCACCAGCACGACCGCATCCGCATCGGCTATCTCGCGAATTCCTTCCGCGGCGGCGTCATCACGCTCTTCTGCTGGCCGATGATCGTCGGCTATGACCGCAGCCGCTTCGAGGTCTATTGCTATGCGCTCGAGGATGTCAAGGAGGATGGCGGCACGCTCGATGCCGTGCGCAGCCAGGTGAAGGTGCTGCGCTCCTACAAATGGGGACAGATGAAGGCGGAGATCGTCCGCGATATCTACGAGGACGAGATCGATATCCTCGTGGATCTGAATGTCCACGCCTCGGGCGGCTGCACGGCGGCCGTCATGTGCCATCGTCCGGCGCCCGTGCAGGTGGCGGGCATCGGCTACATGGCGACGTCAGGGACGCGGGCTGTCGATTATTTCATCGGCGACAGGTATTGCGATCCGCCAGGAGCGGAGCGGGATTTCAAGGAGACGCTGCTGCGCCTGACCTCTCATTTCTGCTATACGCCGCTTGAGCGGGCCAAGGCGGTCAAGCGCACGTACGCGCTGACGGATCATATCCGCTTCGCTACGTTCAACAACGGACTGAAGATCAATCCGGAGGTCGCGGCGGCCTGGGCGGAGATCCTGCGCCGGGTGCCGGGCTCGACGCTCTTGGTCAAGGGTTCGTCAGGCAAGAAATACATGACACGGGAACGCTATCGGATGCTGCTCAGGGCCGGGATTCCAGCGGAGCGCATCCGCATGGAGAAGCCGTCGCATGATTTTTTGCAGCGCTATATGGACGTCGATATCCAGCTCGATACGTTCCCCTATGTCGGCGGCGCGACGATGGCGGACTCGCTTTTCATGGGCGTACCGGTCATCACACGCTATGGGGAGCGTCACGGCACGCGGTTTGGGTACAGCATGCTCATGCAGGTCGGGGCCGGCGAGCTCGCGTCGCCTGATACCGAGGGCTATATCGAGCGCGCCGTGGCGCTTGCGAGGGATCGGCAGCTCCTCGCGGCGCTGCACGCGCAGCTGCCGGAGCGCATGCGGCAGTCGCCGCTCATGGACTCCCGCGGCTATTTGCGCGAGCTGGAGGCGTGCTATGAAGAGGTTTGGCAGCGCTGGCTGAGGGAGCCTGAGGAGGCCGATGAATTTCCGGCGTTTTGCGGCGTTTTCGAGAAAGGAAATCGCGAATCCGTAGAGAATAAGATATAATATAAGATTTATGAAACAGGGAGGCAATGGTAATGAGTAAAGCTAGCCGTAGGATGATGAAACAGCGTAACCGCCAGGCGTCTGCAAGGGCGGAAGAGGTGCAGAAAAACGCGCAGCAACTGACAGAGATGGAGGCAAAGGATCTGCAGCATCTCTTTGAGACGGAGCAGTATGCAGACTACATCAATCGCTTAGCGGAGATCGTGCAGGAGGGGCATTATGATGAGGATGCCCTGTATCATGGCGCGTACAGCTATTTCATGTTGGGCGATTATCTGCGTGCGGCGGATATGGTCAACGATGTCCTTACGGTATCGCCCATGCATCTCGAGGCGCGGATCCTGCTCGCACGCATTTGTTTGCTCGATGATCGGACGGATGATGGCCTGGCCATTTTCGACTTCATTCTCGAGCGTTTCAAGGAGCAGATGACAGAGGCGCAGACAGATGATCTGAAGGATGTTCTCGACTACTATGCGAATACGGAGACGGAGAATATCCGGGAGAATTTCCCGCACGTGACGCACTTCCTCCAGGCGGCCGGATTGATGCCGGAAATCGCTGCTACGGAGGTGCAGGACGCGCCGCAGGCGGAGACGGCGGCCATCGAGTGCGCGCCTGTACCTGAGACAGTAGAGGCGGTGGAAGCGGAAGCAGAGGAACCCTCGCTGGACTCGGCTGCTGCGAGCGAGTCGGCAGCGCCGGATGCCGCGGCGGAGATCGCTCAGGTCATGGCGCAGCAGATTTCGCTGGCGGACAAGGTGCACCTGCTCAACGCCTTTGCGGCAGCGCATTTCATGGCAGGGGCAGCGGAGTATGCCGCGGCGCAGGCCGAGCTCGAACAGGCGCTGCAGCTTGATACTGCGTCTACTGAGACGCTGCGCAACCTTGCGGTTCTGGCGAAATGTCAGGGGGAGACGGACAAGGCTTGGAATTTCGTCGCAAAGCTGCCGACGAGCGACTTCCTGCTCATGGCGTTCTTGGAGAAATGAAATGAGCAGAGGAGAAGCCAGCGTCGCGATCGTCGTGCCGACGTACAAGCAGGCGCTCACGAGCGATGAGCGCTGCGCGCTCGAACAGCTGCAGAGGGTGCTCGGGCGGTATCCACGTTTCTTCGTGGCGCCGGAGTCTCTGCAGCCGCGATACGGCAGACTCAGTCAGGGATTCGGCGTCGTGCATTTCCCTGACGGATACTTCCGGAACACCGCGGCGTATAGCCGGTTGCTGCTCAGCGAGGCGTTCTACGCGGCGTTTGCGCGCTATGAGTACATCCTCATCTATCAGCTCGATGCGTTCGTGTTTGCCGACCGCCTGCCGGAGTTTTGCGCGAAAGGGTATGACTATATCGGTGCACCGATCAGATACAGCGCCTCTCTATGGCATTTCGCCGGCGCGCGCGTGGGCAATGGCGGTCTTTCCATGCGGCGCGTGGCGAGCTGCCGGAGACTCGCGCGCGCTTTTGCGCAGGGCGCCATGCCGCAGCCGCTTTGGGAAGTCCTGGCGGAGAATGAGGATGCCTGTTTTGGCTGGGCTGCCGGTCAGTCGGAGCTTGATTTCCATGTGCCATCCGTGAAAGAGGCTCTGAACTTTGCGGTTCAGGAGAATGTGCGGCATGTATATCAGCGCATCGCATCGGGCTGGCGGCCGTTCGGCTGTCATGGCTGGGATCGCTTTTCGGATGCCATGTGGCGTCCGCTCGTAGCGTCCGCGCTCGGCCATCCTGTCAGGAGTCCTCTGCTGCAAAGGGGAATCCTGGCGATCAATGCCTCCGAGCGCAACCTGAGGGACTGGTGGCGGGCTCATGCCTATCTCCCCGTCACCTACCTGTACGGCCTCGTGCGCGCCGGACGACTCTTCGCGGCGGCGGCCTGCATGCAGCGGCATATCCTGCGGTGCGGCTTCGCGCCTCTGGAGTACAGCTTCCTGCGAAGGGATCTGGCCGATCTCTATCGCCTGGCGGCTTGCTGGCCGAGAGGGATGGAGGGGCGGGAGGCGCTGCTTACAGCCATTTTGACAGCGCTGCGTCAGCTCCTCTATACAACGAATATCGAGACGATCAGGGAAAGAGACATGCAGCAGTTCCTGGAACTGGCAGAGCGGGAGCAGGCGGAGGATCCGGCGCTTCGGCAGCTGCGACAGGTCTATTGCCAGCTGCGGGAGCGGCGCGGCTCCCTGATCCCCGTCGAGCCTTCGCTGCAGGCAGATGCGGCGGTGAGCCGCCACGTGCGCATCTATGTGGTCATGCATCGAATCGTGCCGGCGCCTGTCGATCCCGTCTATGTGCCCATCCTCGTCGGGCCGAAGGCGTGCGTGGCGCCGCCGACGCTTCTGACCGATCGGCGCGGCGACAATATCGCGCGCAGGAATCCCTTTTACTGTGAGCTCACGGCGCTTTATTGGGCGTGGAAGAACGATGATCTGCCGGACTATGTAGGGATGTGCCACTATCGGCGCTATCTCTATTTGCCCGGCACGGAGGGCTTTCGCGGCGTACTTACGGGTGAGCATATCCTTTCATTGATGCAGGACTGCGATATCTTGCTGCCGGAGGCCGTGCCGCTCTCGACTAATCTGGCGACGCAGTTCTGTGAACACCATGGGAAGCATCCCCTGTTTGCGCTCGAAAAAGTCATGCAGCAGTACGCGCCGGAGAGTCTTGACGCGTTCTACCGCGTCATGGCGGGGAATAAGGCCTATTTTTACAATATCTTCGTCATGCGGCGGGAGGCCTTTGCAGCGTATATGACGTGGCTGTTCCCGCTGCTCTTCGCAACGGAGCAGGAGATGGGAGGCTTTACCGCGGATGGGCGCGACCGCTATCAGCAGCGGCTCGGCGGCTTTTTGGCAGAGCGGCTTCTCAATGTCTACGTAGTGTCTCGTCATATGAGGATTCGTGAAGCAGCGCTGCTTGATGTATGATGGTGTTTTGGAGGAGATATCATGGAGGTCTACGACGATACGGAGATTTTCATCGTCTGTCCTGCCTGTGAAAAGTCGGGCGGGCCGTTTGCCCTGCATCAGCTGGCGCACGAACTGCGGAAACGAAAAATAGATGCGATGATGGCATATACGGGAACTGCAAGGGATGAAAATCCTGTGGCAGAGCCTTACCGGAAATATCACATTCCTTTTGTAACGGATGAGGTCGTCCGAGGCGAGCACAATATCTTGATTTGCCCGGAAACGATGGTCGGTTCATTTCCCCGCCACATGCGTTATGTTTTTTGGTGGCTCAGCGTCGATAATTGGGCGAAAACAATCCGGCAGCAACTCGATCGCGCTCTGCACACATCATTTGCCCAGCCGCTTCCGGGTTTCATCTCGCCAACGGGAGAGGCGGGCACTCATTGGGCACAGTCAGAATATGCCGAACGGTTTCTGCGCATGAATCATGTGCCGAAGCAGAAGATCCATCATGTGTCGGATTATTTGGATCCCATCTTTTTGTCGCGCCATGCCGATGATGCCTTTGACGTCAATGGACGCAGGGATATTGTGGTCTATAATCCGGCCAAGGGCGCGGCGTTCACGCGAAAATTGCAGCAGGCCGCACCGGATATCCATTGGGTGAGGATTGAACACATGACGGAGCGCGAGGTCGAAGACTGTCTGTCGCAGGCGAAGGTCTATATTGATTTCGGAGGACATCCAGGCAAGGATCGCATCCCGCGTGAGGCCGCGATCTGCGGCTGCTGCGTGGTCACCGGGCGGCGAGGGGCGGCGGGCAATGATGTTGATGTGCCCATCAATCAGAGTTATAAATTCGCTGATTGCGAGGAAAATATTCCTTCCATCATCGACTGCGTCCGCGCATTGCTCGCAGAGTACCCACAGCGACTTGCTGATTTTGCCGCCTATCGCGCCCTGATCCGCAGAGAAAAAGCACGTTTTGAGCGCGAGGTCGAGGCAGCGCTGCCATTCCATGGCGCAGCACCGCAGACGAAGCGCCTCGCACTGCTCACGCGGACGACGATGGCGTCAGTAGCGCTGCCGCAGGAGACAGCATGGGAAACGCGCGAAGATGTCCGGGTGTCAGCCGTTGTCGACGATGCGGCGGCGGGCGGTTATGTGCAGGCCTTTCAGAGAGACCTTCCCGTCATCAGTAGCGAGGATGCCGTGTTCCTTTATCAGGAGGGAAGGCTGGAAGGCTTCCTGAGGCAGGATGCAGAAGATAACGGGATGCTCCATATCTATACGTCATAACGCGTTGCGGAATGCAGAACGGCTTTTCCTACGGGCGGCAGGTATCAATATATTCGTTGCGCAAATCCCCAGGAACGCAAGCCGCAGGCGCAGCGCGTTTGGTTGGAAATACTTTCAGGGCGGGCACACAATACCTACGGCCCGGACGTTTGTGCGTTGCGTTGGTGAGGATCGGAGAATCGTATGGATCATATTACGAGCTACAATCAGATGGTGCAGATGATGAAACTGCGCCGATGGCCGGAGGCTGTCCAGTTGGCTGATGAGGTGTGGAAGGATGGCATCTCGCGGCGCGATGTATATGAGGGCGTGCTGTCGGTATATATCGAGAGCGGAGCGACAAAGCGCGTGAAACGTGCCGCGCAAGAGTATGCGAGGCATTTCTCCAAGGGCGGCTATGTTGGCGATTGGGGCGCTCTGGACGGTGTGGCCTGGTTTTTCCTGGGGCGCGCGGCCTATACGACAGGGGATTGGCAGAAGGCGAAGGAGTATTTTGCGGCTGCGGGCAAGGACGCGTCCATGCCTGCGTGGTATAAGGGCGCAGTATACAGTAGCGATGCACTCTTGCATAGCCAGTTAGGTGCAGAGGAAGCGTCTGCCCGCCTCTACCTGGAGGCATGCCGTTACAAGGATCTGGCGCATGGACTTGCCTCTACGTATAGCAACTATCTTTTCCAATTGAATTACACATTTGATTCACCTGAGCACATGCTTGAGGCGGCGAAAGGATATGATGCGCTTTTTTCCGGCAGCAATCCGTATCGGTTCTCCGTGACTGCGCTGAGACGTCGCTATGCAGAGCGGTGGAAGATACGCATCGGCTACATCTCGCCAGACTTGCGTTCTCATGTTGTCGCATCCTTTAGTTATGCTTTTTTGTGCTGCTATGACAAGAAGCGGTTCGAGGTCTATTGCTATACAGACTGTATCGAGGATGACGTCAGTCATACGTTTGCAAATCATGTGGATCAATGGCGTAACGTACGCGGCCTCAGCGACCCGCAGATTGCCGAGGTGGTTTATAAAGACGAGCTGGATATTTTGGTAGATCTCGCCGGACACACAGCTTGGAATTTTCTGCCGGTGCTGGCGTTTCGGCCAGCGCCTGTTCAGGTGTCCGGCATCGGTTATTTCGCTACGACGGGTTTGTCTACCGTCGACTATTTCCTGGCCGACCACTATACCGATCCGGAGGCGTCAGATAATCGCTGGTTCGTGGAACGCCTTTTGAAACTGCCGCAGAGTTATTTCTGCTATCACTGGCATGGTAGTCCCTCGGATCAGCCTGCCGATGCGCCTTGCCTGCGGCGCGGCTATGTCACCTTCGGTAGTTTGAACAACTTCGCCAAGGTCAATGACCAGGTGCTGGCTGTCTGGGCCGAAATCCTGCGACGCGTACCGCAGAGTCGGCTCTATCTGAAGGCAACGCTTTTTGCGCATCCCTATGGCCGCCGGATAACGGAAAAGCGCATGATCGCACAGGGCATCGATCCTCGGCGCGTTATCTTTGCAGCACATGAAAAGGCATATCTGCACGCCTATCATGATATCGATATTGCGCTGGATCCATTTCCCTATCCGGGCGGTGGGACGACATGTGATGCACTTTACATGGGTGTGCCGGTCGTGACGCTTGTCGGGAAGCGGCATGGGGCGCGGTTCGGCTACAGTCTGCTGATGAATCTCGGCCTTGCTGAGCTATGCGCGTCTACACAAGAGGCATACATCGAGATCGCTGTTGCATTGGCAAACGATACGGAACGGCTGCATGCCTATCATCAGAATCTGCGGGCGATGATGCAGAGATCACCGATGATGCAGCCGGAAACCTATATGTCAGCGCTCGAACGCGCCTACACGGACATCTGGCAGAACTATCTGGCCACAAAGATGCCGAGGGAAGAATTGCTCACAGGGAAAGGCAGTGACAAATTGACTAGCATCGTCATCCTGAGCTACAACACGAAGGACTATCTGCGGCATTGCATCGCCAGCATCCGTCGCTATACGGCTCCTGGCAGCTATGAGATGATCATCATCGACAATGCCTCGACGGATGGATCGGCAGAGTGGCTGCGCGAGGAGCAGGCGCGCAGCATGGATCTGCGGGTGGTTTTCAATCGGGAGAACGTCGGTTTCCCGAAGGGATGCAATCAGGGCATGGCGGCAGCGAAGGGGACGGAGATCCTGTTGCTGAACAGCGATACCATTGTGACGCCGCGCTATCTCGAGCAGATGCGTACGGCACTTTATGCGGACGAGCACAATGGCGCTGTGAGCTGTGCGGCGAACCATATTTCGAATTTCCAGCAGGTCGAGACGGATGGCTATACGGATCTAGCTGGACTCGAGCGTTTTGCGGAGGGGTATAACCATACCGATCCGTCGAAATGGGAACGGCGCACGATGCTGGTCGGTTTCTGCTTCCTGCTGCGCCGTTCGACGTATGAGCAGCTGGGCGGCTTCGATGAGACGTTCTCGCCGGGGAATTTCGAGGATGCGGACTACTCCATGCGGCTCTTACAGGCAGGATACCGTCTGATTTATGCGGGAGATACCTTCATCCATCATTTCGGTAGCGCTTCCTTTGCGAAACGCAATAAAGAAAAAACAATAAAGGAAACGTATAAATACGAGTCACTACTAATGCGCAATCGCCGGAAATTCCTGGCGAAATGGGACGTGCCTTGGTATTTCAGGCGGATGAGTGAGCAGGATTTCCGGCAGATGCAGGCCGCGAAGCATCCGGATGGACATTGGCAGCTTGATGAAAATAAGATCTGCTTCATCACATGCGTGAATGATCCCGTGCAGTATGACGAGGCGCTTGCCTCGTGGAAAAGGCTGCGGGTGCCGCCTGGCATGACGGTCGAGTCGCTCGTCGTGGGTGAGGCGGCGTCGATGACAGAGGGGTATCAGCAGGGGATGGAGCGCTCTGATGCGAAGTATAAGATCTATCTGCATCAAGATGTCTGGATCACGGATGAGGAGTTTCTCATCACGCTGGTACGGGAGTTCCGGCAGCACCAGGAGTATGGCCTCGCGGGTGTCGTAGGCGTGCGCCGGATGCTGGGGAATGGCATCTGGTGGGAGGGGGAGAAGCTCGGGAGCATCCGCGACCAGCTCACGGGCGAGCTCCGGGACTATCGATACCAGGTCGATCCCGTGCATAGCCAGCAGGCGGCCGCTGTCGATGGCCTGCTGCTCGCGACGCAGTATGATGTGCCCTGGCGGACGGATCTCTTTGCCGGGTGGCATTTCTATGATCTGTCGCAGGCCTATGAATTCCGGCGGCTGGGCTTCCAGACGGTCGTGCTGCCGCAGAGCGGCCCGCTCTGCACGCATTATAGCGTAAAGCCTTCCGTCGAGGGCTTTGAGGAGGATCGGCGGAGATTCCTGCGGGAGTACGCGGCGGAGATCAGAGAGGAGACCGCGCAGGCAGGGCGTCGGTAGAGTGGTCAGGAGGATGCGGGAGGAGCGCATGGAGGAAGAACAGGAACGGCAAGAGCTCGAGGCGGCCTACGCCCGGCATGACTGGCGCGCGGTCGCGCGTCTGGCGGAGCGCATCATCCTCCGCCATTGGCCGGACTGCACGGCACCCGGCCTAGCGCGGGTCTATTACTACGCGGCGATGGCGCTCGTCATGCAGCAGAGGACGGATGAGGAAAGTCTGTCGCTGGCGTCGTGGTGGATCGCGCAGGCGCTCTCCCTGCCGCAGAGCCCGGTGGGGGAGATGTTGCTCTCGCGTGTGCTCGGCGATGTGAATGCCTCGTGCCGCGACTATGTAGCGGCCCGGGAGGCGCTCTTGCGCTGCCTGCGCGCCTTCGACCGTATCTCCCTGTCACCAGAGGACGCGCTGATGCGCGAGATGAAGGCCGGCGCCTTGATGGCGCTCGCTCATGCCGAGGGGTATCTGGGGGACAATGCGGCGGGGCGGGATCACTATCTCGCGGCGGCGGAGCTGTTTTGTGATCTGCCGCCGCGCTATGCCGCGTATAGCTCGGCGCTCCACTCGGAGCATTTCTGCGCCTCGGGCGACTGCGACGGCGTCGAGGCCATGAACGAGCTGCACCGCGGCGTCAACGCGCTCTTCGCGGGGATCGAGCCGCTGCCGGCGCTGACGGCGGCGGCGCTGCGCAAGCGGCGGCACAGGCGGCTGCGCATCGGCTATCTTTCCGGAGACTTCCGCCAGCATGTCATGTATTCCTTTTCGATCGGCCTTTTGCGGGGACACGACGCGCGGCGTTTCGAGCTCTTCGCGTATTCCCTCGGGCCGGTGCACGATGCCTGCACGGAGGCGGTGGCGGCAGCCGTCGATCATTTCGTCGACCTGGGGAACCAGGCCGGGGACTATCTCTCCGTCGCGCAGCGTGTGCGTGAGGACGAGATCGACATCCTGGTCGACCTGTCAGGGCATTGCGCGCTGTCGGGGCTGCCCGTTCTCGCCTATCGCCCGGCGCCCGTCCAGCTCTCGGGCATCGGGTACATCCACGCGACAGGCATGGATGCTGTGGATGGGTTTCTCGCGGACAGCTACACGGCTCCCTGGGCGTATCTATCGGACTGGGATGCGCTGCATGAGCAGCCGATGCGGCTGCGGAGCCAGTTCTGCTACGTCAGGGAGGAGGCGCTGCCTCGCCCTGACGCAGCGCCGCGGCGGAGGAACGGCGCTATCACCTGGGGCGTATTTAACCGCTACGAGAAAATCACCGATGATATGATTGGGGCCTGGCGCGAGATCCTGCAGGCCGTCCCCGGCAGCCGCCTGCTGCTCAAGAATTTCATCGCCGCCGCCCCGAGCGGGCGGCGGCTCATAGAGGAGCGGCTGCGGGCGCACGGCATCGACAGCGGCCGCGTCCAGCTCGAGTGCGCGTCGAGCGACTATCTGGAGCGCTACCTCGATGTGGATATCGCGCTCGATACGTATCCGTATGTCGGCGGCGGCACGACCTGCGATGCGCTCTTTATGGGAGTGCCCGTCGTGACGCGCTACGGGCGGCGGTATGGCACGCGGCTGGGGCTCTCTATCCTGCGAAGCGCCGGACTCGGGGAGCTCGCTGCCGCGACGCGGCAGGACTATGTCGCCCGCGCGGTTCAGCTCGCCCAGGATGAAGAACTGCTCGATGCGCTGCATGCACGTTTGCGTCAGATGATGTGCGCCTCCCCGCTCATGGATGTGAGGCGTTATGTGGGAGAGATGGAGACGCTCTATGAGCTGCTCTGGCAGGAGAAGCTGCGGGAGAGATGACGCGCGCCTGTCGGAAATATGAGAAAAGGGGCCAGGCATGGAACAAAGAGAGTATGACGACCACAAAATTTTATTTGTAATGAATGAAACCGGCGACGAAGCGGAGCAGGCCATCCGGTACCTGCGAGCGCTGCAGATACCAGAGGGATATGCAGCCGAGGTCGTCGCATGCGAGTCGGGGACATCGGTCGCGGTGAATTATAATGCGATCCAGCGAGTAAGCGATGCCAGATACAAGGTGTATTTGGACGAGGGTGTGACGATCCTCCAGCCGGATTTCCTCGCGCAGGCGCTCCAGGTGCTTGCCGCTCATCCGGATATCGGCCTTCTCGGCGTCTTGGGCACGGATCAGCTTTTGACGAATGGAGTCTTGTATCTGGCACCGCATCGATGGGGGCAGATACTCATAGGGAACGGGCGGCGTATCACAGGAGAGAGGATCCCCGGAGTCTGCCGGGATACCAAAGTCGTAGGCGGCGGAGTTCTTGTCACCCAGTATGACATTCCCTGGCGGCAGGATCTTTTCCAGGGCACGATGTTCCTCAGCGCCTCCGCCTCCGTAGAATATCAGCGGCAGGGATTGCGTACCGCCGTGCTGCGTACCGAGGCGGATGGCGTCCTGCTGCGCCGTGAAGAGATGGAGATCGACAAGCGAGATCAGGAACAGTTTCTCGATGCGTATTCCTCGGAACTCTATCCGCTCGTATCGATTGTCCTGCCAACCTATCAGCGGCCGGAATATTTCCGGCTGGCCCTTGAGAGCGCGGTGCATCAGACGTACCGCAACCTCGATATCTTCATCACGGACAACAGTCACAACACGGAGACAAAGGAAGTCTACGAACGATATTTCGCGGAGGATCCGCGCATTACCTATGAGCATCATCCAGACTTTGGCGAGGCGGACAACTGGAATCGGGCCATCGACTATGAGAATCCCGAAGCACCCTATGTCAACTGGCTCATGGATGATGACATCTATATGCCGGAGAAGATTGCCAAGATGATGGATTTCTTCATCACCTATCCCGAGGTCATGCTCGTGACATCGTATCGGCAGCGCATCGATGCCGATGGCAACGTTATGCCGGACACACCTATGAACAAGCCGCCCATCGATCATACGGCTCGCATCAAGGGGACGGATATGGGGCGGCAGATTCTGATGATGATGAACAACTACGTGGGAGAGCCGACCACGGCGCTGGCTAAGAAATCCGGTATGATCGAGGGACATCGGCTCGGCTGGACGGGAAGGGAGGGGCGATATCGCATCTCGGATTTCCCGACCTGGCTGCGCTTGCTTTCTCAAGGGGATGTCATCTACATCTGTGAGCCGCTCAGCCAGTTCCGTCAGCATCCTGGACAGGAGCAGCATAATATATTTACCTTCCTTGGTGGCAGCATCTGCTGGGGACTCATGATGCGCGAGGCCATAGAGCAGAACGTGTTCCTAGTGACAGAGGACGAGCGCAGGACGGCGCTCGTCAGGTATCTCTACTGTCTGGGCAGCGCCCTGCGGAAACTGCTGCCGTATCCCGTATGGCAGGATGAGCGGCTTCTCGATATGCTTACGGTGTATCAGGGCACGATCGAAGCGCTGAAGAACGGGTTCCGGTTCTCGTATGAGATCCATACCGAGGGATAACGGATGCAGATAGAAGAGGTAGGTATGGATGAGGTACAGAGGATTTCAAAAGCTGAGAAGGCTCATGATATTTGTCGAAGGAGATTGCTGAAATGAAAAAATTTATTCATACATTACAGAAGATATATGCACATGACTTTTATCATGTTATTCAGGACTTGCAGAACAGTAAAAAAGAATGTTCGATGTTTATTCCTTGCTCCGAAGAGATGTTTCAAAATCCAGAAATCCTTTCAAAATATTCTACGATGATATCGCAGCTGGTCGTGAACTATCAGTTGAACTTGACAGAATGCATTTTCCTTGATGGAGTCAATGTATCGAATATAGCGATTAATGGACTGAAAAAAACAATCCAGATGATCCATCTGAGCGGGATCAAGGATGGACATGATGACGGGAAGATTGTTTTTATCTGTTTTACGGGCGAAAGTCATAATGGGTTTTATAAATATTTCAAGGATCATGGTTTTACCCCGATTGTTATGATGACGGGGCATGATTCGAATCACATCAAAAATCTGTATTTCAATCATCTCGATGACTTATATGAAGCATATTGCAGCCTCAATCCACATGACGGGTCACGAGAAGTTTTCTTGGCAAGTATCATGGGGGATTGCTCTCATAAGCTAGACGATTATTTGTTCGCGAATTTCCCGCAATATCTGATGCCGGGATGCTTACCACAGGCAGGCGATATCCTGATCGATGGAGGCGCTTTTGATGGTGGAACCGGAAAGATGTTCAAAGACATGGGGTGCGAGGTTTATTCGTTTGAACTTGATAGGAAAAATTATGAAAATGCGCGTCGAGTGGCGGATGAAAATGGCTTTGTGTTAGAGAACATGGGCTTGGGGAAAAAGGAAGAAGAAGTTTCCTATGTGGTCAACAACGCTGGAAGCTGGATTGATGATAGAGGAAATGCAAGTTCGAAAATCATTGATATCGACACCTATGTAGCAAGGAAGCAGCTGCCGCAAGTGGATTTTATCAAATTTGACATTGAAGGCTCAGAACTTGATGGCTTGCGCGGTGCGGAAAAGACGATTCGCGAATATAAACCGAAATTAGCGATCAGTATTTATCATAAACCAGAGGATATGTATACCTTGATCCGATATATCAAGGCTATCCGTCCGGATTATGAAATCGCATTCCGTCATCATAAATGCGATTTCAATCCGAATATGAGTGAGATGGCTCGGCAATATCGTTTGGGAAATAGTTTCCCGACTTGCTGGGAAAAAGTGATTTATGCCCGGTGAGATACGATGGATACGGAGAAAATCGGCAAAGGCATCGGCTTTCTGCGCAGGCGGTACGGCTTCACCCAGCGCCATCTCGCGGAGCTGCTGAATATCAGCGACAAGGCCGTCTCAAAATGGGAGCGCGGGCTTTCTGTGCCGGATGTTTCTTTGCTCTCTCAATTGGCACAGATTTTCGATACGGATATCGAGAGTTTGCTCGAGGGGAATCTGGCGAATTTTCAGCAGGAGTGGCAGGGAGAGCTCGTTCTGTCGTATCCGGCAAATATCCATGCGGATTCGCTGCTTTACGACAAGCCGGTCATTTGCTACCAGCTTTCCTATTTCATGCTTGCGGGGATCGTGCGGATCCGGGTTTGCGGTGAGGAAGAGGAGCTTTCGCGTATCAAGCGTTTGTTCGGGCAGGGGGAGCGGTTTGGCTTGGAACTCGTTTATGGGGCGTCTGACGAGCGCCGGACGTCCTGCCGGACGATGCGCGTTTCGGGACTGCCGTTCCTTTATGGGAAAGATCTGACGAAGACGATGCGACGCATCCTCTATGGCAGCGCGGAGCAAGTACGGCTCACGGATGATGAGAAACGCGGCCTGGGCATCACCTTTGTGCGAAGGCCTGCGGATATGTGGCAGGATGTGTCGCTCGAACGCGGCACCATCGCGTTCCCCATCAAGGATCATGAAGCACTGCTCGCGGCATCTGATGTCGCCGCAGCCGTCTCCAGGATGATGGGAGAACGTATCGCGGATCTGCATGAGATCGCCATCGCGCGGAATCTCATAGGGTAGGGCCGGGGACCGAGTAGGATGCGGACATTCTCGGAGGCAACAGCTCCTAGGCAAGGGTTTCCATGATATCAGGAACGTTCTATGCAGGTGATTCTATGTGATATCATGATGTAAAGAAGTTGGCTCCGCATCGGAGGTGATGGTATGGGCATTTATTTCAATCCGGGAGCGGACTTATTTCTCGAGGCCAAGAGAGATGAGATTTATGTGGATAAGTCGGCACTGATCGAAGATCTCAACAAGGTCTACGGCAAATTACGGAAATATGTCTGCGTGAGTCGGCCGCGGCGGTTCGGCAAGACGATGGCGGCGAATATGGTCTGCGCGTACTATGACCGAACCGTGGCGGACGAGGTGTTTGATGGACTTACTATTGCGATGAGCCCGGATTTCGCGTGCTATCGCGGAGTGGCCGATGTACTTCGCATCAATATGCAGGAGTTTCTGAGCGAAGCAAAGAATATGGATGATCTGCTGCAGGAACTTTGTGAGTCTCTGCTCTGGGATCTCTTGGAGGAGTATGATGCCTTGCACTATCGGCGTAAGGATAATCTGCGGCTGGTGATGCAAACGATTTACGGTCATACACAGCGCTCGTTTGTCATCGTCATTGACGAGTGGGACTGCATCTTCCGCGAGTATCCGCATGACACGGCAGCGCAGCGGAAATATCTTGATTTCCTGCGCGACTGGCTGAAGGACAAGGCGTATATCGGTCTCGTCTATATGACAGGCATCCTGCCCATCAAAAAGTATGGAACGCACTCAGCGCTTAATATGTTCACGGAATATTCGATGGAGAATCCGGGGTCGTTTGCACCATATGTTGGCTTTACCGAAGATGAGGTGAAAGGACTCTGCGAGAAGTATGACATGGATTTTGCCGAGTGTCGCGCCTGGTATGATGGGTATAGATTCCCGCATGCAGGGCATATCTACAGTCCGAAAAGCGTCGTCGAGGCGATGCTGTCGCATCGTTTTGATACCTATTGGAACAGCACCGAGACCTATGAGGCGCTCAAGGTCTATATCGATCTCAACGAGGATGGCTTGCGCGATGCCATCGTGCGCATGATGGCCGGAGCGTCGTTTCCTATCGATACGACGACATTTTCAAATGATATGACGACCTTCACCTCGGCGGACGATGTCATGACGCTCCTCGTACATCTCGGCTACCTCGGCTATGATATCGACCGCGGCGAGGTGTTCATCCCGAACAATGAAGTGCGCCGGGAATATGTGACGGCCACGAAGCACGGGGAGGAGTGGCGCATCATCAGCACGACGCTCCGGGCATCGGACGAGTTGCTCGCGGCAGTATTCCAAATGGATGCCGCCGCCGTGGCTGAGGGAGTGGAGCGGGCACATCTCGAGACGAGCCATATCCAGTACAACGACGAGAACGCGCTCTCCTATACGCTCTCTCTGGCCTTTTACAGCGCGCGGCGATTCTACAACATCGTGCGCGAGCTGCCGGCGGGCAAGGGCTTCGCCGACCTCGCGTTTCTGCCGCGCCCGCAGCACGCGGAAAAACCGGCGCTCGTCATCGAGCTGAAGTGGGACAGGGCGGCGGAGACGGCCATCCGGCAGATCAAGGAAAAGGAGTACGCGGGGGCGCTCGCGGGTTACGCCGGCGAGGTCTTGCTCGTGGGCGTGAGTTACGACAAGAAGACGCGCCGGCATGAGGCGGTCATCGAATCTGAAAATTTTGCCGCACGGTAGCGAGCAAACACCAGGGACGATCTGAAAAGATGCGGTCACAGCAGGGGGGGAGCATAGTTGGAGGATAGGATACGCCAGAGGTATCAGTCTGCTTGCCGCCAATACGACATTTTCGGCATGGCGGAAGCTGTCAGAGGCTGCATGTCTGCCCTGATGGCAGCATCCCCCGTCGATGTGTGTCAGGTGATGTGGGGCGGATACTATGCCCTGGCCTGCGCCGGAGAGATCGAGCTGCTGCAAGGCCGGGCAGGCAATGCGGCAGCTTATTTTGTCGATTGGCTGCGCCTGGCACGTCGTCATGACGATGTGGTGTTCAGCGAGATCTATAAATACCTCGGTATCGCCGGAGCGTGCCTGGGGGAATTTCAATGGGCGAGAGAGCTGTTCCAAAAGGTGAGTCAGCAGCTCCCCGACGATGATGAAATCATAGTGTACGAGCGCATGATGGACGAGGCGGAATGCCTTGGAAAGAGGACGGTCGAAATATTGCCGCGGAACCCCGTCAGGCTGCCACATGGTGATGGCTGGCGGGATGTGCCGATATTCATCAACTCGCGCGACCGCCTGGGGTGTCTGCAGCAGTTGCTTTCATGGCTCCTGCGGGCAGGATACAGGCGCATCTATATTCTGGACAACGCATCCACCTATGCGCCCTTGCTGGAGTATTATAAAAGTATTACGAAAACGCAGGGAATTCATGTGATCTATCTTCCCAATCTTGGCTATCAGGCACTCTGGCAATCCGGGATTCTCGATCGGTTGTCGATCGAGACAGTATATGTTTACACAGACTCCGATGTCGTGCCGCGCCCGGAATGCCCGCAAGACATCGTGCGGCGCTTGTTCCTTTTGCTGTGCCAGTATCCCTTCGCTGACAAGGCGGGGCCGGGCATCATCTTCGATGATATCACATTCTGGGACAGGAGGAAGGTTCAGAGGATCCATCCGAGATTTTACCAGGTTCCCGTGGGGAAGGATGTGTATTTTGCGCCCGTTGACACGACATTTGCCTTGTATCGCCCGGTACGATCCTATCGAATATTTTCATCGTTGCGTACGACTGGCAGCATGATGATTCGGCATTTGCCGTGGTATCTAGACAAGAATCATCTCCCCGAGGATGAGCGCTACTATATGGAACACGCGAATTCCTCGTCTACACTGGCAGCGTCGTATGCGAAAGGAAGCGCTGATTGATTTGATGAGCTGTCTTTTATACGCTGTCGCTGGTCGTTTACCGCGTGCGGAGGTTCTACAATATCGTGCGTGAGCTGCTGGCGGGTAAGGGATTCTTCCAGGATAGGAGGGGCCGTCTCACGAAAGCATTTTCGTGCGGATAGCCCCGTTTTCTTTGACCTCAACCACGGTCATCTGACACTGGTGATAATCATGGCATAAAAAACAGTACAAGAAACAGGCGGTCACCGATCGCCTCGTTTTTTTGCACTGTTCTGTTTCTGGCTGCTGCCGCAACTGGTGTGCACCCCGTCAATAGGACACGGAAAAAATAATGGATTTGCGGTTCGCTTGAGTGGCGAGCCGCTTTTTCTATGCGGCAAGATAATGGTTATGGTATTCCTGCGGTGTCATAATGCTCAGGTGACGCTGCAGTCGTTCGAAATTGTAGTAATGCAGGTAGCGTTCCAGTGCGCTTACTAGATCATTACGGCTTTTGTACAGGTGCTTGTAGTACATCTCTCGCTTCAAGATGCCCCAGAAGCCTTCCATCGGACCGTTATCTGTGCAATGACCGACACGTGACATGCTCTGTACCATGCCATGCTTCTGGAGCTGTACGTGGAAGTCTCGGCTTGTGTACTGGAACCCTCTGTCGCTATGTAGTAGCGGATGGGCATCTGGATTGCTCCTCATGGCCTGGTCTAGGGTATCCAATACGAGCTTGTTGTCATTGTGGTCACCAATCGCATAACCTACGATTCGACGATCGAAAAGATCGAGGATGGCGCTCAGGTAGAGTTTCCACGTATCCTGCCCGTCCTGGAACTTAAACTCGGTTACGTCCGTGACCCATTTCTCGTTCGGACGTTCAGCGTGGAAGTCTCTTGCCAGTATATTTTCAGCGATGTATTGCGGCTTGGATGCATGGCGCGTACAGCAGTTACGCGGATGCTTTATGGTGGACTGTATCTGCTCTTTGCGCATCAGGCGTAGCACACGCTTGTCGCTGACATGCTCACCATAACGCCGGTTCAAGTCATCGCGTATGCGGCGGTAGCCCTTGTCGGTATGCTGCTCATAGATTTCCAGAATCTCCTGTGCCAGCCTGTCATTCGTCAGCTCACGCTGACTCTTCGGTCCGTTCAACCAGTGGTAATAGGCAGACCGGGTTATCTGCAATGCATCACACAGTTCCTGGATACTGTAATCGTTGTCCGTGTCCTCATACAGCATCTTTACTGTTCCATATTCACGTGTCTGGCGCGTATAGCCATAGCATCCCTCCTCTCGAGTTCCTGTATTTTTTTAGGACATCACGCTCAATCCTGAGCATCCGGTTCTGGTGTTCGAGTTCAGCTACGTGGTCGCGCAGCGCTTCTTCCGGTGTGCGGCTCGGCATTGAACCAATGCGCTTGCCTCGACGGTCTTGCAGACCGGCCTTTCCCATCTGGCGGTATTTCCTAGCCCATTGGTAGACCTGCCGATAGGATACCCGGTATTTCAAGGCTGCCTCGCCGTAGTTGTTGTCGTGAGCAATACTCTACAATCTCCAGTCGTTCCTCTTCAGTCGTTTTGCGTGTCTTCGTCATGACAGTACTGCCTCCTGATCGCAGTTTGAATTCATCATGACTATTATAACGCTTAATCCAAGCACGTAGCCTGTTAACTGATTTGATACGGTATTTTGTACATATCTGCGTTGCAGTTCCCTTGCTGGACAGATAGTCTTGCACGGCAGACCACTTCAGTTCAGGAGAATATGATTTGTAATGCTTGTCCGGGACTAAACCGTATGCACCATCTGATTGGTATGCCAAAAACCAATCGCGTATTGTCGTATAATCGATATGATATTGTCGTGCTGCACTTGTCAACAAAAATTGGACACAAAACTAAAAAAATCAGGCATAAAAAACGAATTGTTGTACAAGATGCATCAACTTTTCTGATATCCTTCAAGCTTGTTAGACAAACCATGCCATCGATAATGCAGATGAGATCAGCAGATGGGCGTGTGACGTTCCCGATACTGCTTCGGCGTCAGGTAGCCTAAGGAATAGGCTGGCCTCTGTTCATTGAAGAAAAGAATGTAGTCATCCACCTCCTCCTTGACCGGTTTCTCGCCGGTCACATGCAAGTCCATGAACAGCTCCGCCTTGATCCATCCATTGATGGACTCCATAGCGGCATTGTCTGTGGGTGTCCCGGCACGTGACATGGATCGGGTGATGCCGTACATGGGCAACAGCTCGTTGTAGGCTTTGGAGGCGTAGACCGATCCCTGGTCGGAATGGAGAACCATTTGGTGCTCCGGATGCCGTTTTTGCCACTCAATCAAATTTTCCAGTCCGCTGATGTAAGTCATGCGATCACCGCGTTTTGCAGAGAGGGAATGACTGACAATCTCATTGTTCCATAGATCCATATAAAGAGTCAGTTCATGGTAGATGCCTTTCACATAAAAAGCGGTCATATCACTCACGATGCACTGCATTGGCCCATCGATCTGCATTTCAGACATGAGCAGGTTGGGAAATATCCGCGCTGGATCGCCAGCCTTCTTGTACCTGTAGTGCTTGGATTTGCTCTTGATTCCCGCAATCCTACAGTATTTGTGGGCATAGGGATCGGACAGGACAATCTCTTTGTCCAACCGTATCTTGGCGTTCAGCCAGCGGTAGCCGTGCGATGGATACTTCCAATGGTACTCCTGGAACAGCAGGACATTGCTCAAAAGGCGCTTTTCTTTGCCCGACGGCTGAGAAAGATGTTTTTTCCAGGCGTAGAAACTGCTCCTCTGGATGCCCATTGTCTTGCAAAGAAGCTTCACCGGAATTTCTCCGGATAGTTCCATGATTACTTGATAATCTTGTTGCCGTACAGAATTACAGTACCATCCCCCTTCACCTCGTAGCCTTTTTTTAGCCGTGCCTCGGTTATCTTGGCCTTGATTAGTTCCTGGATAAGTTCTTCCTTTGTCATCGCCTTCAGTTCATCCAGCTCTGCTGGAGCTTTCTTGAACGAGGGCGCACAGATGCTTCTTCGTCCCTGCTTGGGCGGCAACTGGTTGGCATCCCGGTACATTCTCATGTAATTCCGTGCTGTCTGCTCATTGATACCGTATTCCTCTGCAGCTTCATACCGGCTGATTTCGCCGTCGTAAATGCGGCGGCCAATGTCCAATCTCTGTTCTTTTGTGTACTTCATGGCAAACCTCCTGTCCTGCGAGAGAGGATTTTTGTCCGACATTAATTTCGTATTATCCGTACAGTATACACCATATGTCCCAAAATTACCCCCTCCGTGTCCAATTTTAGTTTACCACTTCAATATTTCTCTTTTTGTGGCATAATAATACCCCCAGACAAGACAGTTTGTTTTTTTCCTGTCCTATCTAGGGGTATCATATCAGTTGATACGTGCAACAGCCCCTTTTCGTTTTACGAATTTTCGAAGAGCATCCAGCAGACAATCTACACGTCAAACCTCATTGAGAACAACAAGGGATTTCGTCACAAAGCAAAGCTCAAGGAGCAATTCCCCAATGAGGATTCGCTGGAACGGTTCGCCTGCATGGTCTACTGCGACTACAACCGACGGTTCTCCGGGAAAGCTCATCGTGGATTTCAGGAAGCATGTTTGGAATTGTTGGAGATGTTCGCGGATTGAGTTTTTCGGTCTGCACTATAAAAAGTTTACACATAAGGGTTGACACTACCCTTGACAACTGTTAAAATTAAAAGTGAAATTAAACCTAAAATCAAGGAGCGTGAAAGACTATGACTAAGGAATTGTCAGAGTATAATCGTAAAGTGCAAAATTGTGAGATAAAGGTTGTCATTAGGGAAGGGGGAAAAACTAAACAAATCATAAAGGTTAATACAAATACCCCTTATTTTAAGCATGGAGAAATAATGGCTGTACCACGTGAATTTAAAAGCCTATCAACGGAAGAGAAACGACAAGCACTTCAAGCGATGGCAGATGCTGGATTATCGCGCATAGAAATGTCGTGCTGTACAGGCTTGTCGGCAGGAAGGATATCACAGTTGATTGGAAAGAGAAGGGGACCTCATCGGGGGAAATGACTGGAACTCAATAGGGGATGGGGGTGCGGACAAAAACCTGGACACATATAGGGCTCAGAAAGGAGTCAATGATGTATTTGTTTTCTGTCAAGCGGATTTCCTCATTTTCGTCGTCGGAATTCCCCATCGTCATCGTGGGAAAATCCCCACTTTCAGCGGGCCTTGTCAGGAAGCAGGTTCCACTACTGCATCCTGCCGCATGAGGGCGTGTTCCATCCGGTAGCTCCGGCCGCCGGCCATCAGGAGATGGCCGTGGTGGGCCAGCCGGTCAATCATGGCGGCTGCCATCTGTTCATCGGTAAAGACGCTACCCCATTTCGAGAACTCCAGGTTCGTCGTCAGGATGAGGCTCTTGCGCTCGTAGCTGTCTGAAACAATGCGGAACAGCATCTGTGAGCCATCCCGGTCTACGGGGACGTAGCCCCATTCATCGAGAATCAGGAGGTCCTGCTTCTGCAGGTCCTTCACCAGTTTCTCGAGCGTGCCCTGCTTACGGGCTTCGGCCAGCTTCAGGACCAGCTCGGTCACGGAGTAGAACTTCGTCTTCAGGCCCATCTGGCAGGCTTTCACGCCAATGGCAATGGCCAGGTGCGTCTTGCCGGTGCCGACTGGGCCGTAGAGGATGAGGTTCTTGTGCTCTCGGATGAACTGGCAACTCTCCAGCT
>ERZ772897.628-NODE-628-length-41605-cov-7.398652_pt1 | contig 41605 bp, 47 predicted proteins | sample MGYA00512125_ERZ772897 | MGnify/ENA primary metagenome ERZ772897 (study PRJEB29015, sample SAMEA2737660) | human gut metagenome | biome: human gut; feature: human-associated habitat; material: faeces | place: China | collected 2012 ... | reverse complement strand
GATTCCTGAAGCACATAAAGTTCCGTTTTCCGGTGTATTTTGGAGACAGGGAGACACAGGAACTTTGTTGGGACAACGAAAGTACCGTTGAGAGTGTGGTTTTGTTGTCCAAACAGGAGCTGGCATTTTTAAATTAAAGGCTATGATAAACTAATCATCCATTTACGCCTCTTAAAAATAATTAACGATACAACAAGCCTGAATATTTCTTCCGTGGTAAGCAGCGTATACACCCCAACAATACCCCATTTAAATATATATGCTGCAAGCAGACACAATGGGATTCCGATGCACCATGTACCAACAATATCAATCGCCATGATGATTTTAGTATTGCCACCACTTCTTATGATACCGCCTCCAAGTATCATATTTTCCACCTTGACCGGTGCATATAGAGCAAATATGATAAGCAGGACTTTTCCAAGCTCCTTTACGCTGTGATCCACACGGTACAGTCCGGTATATTCTCCTGCTAACAGTATGAGTAATGCAGATACAGCCAGCGAACCGATTAAACCCGCATACATAATCTTCGTAGACTCTTCGTAAGCCTCATCGTATTCTTTTCCACCAAGTCTCTTACCAATCATCACACCAGCAGCCGCTGATAATCCACTCAATGCGCCTACAATAAGTCCTTGTATAGGACATGTAAGTGTGTATGCTGCCAGATTTGATATTCCAAGATGACCATATACTGCGGACTCTACATTCTGTCCAAGACTCCATAAAAATTCACTGACCAGAATCGGCATAATCATAATCAGATAATCTCTGATTGTGAGCTTTTTAAAATGCAGTGACAGTACCGGTTTATCTCCATCCTTTCTGATACTGTAAATAAATCCGATAACAATAAATATAAGGTTAAATAACTGCGAAATAAGTGTTGCTATCGCAGCTCCTTTTATTCCCATACAGGGTAATCCTGATTTTCCAAATATCAGCAGATAATTAAGCCAGGTATTTATCGCAACTGCTCCAAAGCTTGCTAAAAATGGTATTGTGGCATGCTCCCTACAGCGTAGCCATGCTGATAAAATATGGCTGACTGCCATCGGGATATAAGAAAATGCTACAATTCTAAAATAGACCGCACCAGTATTTATAATACTCATATCTTTAGTGTACAATCTAAGTATATGCAATGGTAAAACTCCAGCTGCCAAAAGAAACAATGCTGATATTATAATTCCGCAAATGAGACTCAAATCAAAGCTGCTCCATGCCTCTTTTATATCTTCAGCTCCAATAAATTGTGCAATTAATATCCCTGCAACTGTGCTTACTGCACCAATCACTACAGAAAAAATTAAGGAAAAATTGCCACATAATCCAACAGCTGATATATTCGTCTCTCCCAGCTGTCCTATCATAATCTGGTCAACGATAGAAAAAGATGCCTGCAGCATACTTTGCAACGTGACAGGAATTGCTATTTTACATAACGATTTCATAAACTCTGACATTATAATTCTCCCGTACTTTCTCTTTTTATTATCTCAACAGGTAACACTATTTCCTTCTCACATTCTGCTCCATCGCGCATTGCCTCCAGGCATTCAATTGCAATTTTTGCTCTGAGAGATGCCTCCTGATGAATCGTTGTAAGTGTAGGATTACTTTCCCTGCTTGCCATGTTGTCATCAAAGCCGATTATCTGAATATCATTTGGAATTTGTATGCCCTTTCCCTGTAAAAAACGCATAAATTCCAATGCATAAAAATCTGACACTGCAAAAACAGCGGTAACGCTGTTCTTTAACAGCTCCTGAAAATTTTCCTCATAAAAGAGCATTCTTCCCTTTTTTTTCTTAGGTATCTGCCATCTCAAGATTTCTCCCGGCTCAAAAGCTGCGCAAAATCCTTCAATGCGCTCCTTATCCATACAGATAAAATTATCCGCTATACATAATGCTTTTTTATGACCAATCATCTTTAAATGACTCCCGGCCTGATAGCCACCATCATAATGATTGATGACCAGATTAACTACCTTGGAACATTTTTCAAAATAGCCATCATACACGACAAACGATATCCGCATCTGATTTCTAAGTTTTTCATAATCAGCTTCACAAAAACCCATAAGTATAAGACCATCCATATTCCACATGGAAGCAAACACCGGAATCTCACTTATATCTGATGTTGTTTTTATCATCAGAAAATATCCTTTTTCATTAACCTCATGAGAAAGAGCATTTAGTGATGACATCACAAATCCATCTTCTAAAACATTGCCCTCATATTTCACATGGTCATTCACCACCACTCCAATAATTTTGGAATTATTTCTCGCAAGTAAAATGCCAGCCATATTAGGAATATATCCTGAACTTTCAAGTTCCTGCTGGACACGTTTTACCGTCTCTTCCGAAATCTTTTCTGTTTTACCATGAATTACCTTTGAGACAGTTGCGGTACTAAGACCTAACGAATCTGCAACATCTACGATTCGAACCCTGTTCTGTGCCATATTGATTTCCTCTTTTTCTGATATTCTAATTATATGTTACAACAGAAATTTGGGTTTTACAAAGGTTAAACGTGTAACCCATAACAAAATTTATGTTAGATTTTTGTGACATTTTACTTTAGAACATTAGAACAATGAAATCATCATCTGTAAAATATTGCCACCTGCCATTGGCAGTTTAGAAATGATTGGTGCGTATTTTATTTAGAGGATGGAGTTGACAGTTCCAAGGATGCTGAAAAGCCGAGTTTTACTTCAAATGTTGTTCCACCATACGCATTTTGATGAACGTCAATCTTTCCGTCATGTGCCCGCACAATCTCGCGTACCATTGCGAGACCAAGACCTACACCACCAATTTCACGGCTTCTTGATTTGTCAACCCGGAAGAATGGCTCAAAAATTTTCTCACGGAATGCTTCATCAATCCCGCTTCCCGTATCTGCAATTGTAATAACAATATCGTTTCCTGTTTGTTTTGCCGACACTATAACTTTTCCGTTTACATGATTATATTTAATCGCATTTTCAACAAGATTATAAAGCATACGATAAATTAAAATATCGCTGCCCGTAAGCATCAGCTCATTACTTATGATATATTCTTTATCATAAGTTGTATCCTGTGGTTCCTGTATTAGTGCAATACCTTTTTTTAGTGCTAACGGTTCCAAATCTGTCAGTACTTCTTCAATTAGTCCGAAAAGTTCAATCTTGTCATTGCGCATTATTGTCTGTAACTCACTCATATCCAGAAGTGTTTTGACCAATTTACTGAGCCGCTCATTTTGCTCCGTTATCATTTGTATTGTCTCTTGAGCTGCGTCTGAGCCTGCATCATTTTCTGTCGAATGATAGAGGTCAAGTTGAGCCTGGATTAATGCCAAAGGAGTCCGCAGTTCATGTGCTGCATTGCCGGTAAACTGGCGTTGTATCTCGAAAGATTCCGAAAGCCGCAAAAGCATCTTATTATAAGAAGTACGAAGTCTGTCCAGTTCTGCAATTTTAGTCTCTTCAATTGTATAGTCTGTCAGATTTTGTATCTGAACCTTCTCTACGGTTTCTGAAAATTCTCTGAGTGGCTTCAATGCCCGTCCGCTGATAAAATAAGTAACTGCTCCACCAAACAGTGCCACAACGACAGTAATCAGAAGGCTTTTGGTTCTGTAGTCTGATTTTGAATTATAAACTTTTGTGGAAAACTGTGCTACAAAGTCATCCCATTCATTATCCGGAATATCAATGTATACTGCTTCCGGTTTTGTGCCATGATCAGTTACAGACTCCTGAAGCGTATCAAAGTAATAGACTCCGTTCTTATACAAGAAAAATGTAAGGCATCCGCACAATATGGTAATCAGCACGGTAGTAAGAATCGTCAGTCTCCATTGGAGAGATATTTTTCTCATGTGTTTTCTCCTTATCCTATTTTATAGCCTTCACCGATTTTATTGACAATCGGATCATAATCAAGTCCTGTTTTCAGTTTCTTTCTAAGAGAGGACATATGCACTCTGATTGAACCGCTAAAACTATCTACAGAAGAATCCCAAACATGCTCAATCAGCTCTTCCTGACTGACTGGTCTTCCCTGATTCAGAAGAAGATACTCCAGTATTCCGTTTTCTTTTCTGGTCAAAGTTATAGGTTTGCTGTTTGCATATGCAACTCTTTCTCTGGTATCAAATCGAAGGCTGCCACATTCCAGACAGATATTTTTCTGTACAAACGTTCTTCTTGTCAAACTTCTTACGCGGGCTTCCAGTTCCTGCAGATGAAATGGTTTTTCCATATAATCATTTGCACCGGAATCTAATCCCTCAACTTTATCTGCAATCTGGCTTCTTGCGGACAAAATCAATACCTTTGTTTCTTCATTTTCTTTGCGAAGTTCCCGGAGAATCTCCATTCCATCCACTCCCGGAAGGTTAAGATCAAGTACGATTAAATCATACATTTCAGCATAAATCATATCTAATGCTTTTTCACCGTCGTTACATGTATCTACCTCATAGCCTGCCCGGTGCAGACTTTTTGCAATCATCTCACATAATTTCTTTTCATCTTCAACAACTAATAATTTCAATTTATTTTCCTCCGTATTCTTAACAGGAATTTTACATTCTCTATTGTATAATGTATACATCGAAAGGTCAATGAACTGAATTTAAACGGTAACATTGAAATAGTATTGAAAGGAGTATTTTATGAAATGTGAAAGAGCATCACAGTTTTTATTACTTGCGACAGGTCTGATATTTTTCATTGTTGGAATTTTTCGTGGAGAAGCGGCAGTTGTATTAAGTAAGGCAATAAAGTTATGTATGGAGTGTGTTGGAATTGGATAAGAAAAATAAATTTAAAAAAAATTATATAGTCCGTTTTAGAGGACTGATTCAGGCAGCTGCAACGCTGCTGACCAATATTCATATCCCAAATCTTTTTAAAGGGAAGATTTATCAGGGAAATGTAAAGACAATGTGTGTACCCGGATTGAATTGTTACTCATGTCCTGCTGCCACAGGTGCATGTCCGATTGGTGCTTTCCAGGCTGTAGTAGGTTCATCAAAATTCAAATTCACCTATTACATTACCGGATTTTTTATTCTTATAGGAGTTATGTTAGGAAGATTTATCTGTGGTTTTCTCTGTCCGTTTGGATGGTTTCAGGATCTGCTGCATAAACTTCCGGGAAAGAAGTTATCAACAGCAAAGCTGAAACCTCTGCGGTATCTGAAATACATAATTTTGGCTATATTTGTTATACTGCTTCCGGCATTTGTAACCAATTCACTTGGTATGGGAGATCCGTTCTTCTGCAAGTATATTTGCCCACAGGGAGTACTTGAAGGCGCAATTCCGTTGTCACTTGCCAATTCGGGAATACGTGCTGCACTTGGACATTTATTTACTTTTAAGTTTACAGTCCTTGTGCTTGTTATCATCTTAAGTGTTTTGTTTTATCGTCCATTCTGTAAATGGATTTGTCCACTTGGTGCCATATATTCACTGTTTAACAGAGTTTCATTTCTTAAGATCCATGTAGATCACAAGAAATGTGTTGGCTGTCAGAAATGTAGTCATGTCTGTAAAATGGATGTCAATGTAACAGATACACCAAATCACCCGGAATGTATCCGGTGTGGGGAATGTATGAAAGCATGCAAAACAGGTGCAATCTGCTACCAGTATGGATTTTCAAATAAAAAACAGGATGACGATAAATAAGATAAAACTAATAAAATTTAAAGGGAGATTTAAAATCATGAAAAACAAATCAATTAGAATGAATTTAATCAGGTTAAAAAAGGTAATTGCAGCAGTTCTTGTCATTTCAATATTTTTTGTATTCACAGGTTGTGGAAAATCATCTGATTCTGCTGCTACTGAAAACAAGAAACAGAAAGCCGCTTCGACAGCGGACATCAGCAGTTCAGATGAACTCAACAAAAAACGGGATAATCTTTACCAGCAGGAAAATCAGTTTTTTGCCGATCACAAAAATGTATGGGACAAAGCATTTAGTTTTATGAGTAAAAATACTGCAGGGGATGCCCAGAGCGAAAACTATGCAGACTTCCTTGCAAGTACGGTAGAAGCAAACAAAGATTCATTTTCCGAAGAAGAATACAAAACTTTGAGCAAAGATATTGAGAAAATTCGTGGTATTGAAGAGGAGATTGCAAAGGTTGAGAAAAAAATCGCTGCTGCCAAATCTTCCAACAGTGCATCTTCTGAATCAGGGGAATCAACAGGTGTGTTCCACGATTTTAAAGGGAAAGATTTGGATGGAAACGATGTAGACAACAGTTTTTTCTCTAAAAATAAAGTTACAGTTGTAAACTTTTGGTTTAGCGGCTGTAAACCTTGTGTTGGAGAGTTATCTAAGCTGAATGAATTAAATGAGACATTGAAAAAAATGGGTGGCGAAGTTGTTGGCATCAATACTGATACTCTGGATAACAATGAGGCCGGTATCAAAGAAGCAAAAGAAATTTTAAAAGCTCAAGGCGCTTCTTATAAGAATCTGACTTTCGACTCTGATTCAACTGTTGGAAAGTATGCAGGCAACATCATGGCATTTCCTACAACAGTTCTTGTAGATAAAGATGGAAATATCGTTGGAAAGCCATTTATGGGTGGAATTGATGATCAGTCAAATTATGACAAGCTTATGAAACAAATTAAGTCTGCAATTGGACAGAAATAATTTGTTTTATATGGAAAAAAGCTGTAAGATAGTAAAAGAAAAGAGGTAAAAGAAAAGAGATAAAAGAAAAGAGGTAAAACATGAATATTGAGGAAATGTTGGATATCAATGACTGTCCATTATGTGACGGAGGAGCATTGTTAGAGGAAGAATGCGGATGTGGTTATTATGTTATGTGCATGGAATGTGGATGTCATTCAGTAACAATTGATTTTCATTCAGAAGATGAAAGATTGGAAGCAGCCAAAAAAACGGTTATGCTTTGGAATACTGGAAAAGTAATTTCAAGCAGTCCGGGGGAATAAAAGCTGAGTTGTTACGGAATAAAGCGATGCTATTACAAAATGTAATGACAAACATAACAATTTGTGATAATATATCTCATTGAGTGGTCAGATAAGACATTGACCGCTAAAAAAACGAATGAGGAGAATTATCTATGAGTGCAAATGTATGTATTATCATAGCAATTGTTGTTTATCTGGGAGCAATGTTGTATGTAGGATTTGCTTTCAGCAAAAATAACAGTAATGCCGAGGATTTTTATCTCGGAGGAAGAAAAATGGGACCTTTTGTGACAGCGATGAGTGCAGAGGCGAGCGATATGTCGAGCTGGCTTCTTATGGGACTTCCGGGAGTTGCTTACCTTTCGGGAATATGCAGTGCCGCATGGACTGCCATAGGTCTTGGAATAGGAACTTGGCTTAACTGGTTCTTTGTATCAAGAAGACTTCGCAGATATTCAAGTAATATCGGAGCTATTACGGTTCCTGATTTCTTTTCAAAGAGGTATCATGACAAGAAGAATATTATCAATGCCATTGCGGCAATTGTTATTATAATATTCTTTGTACCGTATACAGCTTCAGGCTTTGCAGCATGCGGAAAACTTTTCCACACATTATTTGGTGTAGATTATATGGCAGCTATGATTGTATCTGCACTTGTTATCATAGGATATACAATTATGGGTGGTTTTGGTGCAGTTTGTACTACAGACCTTATACAGAGTATTGTAATGTCAATTGCACTTGTAACAGTTGTTACATACGGTATCAATTCCGCAGGTGGATTTGCGGCAGTTATGGATAATGCGAGAGCACTTCCGGGTTATCTTTCATTAAATAATACATTTGATGCTGCAAACAATGCGTCAAACAGTTTTAGTTTTATTTCAATAGTATCAACACTTGCATGGGGAATCGGATATTTCGGTATGCCTCACATTCTTGTAAGATTTATGGCTATTGAGGATGAGAAAAAACTTACACTTTCAAGAAGAATTGCTAGTGTATGGGTTGTTATCGCCATGACAGTCGGTATATTTATCGGAGTTGTTGGACTTGCTATGACAAAGGCAGGTTCACTTGAAAATCTTGCAGACAGTGAGACAGTTATCGTAAGAATCACCGGCCTTATAAGCAGACATGGTGTAATTGCGGCGCTTATAGCGGGTGTTATACTTGCAGGAATACTTGCAGCGACAATGTCGACATCAGACAGCCAGCTTCTGACAGCGGCATCAGGTGTATCACAGAATATACTTCACGATTTCTTCCATGTAGAAATGGATGAAAAGAAAAGCCTTTTAACAGCAAGACTTACAATAGTAGCTATAGCAGTTGTTGCAGTATTTATGGCAAGAAATCCAAACTCAAGCGTGTTTGGTATAGTATCATTTGCATGGGCAGGATTCGGAGCTGCTTTTGGAGCAGTAATGCTTTGTGCATTATTCTGGAAAAGAAGTACACTTGCAGGTGCGATATCAGGAATGGTAGCAGGAGGAGTAATGGTATTTGTATGGAAATACCTTGTGCGTCCGCTGGGAGGAGCATTTGACATATACGAATTATTACCAGCATTCCTTGTATCATTAGTTGTAATAGTAGTAGTAAGTTTTCTTACTCAGAAGCCTTCAGAGGAAGTGTTAGCTGAATTTGATAAAGCGGCAGAAAAGTAGAGTATATATAATTTTTTAATTTAGAACATTTTGCAAATAGTACAGAAACAGGGATTGTTTTGTAAACCAAAGGTTACAAAACAATCCCTGTTTTTTCGTTAATTTGAAACACAAAAATTCTTCAAAAACTTGCCCCACACCCCAAAATTTAATATAATTATCGGGTAATTGCGAATTTATATCTTGACAAGAGCATTAAAGTAGCGTATATTACTAAACATAGTAATTCATATTAAAGAGATAGGAATTGTATGTTTAGTAGGAAAGGTGATAAAGATTATGAGATTTAATACAGCATTATTACATAGTGCTGCACCGGGAGATAAGGCTACAGGAGCTACGCTTACACCTATTTACCAGTCCAGTGCATTTTATCAGGAATCAGCTTTACAGCATGAAAAACTTTTTGCAAACAAAGCACCGGGTTTTTCATATACGAGAATTGGAAATCCGACGATAGCGGCATTTGAAGACAGGATGACCGTTCTTGAGGGTGGTATGGCATCCATTGCCTGTGCATCTGGTATGGCAGCAGTATCATGTGCTTTATTAAATATTACTCAGGCAGGTGATGAGATTGTTGTCAGTACAGGTTTGTATGGTGGAACCATCGACCTTTTCCATGATTTTGAAGCTTATGGAATTACTACAAAATTTGTAGATATAAATAATCTTGAGCTTGTAAAATCTGCCATAAACGAAAAGACAAAGCTTGTATTTGCTGAAACAATCGGAAATCCGAAACTTGATGTCGCTGACATTGAGGCACTTGCAGCCATTGCACATGAAGCACAAATTCCACTTATTATAGACAATACGGTTGCGTCAGCATATCTTACACAGCCGTTAAAACTTGGGGCTGATATTGTTATCAATTCAACATCAAAGTATATAAACGGAAACAGTGATGCGATAAGCGGTGTTATCACGGATGGCGGAAAGTTCAAGTGGGATTTGGAAAAATATCCCGGAATGAAAGAATTTAAAGTGTTTGGAAAACTTGCATTTACAGCGAAACTCCGCAACGGATTATTTAGAAATATAGGAGCATGTATTGCACCGCAGACAGCATTTTACAATCTTCTCGGAATGGAAACGCTCGGTCTTAGAATGGAGAGAGCCTGTAGTAATGCACTTAAACTTGCTAAACATCTTGAAGAATATAACGATCTTACGGTCAATTATCCGGGACTTGAGAGCAGCAATTGGCATGAGACAGCACTCAGAGTTCTCCACAATGGATTTGGAGCTATCATAACAGTAAGAGTAGGAAGTAAGGAAAGAGCATTCTCAATAATGGATGGTCTTAAAATTCCAAAAATCGTGTCAAATATCGGTGATACAAAGACGCTTATAGTTCACCCTTCATCAACGCTTAATGTTCACAGTACTGAACAGGAAAAGAAGGATGCTAATGTTTTTGATGATATGATTCGTATAAGTGTCGGAATAGAAGATATTGAAGATCTTATTGAAGATTTCGACAGAGTACTAAAAGAAAATTAAAAATACCATCAAATGTGAAACTTCTTATATAAATGTTTCGCGAACAAGGAGGAAAATATGGCAGTTGATTATGCAGCATTAAAAAAAGGCGGATTTATGCGTCAGAAACAGAAGAATAATTTTTCACTCAGATTACAGGTTGTAGGTGGAAATCTTACAGCAGAAAATCTTATAAAGATTGCTGAAGTAGCTGAGAAATACGGAGACGGACATGTACATCTTACATCAAGACAGAGTGTTGAAATTCCATTTATCAAACTTGAAAATGTAGATGAAGTTAAAGAAGAACTTGCAAAGGGCGGATGTAAGCCGGGTGTATGTGGACCAAGAGTTCGTACTATCACAGCCTGTCAGGGAAATAAGATTTGTCCGGGTGGCAATATTGATTCTTATGATATAGCAAAGAAACTTGACAGCAGATATTATGCAAGAGAGCTTCCGCATAAATTTAAATTTGGTGTAACAGGTTGTCAGAACAACTGTCTTAAGGCAGAGGAAAATGATGTAGGAATTAAGGGAGCTGCAATCGTTGACTGGAAACAGGATGCGTGTATAAATTGTGGAGTATGTGAGAAAGCCTGTAGAGAGGGTGCTATCACTATAGCTGATGGCATAGTTAAAGTTGAAGAGTCAAAATGTAACTACTGCGGTCGTTGTGCCAAAGCCTGTCCTACTGACGCATGGGATGTCAAGACAGGATATCTTGTATCATTTGGCGGCTTGTTTGGAAATCAGATTGTTAAGGGAAAGGAATTACTTCCTGTTGTTGAATCAGAAGAACAGCTTTTCAGAATTACAGATGCGGCTATTCAGTTCTTTGATGATAATGCGAAACCAAGTGAGAGATTTAAATTTACTTTGGACAGAGTAGGATTAGATAAATTTGAAAAGGTTATAAAGGAGGCATATAATGGCTGATTTTGAAATTGATGAGAGAGTAGATATTACTGATGTTGTCTGCCCTATGACATTTGTTAAGGCAAAAGTGGCAATGGAAGAAATCGAAGTAGGACAGGTGCTTGCCGTTACTATGAATGAGGGTGAGCCGGTTCAGAATGTTCCAAGAAGCTTTAAGGAAGAGGGACAGCAGATTCTTAAACTTATTGACAATGAAAATGGAACATATGACCTTATTGTTAAAAAGGTTGAAGAATAAAAATAAAAAGTGGTATGTCATTTGAAAACAGCATATCAATTAAAAACAGGAGGGCGAGTAATGGCAAAGAGAGTTTCTAAAGATGATTTTGATAAGGAAGTATTACAATCAGAACTTCCGGTAATTGTAGATTTTTACTCAGATTCATGTATTCCGTGTAAACAGCTTTCACCTATCCTCGGTGATATAGAAGATGACTACGAGGATAAAGCAAAAGTTGTAAAAGTAAACATCAATTTTGATGAGGAACTTATGGAAAAATATGAAGTCATGGCTTCGCCGACTCTTGTATTTTTTAAAGGCGGAGAAGAAAAAGACAGAACAAGAGGTCTTGTAAAGAAAGCCGAGATAGAAGAAAAACTTAGTGCTTTATTAGTGTAAAAACATATAAAATAAAAATTAAAAGCAGGAGGATATTTAAAATGACTATTACAATAGCAGGCGAGAAGAAAGAATATGCAGAGGGAACAACTATTGCACAGATTATTGAAACTGAGAAGGTAGAAAATCCACTTTATGTAACAGTTTCATTAAACGATGATTTTGTTGATAAAGACACATTCGATACAACAACAGTTAAAGAAGGAGATTCTATCGAATTTCTTTATTTCATGGGAGGAGGAAGTTTTTAATGGCATTTACTAATGAACAGATGGAACGCTACTCAAGACATATCATCTTGCAGGAAGTAGGCGTTAAAGGACAGAAAAAGCTGTTAAACAGCAAGGTGCTTATCATCGGTGCAGGTGGACTTGGTGCTCCTGCCGCAATGTATCTTGCAGCAGCAGGTGTTGGTACTATCGGTATTGCAGATGCTGATGAGGTTGACCTTTCAAATCTTCAGCGTCAGATAATTCATGGAACTGCTGATGTAGGCAAAGCGAAAGTTAAGTCTGCAAAAGAGACAATCAATGCTATGAACCCGGATGTTACAGTAAACACATATCGTACATTTGTAACATCAGAAAACATCATGGATCTTATAAAAGATTATGACTTTATCATTGACGGAACAGATAATTTCCCGGCAAAATTCCTTATAAATGATGCTTGTGTAATGGCAAAGAAACCGTTCTCACATGCAGGAATTATCAGATTTAAAGGTCAGCTTATGACCTATGTTCCGGGAGAAGGACCATGCTACCGTTGTGTATTCAAAAATCCACCTCCAAAGGATGCTGTTCCAACATGTAAGCAGGCTGGTGTTATCGGTGCTATGGGTGGTGTTATCGGAAGTCTTCAGGCAATGGAGGCAATCAAATACATCATCGGCGTAGGTGACCTTCTCGTAGGAAAGCTTCTTACATACGATGCACTTACAATGCAGTTTAGAACAGTTAAGCTTCCAAAAGCTGACGGTAAATGTGCAATCTGCGGTGAGCATCCTACAATCACGGAGCTTATTGATTATGAGCAGGCAGAATGTGACGGTAAATAGAAAGGCAGGGGAATATGCTTTTTTTAACAAAAAATGATTATGACAAGATTTTAAAACATTGTGAAGCCGGACTTCCTGATGAGGCTTGTGGTCTTATCGGTGGAACAAAGGAAGGCAATGATAAATATATCAAGAAAGTTTATCTTCTTACAAACATTGACCATAGTAATGAGCATTTTTCAATGGATCCAAAAGAACAGCTTCAGGCTGTAAAGGATATGCGTCAGAATGGACTTGAACTTCTCGGAAACTTTCACTCTCATCCAGAATCACCGTCAAGACCATCTGAGGAAGATAAAAGACTTGCATATGATTCAAAAGTCAATTATCTCATCTTGTCTTTAATGGACAGAGAAAATCCTGTCCTCAAGGCATTTATCATAGATGAAGAAAAGAATGTGACGATTGAAGAAATTAAGATTACAGAGTAGACTGAGCGAAAGAGACTGTATAATATGCAGCCTCTTTTTGATTATTGGTATAGAGAAAGCTTATATGTGGAATACTTCATTTAGTTCAAAGTAAATTGAAACTTGTTTGAAGTGATATTGAAGTTGAGATTGAAGTGATATTGAAGTTGACATTGAAGTGATATTGAAGTAAAATTGAACTTACATTGAAGTGGAGTAATAAAAGAGGTATGAGTGAGGTGATTGTTTGTATTTGGATGAAATTGTTGAGGGATTACAGATAGAAAGTGACAAACTTGAATGTAAAAGCATTTTAAATAGAGAAGATGTTGTAGGGTGGCTTAAAAGTATAGCGGGCTTTGCTAATGCATCGGGTGGTGAGTTTTATATAGGAGTTGAGGACAAAACTAATAAGTTGATAGGCTTTGACAGAAAAACTGCTGACAATGAGAGAAATTATTTTAACAATCAGGTAAATGAACATTTGGTGCCAAGACCACAGATGAATATTTCTTTTATTAGATATGAAATAAGAAGCAGTGAAAGATTTATTATAAAAGTCAAAATTCCTGAATCTGCTGTAAAACCTGTGATTTTAAAATATAGAAATATCCCGGCTATTTTTATGAGGCGTGACGGTTTTACAAATGGTGCGACATATGAAGAAATAATAGAAATGAGTGTGAAGAGTAAAAATACACAGTATGATATTCTTGTTTCGAATGAAAAATATGATTCGTCAAAAATTTCAGATTTACGGAAGTTTTATTCCGAGCACAATGACGGAAAGATACTGAAAGAAAAAGCGTTACAGTCACTTGGTTTTTATAATGAAAATGGTTATCTTCTTAATGGTGCAATATTATTTTTGGATGATTATGATGGAAAAAAGACGGAAGTACTATGCTCTGTATTTTCAGGTTTTACTAAAGGCAGCGAGAGAATTGTGACCATAAACCGTTTTAACGGAAATTTAATAGCATCAATTGAATACATTATAGATTTTATTAATCAAAGAATGAATCATTCATTGATTAAACTTGAGGATGGAAGAAAAAACATAGATGCATATCCAAAAAGAGCACTATTTGAAGGAGTTATAAATGCGGTTGCACATCGTGACTATTTTCTTGATGGAACACAAATTCAGATAGATATGTTTAAGGACAGGCTTGAAATTTCATCACCCGGAGGATTTTATAGGGGAGAAAAAATCGGAAAAACATATGATTTATCAGGAATAATTTCAAAAAGAAGAAATGAGCTTATAACAGGTGTGCTTGTAGCATGTAATGTTATGGAGGCAGCAGGAACGGGATTTGATAAAATAATAGAAGAATATACAGATGCAGATGAAAAGCATAAACCATATGTATATTCTTCATCAGACCATTTTACACTTGTACTCCCGGATTTGACTTATGATGCCGGCTTGGAAAATAGTAACATACCGGCATTAGTGTTTGTTCCTGTCACGAATGGCACAGAGTTTGATGAGAAAGTGTTGTCATATTGTTATTATAAATCACACAAAGTTTCAGATATAGCAGAGTATCTTGGAATTAGTGATTCAACATATTTAAGAAAAAAAGTAATTGGAAATTTGGAAACAAACGGGTATCTAGAAAAGAATAAGGTTTCAAGAGCAATGTTTTACAGAACTAAACCTGAAATGGTTACTTTAAAATAATTTTATTTAAATTGGAGGAAATATGCGAGATTTAGTTATTATAGGAAGCGGACCGGCAGGTCTTTCAGCAGCAATATATGCAAAAAGAGCAAAAATTGATGTGGTAGTAATCGAAAAGGCAGGATACAGTGGAGGTCAGATAATTACAACAGAGAGGGTTGACAATTACCTTGGACTGCCTGAGATTGATGGATTTTCATTGGGGAACAGATTTAGAGAACATGCGGATAAGCTTGAAGCAGAGTTTATAGATGATGAGGTATTAAAAATAGAAGAAATTACAGATTCAGAAGGAAAAAAAGCATATAAAGTTATGCTTGACAAGGGTGAAGCTATTGAGACAAAGACAATTATAGCTGCAACAGGAGCGTCACACAGAAAACTTGGTGCAGCAGGTGAAGAAGAATTTATGGGAATGGGAGTTTCATATTGTGCAACATGTGACGGAGCATTTTTCAGGAATAAAGTAACTGCTGTAGCAGGCGGTGGGGATGTTGCTTTTGAAGATGCACTCCATCTTTCATCATTATGTGAAAAAGTTTATATAATTCACAGGAGAGATGAGTTCAGGGCAGCAGTAAATATCCAGCAGAAAGTAAAGGAAACAGCAAATATAGAGATACTTCCGTTTTATGAAATAAAAGAAATAAAAGGTGACAAAAAAGTAACATCAGTACAACTTGTTCAGAACAAAACAGGTGAGGAAAAAGAACTTGGAGTATCGGCAGTGTTTATAGCTGTAGGAATGAATCCTCAAACAGATATATTTAAAGATTTTGTGGATTTGGATGAAAAGGGATATGTAAAAGCCGGCGAGGACTGCAAGACGAGCAGTGAGGGTATATATGCGGCAGGAGATATAAGAACAAAACCACTCAGACAGATAGTGACAGCAGTGGCAGACGGAGCAACTGCCGTACAGTCAGTAGAAAGGTATCTTCATCAGAGATAATAAATAAGAACGGATAAAAAAGAGGATGTAATAATTGCATGATTATTATATCCTCTTTCTGCTTTAAAATATAAACCTATAGAAATTACAATTCTCCAAAAAGCCCATTTGCTTTCTCAAAATTCTTTACATATCTTTTACAAAACCTGCCTTTTGAATTTTACTTTGCGGCTATATCATAATATTTGTAAAAAGGAAAACAAAAAACAAATAAACTTAAAACAAAAGGAGACAAAAAATTATGAGAACAAAAAACAGATTATTAGTAGCTGCAATGGTATCAGCATTAACACTTACATCAATTACAGGATGTGGAAATTCTTCAAGTGGTGACAAAGCTTCATCAGGAGCAAGTTCAGGAGCATCAAGCAGTGCTGATTCATCATCATCAAATGGAGACCTGAGTGGTTCTGTTGCAACAGATGGTTCAACATCAATGGAAAAAGTAGTTGGTGCTTTGGGTGAGGCATTTATGGAAGCAAACCCAGATGTAAAATTTACATACAATCCTACAGGTTCAGGTTCAGGAATCACAGCAGTAACAGAGGGAAGATGTGACATCGGACTTTCAAGCCGTGCATTGACAGACGATGAGAAAAAACAGGGACTTAAAGAAACAATCATTGCATATGACGGAATTGCTATTATCGTAAATCCTGAAAACAAAGTAAAAGACTTAAAGGTTGAGCAGATTGCTGACATTTATACAGGAAAAGTTAAGAATTGGAGTGATGTCGGGGGAGCTAAAGGAGACATCGTTCTTATAGGTAGAGAAGCAGGAAGCGGTACTCGTGATGGATTTGAATCTATTACAGGAACAGAAGATAAATGTAAATACGGACAGGAGCTTACATCAACAGGTGATGTTATCACAACAGTTGCAAACAATCCAAATGCCATCGGTTATGCGTCACTTGCTTCAGTTGATGATAGTGTAAAGGCTCTCGCAGTAGACGGAGTAACACCATCAGAAGATACTGTAAAAGATGCAAGCTATAAGATTCAGAGACCATTTGTATTTGTAACAAAAGAAGATACAAAACTCAGCGACGCAGCTCAGGCATTCTTTGATTATGCAATGGGCGCAGCAGATACTATCACAGCAGCAGGTGTAGTACCGGCTAACGAAAAGTAATATAATAAGAGTAATATTTATAAATATGCTGCATTAAGGGTGAGTCGTAAGGCTTGCCCGTTTTAATCAGGCAATTTGTGCCGCAGGCGTCACAAATTGGCTATGTTTGTAAAGCGTCTGCGGAATGGAGCTTTTATATGAGAAAAAGTCATAACAAATTTGAAACAATTATCCATGGAATATTTTTGATACTTGGATTGATAACAGTTGGTTTTGTTTTACTTATAACTGTTTATCTTGTTATTGCAGGAATACCGGCAATAAGGGAAATAGGGATATTAAAATTTTTATTCGGAAAGAAATGGGCATCGACAGCAGCAACACCTTCATATGGAATACTGCCATTTATTCTTACAAGTGTATATGGTACGGCGGGAGCTATTATAATAGGTGTTCCGGTAGGATTTCTTACAGCAGTATATCTTGCAAAGGTTGCAAACAGGAGAGTAAAGGCAGTGGTAGAGATGGCGGTAAGTCTGCTTGCCGGTATTCCGTCAGTTGTTTACGGTCTTGTCGGTATGCTGGTACTTGTTCCGTGGGTGAGAGATACATTTAATATAGCAGACGGTGCCAGTCTTTTCTCAGCAATTATAGTATTGGCGATAATGATATTACCTTCTATTATAAGTGTGTCACTTACGGCACTTGAAGCAGTTCCGCCCGAATACGAGGATGCATCACTTGCGCTTGGCGCAACACCTATTGAGACATATTTTAAAGTATCAGTTCCGGCGGCAAAAAGCGGCATAGCAGCAGCGGTGGTACTCGGAGTCGGACGTGCTATAGGAGAGGCAATGGCTGTAATGATGGTTTCAGGAAACGTGGCAAATATGCCAAAGCTTTTTCAAAGTGTACGATTCCTTACAACAGCGGTTGCGAGTGAGATGTCATATTCATCCGGATTACAAAAGCAGGCATTGTTTTCAATTGCCCTTGTACTGTTTTTGTTTATCATGTTGATAAATGCATTGCTCAACAGTCTTTTGAAGAAGGAAAAGGAGTGATTAGAAAATGAAGAGAAAAGCTTATATCTGGATAATGAAAATTTTAATGTTTCTATCAGTTACTATAACATGCAGCCTTGTTATATTTGTTATCGGTTTTGTATTGTATAAAGGACTTCCTAATATTACATGGAAACTTCTTTCGACGAAACCAAGTTATCTTACGCAGAGCATAGGTATTCTGCCGGATATATTAAACACATTTTATATTGTGATAGCAACACTGGTATTTGTTCTTCCGCTTGGAGTAGGGGCTGCAATCTACCTTACGGAATATGCCACAAATAAAAAGATGGTTGCAGTCATAGAATATGCAGCGGAGACACTTTCAGGTATTCCGTCAATAATATATGGTCTTGTAGGAATGTTATTTTTCTGTGAGTTTCTTAAAATGCAGACTTCAATTCTTGCAGGAGCAATGACACTTGTTATTATGAATCTTCCAACAATAATGAGAACAACGCAGGAAAGCTTAAAGACAGTTCCGCAAAGTTACAGAGAAGGTGCTTTTGGACTTGGTGCAGGCAAATGGAGAGTTATAAGGACAGTTGTGCTTCCAAGTTGTGTAGATGGTATTATGACAGGATGTATTCTTGCAGTAGGAAGAATACTCGGAGAATCAGCGGCATTATTGTTTACGGCAGGTTTTGCTCATACAATAAACGGTTTTATAGACGGACTCGGACGAGCAGGAGCAACACTCACGGTAGCACTTTATGTATACGCTAAAGAACAGGGAGAATTTGAAGTTGCTTTTGCAATAGCAGCAATATTGATGATACTTGCTTTTTTGGTAAACCTTGCCGCTAAGTTTACCGGTTTATATTTTAAGAAAAAAGTAGAACGATAAACTAAGGCAGCCGGTATTTATTATTTTGCATGAAATAACAGGAGGAAGCAGATGAATAACATAATGACAGTTAAAGACTTGTGTTTGTGGTATGGACAGACACAAGCATTGAAAAATATAAATATAGATATTCCACAAAAGAGTATTACTGCACTTATAGGTCCGTCAGGATGTGGAAAATCAACATTTTTAAAGACACTAAACAGAATGAATGACCTTGTTCAGGATGTAAAAATAACAGGTGAAGTCAAATATGGAGATATGGATATTTTTGCGCCTGATACGGATGTAAATAAACTTAGAAAAGATATAGGGATGGTCTTTCAGAAACCTAATCCTTTTCCGATGAGTATATATGACAATATTGCCTATGGACCAAGAACACACGGAATAAAAAATAAGGCAAGACTTGACGAGATTGTTGAAAATTCTTTGAGAGGTGCAGCAATCTGGGATGAAGTAAAGGACAGGCTTAAAAAGTCGGCACTTGGTATGTCAGGCGGTCAGCAGCAGAGGCTTTGTATAGCCAGAGCTCTTGCAGTTGAACCGAAGATACTTCTTATGGATGAGCCTACAAGTGCTCTTGACCCTATATCTACATCAAAGATAGAGGAACTTGCAAGTGAGCTTAAAGAAAAATATACAATTGTTATAGTTACACATAATATGCAGCAGGCAGTTCGTATTTCTGACAGAACAGCATTCTTCCTGCTTGGTGATCTTATTGAGTACGGGGATACGGAAAAGATGTTTGCATCACCTGAGGATAAGAGAACAGAGGATTATATTACAGGAAGATTCGGTTAATTTAATAATATATAGGAGGATTTTGGAAATGAGAAGCAGATTTGATGAGCAGCTTGCGGATTTAAATAAAAAACTTATTGAGATGGGTGCAATGTGTGAAGAATGCATATCTCTTGCAGCTAAGGCTTTGAAAGAAGGTAATGTTAATATAAGGTGGGAGGTCGAGCCGCTTGACAATTCACTTGATGACCTTGAGAGAAATGTTGAGTCTCTTTGCCTGAAGCTTTTGTTACAGCAGCAGCCTGTTGCAAAAGATTTGAGACAGGTATCAACAGCTCTTAAAATGATAACTGATATAAAACGAATAGGTGATCAGGCATCAGATGTTGCGGAGATTATTGGATTTTTAAATGGAAGAACAAGTGAAGAGTGTGAATATCTTGATCAGATGGCATCTGCAACAATAAAAATGGTTACTGAGTCGATTGATTCATTTGTAAAAAGTGATCTTGACCTTGCAAATAGTATAATTGATTATGATGATGTTGTGGATGATTATTTCAATAAGGTTAAAGTTTTTCTTATAGATTTGATTGCTAAAAATCCGAAAGACGGTGAGTATGCACTTGATCTTCTGATGATTGCAAAATATTTTGAGCGTATTGGAGATCATGCGGTAAATGTAGCTAAGTGGGTTGTATTTTCAGTAACCGGAAATCATTAAAATTATATATAATAGTACACGGAAATGAGGAATGATATGATTTGGTGTGTAGAAGATGACGTGAGTATAAGAGACATAGAAGTATACACTTTGGAACAGACAGGTTTTATAGCAAAAGGATTTGGTGATGGAGACAGTTTCTGGATGGAACTTGCAACGACAGACGAGCTTCCGGAACTTGTGATACTTGATATAATGCTTCCGGGGGAGGATGGTGTTTCTCTTTTAACTAAGATAAAAGCATCCTCAAGAACTAAGGATATACCGGTTATTATGGCTACGGCAAAAAGTGTTGAGTACGATAAGATTAAAAGTCTGGACCTTGGAGCAGATGATTATCTGGTAAAACCATTTGGAATGATGGAGATGGTTTCAAGGATAAAGGCTGTACTTAGAAGATGTATGCCCAAAAAAGAAAACAAAACCAAATATGTCAATGGTATAATAGAACTGAATGTTGAAGAACATACTGTATTGGTTGATGGAAAGAGTGTCAGTCTCACCTATAAAGAATATGAAATATTAAAAATATTCCTTATGCATCCCGGGATGGCATATACAAGAAATCAGCTTTTATCAGAAGTATGGGGCATTGACAGTTACGGAGAGACAAGAACAGTAGATATGCACATAAAGACACTCAGGCAGAAACTGGGTGATGGTGGCAGATATATCACGACTGTTAGGAATGTCGGATATAAAATGGAGGGATACAATGACTAAAAAAATATTTAAATCGGTACTTTTGATTGCGGTAATTATGGTGCTGTTTTGCTGTACATTTATTCTTGGAATTTTGTACAGACATTTCACAAATATAGAAGAACAACAGCTCGAATCGCAGCTTGGTTTTGTTGTCACAGGTGTTCAAAATCAGGGGGAGGACTATCTCAAAAATCTTGAAGAAAAGAAATATAGGATTACATGGATAGAAGCAGACGGAACTGTTAAGTTTGACAATAAATCTGATGTATCGAAAATGGAAAACCATGCAGACAGGGAAGAGGTTAAAGATGCGTTGAAATTTGGCAGGGGCGAGTGTTCGAGATATTCAGTCACACTTATGCAGAAAACACTTTATTACGCAAAGAAAATAAGTGACGGAAGTGTTGTAAGAATATCAGTAAGCCAGGATACGGTTTTTAAGCTTTTATTTTCGATGATTTCACCTATAGTTATAACAATAGTTTTAGCAATAATCTTATCATCAATTCTTGCAAAGGGAGTATCAAAGAAAGTAGTAGAACCTTTGAATAATCTTGATCTTGATGAACCTTTAAAAAATGATGCATATGGGGAAATTTCACCGCTTTTAAGACATATAGAGCATCAGCACAGACAAATAGATGAACAGCTTGAAGAACTTCAGAAAAAGAAAGATGAATTTCAGGCTACTATTGAAAATATGGATGAGGGACTTATACTTCTTGATGCAAAAAATAATATAATCAGTATAAACCCGGCAGCACAAAAGATTTTTGGCGCAACCGATGAGTGTGTCGGAAAAGATTTTCTTATGATAGAACGAAATCTCTCTGTCGGGAAAACGATAAAAGAGGCAATGGAAAAAGGAAAATCAGAGATGGTGCTTAAGAGATACGGACTTGAGTACCGCCTTGGAATAAGTAAGATAGAATCAGCCGGAAAGACACTTGGTGCAGTATTACTTGCTGTAGATGAAACAGAGAAAAGTAATGCAGAAAGGACAAGGAGAGAATTTTCGGCAAATGTGTCACACGAATTAAAAACACCGCTTCAGTCAATTATCGGCAGTGCAGAACTTATGGAAAATAATCTTGTAAAAGAGGAAGACATGCCAAGATTTGTCGGACATATCCGTAAGGAGGCAGAGAGACTTGTAAAACTTGTAGAAGATATCATACGTCTTTCATGGCTTGATGAAAATAGGGACATGGAAATGGAACTTGTCGACTTAAAAGATATTGCTGAAGAGACAAAAGAAGTTCTGGAAAATGCGGCAAAAGAAAAGAATGTGACAATAAATGTAGGTGGGGATGACATAAAACTCCGCGGTGTAAGAAGTCTGCTTTATGAAATTGTATATAATCTTTGTGAAAATGGTATAAAGTACAATAAAGACGGAGGAAGAGTTGACATAACGCTGTCTAAGGAAGCTGAGAAAAATATTATTGTTATCGAAGATACAGGAATTGGAATAAAAGAAGAACAGCAGTCAAGAATTTTTGAACGTTTTTACAGAGTAGACAAAAGCAGGTCAAAGGAAACCGGAGGAACAGGTCTTGGTCTGTCTATAGTGAAACATGCGGCAATGTATCATAATGCAGAAGTTGTGTTGGAGAGCAAAGAAGGACAGGGCAGTAAGTTTACGGTTATCTTTCCGCGGGAGGAGTAGCCGTTAAATAATAAATATGATATACTTTGTTCATCAAATTAAATAACAGGAAGTTGAAGATAATGAACATGAAAATATCAATGATAGCACTTGACCTTGACGGAACATGCCTTGACAGTAGGGGAGAGATGACTGACAGGACAAGAAAAATACTTGAAAAATACGGAAAAGCAGGGACTGAGATCGTATTTACAACGGGCAGACCGATTGCAGGTATATTAAAGGAATTGAGAAGCATTCCCGGGACAAATTATGCAATAGCATTAAATGGTGGTCTGGTATATCAACTTGCCGACAACAGTATTATTTACAGAAAAAGTATTGATAAAAGAGAAGTTATGCTTGTAAGAGATATAGTTCTAAGACACGATGCACTTACGGATGTTGCTTCCGGAGGACTTGGCATCGGTGATAAAAAAACGTATGACAGAGCAGAGAACTATATAAAAAATGATGATTTTAGAAAATATTATCTTTCAAGCAGAGGTTCAAAACAAAATCTTTGGGAGAATATTGAAGAACTTGAGAGCGTCGAGAAGATAAACATGTTTTTCAGTGATATGGATGATAGAAGAAAAACACTTGAAGAACTTCAAATACTTAAAACATCTAAAGTGTGTTCGGGTATGCCTAATAATATCGAGATAAACCATGGTGAGGTAAACAAGGGAAATGCCCTTAAATGGCTTTGTGAAAAGCTTGACATTGATATATCGGAGCTTATAGCATTTGGTGATGGCGGCAACGATATTGATATGATAAAGACGGCAGGATGTGGAGTTGCAATGGCAAATGCCTGTGAAGAGCTTAAGAAATATGCTGACATAATTACTAAGAGCAATGATGAAGACGGTGTTGCTTATATTTTAGAAAAATACAGCCTGACATAGAATGTTAATTCAATGTTCAGACTGCATTTTTTATATCCATTTTGAAAAAGTTTTTTAATATTACATTTTTTCAATAAACATCATGACAAATACTGTTGCTAACAGGATTGATGATACCCATATAGCTTTGATGCCTATGTACAATGATAAAATTCCACCAATTCCGGCTCCAATAGCGAACACAAATATTATTCCATAATAATGTAACGCTTTTTTTAAAATTTCCGGTTTCTTTTCTCGTAAGTATATCGAAAGACTTTCTGTGCCGCTTCTTAGATTTCCTATACACATTGTACTTGCATAGCCATATCCGTTTACTTTTCTGAAAGTCTGAACCTGCATTGAGCAGGTAAATGATACAAGCATTGTTGCAGCCATATTGTATGTATCGGGGATAAGCCCGACAATAAATAGTATGGCTAATTCCATGAGCACGATTATCTGGCGCCAGTGTATTTTTTTTACATATTTCAGTTTTTTCTGGATTCTTTCTGCAACAAAAACTCCGAGTGCAAAAGCTATTATCGGAAAGAGGTAGTGAAGACCACGCATCCATTCACCTGACATAAAATTCTGACTCATAAGTACGACGTTTCCTGTCTGTGCATTAGAAAAGACTTCATCTCTTACATTATATGTATACGCATCCTGAAAACCGCCTGATATGGCAAGGATTGCACTAAGTCTAAACGTTTCTGAAGTCTGTTTTTTGGGTTTGTTTGTTTTCATATTTCTGTACTCCATTATATGCAGTTCATTTTACTTAATTATACAATATATAGTTTATATATGTACAATATATATATAATATGTTCGGTATATGTTATATATATATTGACTAATTAAAATAAACAACTATAATTAAAATTAAGTTAATAATATTCTAAAACTAAACCTAAAAATAAAGTATATTTTTAGGTTTAGTGTATGAATGGGAGGATGAATAAATGTGGATAAAATCAAATAACGATAATATAGTGTATACTTGACAATGTCCAGTCGTGTTTCTATATAAAGAAAGAAGGCAGGACAACGATTGAGATACATATTCCGGAAAATGAGACAGGAGTTCATCATGTTATGTTTTTTAAAAGGCAGGTTGTCATAGTTGCCATTGGACAAAATGACTGCCATCCGGTTGATTATATGAAAGAAAGTTATTGTAATCCAAAAGCAAGAAAGTGGCGTGAACATTATATGAGATTTCTTGAAAATATAAGAAAGACATATCCTGACGCATATATAATATGCTGTACTACGCTGCTTAATCACGATAAAGCGTGGGACGAAGCGATATCTCAGATAGTCAGAAACATTGGTGATGAAAAAACAACATAGTACAGTTTTAAGAGAAACGGGACTGGTACACCGGGGCATTTAAGAATACCAGAAGCATATGAGATGGTAGAGGAGCTGGAAAAATATATTGAAAGATTGGAGGTCTTCGATAAATAAAAATTAAAACTGAGCAGATTGCTATGGCTTATTTTATGGAATGAATGTTACAGCTCGTTCGTATGCTATACAGATTGCAGATTTCTCGTATTGTATAGGAGCTGCACTGGCACAGGCTAATGCTATTATGACTGGCTGGAGAATTGGAGCGAAAGAGTATGAAGAATGTGACAGGGGTACGAGAAAAGCTGTGATATATGGTCTTGTAACAGCGACGTGTTTTTCTGTGACATTTGCATTGGCAGGATATTTTATCGTACATAGAATATTTCATATATACAGCAGAATTTTACAGGTGAGATATCATTAAAGGAATTTGGGGCACAGTTTCATCTTTCGGAAAAATATGTATCGAGATATTTTAAGAAACATATTCATATTACACTTTCAGAATATATTACATATTTGCGGTTGGAGCATGCAAAACAGTTGTTACAAAATAATGATATAAAGATGTTGGGGTCAAAAGGTATTTTGACCCCAACATCTTTATATTACAGGAAATTTTCCGGTGGATTTTCGTTCAATCAGCTGTGCGTGTAACAAAAATGTACTGATTGAAACACCGTTAAGAAGACTCGATAATGCAAAAAATCCGCTTTTTCCCAATTCAATACGGTCCTGCCTGATTGTAGTAAGCGGAGGTGACGTATAAGCAGCAATTGGCAGATCATCAAAGCCAATAATGCTCACATCATCAGGAACATGATATCCAAGCTGTTGACATTGGATAAGAGCTGCGCTTGCAAGCGTATCCTGACTGCAGATGATGGCTGTTGCTCCATTTTTCAAAAAGCGGGGTAAATGTTTTTCTATACATTCTGACAGATAATATGAGCATCCGGTATTGTTAGGAGAAGTCTTTAGTCCATGTTGGTGCATAGCATGTAGAAAGGCAGTATGTCGTATTTGAAGAATTTGAGAACCAAGTGAGCCACTGAGGTAGGCGATATTCCGATGTCCAAGCCTGGCAAGATAAGAGACAGCAAGTTCCATACCCTCGTCATTATCAATGCCTACATAAGCGGTGGTTGGATTTCCGATAATATAGTTATCAAAAAGCACGGCAGGTGTGTGGCTGGTCTTAAAGTCACGAATCCATGGGTCGTTTAGGGAAAAGCCGATTGCAAAAGCCCCTACATAATCGTGTTCCAACATAAAGACGTCATAATGTTGGTCTTTCTGAATCTGAATATTAACGGGCATAATTTCAACCTCGAATCCGGCAGGTTCTGCCATCTGACGAAAACCAATCAGGATGTCATAAGCAAAATGGTGAGGTTCTTCATACTGCATATTTTCTTTTTCTATTATAATACATATTTTTTTGAGAGACTTTTTGTAACGCCGCAGTTTAGTATAACCGAGGGCTACAGCAGTTTCTAAAACCTGTTTCCGTAAAGTTTCGCTGATATCAGGTGCATCATTGAGAGCTTTGGATACCGTACTCTTGGAAATTTTCATTTTATCAGCAATATCTTGTATCGTAGTCATAGTTTGCTAACCTTTCATAGAGTAGGAAAATATTTTTTTATCAACATCATTATATACAATAATATAGTAAAAAGCAATGAATTACAGAAAAAATAAATGTTTAGGTAAGTTTCGCGAGAGAAAAAACAAAGAATAATGCACAAAAATAAATGCAATAAATTATGATGATAAACTAACAGAAATAAATGAAAATATATTAAAGAGCCAAGAAGAATATACAAAAATGATAGAAGAGATAAATAACAAAAATAATCAAGAAGAAAAACCAAGCAATATTATTAGTTTTGAGTCATTAAAGAAAAAGAGAAAAGCAAACAAAAAAGTATTTTCTATTAACGAAACTATTATGTCAGATGAATTAGAAACTTCTTCATCTTATGTAATAGACCTAAATAGTGAATCATTTGGAATTATGGCAAATTAAAATAAATACATAACAAAAAGTTCTTGAAGTCAAAAGCTTCAGGAACTTTTATTAAATATGTAGACATTTATTACAAAATAATGTAGAATATAAATCATAGGAGGAGGGTAAAAATGTTTAAACTACACTCACCATATAAGCCAACAGGAGACCAACCACAAGCAATAGAATATTTATCAAAAGGAATAGATCAGGGCAAAAAATTTCAAACATTACTTGGAGTTACAGGCTCAGGAAAAACCTTCACAATGGCAAACATAATAAACAAAGTTCAAAAACCAACCTTAGTATTAGCACATAACAAAACACTAGCAGGGCAATTATACTCAGAATTTAAAGAATTTTTCCCAGAAAATAATGTAGAATACTTTGTATCTTATTACGACTACTATCAACCAGAAAGTTATATAGCAAGTTCAGACACATATATAGAAAAAGATGCATCAATAAATGACGAAATAGACAAACTAAGACATTCGGCAACACTATCATTATTTGAAACAAGAGATGTAATAATAGTAGCATCAGTATCATGCATTTATGGCTTAGGAGACCCAGTAGACTATCAAGAAATGATGTTGTCTCTACGACCAGGAATGAACAAATCTAGAGATGAAGTATTAAAAAAACTAGTAATAATGCAATATACAAGAAATGAAATAGACTTCAAAAGAGGGACTTTTAGAGCAAAGGGAGATATAGTAGAAATCTATCCATCATCACAAAGTGAAAGTGCAGTTAGGGTAGAATTTTGGGGAGATGAAATAGAAAAAATTTCAGAAATAAATCCATTAACAGGAAAAGCAATAGGAGAAAGAAAACACATATTAATACCACCAGCTTCTCAATATGTTACAAGCAAAGACAAGCTAGATAAGGCAATAGGAACAATAGAAGAAGAATTACAAGAAAGAATAAAATATTTTAAAGATAATAATAAACTAATCGAAGCTCAAAGAATAGAAGAAAGAACAAACTTTGATATAGAAATGATGAAAGAAACAGGTTTCTGTCAAGGAATAGAAAACTATTCAAGACATTTAAGTCAAAGACCTGCAGGAAGCCCACCATATACATTATTTGACTATTTTCCAAAAGACTTCTTACTTTTAATAGATGAATCACATGCTACAATACCACAAGTAAGAGCAATGTACAATGGAGATAGAGCAAGAAAAGAATCACTAGTAAACTATGGATTTAGACTTCCATCAGCCTTTGACAATAGACCATTAACATTTGACGAATTTGAGAAAAGAATAAATCAAGTGATATTTGTAAGTGCAACACCAGCTGATTACGAAAAAGAACACAGTAAAGAAAATGTAGTTGAACAAATAATAAGACCAACAGGATTACTAGATCCTAAAATAGAAGTAAAACCAGTAACAAATCAAATAGATGATTTAATAGAACAAATACGAAAAAGAGTAGAGAAACACGAAAGAGTATTAGTCACAACACTAACTAAAAAAATGGCAGAAGATCTAACAGCATATTTAAAAAGCTTAGACATAAAAGTAAATTATATGCATTCAGACATAAAAGCACTAGAAAGAATGGAAATTATTAGAAATCTACGTTTAGGAGAATTTGACGTTTTAGTAGGAATAAACTTACTAAGAGAAGGACTTGACATACCAGAAGTATCACTAGTTGCAATACTAGATGCAGACAAAGAAGGCTTCTTACGTTCAGAACGTTCGCTAATACAAACAATAGGACGTGCTGCAAGAAATACAGATGGAACAGTTATAATGTATGCAGATGAATTAACAGAATCTATGGAAAAAGCAATAACAGAAACCAACAGAAGAAGAAAAATACAAGAAGAATACAACAAAGAACATGGAATAACACCAAAAACAATAACAAAATCAATAAGAGAAGCAATAAGTGCAGTAAAACAAGAAGACATTGGCGTAGAATTCAAAATGGAAAAAGAAGAAGATGTTAAAAAGGCAATAGAAAAATTAACAGACCAAATGCTAGAATACGCTGCAAACATGGAATTCGAAAAAGCAGCTGAAACAAGAGATAAAATAAAAGAATTAGAAAAATTGTGTCAATAGGGACGCCCTTTTTTGACACGAAATCATACCAAAAGTGGTAAAAAAAGAGCGTCCCAATAACCAATGAGGAGGAAAAAATGGAAGAAGAAGTAATTAAAAAAGAAAAAACAGGAAGCTACTTAACTGGAATAATAGGAGCAATAATAGGAGGAATAATAGCAACAATACCATGGATTTTAGTGTATGTCTATGGAAATATGATGTTATCAATTTTAGCAGCAATTATTGCTGGAGGAGAATTTTTAGGTTATAAAATTTGTAAAGGAAAAATTGACAAAAAATTACCAATTATAATAATGGTTATAGCTGTTATAATAGTAATGGTTACAACACTTGCTATAATACCAGCATTATTAATACAAAAACAAGGATTACCTGTAAGTATAGCTAATGTCCAAAAATTATATGGAAGCAGTGAATTTTCAACAGCAATAACAAGAGATTGCATAATTTCAATAGTATTTACAATATTAGGAGCAAGTATTATAACATCAAACATAAAAAAACAATTAGAAAATAATGATGGAAAAGAAGTAAAAATTCAATTTAGTAACAATGAAAATATAAATAAAATGATAAAAGAGTCAATTGAAGAATTAAAGCCAATTTTTGAAAAATATGAAGCAACAACACCTGATAAAGCAATGATGAAAGAGGAAGTATTGGCTGAAACATCAGAAGATAGAGGGGCAAAAATTAGATTTAATTATTTAAAACAAATAGGAATAATTAAAAAATATAAAGGAAAATATTATTATTCTAAAGAAAATGAAAATAATCCAGAAAAAAGACAAAAGAAATCAACTAAAATTTTTACAATATCTATAATAGTAATTATAGTAGGAATTATATTACTAGCTGTATTAAGTGGAGACAATCCAAGTCTTTTACAAAGTAGTGAAAAGATAGATTATAAAGACTCTAACATAAGCTTCCAAATAGCAGGAGACTGGAAAAAGATTAATACACAATATTCTCAATATGTACAATATTATAAATACATACACACATTTCCAAATTTAAATCAACAAACAAACCAAACAGAAGAACAAGAAGAAAACTATTCTTCTTATCCAGCTATGATAGTTGTAACATATGAACAAGTTGATCCAACAACAATAAAATCTATAGAAGATGTAAAAACAAATATAGAAGAGTCAATTAATAAATCTGAGGAAAAACCAGATACCTTAGAAATGAATATTTTAAAAACAGCTAATGATTATGATATGTTAAAAGTTAAAATAATATTTAATTCAGAACCACAAGAAATAATGTACAATTATTATATATTAACTGAAGATAAAATCGCTAGAATTATAGCTGAAAGCTATAGCTTAGAAGATGATAAAGAAATAGAAAATACAGCAGAGGATGTAGCTAATTCTTTTAGATGGGTTGTAAATGAATAAAGATGTCAAAAAAGGCCGTCCCAATTGACAGAAAAAAATAGTTCTAAAATAAAAAGGACAAGCATATAATATTAAAAATAATTGCAAGGAGAATAAAAATGCAAATTATTAAATATTGTATGCTTTTTTTAGTGTTTATATTATCAAATGTAATAGGAAATTATATAGCAAAAGGTTATATGTTAAGACTTGAAGAATTAGAAGAAATAAAAAATGCTTTAAATATATTTAAAACAAAAATAAAATTTACATATGAACCGATACCTGAAATATTTGGAGAAATTAGTGAGAATTCTAGTAAAAATATATCAAATTTGTTTTTTAAGGCAAAAGAAAAAATGAAATTTGAGAGCACAGATATAGCTTGGGAAGAAGCGGTTGAAGAATTAAAAAGTAATCTAAAAACAGAGGACAAGCAAACAATAAAAACTTTATCTAAATTATTAGGGTCAACAGACACTGATGGGCAAATAAGTCAAATTGAAGTAACAGAAACTTTCTTAGAAAAACAAATACGAGAAGCGGAAGAAGAAAAACAAAAAAATGAAAAATTATACAAAAAGCTAGGGGCAACAATAGGACTAGCCATTGTTATTATTTTGATATAGGGGGATTTATTATGAGTATAGATTTATTATTTAAAATAGCAGCAATAGGAATATTAGTTGCAGTGTTATATCAAGTTTTAGTAAGAGCAGGTAGAGAAGATCAAGCAATGATGACAACACTTGCAGGACTGGTTATTGTTTTAACAATGGTAATAAAAGAAATAAGTGGATTATTTGATACAGTAAGAACTTTGTTTAATTTATAAGTGATTTATAAGGAGCTTCAATTATGGAAATAATTAAAATTATAGGAATAGCTCTAACAGCTTTAGTTATTATTATTATGTTAAAACAATATAGACCAGAATATGCAGTTTTTATAAGCATATTAACAGGAGTGTTAATATTAGTCCTAGTAATGGACAAATTAACCGGAATTATAAATATAATTCAATCAATACAAGACAAATTTGGAATTAATACTCAGTTTATAGCAATATTAATAAAAATAACTGGAATAGCTTTTCTTTCAGAATTTGCAGTGAGTATTTGTAAAGATTCTGGAGAAGCGGCAATAGCCAGCAAAATAGAAATAGGAAGCAAAATAATAATAATATCAATGTCAATACCAATAATATCAAATCTGCTAGAAATTATATTAAAAATTCTGCCATAGCAAAAATATTAAGGAGGAAATAAAGATGTGAAAATACAAAAGAAAATAATATTAATAATTATAATTGCAATAATATTTATTCCTAAAACAGTAAAGGCAGAAGATAATACAATTGCAACACAAAAAGAAACTTTTGGTATAAATTCTTTTATAGAAAATTCAAAACAATATACAGGAGAATTTTTCGCAGATGCAGACATAAGTGAAATATTAAACTCAGCAATAAGTGGAAAAGTAGACAATTCAAAAATATATAAAAAAATATTAAACATATTGGGTACAGAAGTTCAAACAGGAATAAAATCCTTACTTAGTATTCTAGCAATTATAATAATACATAGCATATTAAAATCAATAAGTGAAAGTTTAGAAAATGACAGTATTTCAAAGTTAATCTATTATGTGCAATACATAGCAATAGTAACAATAATAATGAGCAATTTTTCAGATGTGATAAATTTAGTAAAACAAACTTCAAATAATCTAATAGGATTTATGAATACATTAATACCAGTATTAGTATCACTGATGTTATATACAGGAAGCATAACAACCACAAGTATACTAGAACCAATAATATTATTCTTAATAAATTTTATAGGAAATTTAATTCAAAACATATTAATACCAATAATCTTAATAATTGCATCTATTAGCATAATATCAAAAATATCAGACCAAGTTCAAGTAGCAAAATTATCAAAATTCTTAAAATCAAGTACATTATGGTTTTTAGGAATAATTTTAACAATTTTTGTTGGAATAGTATCTTTAGAAGGAACACTTGCAAGCAGTGTAGATGGAATAACTGCGAAAACCGCAAAATCAATTGTAAGTTCAGCAGTACCAGTAGTTGGAAAAATTTTAGGAGATGTAGTAGATAGTGTTCTAGGATGCGGAATTATATTAAAAAATGCAGTAGGTTTTGTAGGAGTGGTAATAATAATCAGTATATGCATAGTGCCAATTTTAAAATTATCAGTATTAACAATCTCGTACAAGCTAGTAGCAAGCATAAGCGAAGTAATAGCAGATGCAAAAATAGTGAAATTATTAGATGAAATGGGAGATATATTTAAAATCTTATTAGGAATATTATTCACAATATTTTTTATGGTAATAATAGGAACAACCTTACTTATAAAAATGTCTAATACAGGAATGATGTACAGATAAGGAGGAACAAGTGGTAAATTTTTTAAGTAGTTGGGTAAAAAATTTAAGTTTGGCAATAATTGTAGTATCAATATTAGAAATGTTACTCCCTAATAATAAAACTAAAAAATACGTAAAAATGGTAATGGGATTATATATATTGTTTAGTATAATATCTCCTTTTATAAAAAATAGTGATAAGCTTAATTTTGAAAATATTGATGTTTCTTCATATATAAACGAAGAATTAGATACCAGTAATGTAGAGGTTAATCAAGAATCAATGGACAAAAGATTAAAAGAAATTTATATAGAAGAATTAGAAAATGATATTACCAAAAAGTTAAAAGAAAAAGGCTATACAATAGAATATTGCAAAGTTGATGCAAATATATCTCAAGAAAATAATGACTCAGGTATAAAAAAGATAACTTTAAAATTAGACAAAAAAGAAGAGACGAGAATAGATGAAAATTCCAAAGCTAATGAAAACACAACAGAAACAATAGAAAACAAAATTGTTTCTGAAATACAAAAAATTCAAAAAGTAGAGGTAAAAGTAGGAAACAATACAAAAGAAAACAGTACAGAAAATGAAAATTCGAAAATTACCGAAACAGACATTGAAAGTGTAAAAGAATTTTTAATAAGTGAATACGGGGTGAGCAAATCATGTTTAAAGATAAATTAAAGAAAATAATTGACAGTAAAGAAGAAACAGAAGGAAACAACAAAAAGAAAATAGAAAACTTAGTATTTTTTGTTGTTATTTTAATCATAACAATTGTTATTATAAACTATGTATGGAATGGAAATAAAAAATCGGACAAAACAATTACCAACACAGCAGGTAGACAACTTGCGAATGCAGATACAACTCAAACAGAAGAAAGCAATAATTTAGAAGAAAGATTAGAAAATATACTAGGAAAAATCCAAGGAGTTGGAACTGTAAAAGTTTTTATAAATTACTCAGAATCAAGTCAAACAGTTGCAATGTATAATGAAAACTCAAAAACAAGCACAACAGAAGAAACAGACACATCTGGAGGAACGAGAAAAGTTGAACAAACAGATTCAGACAAAGAAATTGTATATCAAGAAGAAAATGGAAAAAAAACGCCAATACTTCAAAAAACTTTACAACCCAAAATAGAAGGAGCAATTATAACAGCAAAAGGAGCATCAAATGTTAATGTAAAAACAAACATAATACAAGCCGTAGAAGCCGCAACAGGACTGGCTACACACAAAATTCAAGTTTTTGAAATGAAATAATAAAATTTTCATAATTATATGTGACATTTGATTTAAGTAAGAAAGGAAAGTGATTTACTATGAAATTATTTAAAAAAAATCAAGTAATAATCTATGTTATTGCTTTAATGCTAGTAACAGCAGGATATTTAAACTATACAACTAATGAAAATTCAAACACTATAATACCAACAAGTGGGACGGAAGATGAATTAGCACAAATGGCAAATATTGGAGATGCCCAATTAGTTAGTAGTAATGATATTGTAAATGAAACAGAAAATAAATCTAATAATAATGTGATAAATAATACAATCAATAATCCAACAAACGCTAAAGAAGAAAACACTAATAAAACAGTAACCACAAGTTCTAATGTGGGGAAAACATCAAACAGTAGTGATTATTTTAAAACATCAAAACTAGAAAGAGACACAATGTATTCGCAAATGATAGAAACATACGAAAAAGTTTTAAACAGTGATAATTCACTAGAAACACAAAAACAATCAGCAACAGATGAAATAAAAAAAATAAATGATACTAAAAATAGTATAATGATATGTGAAAATCTTATACAAACAAAAGGCTTCGAAAATAGTGTTGTATTTGTAAATGGGGAAAGTGTTAGCGTTATAATAGAGGCTAGTGAATTAAGTAAAGAACAAGTTGCACAAATTCAAAATATTATTTCAAGAGAAATGAATGCGAAAGCTGAAAATATACATATTTCTAATAAATAAAAAATAATAGATAATGATTAAGCAATATTTTCTGTGAGAATTTTAATATAAGCTCCGATTTCTTCGTTAGTCAAACCTAACTCATCAATCAACTTCTTTAAAATATCTCTCCTAGGAAATGCTTTTTCATTATCTATTCTTACATATTGTCTTAAACTTATACCCAGTTTTTCTGACATTTGTTCTTGTGTCAGATGCATGGAATTTCTTTTTTCTTTTATCATAAAATCACCTTATATTTTTTTGAAATTTTATATATAAATTATCATAAAATTGAACTAAATTATATTGACATTTTTCGTCATGTTAGTATATTATTAATGTGACAAATAGTGACATGCTTGAAATACGAAGGAGGAAATTTAAAATGAAGAAAAAAATTAGAAAAGAATATGGGATTACTTTAGTTGCATTGGTTATAACAATAATAATTTTGTTAATTTTAGCAGGAATAAGTATCCAAGCACTAACTCAAACAAATTTATTTAATAAAGCCAAACAAGCAAAAAATGCAACAGAGAATGCACAAAAAGAAGAAAATAAAATATTATCAGAATATATGAATAAAATGAACGAATATTTACCAGAAACATTAGCTTCCAAAGTAAATAGTGGAGAAGTACCAATAGGTTCATATATAAAGTATACACCAGATGTAGCTAGTGAAGAAACAATAAATAATTTAATAACAGAATTAGGAACATATTCGGGTTCAGATGCAAATACAGAAGCAACTTTAAAACAAGAAACGAAATTAAAATGGAGAATATTAGATGTAATAGACGAGCAAGTAAGATTAATAAGCGATACACCAACAACTTCAACAATTGAATTTAAAGGCTATGACGGATATAATAACGTAGTGAAATTATTAGATGATGCTGCTAGTATATTATACAATAATGAAAATTTAGCAAGCAAAGTACAAAACATTAAAATCGAAGATATAAAAAAGCATATGAAAATACAACCAACAGATGACTCAACAGAATACCCGCTAACCAATATTAATTATCCTAATATATTGAAGCAAGAAGAAAACCAAACAGTAGAAGAAAATAATGTAATAAAGGATAAAATAGGAGTAAGCAAACAAAATGAATTTATAATAGGAAAATCGAGATCTAATACAAGTTCTTTAAAAAATACAAACTGGAGTCAAAATACAAAGGAAGATAGTTTTAAAGATGAAAAGTATTATAAATTATTTATAAAGGAAGATGAAAATAATTATTATTCAAAATATTGGATATCATCTCGTTGCATTTTTGCTAATTCAAAATATGCTGGTTTTGGTGGTAGATTTATTGATTCTGGGCGCATTTTTGTTGATTATTTTTGTTTTTCTAGCGGAGGAGATTACTCTTATAATTGTGCATTCCGACCAATAATAACGCTAAAATCCAATGTACAAATTGATATAGCGAATTCGGGAGAAGGAACAGAAAATAATGCGTATAACATAAAAGTATTTATTTAGCAATTTTGGATATAATATAAATATCAAAAAAGGTATTGAAAAATTTGAGCAAAGGTCAAGAAAACGATATGTTTAAACAAATAACAAAGTCTAAATTTGTCGAACAATTTATCTTGAAATTAAGCAAAAAATATGATAATATAAAAACATACATTATTTGTCAATGTATGTTTTTATAAAATTTTTAAATCAAAACAACCTAGGAGAGACAAAAAAATAATCTAAAAAAATCCCAAAAAACAAAAAAGAAAAAAGGAGATCAATGCAAATCTAACAAAAGAAATATTAAAAATATGATTTTACTATAAAATAAACATTGACAAATAAACAAAATATAATTATAATAAAGGAGATAAACAGATATAGAAATATTTACTTATGAAAATTATATAAAATACAAAGATATTTTTAAAAATTCTCTAATATCACAATTATCAGACCAAAAAGAAAAATACAACATAACAAACAAACACGACAAAATATTTAGAACAATATTAGAAAAAAAAAAAAAGAAGCAGTAGCACTAATAAACCAAGCAATAAAAACAAAACTAAAACCAGAAGAAATAGAAAAATACACCAGCAGTTTTGTGAATAAAATATTTCAAAACAGAGAAGCAGATATAGTATACAAATATAAAGACAAAAACATATTTTTCTTAATAGAACATCAAACAAAAATAGACTACACAATGCCATATAGAATATTAGAATATGAAATAGCGATAATGAAAAGCGCAGTAGATATAAGAAAAGTAAAAAACAAAGAATACAAATTACCATTAGTAGTACCAATAGTTTTATATACAGGAAAGAAAAAATGGGATGCTAAAAAATATTTAGAAGAAAGTCAAGAAAGATTAGATGGTGTAAAAATAAAAGCAGGAAACTACAATTTAGTAGATATCAATGATTATACAAAAGAAGATGATGAAGATTTATTAAAAAGAATAATTTCAATATTATTTGGAGAAAAAATAGGAGAGAAAAAAACAAAAGAATTAATAGAAAAAATAAATGGATGTGATGAAAAAATGTTAGCAGTAGTAGATATGATAAGAAATGAAAATCAAATGTATATAAATATGGGCAGAAAAGAAGGTGAAAAAAATAGAAACATAGAAATAGCACAAAAACTCTTAAAATTAAAAATGCCAATATCACAAATAAGTGAAATAACAACACTAACAAAAGAAGAAATAGAAAAAATTCAAAGATAAAAAGACAAAGTACAAGTTTTTTAAAAAAATACTTGTACTTTTCTTAATTTATATATATAATAAACAACGGAAAAAGGAGGAATGAAATGAACTTTATAGAATGTATAAAAAATAGAGCAAAACAAGAAATAAAAACAATAGTGCTTCCTGAAGCAGAAGACATACGAACACTAAAAGCAACACAAATAGCATTAAAAGAAAAATATGCAAACATTGTTCTAATCGGAAACGAAGAAAAAATAAAACAAAAAGCACAAGAAAACAATGTAAATATAGAGGGAGCAACAATAATAAATCCACAAACATCAGAAAATTATGAAAAATATGCACAACTATTATATGAACTAAGAAAAAATAAAGGAATGACAATAGAACAAGCAAAAGAACTTGTACTAAATCCAGTATACTTTGGAATGCTTATGGTAAAAGATGAAGAAACAAAAGCAGATGGTTTAGTTTCAGGAGCTGTACATTCAACAGCAGATACTTTAAGACCAGCTTTACAAATACTAAAAACAGCACCAGATACAAAATTAGTATCAGCATTTTTTGTAATGGTAGTTCCAGATTGCGAATATGGAGAGAATGGAACATTTATATTTGGAGATGCGGGATTAAATGAAAATCCCAATCCAGACCAATTATCAGAAATTGCAATATCATCAAGTAAAAGTTTTACACAATTAGTACAAAAAGAACCAAAAGTTGCAATGTTATCATATTCAAGCCATGGAAGTGCACATTCTGAATTAACAGAAAAAGTAATAGAAGCAACAAAATTATTAAAAGAAAAAGAACCAAATTTAATAGCAGATGGAGAATTACAATTAGATGCTGCAATCATCCCGGAAGTTGCGGCTTCAAAAGCACCAACAAGTCCATTAAAAGGAGAAGCTAATGTATTAATATTCCCTAACTTAGATGCAGGAAACATTGGTTATAAATTAGTACAAAGACTAGGAAAAGCAGAAGCATATGGACCATTATGCCAAGGAATTGCAAAACCAGTTAATGATTTATCAAGAGGATGTAGTGCAGAGGATATAGCAGGAGTTATTGCTATAACAGCAGTACAAGCTCAAAATAAATAAATTAAAATAAATTTAAAGGAGAGAGAAAATGAAGGTATTAGTATTAAATTGTGGTAGTTCATCACTAAAATATCAATTAATCAATATGGAAACAGATGAAGTTATGGCATCTGGAAAATACGAAAGAATAGGAGAAGAAGAAGCTTTTATTACACATAAAGCAAAAGGTAAAAAAGTAGAAATTCAAAATCCAGCATATAATCATGCAGAAGCAATAGATTTTACTTTAAAACAATTCACAAATCCAGAATATCAAGTTATAGAAAGCTTAGATGAAATAAATGCAATAGGACATAGAGTTGTTCATGGAGGAGAAATCTTCAAAGAATCAGCAATAATTGATGATGAAGCAATAGAAAATATCAAAAAATGTGGTGAATTTGCACCATTACACAATCCAGCAGCAGTTTTAGGAATGGAAGCTTGTAAAAAAGTTATGCCAGGAAAACCAATGGTAGCAGTATTCGATACAACTTTCCACCAAACAATGCCAAAAGAAAAATATGTATATCCAATACCATATAAATATTACGAAAAATATGGAGTAAGAAAATACGGAGCACATGGAACATCTCATTTATACGTATCACAAAGACTTGCAGAAATAGAAAATAAATTTTTAGAAGGAACAAAAATAGTAACATGTCACTTAGGACAAGGGTCAAGTATATGTGCAATAAAAGATGGAAAATCATTAGATACAAGTATGGGACTTACACCACTTGGAGGATTACCAATGGTTACAAGAAGTGGAGATTTAGATCCATCAGTAGTTACATATTTAATGAAAAAAGAAAATTTAAGTGCACAAGAAATGGAAGACATTTTGAATAAAGAATCTGGACTTTCAGGAATGTCAAACTTAAAACCTGATTTCAGAGTAATAGAAAACACATCTGTAGAAGGACAACCAGATGCATTAATGGCAGTAGAAACATTCAACTATTCAATAGCAAGCTATATTGCAAAATATGCAGTTGCAATGAATGGAGTTGACTACATAATATTTACAGGTGGAATTGGAGAAAACCAAATAAACATCCGTAAAGGAATTTGTGAAAAATTAGCATTTATGGGAGTAAAAATAGACTTAGATGAAAATAATATGAGAGGGGAAGAAAAAGTTATTTCTACACCAGACTCAACAGTTAAAGTATATGTAATTCCTACAAACGAAGAATTAATGATAGCAAAAGAAACATTAAGATTAGTAAAATAAAATGTCAAAAAAGACCGTCCCATCTGACAGAAATGTCAAACGGGACGGCCTTTTTTGACAGAAATAACAACAAAACAGATATAATTGAAATAAATTCAAATTATATCTGTTTTGTTGTTGTGTTTAAATTGAGCTTTTTAGTTATTGAAGATATAAATTTTCGAAAATTTCTAATAATCTTTTATTAACCTTTCCTTGAAAGATAATCAAAGAATAGTAATAATATAGAAAATTTTCATGCTGGCTAATATAAGATGATATTAATAAATCATTGTCTAAAATCCAAATTATTGATTTAACAAAATTACATTTATTACTTCTAGATAAACAGCTAATTGCATCAATAAGAACACTTTTCTTAATAAGAGAATACAATTTACTTATAATATCAGCTTCTGTAATATGAAATTTTGTAAATAAAATGTTTTCGGATCCTTCCTGAAATTGATTGTAAACGTTGTGTGCAGCAGTTTCAATTTCTGTGGAATGATTTTTTAATAAATACTTATAATGCTTAAGTATCTTCTTGTTAGACCCCAATATTGAGTTGATAAATGATTCGGAAAACTCTAATTTTAACATAGCTAACCTCCTAAAAATTCTGGAGGTTTTACCCTCCAAGCCTATAATTAATAGTTACTAAGAGAGTATTACTATAAAATATGAGTTTATTATAGCACTTGTTTTTTTATATATCAACATATTTTATAAAATAAAACTAAAAATAAACATTGCAAAAAAATACAAAAAAGTGTAAAATAAAACCAGAAAAAACAAAAAGGAGATAAAAAATGGAAAACACAGTAGCAGTAGATATCTTGCTAACAACTTATAATACAAATATAGAATACTTAAAACTTCAACTAGATAGCATATTAAACCAAACCCACAAAAACTTCACACTTATAATCTCAGATGACTGTTCAACAAAACAAGAAGTAAAAGAAGTTTTACAAGAATATGCCAAAAAAGACGATAGAATAAAACTATATTTTCAACCACAAAATCTAGGTTATACAAAAAATTTTGAATTTGTCTTAGCACAATCAACAGCAGATTATATAGCTTTTAGTGACCATGACGATATATGGTATCTAAACAAAATAGAAGAAAGCTTAAAAGCACTAAAAGAAAAAAATGTAGACCTAGTCTACTGTGATGCAAACCAAATTGATGAAAAAGGCAATATATTACATGAGAGTTATTTAAGATACAAAAATATGCCAATAATAAACGAAAAAAATAACAGTAAAAAGGAAATACTAGCATTTTCAAGACATATAGCTATTGGATGTAGCCAGATATTTACAAAAGAAGTAAAAGAAAAACTAATACCATTCACTCCAAGCACAATGGCACATGACTGGAACACAGTTTACATAGCATCCAAAATGAAAGGAATTTATTGCTTAGATAAACCACTATTTGGTTATAGACTACACGGAAACAATGCATTTGGAGGAAGAAGTTTCAAACAAAATGTACATATATGGAAACAAAAAGAAGGAAATAACTATAAATCATATTTAAAATATAGACACCATGCAATAACAGATACATATTTAGCAGGAGTATTAATGTGCGAAGAATACTCAAAAAGAATAGAAAACAATAATCTGAAAAAACAAGAAAATGGAGTAATAAAATACTTTAAAAATGCACAAAAACACAAAATAATATACTTACCAATACACAAATACTTTAAGTACCTATCATTTAAAGGAATACAAAAAAGAGCAATAAAAGAAATTATGATATTACATTTTCCTTTAATAGGTTACATCATATTTTCATTAATATAGTAAATTATAAAAAATAGTTTTACCCTTATG
>ERZ772897.612-NODE-612-length-42577-cov-4.429589_pt1 | contig 42577 bp, 45 predicted proteins | sample MGYA00512125_ERZ772897 | MGnify/ENA primary metagenome ERZ772897 (study PRJEB29015, sample SAMEA2737660) | human gut metagenome | biome: human gut; feature: human-associated habitat; material: faeces | place: China | collected 2012 ... | reverse complement strand
CATTTTCAAGTTTATAAGATATTCTTCCAGAGAATTCATTACTATTCCATGGTTTGTATTTTTCATAGTCCGAAAGAGCTTTTCCATCTTTGTTTCTTGATATTCCATAAAAAATGCTAATTATATAGTTTAATAGTGTTGATTTTCCACTCTCGTTTGCTCCATGAATTATGTTTATGCCTTCTTCTAAATTTATGTCTTTGTTTTCTATGTTTCCATATGCATTAACTTTTATATTTTTTATTTTCAAATTTTTTCACCTCTTATTTACTAAGTACGTCAATTCCCACTTCAAATGCACTTATTAATCGATTTTTTTCTTGTTCATCTTCTGTATTTTGTATTTTTTCTAGAATTCTTTTTGCGAATAACCCTTTCAAACTTACTTGATTTGCTATTTCTTCAATTTCATATTTTGCTTGTGTGTGATTTCTTATTCTTATAATATTTTCGATGTTTACCAAATCTAAAATTTTATTTTCATCAATATTAAAACTGCATTTGCCGACTAAGATTATTTTATAAAATTTATTATCATCAAACTGTGTATTATTTATTTTTTCTATTAATTCTTCTTCTGAATTTATCTCACTCGTATCTAAACTGTATTCAGCGAATGTTTTTGCAGATGTCTTAATAAATTTTAGTTTTAATTCTTTGTTTTCCTCGTCTATATTTCCTGCTATAAATCCTCTGTCTCCGAGTTCATCAAAACCAAGTGAAATAGGCGAACCTGGATATACGATATTTTTTCCAACGTAATCAGGCTTGTGTATATGACCTAGTGCGACATAATCAAAGCCTAGTTCTCTTAATTCTTTAGTTGTTAAAGGGTTATACTCTCTATTTTCATCTATACCACTATCAAGACTTCCGTGTGTTATTAAGATATTTATTTTTTGCTTATTTTTTATGTGTATTGGATTACTTTTTTTTGCCATATAAAAATCGTTAAATCCATAGCCATATATATCAACATTTTCATCTTCTACCACTTCTATTTCATTAGTAAATATGTGTACATTTTCACTCCATTTAAATTGTTTATAAAATGAATTTTTTATGTAGGGATCATGGTTTCCTGGTGTTATAAATATTTTTGTATTTGGAATTTCAGTAAATAACTGGTTTACATATTCTACGGTGCTTTTCTTTATGTAATCCTGTTCATATAAGTCACCCGCAATAAAAAAATATGGAATATTGTTTTCCTTTATGTATTCCACCATCTCTTTCATTACTTTCCTTTGTTCTAATCTTCTCTCTTGTGCAAATTTCCCCTTACCTGCTAATGTTGCAAAAGGACTATCAAAATGTATATCTGCTGTATGCATAAATTTCATAATTAATCACTTTCCTCTCTCAAGGTCATAAAAAATTAGATAGAATGTATATCCAATTTTTCAACTCACACTAATTTTATACCATAACCTCTAAATTAAGTCAATAGTTTTTAAAACATTTGTTCTCTAATTTGTATGACATTTTTCGACATAAAAAAGCACTAAGTTTAATTAGTGCTTTTAATAAAAAATATTAGTTGTCTTTCTTACTTGTATCTACTGAGCCAAATAATTCATCAAATTTTGCTTCCAATTCTTCTTGTAAATCTTTCGAAAATAATTCGTCTTCTCTAGTATTATCTTCCATCGGAAGCACTGGTGCCTCTTGCTCGACCACATTCTGCTTTGCTTTTGGTTGAGCCTGTGGTGTTGGAGGCGTTATCGGTTTTACATCATCTTCAAATAAGTCATCTAATGATTCAACCTTTAAATCTTGTTCTGGCTTATCCGTTGAATCTGCATACGGATTTTGAGGATTGAATTTTCTCCACTCTCCTCTTACTCCAGCGTCAAAATTATTGTGGTCTAGTCTCTCTTGATTTAACCTTCTATTCATAGTTGGTTTTGTGAAATAATAATATTTGTTTGCTTTTATTGGTTTTAAGCCTTTTTCAAATATTATACATAAGTCATTATCCATTCTTCTTAACTCATCTGGTGTCATTAGAGCTCTTCCCATTATTTGGTCAGATGTACTATAACCTTGTTTTGAAAAGTTTTTATCTCTATTTGTAGATTTTGTATCTCTTGCAATTGTTGTCTCTCCTAATTGTTTTGAGAAATATTCAACTGTTTTGAATGAGTTACTTCCTAAGAATACGTGTGTATCACAGTTACCCATTATAGTCTCATATGATTTTTCATAAACTGCCTCTAACTGGTCTAAGTTCTGCAATATAACGCTAAATGAAATTCCTCTACTTCTACTCGTTGATATCTTTTTATCGAAATCTGGTATTTGACCAATGTTTGCAAACTCATCTAATATAAAATATGTTGGTACTTTTAATCTTCCGCCATTTAAGTCCGCATAGTTGTATAGTTGTTGTATCATCTGTGCGAAGAATATTGTTAACAAAAAGTTGTATGCTGTGTGTGTATCTGAAGAAATTACATATACAGCTGTTTTGTGGTTTGCAATGTCTTCAAAGTTTATTGTGTTTGTTGAAGTTACATTTGCAATTTCCTGTGAATCAAATTTACCAAGTTTAGATTGTAAAGTACTTAATATTGAGCTGTATGTTTTTTCTGAACCTGCAACAACCTCTACAGATTGGAAGTTTGTTCTAGCAGGATGACTTAATGGTAACTCACTCATTAATTCTCTTAACAAGTTTGTTCCATTGCTACTCGCTGCTGCCCTAACCATTTCTGCACATGACGTTAAGTTTATTTCTTCTTTCGGCCTTTTCTCTAATAAATAATATATTAAAGATTTTAATAGCATTTCTGCGTTGTTATCCCAGAAGGGGTCAGAACCTTTTCCATCTGAATCTTGTCCTTTAATAATTGTATTTGCTATTACATCAACATCAATCTCGCTTTGTATGTGCATTAGTGGATTGTATCCATCACTATTTTCCGGATTAACAAGGTTTAAAACTTTTATATCATAACCGTTTGCTTTTAAATATCCTGCTGTTTTATCGTACAATTCACCTTTTGGGTCTGTAAATACATACGAACCTAACATTTGATATGCATTTGGAATTGAATATGATGCTGATTTACCAGAACCAGAACCTCCGACTACTAATACGTTAACATTTCCTATTTTATCTACTGGTAAATAATTATCTTCTGCAAGTATTATACCTTTATTTTTGTTCAAAATCCTGTATTGTTCTCCACCTTCACACCAGTCACTAGAACCATTTTCTATATCTTCATAATTGTTCTTTGGTTTTGACTTAATGATTCCAATTGCAGTAACAACTAAACACAAAATTGTAAGCCATAATGTTCCTTTTCCGAAGTCACTTCCTGCTCCAGCACTTCCAATTCTAGTTATTGCTGTAAAGCTTGAAACTTCTTTTCCTAAATTTTCTATAAAAAAAGCCAAGTCGAATTTGCCCTGCACAGAACTTTCTGCTATTGCAACCGACATAGGCGCAATTAATACTATCTCTAGTACAATCCAAAGTACTAGAAATAGTATTAAATATTTTTTATTCTTTTCAAAAGCTTTTTTCATTTTATTCATATGTTCTTCACCTTTATTATTTTTCTTCTCTCTCTATAGCTTTTTTAACACTCTGTTCTCTCTCTTCTTGTAATGCAATTCTAATGCTACGATTTGGATCTTTAAGCTCTTTTAAATAGTCGCTTAGTAATTTCATTTCTTTTGGTGGAATATCAAAATTTTTTTCTCTTTCATTTAAATATAATGTTCCACAACCCAAATCAAATTCTGAACCTCCATTTGTAGATTCTTTTACTTCTTCACTCATTTAAGATCCCCCTTAATTATTTTTTTCTCTTACTTCAAAAACAAAATAAGACTTATATGGTTTCAATTTACATTTTCCTCTAATTTCATTTGTATCTTTATCAAAATAAACTACTGGTTTTACTTCTTCTGTTGTTTCAGGATCTATTATTGTAATAGGTCTTTGAAAGTTTGGCGTATATTTTACATCTTTATATTCTGTTTCTTGTTCAGAATATATCGTATCAAATTTTACAGGGACAGGTCTTTTTGAAATTCTAACTTCATCTTTATTTAGTAATCCCATGTTAACAACAACTCTATCTTGTCCAAAAGATAGAATTATTAATTGGTTTCCTTCATCTTTAGGTGCATCAACAAAAAAAGTTTTTCTTTTATTTAGCCCTACTAATTCTTCTCTACATTTTAGCCTCTCCAATGTAAACTTTGGTGTATTTTCTTCCATAAAACCTTCTGTTTTATTAATTTGATAAATTACTGTGTTTACATTTTGTGGATCTGTTATACTAAAATGTTTTCCCTGTACTTGGTCCATATATTACACCTCTTTCTATATGAAACTTCTTCCATATTTTTTCTTCTGCATACTCTTATATTATAACTTGTTTTAAAGAATATGTCAATATTTTTATGTTACCTTTTTATGTGTTGTTTTATATTTCGCGTGGATTAAATTTTGAAACTTTCTTTAACTGTCTATAAATTTCCTTTTCTTTTTCGGTTATGTTCTTAGGTATCATTATTTTTATTTTTATAATAAATTTTCCTCTTCCGCCTTTATTGTCTTTATATCCTTTATTTTCTATACAGATTTTTTCGCCTGTCTCTATTCCTTGTGGTATATAAACTCCAATGGTTTCATCTATTGCGTTAACTTCTACTTTTGCACCTAAAACTGCTTCCCAAGGGCTTATGTTTAGCTCAGTATAAATGTCAGAGCCAACTAATTTGTATTGTTTGTCCTCTGCAACATTTATTCTTATTAATAAGTCTCCATTTTTTCCGCCATTTTCACCGGGTTTTCCTTGACCTATTAATCTAACTTTTTCTCCGTTTCTGATTCCAGCAGGGATATTTATTTCAAAGTTTTTCATTTTACCATTAATTGTACGTAAAGAAATTTTCTTGGTTTGACCAAAAAAACCTTCATATATTGTTATTGGTATTTCTGTTTCAACATCTTCACCTTGAACTGGTACTTTTGATTTTCTTTGTTTTGCTGGTTCTTTTTCGTCATTATTGTGGTCTAGCCCAAATAATACGTTTAAAATTTCACTTCTTGTAGCTGTCTTTTTTGCTTCTTGTTGTTTTGTGGCTTTGTTCTTTTTTCTTCCTATACGAGAATACCACATTCTATCATATTTTCTTCTTGTATTTGCATCAGATAAATTCTTATACGCTTCGTTTATATCTTTTAAACGTTCTTCATATCTGTTGTCCCCAGCATTCAAGTCTGGATGATATTTTTTTGCTTGTTCTCTATATGCTATTTTTATTTCTTCTACGCTAACTTTATTTGTTTCTAATCCTAGTATTTTGTAATAGTCCTTGAAAATCATTTGATATCCCCCCGCCTCATGGTGTTTGCATTATATCATACTTTGTTGAGGTTTAAAAGGTTTTTAGCAACATTTATTACAGTTTTTTTACAAAAGTTTCTGATTTGTTTCAAAATTATTTTACATTCTTTCCATTAGTAATTTATTTCTTGTTTTGACTATTGTTGGATGCATTAGCTTTTCTTTTTTTACTAACTTTTCAATACTTGTATCTATTATAAACAAAACAGCTCCATCTAAATCTTTTCTTGCAAGTTCACGTTCAGCATCTAAATCAAATTTTTCCGATTTTCTGTTTCTTTCTATTTTATCTGACACGTATATTATTTTTGCTAGCTCGTCCATGCTAGGACTTGTTTCTGTGTGATATTCTATTGCTTTTTGTATTTGCTCGCTTACATCATATAGCGTTTTTGCAATGTGTGCGCCTATTTTTCCATGCAATAATGAAACATTAATTTTTTCTACCTCATCAATTGCTATATTATTTTTTTCAACATATTCTAAACTTTCCTCTTTTGTCATTTCCTTTGCTATATCATGAAGTAAACCTGCAATTCTGGCACTCTCAACATCCACATTGTATACTTTAGCAAGCTCTTCTGCCATTTCCATTACTCCTAACGAATGTATGTACCTGTATTCAGTTAAATTTTCTTTTAAATCATTTTTTATTCTTTCAATTAGTTCCATTTTCTGTTCCCTTCTTTTCAGCACCAATCCAGTTAAACAAGAACAAATTTTATAGTTCTTGTTCAATCAATCTATCTAGCAATTCTGAGTATGTTAATCCACAATTTTCCCACAATTTTGGATACATGCTTATGTTTGTGAAACCTGGCATTGTGTTTATTTCATTTAAGTAAATTTCATCTGTTTCTTTATCTACAAAGAAATCGACCCTTGCCAAGCCACTTCCTTTAACTGCTTTAAACGCTTTTATTGCTGTTTTTCTTATTTTTTCTGAAATTTCTTTTGAAACGTCTGCCGGAATTATTGTCTTAGACTCTGCATTTTTGTATTTTGAATCATAATCATAAAATTCGTCTGCTGATAAAATTTGACCAACACAACTTGCTTTTACATCGTCCATTCCAAGCACAGCACATTCAATCTCTTTTCCATTTATTCCTTGTTCAATTAATATTTCTTTGTCGTATTTTGCTGCTTCTTGTATACTATTTTTTAGTTCTTCATCATTTTCTGCTTTGCTTACACCTACTGACGAGCCAGAATTTGATGGTTTTACGAATACGGGATATTTTAATTTTTCATTTACAATTTTGCATATTTCCTCTATTGTGGTGGAAATATGATTTAGCTCTTCGTCTACATATGTATAGCCATTCTTAGCGTTTACAACAACTGCTTTTGCTTGATTTATATTTGCCTTTTCGAATATCATTTTTGCATATACCTTATCCATACAAATTCCAGAAGCTAGTACTTTACATCCAACATATGGAACTTTTAGCAATTCTAATAGCCCCTGAATAGTTCCGTCTTCTCCATACAAGCCATGTAGAACTGGAAATATTATATCTTGCTTCTTTAACGTTTCAAACTCATTTGATATTTTCTCTAGTTCTTTAGGTTGCTCACCTATTTCAAATATATCAATATCTTGTACTGGTTTTATATAATGAAACCAGTCGCCTTTTTCTGATATATAAATAGGATAAATTTCATATTTTTCTTTACTTAAATTTTTTATTACAGAGCCTCCAGACACAACAGATACATCGTGCTCTGTAGATTGCCCGCCAAATATTACTCCAACTTTTATTTTTGACATATTTTATCACAGACCTTTCTCTTATTTTTTATCGCTCTTTATATTTTTACATTATTAATGTTTCAATAAGCTTTCAACTATTTCCTTGAAATTCATTGAATTTGATGCTTTTATTAGAGCTACATCGTCAACCGCTATTATTTTTTTCAACTTTTCTGTTGCATCCTTGTTATTATCAAAAGTGTATACATCTTCTATTCCATTGTTTTTTGCAACTCTTGCAATATTTTCAGCTTCTTTTCCAACAGTAATTAATATGTCTATTTTATTTTTTGCGACTTCGAGCCCAACTTTTTCATGTAACTCCTTTGAGTATTCTCCAAGTTCAAGCATATCTCCTAACACGGCAATTTTTCTTTTTCCTTCTATGTTTTTTAAATATTCTATTGCAGATTTCATCGAATCATAATTTGCATTATAACAGTCATTTATTATTGTATAACCTTGCTCTGTTTTTTGAATATCCAGTCTCATTTTGCTAAGCTCAAACTTTTTTATTCCTTCTTTAATTTCAGCAAGTGGAATGTTTAATAATTTGCCCACACTAATAGCAGCCAAGCTATTGTATACAAAAGCTTCTCCTCCAACAGGTACATCTATTTGCTCATCATCTGGTTTTAACACAAATTTACTACCTGTTTCATTATATTCTATATTTTCAGCCATATTCGAACTATCATTATTTATTCCATATGTAACAATTTGATATTGCTTATTTTCTAAATACCATTTATGTAATAAATCGTTATCATTATTTATTACTGCTGTTCCGCCTTGTTGTAGACCTTCAAGTATTTCTAATTTAGCCTTTAAAATGTTTTCTCTTGAACCTAAATTTCCAATATGAGCTGTACCAACATTTGTAATAACCGCAATGGTTGGCTTTGCAATGGCTGTCAATTTACTAAGCTCGCCAAAATGGTTCATTCCCATTTCTACTACAAGAGCCTCGTGGTCTTTTAATCCTAAAATTGTCATTGGCATTCCTATATGATTGTTCATATTGCCTTGCGTTTTCAACGCATTATATTTTTGTGAAACAACACTGTATATAATATCCTTTGTGCTTGTTTTTCCAACACTTCCAGTAATTGCAATTACTGGGATGTTGTATTTTTCTCTCTTCAATTTTGCAATTTGTCCTACGGCTTCAACAGTATCATCTACTTGAATAACAAATTTATTTTCTAAACGCTTTATCTCTAAGCCGTCAATTTTATTTATAATTGCTCCTTTTGCTCCATTTTTCAGAGCGTCTTCATAAAACTTTCCACCATCAAAACGCTCACCTCTAAAACCTATGTACACATCTCCTTCTTTAATTTCTTTTGTATTCTTAGAAAAACTCTCACATTCTTCTAATTTACTTCCATATATAAGAGTTCCATTTGTGGCTTTTAAAATCTCTTCAACAGTTATATTTTTATTCAAAATTTATCACAATCCTTTCGTAAAGTACCAGTTAGCTTTCACAGTAACAATGGCCCCCAATCATTTTTTACTATTATATTCCAGAGGAATTCTTTTTGCAACAATTTTTATTGTTACTTTGCTAATCAAAAATTTTTCGCCCAAAAAGGGACGTCCCTATTGGGCGAAGCTTTTTTACTTTTGGTCGAAAATTTCGCTACTTTATTAAATTATAATTTTTTTAACTTTACTTGCTAATTCAAATTTCTTTATTTATAATAAAATTAAGAAAATAAAAGGAGTTAATCATATGAAAAAGAAAAATAAAAAAGAAATTGTAATTTTAAGTTTAATATTTATCGCAATAATTGAATGTATAGTTTTATTGATATTATTCAAGATATTGATATTAATGAAAGATGAAACAATTAATGGAACAATTAAAGATAAATTTTATCTTTCTCAAGAACCTACAATGTATGTTTCAAAACAAATACATAAAATCATTTCGGATAAAATGGTGCTTGATTCATACTATTCAATATATAAAGATGGTACAATTTATTATACACTTTCCTATGCTACCCCAGACATTTATCCTGAAAGTCTTCAAGAGTTTTTCTTTATAAAAAAACTTAATCACAGTGAACAAAAAAATCTAAAGTCAGAATTAATAAGCTTAAGTAACTCACAATTCTCAATCACAAATTTTTCATCAATAGGTTATCCTTATTCCATATTTAAAGTAAATGGAACAAGACATTTCATTAAAGACTATGATGTTTACTCAAACATACTTGCAAAGTATATAAATATAGTTGATTACATAAAAAAGTAGAATGCAGTCTTATGATGAATAATTTATTTATATTTTTTTTTATTACTAAAAGCATGAAAAAAGTTCAAATTGTTAGATAAAAATTTAACAATTTGAACTTTTTTATTTTTCTATTTTGTATTTCTGTTTGCTATTTCTATTGCTTTTGTTATCATGTTTCCGCAAGTTTTTGAAGGTATGTTTTCCCAACCTCCGTCTTTCTTTACTTGCTCATAAACACCTAATTCTTTTGCTATTTCTTCTTTTAGATTTTCAGTCATAATGTTTCTTTTGGTCATTGTAGAATCCTCCTCTATTTATTAATGATTTATATTTTTACATTACTATTTTGCGTAATTTTTTATTTAAAATACAGGAGCATTCTGGGGACGGAGGGAAAAATGATCAATGTGTTAATGTTCCGTCTGGTGTATTTACTATTAATAGTATGTCTTCTTCTTTTCCGGTTTGTGCATTTATATATACTAAAAATTCGTTGTCTTCTACTTTGCCTTTAAATTCCCAGCAATATACTTCTGTGTGCCATTTTGTTGGAATTAATGCTAATCCTTCGCTCATAATTTCTAAGTCTTTGTTTAATACTTCTTTTGCTTTTTCTTTTGAAATTATATTTGTTTCAAATGTTCTTTCTGTGTGTGAATTCAAATATCCAGAGGTTTCTATTCCTAGTACACTTCCATCATCTAGTGCAACTTTTACCTTTATTAAATCTGGATATATTGTTACCGTCTCGTTGTTGCTATTTGTTTGCGTGTATGCATAATTTATTGTTACAATTCCATTTTGTTTTAAATAATATGTTTCTTTCATGTTTGAGTATCCGTGATTATTTAGAAATTCTTTTGCTATTTCGTCTGCACGTTCTTGTGTTAATGTTTCTGCACTCACTGCTCTGTTATAGTTTGAAAATATTACATGTCCGCCTTTTTTTGATATTGATATTGTTGCATCTATATCGCCTTCTTTCATTTTTACATTAAAATCGAATGAAGGAATTTCTGCATTTTCCGAATATCCATGTGATTCTATATTGTCTATTTTGTCTGCTCCGTAAAATTGATTTACTATTTCTTTTGCCTTTTCTTCGTCTATATCTTCACCAGTTAAGCCTTTTTTCTCTGCTGATGAAATGTGCTCCGAAAAAGCTCCATCATATATTAAGCCTGCATATTCGTGAAAGTTTTCTTCAAGATTAGAGAAACTGTCCTTGGTTATGCTACTTACTTGTGTTGCAAACGCCTTTATTCCTTCGTCTCTTAGCTCATTCCACTTTATTCTTCCACTATTTAAATCTGTTGATAGTTGATTTAATGTATTTTCCAAATCTAGGCTGTAAGTGTGCAATTGCTTAATATTGTTTAAATCTTCTTGTGATAAATTTTCTCCACCGATTGCTTTTCTAGAAAGTGAACAACTGTAATCACTTACTTGGTTTAAAAATTTAGATGTATTTTCTAATTCATTACTGTTTATTGGTAATTGTGCTAGACAACTTTGCGCAACGCTTGCTTCTCTCCAAACATTAGTTAATGTTTCTGCTCCATGCTCTGGAGTTGTTGATATTAAAGCTTTTGCAAGGTATGTTTCTACATTTTGTACATAGTCTACCAACTCGAAAAAGGCCATATTGTAACCATTTTCCGATGCTGTTACGTATTTTCTTCCTTCTTGATAGGCATAATAAATTGCTGCCCCTGCAATCACAACTGCAAAGATTATTCCTATTATTATATACGATGTTGTGGTTTTTAATTTTTTACTCACTTAAATTTCCTCCTTATTTACAAAATCTATGTTTTCCAATTGTCTTAATAAGTGGTCTTGACCAAATCCACTTGTTTGTAGCTGTGCTTGGATTAAAATAATATATTGCTCCACCCGTTGGGTCCCATCCATTCATAGCGTCTCTTGCTGCTTTTAAAACTGTAGAACCTTCTTTTATTGGTACATTTATCTGCCCGTCAGATACTGCTGTAAATGCACCTTTTTCGTAAATTACTCCGGCTATTGTATTTGGAAATTGAGAAGATTTTACTCTATTTAGTATAACTGCTCCAACGGCAACTTGTCCTTCATATGGTTCACCTCTTGCCTCTCCATTTATTGCCCTAGCCATTAATTGCAAGTCTGACGTAGACGATGAATCACTTGATGCTTCTACATTTTTCGGCAATAAATTTATAAGTACATACACGCCTGTAACCATCAAAAGCAAAATTGGTATAATAAAAAACTTTTTAATTTTCATACTTACTCCTTCATTTTAATTTTTGAAACAATTACTATTTTAAGAAATTTTTTCATAAAATAGTAATCGTTTCACTAAAAAATTATGATTAGAATAAAAAGGGTATTTGAGTTAGTCGTAACTCTAGCTATATTATTGGTAATTTTTCAAATTTTATGCATTTTACTTTTGTTTTTTGTTTTATTATGGTAAAATCAAATTGCAAAAGAATAAAACCTTTATAAAAATGTTAAAAAATAGTTTTACATTTTTATAAACATATTATACGAGGGGAACAAGAAAATGAAAAAAATTTTAATATTTTATGCATCATTTGGAGGCGGGCATTTATCTGCTGCAAATTCAATAAAACAATGCATTGATGAGAATTTTGAAGGATATGAAACAAGTTTGGTTGATTGTTTATTATATGTAAATAAGCCTATTAATAAAATTTCTACTATTGCTTATAAGGAAATGGCTAAGAAGTTTCCTTGGGCTTGGGGCGAGGTTTATAGCCACTCGCAGAGAGGACCTATGGCACACATTAGCTCTACTGCTAATAATCTAATGGCTAAAAAATTGTTAAAATTATTAAGAGAATATGCTCCAGATGTAGTAATATCAACACATCCATTTGGAAGTCAAATGGTAAGCTATTTAAAAAGAAAAGCTCTAATTGATTGCAAATTAGCTACAATAATGACAGATTTTGCTCCTCATGAGCAATGGTTAGTAGGAAAAGAACAAGTAGATTACTTTTTTGTTTCTCATGAAAAAATGAGACAAGAATTAATAGATGATAATATTCCTGCTGAAAAAGTTTTTGCAACTGGAATTCCTATTTCTAAAAGATTTTTAATGACTTATGATAGAGCACAAGTTATGAATTCATTTAACCTTAATTTAGATAAAAAAGTAATTTTGTTGTTTGGCGGTGGTGAATTCGGTTTAGGAAGAGAACAAACATTAAAAATACTAAAATCATTTATTACACATTCAACCCAACATCAGATTGTTGCAATCTCTGGCAAAAACGAAAAAATGAAGGAATCGTTTGAAAAATTAGTAGAAGAATTACATTCCGAAAATATGGTTAGAGTATTACCATATACAACACAAGTTCCAGAATTAATGAGTATTGCTGATTTTGTTGTGACAAAACCCGGTGGTTTAACATCTACAGAAAGTTTGGTCTCTGGCCTGCCAATGGTTCTTATTAACCCAATTCCCGGTCAAGAAGAAGAAAATGCACAATTCCTAGAAAGTGCTGGAGTTGGAATATGGCTACATTCAAAAGAAAATTATGATGAAATTATAACAGAACTTTTAAATGATGAAAATAAATTAAATCAAATGAGGAAAAACACAGAATTACTAGCAAAGAAAAATTCAACAATGGATATTTGTAAGACAATACTACAGGCAAAATAATTTTACACATATGTTAATGGTTATGGCAATTTCATCGATTATTATAAAATTGTAATAATTGATAAAATTGCCATGATTTTTATTTTTGACTATTTTATGTAAATATGTTATAATAAAAAAGTATTAAAAATTTTAATACCTTTGAAAAACTTTTCAGAGGTGTTAATGCCTCTGAAATACAAACAGGAGGCTAAGTATGGCTTTAGAAAATTTGACTATGATTTCAATTTTTTGTTTTTGGTTTATTGTTGCTTTTATTCTTGTTTCCTTTATAGTAAAACGGCATAAAAACTCGAATTCTAACAAAAAAAATACGAATGTAGATTCTTCCGAAATCACTCGCAGCCTTTCAAAATCTGAGATTGAAACAGCTGCCTATCATGAAGCAGGTCATGCGGTTGTATGTCATTTCTTACTAAAAAATGTTCAAGTAGACAACGTTAAAATTTTTCCAACAGTAAAATTCGATGGTTCAACAGGTTCAGCTGGAGAAACTCGTAATTTGAGATTAGAATTTACTGATGACACGAAAGAAATGAAAAATAGTATCGCATGTGACTTAGGTGGATATGTTGCTGAAGAATTGAAATTTGGTACTCATTATCCAGGTGCGAGTGACGATTTATTTCATGCAAGTGCAAAAGCCCGAAATATGGTTCTCTTATTTGGAATGTCTGATGTGATTGGTCCTATTTCCTTTATGGAATATGATGATGCATCTCAAACAGGAAAAATTAATATTCTAATGTATGGAAACGACATAGCTTACAAGGCAAGTTGTGAAATTCAAAAAATATTAAATGATGCCGAAGAACGAGCAAAAGACGTTTTAATAAAGAACAAAGACATTTTGGAGCAAATTGCACAAGAATTAATTGAAAAACATGAACTAGGTGAAGAAGAACTAAGCCTAATCTTCAGTCGCATTAATCTTTAAGCTTTATGATTTAAGGCAGGGACATTGTATATATGTACTACAATGTCCCTTCCTCTTTTTATTATAATTGCACCCTTCCCTCCAGTGCTCTACTTAGTGTTACTTCATCGGTATATTCCAAATCTCCGCCAACTGGAACTCCGTGTGCTATTCTCGTTACTTTTATTCCCAATGGCTTTATCAGCTTTGATAAATACATTGCTGTTGCCTCGCCTTCCACTCTTGGATTTGTTGCGAGTATTACTTCTTTTACACTACCATCCATCAAACGTGCAAGAAGCTCTTTTACTTTTATGTCATCTGGTCCAACGCCATTCATCGGAGATATTGACCCATGTAGTACATGATATACTCCCTTAAATTCGTGTGTTTTTTCCATTGCCACAACATCTCTTACATCTTCTACAACACAAATTAAAGAATGGTCTCTTCCTGTGTTTGCACATATTGGGCAAGGATCTGTATCTGTTATGTTGTAGCATTGTGAACAATATTTTAAGTTTTTCTTTGCATTTTGTATGCTTTCTATAAATTCATTTGTCTCTTCTTCGCTAGCGTCTAGTATATAAAATGCAAGTCTTGCTGCTGTTTTGTTTCCTATGCTAGGAAGTTTTTCAAAACTTTCTATTAGCTTTTCTATTGATGGTGAATAGTATGACATATGTTTCTCCTGTTATTTTACATTAATCCTGGTATGTTGTATTTTCCAAGTGATGCAGCTTGTGCGTCGTCTACTTGTTTCAATGCATTATTTATACATGTTGCAATTAAATCTTCTAACATTTCTACATCATCTGGGTCTAATACCTCTGGTTTTATTTTTATTTCTTTTATTTGTTTGCTTCCAGAAACCTTTACTTTTACAGCTTCTCCGCCTGCAGATGCCTCAAACTCTTTTGCAGCTAATTCTTCTTGTGATTTTTCAACATCTGACTGCATTTTTTTTGCTTCTTTCATTAATTGATTTAGATTCATTCCTCCAAATCCACCCATTCCTGGGAATCCACCTCTTTTTGACATTTTAATCCTTCCTTTCTTAGTTTGGAAAATTGTAATTATTTTTCAAACTTCCTCCTATTAATCAATAATATTAATCGGTATATCCAATCCATTCGATATATCACTAAAAGTATCTGTTTTAGACACTATTTCTTCATTATTATCTACAAGTACAACTCTCATTGGTTTTCCAAGTTCCATTGATACTTGTTTTACAATCTCACTCATGTTTTCTGGCTTTTCAAGAATATCTTTTCTAAATGGTGTGAGTCCATTTTCAAAATTAATTCCGACTGTCATGTCGTTTATTTCATTTGCAGAAGATGTCATTAATATTGATGATAATGATATTCTGCCTTCTTGTTTGATATTATCTATTATTTTTGGCCAGTTTTGCACCTTATCGCCTAGCTTAATACTTGTTGATTTCTTTACTTCTGGTTTAATTGCATATTGAGTCTTACTTTCTTGGCTCGTAGAGCTTGAAGCTACTGCACGTGGTGCATTTTGTAATTGTGTAATTTGCTTTTCTAATCTATTTATTTTGTATTTTAAATCTTCAACCTCTTTTGAACTAGCCCCTGAATCTCCGGAACTTACTGTACTACTCGTGCTTACTTCATTGCAAAGCTTTATTATTGTAACTTGAAACATTATCAATTTCTGTGATGACCATTTCATATCGTTTTGCAAATTTGATAATTCATATATCATAGAAATTAATCTTTCTTTCGTCGTGCTATCTGCTAATTCTTTAATTTGATTTTTTTCAGCTTCACTGTAAATTTCAAGCTTAGTATTTGTTTTAAACACAAGAATATCTTTTACATATTTTATTATTTCCCATAAGAAATTACTTATGTCTTTTCCTTCTGAAATAATCTCGTTTATCGCACCAAGTGCATCTTCAGTATTTTTTTGCAAAATACTTTTTGTAATTTTATTTACACTCTCTGTTTTTGGAATTCCAACCAATTCTTTTACTAAATCCTCGTCCACCTTTTCATCTATAATAATTGTATTCCAATGTTCCTTATTCATGTGATAAGCAGGTATTATATAATCATAAGTATTTCTCAATATATCAGAATAATTTGGATTTGTCTTAACATTAAGGTATAACTTATTATTTACATTCATTAATAATGCAAACCATTTTTTATCTTTACAATGTTTCATCGTTACAGATTCAAAATCATCTGGAAAAGGACAATCCTTATATGTATTTTCTAATGTTAAACAATATTTTATTATTTCTTCTTTATTCATAACTAAATCCTTATTAGCTTTTACACTATTTATTATTTAATTATCTGTAACCTATGTCATCTACTTTGTATCAATTAACAATTCCTTTGGGTTCTTTTTTAAACTACTTATAGATGATATCACTAAAGATATTATAAGTACCAAAGACATAAATAAAATTACATATATTATTGATTTTGGTAATATATTAATATCTAAGCTTGTTAGAGTTTTATTAAAGCCGTCTACTTCTGCTCCTCCACCAAGTCCACTAGATGCCGATTGCTTTGCTATTTGTTTTGTTATATTTCCAGTAACTTTATTTAATATATTATTTCCTATTATGTTTCCTGTATAAACTGCTAAGAAATATGAGCCTATATAAGCAGGGATAGATATAAATACTAATTCAACAACAAATTGTCCAAAAATTTTCAATTTTGATATTCCTAATGATAGAAAAATTGCTATTTCTTTTTTTCTAGCATTCATCCATAAAAGTAATAATAATGAAACTGTAATACCTGCAAATATTAATGAAGCAGCAAATAATTTGTTTGCTATTGAATATATACCAGATATTGATTGTTGTAGTGCTGGATAATTTGTTGAACTTTTAATTAAATTGTATTGCTTCCAATTTATATCAAGTTTTTTAATATTTTTAATGACTTGATCCAAATTTTTATCACCTTTTACAAAAAATGTTGCATCTTGATATACTGCAGTATCTTCTGTATTTCCATAAACTTTTGCAGCTGTATCTAAATCTGTTATTAATGTATTTTCGTAAAGTTCTTGTGCTGAAGTTACACTACTTTTATTGTGGCCATCGAAAATTCCTTTTATTTCTACTTCTAGTGTTTCATTTGCTCCTTTTTCATTATCTGCATCAAATAAATTGGACTTAATTTTTATTTTATCTCCAATTTTCAAATTGTTTTTTTCAGCTAAGTCTTTATGTATTAAAATCTTACTTTTGTCATTTTCTTCCAAATGTTCTCCTTCTATTAATTTGTAAGCTCCTGACACAAATTTATTTTCTTTTGATGAATCATTAACTCCTGTTAGCATAACTGTTCTTTTAAAATTTTCTGCTCTTTCTGGTGATTGATTTGCAATTGTTTTTTTAGTTTCTATAATATCATTATCTACCAAATCAGCTACACTATTTATTCTCTTTACAAAAGAGGCAATATCTTCAGATTCAGCTATTTTTTTTATATCTTCTCCTTTTATATTTCCTCCACCTCTAGGTGTTCCAAGATTAACTCTTCTATTTATTTCCATAGAAAAACTATTTGTTATATTTTTAAAAGTTTCCTCTGAAGCTCTATTAGTAGCATCTTTAATTGCCAAGCTAATCAGACTAAGTGTTGACATAGCCATAATAACTAATAATATTATTATTGATTTTAAACTTTTTCTTGTTACATATGCAAAAGCATTTTTTATCATCAATATACCCCCCTAATTAATTTTACTTATCTTTCTTAATTTTTTGTCACTTAATTCTAAAATAATATCAGCAGAATTTGCAACTTCCTTACTATGTGTTACAACTATTACACATTTATTTCTCTCTTTAGCCAATTTTTTTAATATTTCTATTATTTCTCCTGCAGTGTCACTATCAAGATTTCCTGTAGGTTCGTCAGCTAGAATTATTGGTGCTTCTGATGCTAATGCTCTTGCTATGGCTACTCTTTGCTGTTGACCACCAGATAGTTTCATTACATTTCTATTTATCTGACTTTTATCAAGTCCCAATTTTAACAAAATATCTTCTGATGCCTTTTTATTTACTAATCTAACATTTTCTATTGGTGTTAAATAATCAATTAAATTATAATTTTGAAAAACTAATGTTATATTGTTTTTTCTATGATTACTATACCCTTTGTTCTCTATATCCTCATTTTTGAATAGAATTTGACCTTTTTGTGGTTTGTCTAGTCCTGCTAATAATGAAAGTAATGTTGACTTCCCTGCTCCTGATTTTCCTATTATTGCATAAAATTGTCCAAGTTCAAACTTTTGATTTACTGATGACAAAATCTTCTCTTTTGAATTTGAATAATTATATGTTACATTTTTTATTTCTAATATATCCATTGCAATCTCCTAACTTATCTTTGATAATATTTCTTTTGGTTTTTTTACTAATATCATTGCACTTGCAATAATAACTGATAAAACAATAATTCCTATTAATATTCCATAACTTTGTAAAAATATTGTAATATTTGATATTAAATTGTCATTTTTTAGTAGATTATTAATAATTATTGTCGAATTATCAGAATTGATAAATCCACCTATTATTTGATTTAATATCACATTTCCTAAAAATAAAGATGCTAATATAGATGGTAGTGATATAAATATTAACTCAAATATAAATTGAGCTATAATTTTTGCTTTACTTATTCCTATTGATAATAATATTCCTATTTCATAAATTCTTTCCCTTAGCCATAAAATTAATATTAATGATAAAACTATTATTCCTCCTGTCATAATTAAATATGTCATAACCTTTATTATATGTTTTATACCTTCTACAGATTCTAAAGTTTCTTCATATACATCATCATTTTTTTCAATATTGAATTTTGACCAATCAATTTTTATTTCTTTAATTTTATTTAATACTATATTTGTATCTTTTGAACTATCTGAAATTATTTCAAGTTTATTTACAACTTTATTGTTTTCTGCGTTGTTTAATGCTGTTTGGCTTGATTCATAATCGATAAATACCATATTTTCACTAAAGTCTGATGTCATTCCTGTGTATTTTTCTTGTTTTTTTCCAGAAAAAATCCCAATAATCTCATATTCATATTCTGTTTTTATTTCATTATTGTTTAAATCAAATAGTTCAAGACGAATTTTATCATTTAATTCTAAATTATTTTTTTGTGCCAGTTCTTCATGTATAATAATTTTTTCTCTGTCATCTTTTTCAATATGTCTACCTTTTATAAGAGTAAAAACTCCACTATTAAATAAATTGTCCTTTCCAGTATTATTTGTGGCTTCTATTGAAAATATATTTCTAAATTCTTCTGGCATATCGTCTCTTTCGATCATTTGCATTCCTTCTACTGCTTTAATATTTGTAGATTTTGCTAGTCCATCATATTGGGGAATTGTTTCTTTTATCTCTTTTATATTTTCTATTTCTTTAAATTGATTTGTTTTAAAGTTCTCATTGTTATTTTGTGTTATTGATAAAGATGTATTTGATAACTTATATAAATTATTTTCTAAGCTGATTGTTGATTTCATTATGTTTAAACATGAGTATAAGCATGAAAGAACTATTGTTAAAATAATAAATATAATAACTGTTCTACTCCTCTTTCTCAAGATATATGCTATGGCATTTTTTAACATTTTTATCACTCTCCTTTATACATATTTAATAGATTCCATTCTTTTTACTACTTTACATCCAAAATAGTACTTATGCTATCGTATTACAATAAGAAATATTATTTATTATTGTAATACGGTAGCATAAAAACATATTACATTTGTTTTATATTATCAAAATTCTGTGCAAAAAGGAGTAGGAACAAAATATAAAACCATACATATATAATTCTACTCACAAAACCTTGCAATTCCTTGCTATTACTAATATTTAAGCTATTTATTTTAACAACAAACTTGTTTAATTAAATATAAAAATGTCTTAAAATCGATTTTAGCGTGTTATAATTTCTCCAAACATGGTTATCAATCCTTTCGTTGTTGTTTGACGATTACATTGTATTGGATTAACCATGTTTTTTCAGTATTAAATTAAACTCTTAAATCATTTCTTATTCTTCTATTTTTTCAAAGAATTCTTTTCCAAGACCACATAAAGGACAAACCCAATCATCTGGTAAATCTTCAAATTTTACTGTTTCTAGATTATATCGTCAGAAATGATAATATCTTTCATTTTTATCACAATCATTTCTATGTAACAAATCTCACACAAAAAGCTTAATTTATCTATATTTATTCAACTTCTTTTGACCAAAGTCCATGTTTATTACAAAAAGAATAAATTTTACTTCCTTTAACATATGGAAATATTACACAGGCTTCTTCACCTGGCAATAAAAATTTCTTTATAATTTTATTATTTGCTAACATTGCAATCCATTCTATAAAATGGTCTTCCTCCATAACATGATTAACCTTTACAATTATATGATTATCTATTGCTTCATAGTTTGGTACATGTTTTTCAAAAGATGCGTCTACACTATTTGGAGCTAATTCTATCATTTCTTCATCGCAACATTTAATACTACAATTATCACTAGTACAATCTTTTATGACTTCAACTAAAGCTTGACATTTAGAACATCTTTTTATTACTAATTCTTTTTTCATAAATTCCCTCCATATTAATTTATATTTCTCATAAGAATAGTTTTTCTATATTTTAATAATTTTCAGCTTTAATTTCGAAATATGCTTTTGGATGGCTACATACAGGGCAAACTTCTGGAGCTTTTGTTCCAACAACAATATGTCCACAATTTCTACATTTCCATATTTTAACTTCTCCTGCTTCAAACACTTTTCCATCTTTTACATTTTCTAATAATTTTAAATATCTTTCTTCATGTTCTTTTTCAATTTTACCAACTTCTTCAAATAAGTATGCAATATGGTCAAAACCTTCTTCTTTAGCTATTTTAGCAAATTCAGCATACATATCTGTCCATTCATAATTTTCTCCATCAGCAGCAGCATTTAAGTTCTCAGCTGTTGTTCCAATTTCTCCACCATTTAATAATTTAAACCACATTTTTGCATGTTCTTTTTCATTATCAGCTGTTTCTTGGAAAATTGCAGCTATTTGTTCATATCCTTCTTTTTTTGCTTTACTAGCAAAATATGTATATTTATTTCTTGCCTGAGATTCTCCAGCAAAAGCCGTCATTAAATTTTGCTCTGTTTTTGATCCTTTTAATTCCATAATTATTACCTCCTAATACTTTTTACCTATGAAAAATATCACATTATTGAATTAAAGTCAATATTTTTTTGATGTTAGAATAAAATTAAAAATTAAAAATACACCTTGTAATTTGTCTATTCATTTATAGATATAATCTCTCCCTTTTCATCATAGCATGTTGTCCTTTCAAGCTTATATTCATATCCATATTTATTTTCTATTGGATCAAATCCACCCTTGCCATAATATTCTTCTATTCTTTTCTGATTTCCAACTACAAATATATTTTTATAATCATAGTAATTCACATAAGTTCTCTTAAATCCACTCACATATGCAACAAACTTTTTTCCATCCTTTTCGACAACATGTTCAGGTGTATAGCCAAATACTCCAAAAAAATAAATTATTGGAGTTTATAGTAAAAATAACATAATAAATATGCTTATTAGAATAATCTTTACATTTTTTTTCTTAATCTTTAAAAGTAATTGTATTATTCTAACAATAAAACCAAACATAATTATTATTGTAGATACTATATATATCCATTCTCTAAACATTAATTTATCTGTTTCCTAGCTCTATCTGATTGCATCTTACTAACTTCATTATTTCTCTTGAGATATCTTCTGGTGTTTTATTTTCTTCATACAATATGTTAGTTGCTATTTCATAATTATTTTCAGCTGTTATAAAATGCCAATTGTCCTGATCTTTATGAGAACCTAATTTTATTTTTCTTCTTTCTGCTAAAATTTCTCTACTTTTTGCTTTATCTTTTGAAGGTAATAATAATATTATATTTTTAAATTGTGAACACATTTTTTTCATTTGACTTCTTAGAATTTCATCTTCATATATAGAATGACCAGCACCAAAATCTATTATATATGGTTTGTTTAAAGAGCTTAATACTGTTCCTGTAAGTACAAATTCAAAGTTTTTAAAATTCCCAAATTTTCTTTTATTTTTATATAATATTTTTAGACGCTCTCTATCATCCAATGATATTCTATCTATGCCTTCTATTTTGTTTTTTAGTAATTTTGCAACCGTACTTTTTCCAGTTCCCATTGGTCCTATTAATATTATGGTATTATTTTTTATTATATCTGGTAATTTATATATATCTTTTATAAATCTATCTGAAGCCATCAGCGTTTTTTTTCTTTCAAAAATCATATTTATCTCCTTCACAAATTACTATTTTTCAATAAGTATAATATCATAAAAGCAAGTGATTATCAACAATCACTTGCTATATTTTCTCTTTCACACTCATACATATATATATCTTTTCTTTTATATATAGATAAAAGAAATCCTAAAATCGCCAAATTTACAATCATATTTATTTCACCATAAGATATAAAAGGAATACTAAAGTCTGCTTCAATTCCTAAATTAAAGTTCATAAGAATATTCAATATACTCTCTAAAATAAACATTGTAGATATTCCTATAATTAACAATTTTCCATACTCATCTTTTATTTTTACTGCATCTAAAATTAGTTTGCAACTAAATAATATAATTGCTATTACAATAGCTGAACTTATAACCCATCCATAATGAGCTAACACTGAAACTAATGCATAATTATCTCCTTCATCTAATAGAACATTTGCATTTCCCATATCTTCTGCCTCACCAAATGCTTGTGCTGAGTTTATAATCATTTTTCTATTTAATGCTAACCAACCTTCATCTTGTGCATATTTTTCTGGATTAAATATAGCATCTATTCTTTCTACTTGATATGGAGCAAATACTAATATACATATAACAAAAGATATTCCTAATATAAGTGCTATTCCCCATAGTTTCAATACTGTTTTTATATTATTTTTTTGTGTTAATATCATTTTAGCTGATAATAAAATTAAATAATTCAATGTCAATATAATCACTGATGCTTTTGATGGAAGCATTCCTATTAAAACTATTGATATCATAGCTAACAATAGTAATTTAATTAAATTATCTTTTACTTTTATTAACTTATTTAGTATTTTTATCTCCAAAAAGTTCTTTGTACTTTTTTCCATTAAAAATCCTACAAATGAAATTATATATAATGGAATTGCTATTGTTGTAGCTGATATATATCTATTTCCAATTTTCATGTATGATAAATAACCAAATAAAAATGTATATATAATAATTCCACTTGCTATTATATATAATAAATATGAATATTTTTGTACTTTCTTGTAATTTCCAAAATATACTACTATTCCTAATATAGTTCCAAACAAAGTAACTAGAATATATCTAGTCATATAATTCAATTCATTTGTTTCAAATATATTGTTAATTGTTTTTATAAATGATACTATAAATCCAAAAAATATTAAAACTAATGTAATTATTAACAATTTCCAATCTAATTTAGGTTTATGTATTTTATTTAGTTTTTTTCCAATTTCTTTTGCATTCCCCATTTGGCTTATTGCTTTAATTTCTGCTTTTTCTTCATCTTCTCCATTATTTTTTAAATCTTCTTTTATGTCATTTATATGGTCTTCTATTTCTTTTGCTATCTCTTTTCTTACTGGTTTATATTTTATTTGTTCACAGATTTCATTTAAATATTCTTTAATTTGCAAATGAAACACCTCCTAATACTTGGTTTATTCCATTGCTAAATATTTTCCATTCTTCTTTCTTTTCTTTTAATTGTTCTTTTCCTTTTTTGGTAATTGAATAGTATTTTCTTTTTTTGCTTCCAGTTTCATCCCAATATGAAGTTATAAGTCCTTTTTCTTCTAAACTATGTAATATTGGGTATAGTGTTCCTTCTTGGAATTCAAATAAATTGTTAGATTGTTCTTGCATCTTTTTTATCATTTGATAGCCATACATATTTTCTTTTTCTAATAAGCTTAATACTAATAGATTTGTACTCCCTTTTAATAATTCTTTGTTAAATTTCAATATAATCCCTCCTTTGTTACCTGGTTATTCTAGGTATTTTTATACATTGTATATCTAGGTATTATATTTGTCAATACTTTTACTGCAATTTTTTTACATTTCATTATAAAAGCAAGTGATTATCGGTCAATATTTTTTACAATTTATAAAAAAATAGATAATCTTTATGATTACCTATTCTTTCCTATATGTCCTCTAATAAATATCTATTTACAATTAAAGTATACACTATCAAATATGACAATGATATTAAAAATCCGCCTAAAACATCACTTGTATAATGTACTCCTAAATAAATTCTGCTTATTCCAATAGAACAAATTAAAATACTTAATAACACAATAGAAATCCATTTTAGATCTTTGTTTTTTACATATTTATAAATTAAATATATTAAATAACCATAAAATGCCATACTTACCATAGAATGTCCTGATGGAAAACTAAATCCTGTTTCTTCTATTAATCTATATTCTGTTGGACGTGGTCTTTGTAATATATATTTTAGTATTTGGTTTAATCCTGTTATAACAATTAAATTTAGAATAATTGATAATCCTATCTTTTTGTTTTTTATTAATATAAATAATGTTATTGTTAATATTATTAAAAATATTGCTCCTCCAAAATTAGTAATAAATTTGGCTATTGGTGTTGTAAAGTCTGAGATTAAAAAAGTTGATATTATTTTGTAACCAATTATATCACCTTTCATTATTTCTTTATGAAATACATCTTCAGCTAATGCTAAAAAGCCTATTAAACAAATAAATAGTATAATCCATTTTAAATTTTTAATAATAAATTCTTTTGATTTTTCTTTCATTTTTAAATTATCACCACTTGATTTTATAAATTCTGTTTTAATTTTGTTACCATCATACATATTAAAATCTTCTCCCAAAATATTTTATCATTGTTTTATTTTTACACCAATCAAATATAATAAATCTATTGCCTGGATTTGGTCTATTATTGCTCCTTTTATGTCTTCAAGTGAAATTGCTATTCCTTCAATTTGACTATTTGATAAATCTATATTTTTTAAACTTGTTTTAAAAAATTGAGCTTGTCTTAAATTAACATTATTAAAATAAATATTTTTTATTTTAGTTTCTTGAAAATAGCTTTCTTCTAGACTTGTATCTTTAAATAAAATATTTTCTATACTTGCCATTGATAAATTTATATAATTTGCATTTGTTTCTATAAAAGAAACATTATATAATCTATTTTCTGTAAAATCACATCCAGAAATTTTGCAATTATTAAATTCACATCTAATAAAAGAACATTCTCTAAATTCTGTATTTGAAAAATTACATTGTTTGAAAATTGTATCTGTAAATGTTATTTTTTCTACTAAAGCATTTTGCATACAAATATTGTTAAAGTTACAATGTTCGAATTCATTTTCATATAGATTTATATTATTACATTCTTCGTTTTCAAAATTACAACAAGTTATTTTTTCAGTTTCTTGTATGTTTATTATATTTTCATTTTTCAATTTTTCAATATGATTATTTTGTGGTTTTAAAATGTTCATATTTTCTCCTATTCTATAAACTGTTTACTATAAATTCAATAACATCATCATCATTATAATTTTCTTTATTTTGTTTTTTATCTTCATCAGTTAATTCAACAAAATATTTGTTACATTCTGGCATAATTGATATTGAGTCTAATGGATAACCTGGATTTCTTTTTTCACTAGGTTTGTCTATAAAATAGAAATGTTTTTTACTCCAAGTGTATTCTTTTGCTTCTTTCCCATTATATACTACCGTACCATATACCCATTTTGCTGTTAGTTTTCCTCCATATTGTTTTACTAAATTAGTATAATATTCTATCATTTCATCATCATTTAATTCTTTTCCGTTTACTCTTCTAACATATGTTCCTGGTTGTTTTTCTTGTGGTAATTCTTCTATGAATAAATTATTGTCCATTCCTATTGTTGTTATTTTAGTTTTATCATAATAGGCTTTTGCTTTTATATATGCATTTTCTATTGCATTTTTTCCTGTTTCTTCTGGTTTTAAGTTTATTCCCAAATCTTTTATTGTTAATACTTCTATGCCTTTTTCTTTTAATTTTTCAGCGTATTTTTTTATTTTTGCTGGATTTGTTGTTGCAAATAATACTTGTTTTTTTATTTTATTTGTAAGCATATTAAAATTTCTCCTCCTTTTGATTTCTTCTAACTGTTATAATGCTTTATTCTCTTTTATTTTTATATCATTTATATTGTATTTTTACAATACTAATTTGGAAATTTTACACTGCTTTACTTTAATTTTTCTATTTCTTCTTTTGGTAATTTTGTAACTTCACTTATTTGTGATATTGGCATTTTTAATTTTAAAAGATTTTTGTCTTTCCTAAGTTGTTTTGATTTAAAAATTATAAGACCATACATTAACAAATAATATATAGCCTTATATTATTATATCTTTGTTTGATTTCAACATAAATCGTTCGACAATTTTCGGCTTTTTTTCATATTATATTATAATCATATTTTTTGAAATATGAAAAAAGAAAAGATTGAATTTTATGAAAAAATTATTTTGTTTTTTAGCAATAATAGCAACATTTGGACTTATAAATATTCCAGCTTTTGCAACAGAAGCACCTTCTTATGATTCAACTTATAATTCAAATACTGGTGCATTTTTTGCTAATGGAACTCCAATTGTAATTTCTGAAGTTGATGGAAATACCGTTATTACTTGGGATGGCGGAAGTCAAATTGTGCCAAATACTGTTAGTGTTTTTGGTGGTGGAATTTGCGGAAACTATGACTCTACACAAATTACTATGGAAAGTGGAAATATTCAAAATTTAATTGGTGGTGGAATTGGTTATACTCCAGATAATTCTTCTAATGTTATAAATACAAATATACAAATGAACGGTGGTACTGCTTTATCTGTTCAAGGTGGCGGTATGGCAAGTGGAAAAATTGATGGTATAAATTACTCTGTTGGAAATAAAGATGATGCAATAAATTCTCCTAACAGAACTGATATAGCAAATATCGTAATTTCAGGTGGTAAAATAACCTATGGACTTTTTGGTGGAGGTCAAGGCTATTCATATACAGGTAATGTTAATCTTACAATATCTGATGGAGATTTGAATGGCTCTTATGTTACTGCTGGTGGTTCTAATGGCTATACTGAAAGTGCAAATGTTAAATTAACTGGCGGTAAAATCGGTGTTTATCAAACTGTTAATAGAGGAACTTTAAATAATGCTACTATTAAAGTTGCAGGTTCTTCTATCGATAAATTTTATGTAGGTGGTGAAACTGAAGATAAATCTGTTACTGGTGTAATAAATAACATTAATACTCATTTGATTAGTGGAAATATTGAAAATTTAGACTCCGGAACTAGTAATGGTACTCCTATAACTATTGATGATGAAAATTACAAAGTAACTGCAACAAATTCTATTAAAATTACAAATGATAATCTCGGTTCTTCAAAAAGTGCCATAGATTATGATTTTTCTGTTCCAACAAAAAATATAAAATTATTTGTTAATCAAAATATGAAAATAGAGGCAATTGTTACTACTAATCCTGCTGGTTATGAAGAAGTTTTTAACGATTTATTTTCTTATTCTGTTGATGATGAAAGTATTGCAGAAGTAAACGAAGATGGTATTATTACTGGTGTTTCAAAAGGTACTACTTCTGTTATTATAAAAAATGGTGAAAAAGCTCAAACTATTGATGTTACTGTTACTGATTTGCAACTTTTAAATATTTTTCTTTTAATACTTGTTATATGTACTATGGCTATTTTTGCTATTTTATTTGCATTTTTGTATTTAGAAATTTTATAATTAATTAAAAAAAAGAAACAACTTAAGAAATTTGCTAAGTTGTTTCTTTTTTTATTTTCTATTGAACTTTTGTTATATCAGAAATTTTTGAAGCAAAATAAGGCAATTCTTTATTTTTCTCTTTTAAAAATATACAAAATGTATCATTTACTAAGAATTCTCTTGACTTATCTTGTAATAAACTAGATTTATTAACCATCATTCCAGCTTCACTTCTTATTTTCCCACCTTTTTTATCAAGGCTAAATTGTATTGTTTGTAATGCTTTATCTATTTTATATTCTTCTCCATTTGAGAATTTAAATGTATTATTTTCTAATTCTTCGTACTCTTTCTTTACATTAAAATCTATATTAGGAATTTGAAGTGTATCATTTTTGGTTAATGCTTTATTATCTTTATAATTTTGATTATTTTTTTGTATCTCTTCATATATTTCTTTAAAAGTATTTTGTGTATTTCCTTTTGATATTATAACTTCATCATCTGTTTTTGTTTTTAATTTTATTGCAAAATCATCTTTTGAATTATAATACAAAACATCTACTTGCTCTCTTACATTTTCATCTGTTGAACTATTTATTCCAAAATATTTTACATTTTCATATTTTCCAAATTTTCCGTTTGGTAACTCTGTAAATTGTTTTGGAAATTCAAATTCCTTCTTTAACATTGAATATAAGAAATAATCTTCTGGACCAGCATTTTCCCAGTCAAAACTATCTAATATATCACTAGTTTCATTAAATTTTTCTTTAATTTCTTTTTCTATCTTTTCTTTTAATTGAATACTTGGTATTCCATATGTTTTATAATAACTATCTTCCGATAAATATGAAGTATTAAAAGTTTCTTTATTTAAATTTTCTACCATTTTTAATTGTGGTGTAAAAACTATATCTTGTTTAGCTAAATCATTTTTTAAATCATTCCATATTAAATTAAATGTACCACACCAAGCTGTATCTTCTGTTATTTCATCTTCTAATGATGCAACTACATTTATATTTGATTTTAGTTCGTAACCACTAATTTTACCTGTTCCTTCTTTAGTGTTTTTATTTATAAAATATACAAAAATTCCTATTATTAATATCATTATAAGAATTACTACTATTACCTTTAAAATTTTATTTTTCATAAAAACTCTCCTTATTTTCATATTTATAACATTCTTTATCATGTGAATAAATAATACCTATTGCCTGCAAATATGAATATATAATGGTTGAACCAACAAATTTCATTCCTCTTTTTTGCAAGTCTTTTGATATTTCATCTGATAATTTTGAAGTTGTTTTATCTATTTCATAAAATATTTGTCCTTTTGAAAAATTTTCTATATATTCGCGAAAACTTCCACATTCTTTTTGAATATTTTTAAATATCTTTGCATTATTAATTGTCGCTTTTATTTTTAGTCTATTTCTTATTATTTTTTCATTTTTCGACAATTCTTCAACTTTCTTATCATCATATGTACAAATTTTTTCTATATTAAAATTATCAAAGGCTTCTCGAAAATCTTCTCTTTTATTTAAAACACATTCCCAAGATAAACCTGCTTGAAATGATTCTAATATTAGCATTTCGAATAAATATTGTTCATTTAAGTTTAATATTCCCCATTCTTCATCATGATATTTAATGTATTTTTCGTTTTTTAAATTGCACCATTTGCATCTTTGTTTATTTTGCATAATCTTCCCTCTATTAAAAGCAGATAATTAATTGAAATTATCTGCTTTTTGTTTATTTTATAGCATTACTAATTGTGTTTATTTTGTTTTCCAATTCATCTATTCTTTGATATGCATTTGTTAATTCTTGTGATTTTGTTAATAGTGAATCTAAGTTTTGTTTTGATGATCTTCTCATATTAACATATAAATATGACATTATACATAAAGCTAATACTAAAACGATAATAATAACTAGAAATATTTTACTTAATTTGTTCATAATAAAAACCCCCTTTTTTTTACTTCTTTTTTAGTATGTATGTATTTATTTTATATCACTAATTTGTTTTTTTGTCTACTATTATGACAAATTTAAGTAAGAATATTAAACTAAAAATTTAATATTCCCATATGTTCTAATAAAATCTTTATTCCAAGCAAAATCAAAATAACTCCACCAACAAGTTCAGCCTTTTTCTCATATTTATCCCCAAACCTATTACCAACTTTAGTTCCAACTATTGCCAAAATAAAAGTAATAACACCAATCATACTAATTGCTAAAATCAAATTTACCTTCAAAAAAGCAAAAGTAATTCCTACAGCCAATGCATCAATACTAGTTGCTATTGCCAACACAATCATAGCTTTAAACCTAACATCATCATCGAAACTATCACACTCTTTGCTAAAAGCATCTTTAATCATATTTCCGCCAATTATAGCTAACAATCCAAAAGCAATCCAATGGTCTAAATTGCTTATCACACTTTCAAATGTAGAACCTAAAAAATACCCCAACACTGGCATTAATGCCTGGAAACCACCAAAATATAGGCCAATAATACAAACTTTTTTCCAATTCATCTTCTTCATAGATATGCCTTTACAAACAGACACCGCAAAAGCATCCATTCCTAAACCAACACTCAATAGTAACAATTCAACAAATCCCATCTCAATATCTCCTACTTCAATTATATTACACCCAAAAAACAAAAATACCAACTCCTCAACAAGTAGAGAAGCTTACTAGAGAATTAATTAATTTATTTTCGAGCGATCCGTGGGCGACCGTTTTAGAAAATGTTCGAACGCCAGTGAGTTACATTTTCTTCAAATGGGGCAGCGAAAAAAATAAATTAACCAATTCTCTAGTAAGCGGTCTATTTTAAAGAAACTCACATTCTCAACCTCAACGCATTTAACACAACTGTTAAACTACTAACAGTCATCGCAAAGGCTGCAATCATTGGATTCATTGAAATACCAAAAGGAATTAAAACTCCACAAGCAATAGGAATCATACAAATATTATAGAAAAATGCCCAAAACAAATTTTGTTTTATATTTCTTATTGTCTTTTTACTAATATCTATTAAATCATCAATTTTTTCCAAATTATCACTCATAAGAACTACTTGTGAAGAATCCATTGCAATATCTGTACCACTTGAAACAGAAACACCAATATCAGCAGTCACAAGACTTACACTATCATTTATACCATCTCCGCACATCATTACAATTCCATCTTCTTTTAATTTTTTAATTTGTTCTGCTTTTTCTTTTGGGGTAACATTTGAAATGACTTTTTCTATTCCTATTTCTTTTGCTATTATTTCTGCAGTTTTTTCATTATCTCCTGTTAACATTACAAGATTTATTTTTCTTTGTTTTAGTTTTTTTATAACTTCTTTTACGTTTTCTTTTAATATATCTTTTACTCCAATTAATGCAACTATTTTGTTATTTGAACTTACAAATAAAATGCTATTTCCATCACTAACTAATTCTTGTTCATCTTTTTCATTTTCTATTTTGATATTATTTTCTAACATTAATTTTTTGTTTCCAATTAAATATTTTTCTCCACTTTCTATTATTGCTTCAACACCAAATCCTGGTATTGCTTTAAATTCTTTTATTTCTTCAAGTTTTATTTTTTCATCTTGAGCTTTTTTTACTATTGCTCGTGCTATAGGATGTTCAGATTTATTTTCTATACTTGCAACTATTTTTAATATTTCTTTTTCATCTATGTTGCTATAATTATATAGTTTATAAATACTTAATTCTCCTTTTGTTAATGTTCCTGTTTTATCAAAGCAAATTGTTTTTACTTTGTGAGCATTTTCTAAAGTTTCACTTGTTTTTACTAATATTCCTTTTTTACTTGCATTTCCAGATGCTATAACAATTGCAAGTGGTGTTGCTAGTCCCAAACTACATGGACAAGCTACAACTAATATACTTACAAATATATTTATTGCTGTTGCAAAATTTTTAGAAATCAACATCCATATACAAAAAGCTAAAAATGCAATTATTAAAACTACTGGAACAAAATAACCACTTATTGTATCTGCAATTTTTGCTATTGAAGCTTTTGTACTTGTAGCTTGTGTAACTAATCTTACAATTTCTGATACTGTTGATTCTTTTCCAATTTTTTCTGCTTTATATTTTATTGTTCCTTCATAATTTATACTTCCTGCAATTACTTTTGAACCTTTTTCTCTTTTTACTGGTACACTTTCTCCTGTTATAAATGATTCATTTATGTGTGTAGTTCCTTCTACTACTTCTCCATCTACTGCAATCTTTTCACCAGGTTTGCATATAACAATATCTCCTTTTTGTATTTCATCTAAAGTTACTGTTATTTCTTTTCCATCTTTTAATATTACAGCATTGTTTGGAGTTATAGTCATTAATTGTTGCAAAGCCTCTTTAGTTTTATCTTTATTTTTATTTTCTATATATCTTCCTATTTCAATAAAGAATATTACTACTGCAGAAGATTCATAATATAATTCTTCCACATGCATTGCATGACCTTTTAATATTTGAATTGTTCCATAAATACTATAAATATAGCTTGCTAAAACACCTATCATTACTAGTGTATCCATATTTGGTGTTTTATGAATTAAGTTTTTATAACCATTTCTTAATATATCTTTTCCTAGAATTAATACTATTGTTGTTAATATAAATAATGATATTGCATAATTTACAGGGTATATCATCATATTTAAGAATGGTATTACTGGTAATCCTACCATATGTGACATTGAAATATATAATACTAATATTGATATTACTGTGATTGCTAATAGTTTATATTTTTCATTTGTTTTTTTCTTTTCTTCTTTTTCAAAGTTGTCTATTCCTAAACTTAAGAATCCTGCTTTTTCTACAAATTTTTCTACTTGTTCTAAGTTTAATTTTCTATCATCATATTCTATGTTTGCATTATTCATAATTAGATTTACAGTTGCTTGTTTTATTCCATCTTGCTTATTTAGGTATTTTTCAAGTCCTGTTGAACAAGCACTACAAGTCATTCCATCTATTTTTAATAATACTTTTTTCATAGTAATTATTCTCCTTTAAAACCTGCGTCTGCTATAGCTTCTTTTATATTTTTTATATTTGTTTTTGTTTCATCAAATTTTATTGTTGCTTGTTTTTCTTCTAAACTTACTTTTGCTTCTTCTACTCCTTCTAAATTGTTTAATATTCTTTCTAATCTTGTTGAACATCCTGCACAGTGCATTCCTTCTATTTTTAATTTTATTTCTTTCATTTTTATTTTCCTCCTTAAATTTTATCTTTCTTCATTTTCTTGTCTTACTTCTCTTTGAGCTTGTCTTAAATTTTTTATTTTTTGAAGATTCACTAGTCCATCATTTTCAGTCATTTGAGCAAATTCTTTTAATGTCTTTTTTTCAAAACTATTTGTATCTTCTGAAAATATATAAATATCTGTATCATCTTTTTTATCAACAGCCATACAGAGCTTATAATCTCTTTTTCCATTATTTTCAATATAACAATCAATTAAATGAATTTTATTTCTTTCTTTTTGTGAAAATAACAAGCCTTCTTTATTATCACACCCTATTAAGTCTTCCATTCTCCATTTTCTATCTGCATATTTCATATTTGAGTTATTATAAGCTTCTATGTTTTCTAATGCAAATTGAACTCTTTCACTGAAATCATCAAACATTTTCATATTATTTTTTATTAATTCTAAATATTCATCTGTATAATACAATTCGTTTGTTATATATTTCAATTTTTTATCAATTTGTTCTAATTCAAATCTATTTATTATTGATTCTTCATCATCTTTTTGCATTGAAATTCCAAATCTTTGAGTTCTTAAATGAGCTTTTATATATCTCATATCTTCTTGCAAGTCAAATAAATATTTTTTGTTTTCTTTTGTTGTTACTACATTGTAAGTATGTGGATATTTTCTCATATCCATATCATCAGTTTCTGTTTTTATATTTACTCCTAATTTTTTCATTATATATTCATATATTGTTGAACTTGTTTTACAAATAATTGTATTATTTTCCATGCTTTGTTCTAATTCATTTGACTTATGACTTTTATTGTATATTTTCTTTTTTGTTTCTGAATTTCCAAATGAAAAATCTAAATTAAATGAAAATCTTTTTCCTAAATCTAGATAAACATATCTTAATTTTTCTATATCACTAAAATTTTCTGTATTTTCTTTTACTTCTTCTATATATTTTTCTAACGAACTCATTGTATATCACCTTTTCTGTTTATTTGTTAAATCTTTTAAAAAGTCCTATCAGTTCATCTATTATTTCTAAGTTTCCTTTTTCTAATTCATTATATACACAAGAATATAAATGATTTTCTAATATATGGTTTGATAAACTTTTTAATGAATTTTGAGCTGCTGATAATTGAATTAATACATCATTACAATATGTATCTTTTTCAATCATTCTTTTTATTCCTGCTATTTGCCCTTCTATTCGGCTTAATCTGTTTGTGATTAGCTTTTTTTCTTCTTCACTTCTGATTGTTTTTTTACATTCTTCCAATTTTTCACCCCTTCGCTATTATATACCCATTAGGGGTATATTGTAAATAGAGGGGTATGTATTAATTTTATTTAATTTTTCAATACTATCAAAAAAAAACTAATATTTTAGTTCTTTTAATACCTATCCTTAAAATGATGAACCTCACCATCTTGTATATAAGAAATAATAGTATTTAAATTAACATTTTTTGTACTATTATAAATATTCATAAACACTTCTTATTTGCTCCATATTTTTTTACGATAAGTTGTAACTATACTTTTTTCTATTTCTTCTTCTTTTACTAGATGGCTTAAACTAATTCTCCATGATGCAAATGCTTTCCATAACTTGCTATATTTAATACATCTATTTCATAGCCTTGCTCTTTTAAATATGTAAGAGTATTTGTAGCATAATCTAAATATATATTTTCTTTGTCCATTTTTTACCTCTTAATAATTTTTATAAATCTCCGTGATATTATCTTTACACTGTTTTTACTGTAAAAATCTCTCACAAGACCATTAAGCCAATCCTCAGGATTTTCTGTCAAATCAGAAACAAATAATAAATACGGTTTTTCTTTTATTTTTTCTACTTCAACATCTTGAATATTTTTATCTTTATATTTTTTTATTCTTTCTTCCATTTGTTCTTTATACCTAATTGCTTCTCCTGTTTGTATAGATTTTATTGCTATATAACTATTTGAACTTTTATAATTATACGTTACACACATTATTCCTATTAGTAGAATTATTATATAACAATATCTATAACTATTTTTATCTTCAGTTATTTCTATTTTATTATTTATATATCCTAACCAATAAAATATATTTATTATAACTAACCAATACATAGAATAATATACTATACACAATAGTCTTGGAGGGAATGATGCATTTTGTGCATATAATACTGGTGTTAATTGAGCAGAAAATATTCCATATGTAATTATTGTTACTAGTATTGGCATTTTAAATTGATATTTCATTTTTTTTAATATTTTTAACATAATTGGTATTAACGAAATATAAAATATTATATTTATGCTGGTTGTCCATTTTTCTAAAAATATTTTTCCAAATTTTAATGAATATATAATAGAATTTATTTCGCTCATCTTATTAGATGTAGCAGCTTGTCTTACAGAATTTCCAGGAGCTTTTACACTAATCATCAATGCTGTTAAACATATTGCTAGTATAATTCCTATATTAATTGCTTTTTTATCTTTTTTTATTATCATTATGAATTCAACTAAAGCTAATATAATATTACAAACTAATGCTGTACAATAATTTGATGTTCCTATAAAAAATGCCAAAATACATGCTATTATTGTATTTATTTTTGATGAATCCTCTTCTTTTAAAATTTTTAATACTTTTCCAAATAGTATTAAAGCAATTGAATAGAAAAAAGTATAATATATTGAGCCATTATACCAATAAAATGATTCTCCTGCACTAGGAACAAATTGCATTGATATTGTTATTAAAGAAAGTGCAACTAATAAAAATATATTTCTACTGCATTTTAAATAATCACATAATATTACTTTCATTAAATACATATTTGATAATACAAAAATTCCTACAAGTAATATTGTTGTAAGCCAATAGTATTGTTCTCCAAAAATTGATGGTTGTAATGTCATTAAAAATATAGCAGTAAAACTTCCTTGCCATTCAGTAAATGTATTTTTTGTTCTTTCTATACTAGTTTTTATAACTTCTATCAGTGAATGTGTTTCATTCCATTTTTTATGTGTTTCTATTCCATATGTATAATCATCTGAACTTGGATAATTATATTTTGATATATATATCATCGGTGCTAATATTAAAATAAATAATAAAATAATTATACATGTTATTAAATTTTCTTTATTTATTTTTTTCATTTATTTATTTTCCTTATCTTTTTTTATCTTTTTACTATATCTATCCTCCTCAGAAAAAACACATCCACAATATTTTTGCATATATAACCCAACTTCTCTAGCCTTTGCTTGTCCTTCTCTGAATCCCACTCTAAAATCTCTATATAAAAAGTCGATTTCAAATTCCTTGCTAAGTTTTTCCATATATTCTTTTATAAAATCATGATTTTGATATATGCTATATAACAATGTTGTAGTTACAGCATCATAACCATTTTCTTTTGCATATTCAAAAGTTTTTCTTAATCTTACTGGATAACAATAATTTGTACATCTATTTTTTAAATCTCCTACAACATTTTTGCAGAATTCATCTAAACCGTAATCCTCTTCAAATATTGCATTTATATTAATTTCTTTTGCATATTCTTTTAAACAATCTCTCCTTGCTTTGTATTCCATATATGGATGTATATTAGGATTATACCAGTATAAGGTTGGTTCTATTCCTTCTTCTCTTAAACTATCTATGCAGTACACACTACATGGTGCACAACAAGTATGCATTAATAATTTCATTTTTTGCCTCCATTTATTTATTTTCTATTACTACATATTTTTCAAATTCTGTTATTTTAAATTCCTCTTGATTAATTTGATATTTTTCTAAATCTTCTTTTCTTATTACATAAGCATTGTTTTCTTCATTTTTTATTTCATCTATACTTTGCAAATAATAATTTCCAAAAGAATTTACTTGTCTAAATTCAACATACTCATCTTCATAATCAACTGTTTTAACATAATCATTTGTATCAAATTGTGTATAATATAATACAAATATATAATTTATTTTATTTGTTATATAAACTTTTTTATTTGGTTCACTTGCAATATCTTTTGCATATTCCATTACTTCTTGCAAATCACTTGTAAAGGTTCCGTATGTATCACAATCTTGTTTAAAATATTTGTTAATAAATAATACAAATGATATTGTGTACAATATTACAATTCCTATTGCTACTTTTTTTCTGTTATTTATAATCAAGTATATTCCAATTATTGTATAATATATTATTGGTATCATTATTATATTGATTCTATTAATATTAGGGTCACATATACAAGTTAATATTATTGATACTATAAACCATATATTAAATAAATAACTATATTTTACTTCTGCTTTTTTGTCTTTTCTAAATGAATCTATTATTCCTATTATTGTAAAAAATGTAGAAAATAGATACATTGTTCCAAATGGAATTATGCTATTCCATGGAAGTCCATCATATTGGAATATTAAAATTCCAAGTCCATGCATTAAGTTATTTGTACTTGTTTTTAAAAATTCTCCTGAAAATATTGATGTTAGTTCTTTATATCTATTTACTTTTAATTTTGGAACTGTTAAAAATGGTAAATTGATTTGTTCTAAATTTAAGGTGTTTATTACAACATATAAAATTACTGGTAATGATACAATTCCAACAATTACTATTGATAATATTGCTTGTTTTATTGTTATTTTTTTCTGTTTTATTAGAATAATTAGTAATGGTATTAAAAATACTGGTAAAAAGTAATATGAAGTTCCATATGCATATGCTGATATTCCAGCTACTACAAATGATAAATAATATAATATTTTATTTTTATCTTCTATTCCTTTTATTAACATATATGCAAATATCAAAATCAAGTCTGGAAATAAGTTTGATTCTAATCCCCATCTGCTTTTCATTATATGCCATGGGCATATTGCAAAAAATGCTAATCCAATTATTGCTAATTTTTTATTTGATATTTTTCTTAATAGTAAATATAAAATGACTAATGAAACACATCCAAGTATTGCCATTGGTAATCTTATTGCTATTGTTTTTAATCCAAATATTTTTATAAGTGGAATTATTAAATATGTAAGTAAAGCATTTTGACCGCTTCCCCATGCAACTAAAAATGATGGATTATGATTTCCGTTTCTATCTATTCCATAATTTAACAATGAAAAAGCTTCATATCCTGCAGATGCTTCATCACAGTTTAATGCATTTGGCATATCTGTTATTCCTACTATTCTAATCAATATTCCTATAATTAAAATTAGATATACTGCATATTTGTATAGTTTTTCTTTATTATCTATAAACCTCATATATACTTACTTCTCCCATAAATTCTAAATTTTCTCTTACGTAATCTACAACCTCTGTTGGTGTTTGCCAATTTGATTGTAAATTTCTTTTTCTTATTAAGATTATTTCATTTGTTTCTTTTTGTTTTATTTTTTGAATTTGCCCCTCTTGGCCATCTTTTCCTATATTTCCTTTTAAGAACATATCATAATCTTTATTATAATTATTTATTGGTATCATATATATTGCAGCTTCTGCATCTAATATATATACTTTTTTATTTTCTTTTTCTTGTTCTAATATAAAAATGTCTATTTCATTAATTCTTTCTTGTAGATATTCAGAAATTTGTATATTTTTATAATGTTCTATTGTTTCATTTTTTTCTTGTTTTGTATATTCTGTTATATTTTCAATTCCTCTAACTGCTATAAATGCAATTGCTATTATTGAAATCATTAAACTTGTTATTTTGTATATTTTCTTCTTTGATTGTAAATTTATTTTATTGTATATTGTTATTCCTAGTAAATATAATATATAGGCTAAACCAATGAATGTTATTGTACCTGCTATTAAGAAATGTATCTCATCTGATATTGGGTACATTATAATTATTGTTGATAAACTATATATTAACATTGTTAGTATTTTATTGTCTATATTACCTATATTTTCTTTTTTCTTTTTGTTTTGAAGCACTATCGTTAATACTGCCATTGCTAATAATATAAATGGCATTATTCTTGATAATATTTGTATCTCTTTTTTATCATTATTCATTAATTGTGCATATGGTATTTTATTAGAAAATGTACTTATTCCTAATACAGCATAATTTATAAAATCTTGTAAAGAATTTGTTGCTATTAAATAAATAAATACTAATATCATTGGAATTAGTATTCCTATAATTCTTTTGAATGCAGTTTTTAAATATTCTATAAATTCTTTTTTATTTTGTACAAATATTATTTTATACCCTACAACTATAATTGCTAAAATTGCTCCAATGCTTTGTTTTGTACAAACTGTAAGTCCTGCTAATATTCCTATTAAAAAATCAGTTTTATTATTTTCAAAATGTGGTTTATCTATATTTTTCAGTTCTATATATAAAATTATTAGTGAGAACATTAATGATAATATATTATAATCTATACAATAGCAATCTCTAAACAATAATCCCAATAATGCTATTATGATTAAACAAGTATTTTCTTCTTTTATTAGAAGTTTTAAAATTTTAAATATTGAAAATAAAACTCCACCCCACAATACTGATGCCAATACTCTTGAAACGATAACTTCATTTGCTATTAATTTTAAAAATAGTGCAGTTATCATTGGTAATAGCGGTGTTGTTATCATACTTATATCTTTATATGGTATCAAATTTTGTGCTATTGCTCTTGCTGTATTATAATTCCATATTTCATCTAAGTTTGAAATTGGATTTATAGCAATAATGGAAAATACCATCACTGCTATAAAAATAAATAATATAAAATCTTTTGATATTGCTTTAATTTTTTCTTTTTTCATGCTTTTTATTCTCCTAAATATTCATAGCCCATATGTTTATATGCTGCTGGTAATACTTGTCTTCCTCTTAAGGTCCTTGCTATAAAACCTTTTTGAATTAAATATGGTTCATATACATCTTCTATTGTATCAACTTCTTCTCCAATTGTTGCTGATAAAGCTTCTATTCCAACAGGTCTTCCCATATATTGATTAATCATTGTATCTAGTATTTTTCTATCTATTTCATCTAATCCAAGTTCATCTATTTCAAGTTTGTTTAATGCTAATTTTGTTATCTTTAAAGTTATATCTCCATCACCTAAAACAATTGCATAATCTCTTACTCTTTTTAACAAACGGTTTGCAATTCTTGGTGTTCCTCTTGACCTTCTTGCTATTTCTTCTGCTGCTTGTTCTTCAATTCCTACTTGTAATATTTTTGCTGACCTTTTTACTATTTTTACTAGATTTTCTACTGAATATAATTCTAATCTGTTTACAATTCCAAATCTATCTCTTAATGGTGTTGTTAAAGAACCAGCTTTTGTGGTTGCACCAATTAATGTAAATTTTGGTAAATCTAATCTTATAGACCTTGCTGCTGGACCTTTTCCAATCATTATATCTATTGTAAAATCTTCCAAAGCTGGGTATAAAATTTCTTCTACATTCTTGCTTAATCTATGAATTTCATCTATAAAAAGCACATCATTTTCAGCTAAATTTGTAAGTAAAGATGCTAAATCTCCAGGCTTTTCAATAGCTGGACCAGATGTTATTTTTATATTTGAGCCCATTTCATTTGCTATAATATTAGAAAGTGTAGTTTTTCCAAGTCCTGGAGGTCCATATAATAAAACATGGTCTAAAGCTTCATTTCTTTTTTTAGCAGACTCTATATAAATTTTCATGTTTTCTTTTACTTTATCTTGCCCTATATATTCATCTAAAGTTTGAGGTCTTAAAGTATTTTCTAATCTTTCTTCTCCAATATCTTCTAATTCAGGATTAATTATTCTATCTTCGCTCATTATTCAACTTCCTCCTTAGGGAATTGGGGACGCCCTTTTTTTCCCTATCTGTTTTTTCCCTCTTTATCTTTCTATTTATCAATAAATTCTTGTATAATTTTCAACATTTTTTCGTTATTGTGTTTATATTTCACAGGTTTAAATTCTTTTGCTTTTAGTATTGCATCTTTTAATTGCTCTACATTTTCTATTCCAATTATATAGCCCTTATCATTGAAGTCCTTTACTATTTCTTTTTGATGATTGTTAACGTGTTCTCCAAATTCGTGTAAACGTGGAACTGCTATTACTTTTTTATCTTTTTCAATTGAAGAAATAATTGAGCCAACTCCACCATGTGTAATAATTATATTTGCCTTTTCTTGTAATTCTTCTAATTTTTCTTTTGGTATTAAATCAAATATTTGCATATGTTTTGATTCAAATTTTGTATAACCTGCTTGTACTATAACATCTTCTTGTATTGTTCCATTTTCTATATTTTTTTCAACTTCTTCTAATAGTCTGTGAAAACTATTATTTTGTGTTCCTAACATTACTAATATCATTAATAAATCGAACCTCCATATACTGCTTTGGGGTATAATTTCAACATTTCTTCCCATTGGACTATAAATAAGTCTGCAATTGGGTATAGTAATCTTCCTGTTGCAGTTTTTTTATTTCTATTTGCAAAAGTTTCTATATATATTATTTTGCTTCCAAATATTTTTCCTAAAATGCACATTGGTCCTGCTGTGTGTGTTCCTGTTGTAACTATTGCTTTTGGTCTTATTTTGAAATATAAATATATTGTTTTTAAACATAGATAAAAATATTTGAATATATATGTAAAGAGTTTTGCTCTTGTGCCATATGGTAAAAAATATAGTTTTTCTCCATATTTTTCTTTTAGTGGCTCATTTGCTTTGTCTTTTTCTGTTATTATTTTGTAATCATATTTTTCAAATAAAGGAGATAATTGCATTAATTCGTTTAAGTGTCCTCCTGTACTTGATATGAATAATACTTTCTTTTTTTTCATTTTTTCACCTTTTTTGTTTTGTTTTTTTCTTTGTATATTATATAGTTTTTTGTGGTGTATGTCTAGTAATTTTTGGATTTAAATTAAATAAAGAAATAGAAAAATTTTTCTATTTCTTTATTTTGTTTTTATTTAACTTTTAATTCTTGTATTATTTATAATTTTAGTTTTTTTCCAAATTTTGAATTTCTTCCTTTGTTAGTTTTGTTAACTTCATTATCATTTCTATAGACATCTTTTCTTTTAGCATTTTTTTTGCTATTTCTTTTGATTTTTCTTTTGCTCCGCTGCTCAATTCCGTTGTTTTTTTCCAGCTTCTATACCTTCTTCAAAAAAATTCTGTTCACTAACTAATCTATTATATTCTGCCATTACTATTGAATTATGTCTTTCTCTTTCTTTTG